>Ga0209370_1000688_pt1 | contig 38783 bp, 36 predicted proteins | sample AgamicAtPrz_FD_187164 | JGI IMG/M metagenome (GOLD analysis project Ga0209370, IMG submission 187164) | Agave microbial communities from Guanajuato, Mexico - At.P.rz (SPAdes) (version 2) | ecosystem: Host-associated > Plants > Phyllosphere > Phylloplane/Leaf | place: Guanajuato, Mexico...
CGATGTCGCCCAGGCCGAGCACGGCGGTGCCGTTGGAGATCACGGCCACCAGGTTGCCGCGCGAGGTGTAGCGGAAGGCGTTGGCCGGGTCGGCGACGATTTCCTCGCACGCGGCGGCCACGCCCGGCGAGTAGGCCAGCGCCAGGTCACGCTGGTTGATCAGCTGCTTGGTGGCGGCGATGGCGATCTTCCCGGGGGTCGGGAACTCGTGATATTCGAGAGCGGCCTGGCGCAGCTGAGCGCGTTTTTCTTCGGACGTGGACATGGGGGACTCTTCTGGTTGAAACCGGTCCGCCGTCGTGGGCCGGGTCGGCGATTGTAGGAGTCCGACCCGGCGGCGACAGTGCGGACTATGCGTATGCTGCATGTCGCCCGGGCCGCAGGGGCATACGCGAAACTGCGCATCCGGAGCGCGCGAGCGAGCGCCATACTGCCTGCCCCGCACGCGCGCGAGGCCCTCGTCCGGACCTGGCTTTCAAGGTCCTTTCAAGGCACTCCAAAGTCCTTCGCGGCGCGTCCCGACGCCCCCTTCACGCCGCGCCGCGGTCCCTGCTTGCCTTCGCCCACCATCATGCTGTCCGCCCCTTCCACCCCCCTGGCACGTGGCACCCGGCCGCGGCGTTGGCGGCGGGCGCTGCTGTGGGGCACGCTGGTGGGACTGCTGCTGATCGCGCAGTCGCTGCTGCTGACGCTGACGCTGAGCCACGAGGCCGCGCGCGCGCAGGAGGCCTCCGATCTCGCCGCCGCCGAGGTCACCGCGCGCGCCAAGCAGCTGATCGGGCGTGACCTGCAGGGGCTGCAGGGCCTGATGTGGGCCGAGGACGACGACTGGCGCGGCAACGCCGCCGCGCAGCTGCGCCAGACGCGGGTGCTGCTGCGCATCGAGCTGCGAGACGAGCAGCGCCAGGTGCGCCGCGCGGTCGACACGCCCTATGCGCCGCCGCTGTTCTCGACGCTGTCGCGCGAGCAGCTCCAGATCGAGACCGAGCTCGCCTGCATCGCCGCGCTGCGCCAGGGCACGCCGCTGTTCTCGCGCTCGTACTTCGTGCCGGGCCCCGGCGGCGACGGCATGGAGGTCGCCGACCTGTGCCTGCCGCGGGTGCGCGCCGGCGAGCCGCGCTCCTACGTCGTGGCGACCATGGGGCTGCGGCCGCTGCTGGAGGAATCGGTCTCGCAGGAGCAGGCGCGCCGTTTCGAGATGTCCTTCGTCGAGGGCGACGGCACGCGGCTCGCGCGCACCGGCCTGACGCGCGGCAGCGGCTTCTACCTGTCCGAGCGCCTGCTCGACCTGCCCGGCCTGAGCCTGCAGCTGCGCGTGGACAACGCGACCGGCCGGCCGCAGCTGATCCCCAACCTGGCGACGGCGCTGGTGATCGGCCTGTCGCTGGCGCTGTTCGCGCTGGTCATCGTGCTGGCGCGCGACACGCGCAAGCGCGCGCAGGCGGAGCACGCGCTGGCCGAGTCGCTCGCGTTCCGGCAGGCGATGGAGAACTCGCTGATCACCGGCCTGCGCGCGCGCGACCTGGACGGCAACATCAGCTACGTCAACCCGGCGTTCTGCGCGATGGTCGGTTACGCCGCGGAAGAGCTGGTCGGCACCGGCCGCCCGCCGCAGGCGCCGCCGTACTGGCCGCCGGAGTTCATCGAGGAATACTGGCGCCGCCATCACGACCGCGAGGCGAGATGGGAGGCCGGCCTGCCGCCGCGCGAGGGCTTCGAGACGGTCTTCGCGCGCAGCACCGGCGAGCGCTTCCCGGTGATGATCTACGAGGCGCCGCTGCTCAACGCCGAGGGCCAGCAGACCGGCTGGATGAGCGCCGTGCTGGACCTGAGCGCGCAGCGCAAGGTCGAGGAGCTGTCGCGCCAGCAGTCGGACCGGCTGCAGGCGACGGCGCGGCTGGCCACGGTCGGCGAGATGGCCTCGCTGCTCAGCCACGAACTGAACCAGCCGCTGGCCGCGATCGCGAGCTACGCGACCGCGTCGATCAACCTGATGGTGCGCGAGGCCGACGATCCGCAGACGCCGGCGATGGTGCGGCAGGCCGTGACCCGCATCGCCGAGCAGGCCGAGCGGGCCGGCCGCGTGATCAAGAGCGTCCACGACTTCGTGCGGCGGCGCGAGGCGGCGCGCGAGTGGGTCCATGTCGAGCAGCTGCTCGACGCGGTGCTGCCGCTGGTGCGGCTGCAGGCGCGCAAGAGCGGCGCCCGCATCGAGATGGACCTGCCCAAGGGCCTGCCGCGGGTGCGCTGCGACCGCACGATGGTCGAGCAGGTGCTGCTGAACCTCACCCGCAACGCGATCCAGGCGATGGACGGCCCCACGCCGCTGGCGGACCGTGCGCTGGTGCTGCGCGTGCGACGCCTGCAGCCGCGCTGGCTGAGCTTCGCGGTGGTCGACCGTGGGCCGGGCATTCCGGCGGAAGTCGCGCGCCAGCTGTTCACGCCCTTCTTCACGACCCGCACCGAGGGCATGGGCCTGGGCCTGAGCCTGTGCCGCACGGTCGTGGAACAGCACGGCGGCGCGATGGACTTCGAGAGCCGCGTCGCCCCCGCGTCGCCGACCGGCACCGAGTTCCGCTTCAGCCTGCCGTGCGAGGATGCGCCTGGCGCGGCCCCCGGCACCGGGGCCGACCGGTTGCCCGTCACTGGATCTGGAGAGTCGTCCGCATGAAGCCGCAGTCCCTGCCGATGGTCTACCTCGTCGACGACGAGGACGTGGTGCGCGATGCGCTGGCCTGGTTGTTGCGCTCGCGCCGGCTGCTGTCCGAGGGCTTCGGCAGCGCCGAGGCCTTCGAGTCGCTGCTCGACAGCCTGCCCCGCGGCGGACGCGACTGGCCGTCGGCGCCCAGTTGCCTGCTGCTGGACGTGCGCATGCCTGGCATGAGCGGGCTCGCGCTGTTCGAGCGCCTCATCGAGCGCGGCCTGCTGGACACGCTGCCGGTGATCTTCCTGACCGGTCATGGCGACGTGCCCACGGCGGTGGCGGCGGTGAAGCAGGGCGCCTACGACTTCGTCGAGAAGCCTTTCTCCGACAACGCGCTGGTCGACCGCGTCGAACAGGCGCTGGCGCAGAGCGCCGAGGCGATCGCCGCGCGCGACGCGAAATCGGCGCTGGGACACCGTGTCGGCGAGCTGACCGAGCGCGAGCGCGAGGTCATGCAGCTGGTGGTGCAGGGCCTGCCCAACAAGCTGATCGCGGACCAGCTCAACATCAGCGTGCGCACCGTCGAGGTCCACCGCGCGCGGGTGTTCGAGAAGATGGACGTGAAGTCCGCGGTGGAGCTGTCCAACCTGCTGCGCGGCGACAATGCCGCCCATGGGTGATTCTTCTGATTCGCGCGAGCGACGGGACGGGCGGCCGCTGGGCGAGTTCGACCTGATCGACCGCTTCTTCGGCCGCGCCGCGCGCGCCAGCCGCACCGAGGGCGGCGCGGTGGCGCTGGGCATCGGCGACGACTGCGCGCTGCTGACGCCGACGGCCGGCCATCAATGGCTGGTGACGGCGGACATGCTGGTCGAGGGCCGGCATTTCCTGTCGACGGTCTCGCCGCGGCGCCTCGGCCACAAGGCGCTGGCGGTCAATCTCAGCGACCTGGCGGCCTGTGGCGCGACGCCGCGGGCCTTCTTCCTCTCGCTGGCGCTGCCGCACGTCGACGAGGCCTTCCTGGCCGGCTTCGCGCAGGGGCTGTTCGAATTGGCCGACGCGCAGGGCATCGTGCTGGCCGGCGGCGACACCACGGCCGGGCCGCTCAACCTCAACATCACCGCGATGGGCGAAGTCCCCGCCGGCCAGGCGCTGCTGCGCTCGGGCGCGCGCGTCGACGACGACCTCTGGGTCAGCGGCACCCTGGGCGATGCGCGGCTGGCGCTGGAGGTGTTCCGCGGCACGCTGTCCTTGAGCGCCGCGCAGTTCGATGAAGTCCGCCTGCGGATGGAGATGCCCGAGCCGCGCGTGGCGCTGGGCAAGGCGCTGCGAGGCCTGGCGACCAGCGCGGTGGACGTCTCCGACGGGCTGGCGGGCGACCTGGGGCACGTGCTCCAGCGCTCCAACGTCGGCGCGACGCTGCGCCTGGCGGACCTGCCGCGCTCGGCGGTGCTCGGCGCGATGCCGGAGGACCTCCAGCGGCTGTGCCTGCTGACCGGCGGCGACGATTACGAACTCGTCTTCACCGCGCCGCCCGATGCGCGCCAGCGAGTCCTGGAGGCGGGCCGCGCCGCCGGCACGCCGGTCTACCGCATCGGACGGATCGAGTCGGCCCCCGGCCTGCGCGTGGTCGACGGCATGGGGCACCCGGTGCAGGACCTGCCGCGCAGCTTCGACCACTTCAAGTCATGAGCGCCGTCCGACCGACCTTCGCCTTCATGGCGAGACACCCCGCCCACTGGATCGCAATGGGCTTCGGCAGCGGCCTGTCGCCGAAGGCGCCGGGCACGGTGGGCACGCTGTGGGGCTGGGCCGCGTTCGCGGTGCTGAACCTGTGGCTGTCGCCGGCGCAGTGGGCCGTGCTGATCGCGGTCAGCCTGCCGGTCGGCTGGTGGGCCTCGACGGTGACGGCGCGGCACCTGCGCACCTGCGACCCCGGGGCGGTGGTGTGGGACGAGATCATCGCGATCTGGCTCGTGCTGTGGCTGCTGATGCCGGCGGGTTTCGGATGGCAACTGGCCGCCTTCGCGCTGTTCCGCTACTTCGACGCCGCCAAGCCCGGGCCAGTGCGCTGGGCCGACGGCCTCTTCAAGATCGAGCCCGGGCAGCCGGTGACGGTGTGGCAAGGCTTCGGGATCCTCTTCGACGATCTGGTCGCCGCCGGATGTACGCTCGTGGTGTTGGCCGGTGCGCGGGCCTTGCTGCATTGACGCTGCGAGCCGCACCTTCACCCACGGATGCCAGATCCATCGACGAGGAGATCCCCATGCTGTTTCCCGACGAGTCCGAATTGATCGAGCGCATCGCGCTGGCGCTGATCCAGCGCAAGGAACGCATGGGCACCGCGGAGTCCTGCACCGGCGGGCTGATCGCCGCGGCCTGCACCAGCCTGGCGGGGTCGAGCCAATGGTTCGAGCGCGGCGTCGTGAGCTACAGCAACGAGGCCAAGACCGAGTTGCTGGGCGTGCCGGCGGCGCTGATCGGCCTGCACGGCGCGGTCAGCGGCGAGGTGGCGGAGCAGATGGCCCGTGGCCTCGTCGCGCATGCGCCGATCGACTGGGCGATCGCGGTGACCGGCGTGGCCGGGCCGGGCGGCGGGACCGAAAGCAAGCCGGTGGGCACGGTGTGGCTGGCGCTGATGCATGGCCGCTCGCGGATCCGCGTGTGGAGGGAGCACTTCACCGGCGACCGCCACGAAGTCCGCGCCCGCACGGTGCGCGCTGGCCTCGAGGCGCTGTGCGATGCGCTGGAGGATCGGGACTCCTGAGCGCCTGGCTCGAGGGATCGAGCCGCCCGGACATCACACCTTGAGCCCCTGAGCGACCCGACGCTCGGGCTCGTCGTCACAGCCCGGCCAGGATCGTGCTGGCGCGCGCATCGCCGAGGTCCGGCGGCTGCCAATCGCGCAGCCACTGCGCGAACTGCTCGGCCGGCATCGGTCGCGACAGCGCATACCCCTGGCCCTGGTCGCAGCCCAACGTCTGCAGCAGCGTCCATTGCTTGCCGGTCTCCAGGCCCTCGGCCACGACCGACAGGCCCAGGTTGTGCGCCAGCTCGATGGTCGAGCGCACGATCTTCGCGTCGTCGATATCGCGCTCCATGTTCATCACGAAGCTGCGGTCGATCTTGAGTTCGTCGACCGACAACTGCTTCAGGTAGGCCAGCGACGAGTAGCCGGTGCCGAAGTCGTCGATCGACAGCTTGAAGCCCAGCGCGTGCAGTTGCTCCAGCGTCTGCAGCGCGCGCTGCGGGTCGTCCATGATCGCGGACTCGGTGATCTCCAGGCACAGGGCCGGCGGCGGCACGCCGGCCACCAGATCCGCCACCTTGATCGGCAGGTCCTGGTCCATCAGGTCGCGCGTCGACAGGTTGACGCTGATCGGCAGCGCCAGGCCCTCGCGCTGCAGGCTCATCCACGCCTGCGCCGAGGCCTGCAGCACCCACGCGGTGATCTGGCGGATGAAGCCGGTCTGCTCGGCGAAGGGGATGAAGGCCATCGGCGGCACCAGCCCGCGCGACGGATGCTGCCAGCGCACCAGCGCCTCCGCACCCGAGATCTTCTGCGCATGCAGGTCCACCTTGGGCTGCAGGAACAGCCGCAGTTCCCCCGCGTCGATCGCGTGGCGCAGCTCGCTGAGCAGCGACAGCGACTCCTGGCTGGCCGCGTCCATGCTCGGCGCATAGACCTCGCAGCCGCTCTGGCCGCGCTTGGCCGCATGCATCGCCAGCTCCGCCCGCGCGAGCAGCAGCATCGGATCGCGGCCGTGCTGCGGATACAGCGCCACGCCCATCCCGGCCGACAGGTCCACCGTCTGGTCGTCGATGCTGAGCGTGCGCTCGAAATCCCGCTGGATGCGCTTGCAGATCGCCTCCGCGCGCGTCGCGCCGGCGCCCTCGATCAGCAGCACGAACTCGTCCCCGCCGACCCGCGCGGTCAGCCGCACCTCGTCCTTCAGCAGATGCTGCAGCCGGTCCGCCACCGCGCGCAGCAGCCGGTCGCCGAAGGCGCGCCCCAGCACGTCGTTGACATGCTTGAAGCGGTCCAGGTTCAGCATCAGCAGGGAGAAGCGCACCTCGCTCTCGGCCATGCGCCGCGCCAGCGCCTGGTGGAACTGCTCGCGGTTCGGCAGGTCCGTCAGCGGGTCCCAGAAGGCGAGCCGGTTCACCTCCTCCTCGCGCGACCGGATGCCCTGGCGCATCGCCTCGAAGGCTTCGGCCAGGTCGCCGATCTCGTCGCTGGAGGGTCGCTCGACCGGCCGCGCATAGTCGCCCTGGCCCAGTCTGTGCGCCTCGCTGGCCAGCGCCTTCACCGGCCCGGTGATGCGGCGGGCGGTCAGCACCGCCCCGATCGCGAACAGCAGCACCCCGGCGACGCTCAGACCGAGCAGCATCCATTGCAGCCGCCGGTAAGGCGCGAGGGCCTCGTCCACCGAACGCAGCAGCAGCACCGCCACCGATTTGTCGGTATCGCCGCCATGGTCGAGCGGCTGCAGGCGGGCCTGGAACTGCTCGCCTTCCAGTTCCAGATGGAAGGTCTGCACCGTGCGGTCCGTCGCGCTCAAGGTGGGCAGCGCCTGCACCGCGCGCGCCGTGGCGGTCGCGTCCAGCACGGTCGACAGCACCTGCCATTGCCCCGCCGCCGATTGCGCCAGCAGCACGCCCTGGATGCGCACGATGCGCTTGAGCTCCTGGAGCTGGTCGCTCTTCATCTCGAAGCCGGTGAAGATCCAGCCGCCCAGCCCGGCGGCCCGCATCCGCGCGACCACGACCTGATAGGCCTTGCCGTCGAGCAGCAGGAGCTGGCTCTGCGTGCGGCCCTGCTGCTGGCGCGTGACGCCGCGCAGCAGCGGCGCGACCTTGGCGGCGATCGGGTCGGTCGCGGTCACCAGCTTGAAGCTGTCGTCCGCGTAGCCGATGAAGGACGCGTCGCCCCGCGCGCTCAGGTTGGTGAAGACGTCCTGCAGCATCCCGCGCAGTTCCTCGCCCTGGATGCCGGCCGCGACCAGTTGGCGCAGGCCGTAGTCCGACTGCAGCAGGTCGGCCACCAGGCCGCGCTGCTCGTTGTCCTCCTCGATCAACTGGACCAGGATGCGCTCGCCGGCCTCGAGTTCCTCGGCCACCGAAGCCCGCGCGTTGCGGCCGATGCCTTCGTTGATCAGCGCCAGGTTCAGCAGCTGGACGACCAGCAGCAGCGCCAGGAACAGCGCGACGATGCGCCCCTCCAGCCGCCGCAGGTTGAGGAAGTCTGGCCAGCGCATGGGCGCCTCAGTCCTTGAGTTCGACCTTGAGCACGCTCGCGGCGCCGGCGGCGACCACCAGCGGCTGGGCGCTCGGCGCGGCATTGCCCATGCGCGTCGCCCACAGCCGCAGGCGGTGCTCGCCCGGCGGCAGGTTCAGCGTCACCTCGCCCTTGGCGTCGGTGATGCCGAACAGCGGCGTGTCGACGACGACGATGTGGGCGCTCATCCGGTCGTGGATGTTGCAGCCCAGCTGCGCGACGCCGGGCTTGTCGAAGACCACCGGCTCGGCCGGCGTGCCCGAGTACAGCTTGAGTTCGAACTTCTTCGTCGGGGAGAACGAATAGACGTGGTGTCGGACGGTGTCGAAGTTGGGGAAGTTCACCGCGGTGCCGGTCTGCACCACCAGCAGCTGGGGTTGGAACTGGCGATCGCGCTGGGCCAACGTGGCCGCGGCGCCGGTCGCCGGCCGGACGGGCTGGCCCTTGAGCTCGACGGCGACCGCTGCGTTCGGCACCGGAGCGCCGGCGGCGTCGCGCACCTGGAGGGTCCAGTCCGTGGCCTGACCCGCGGCCTGGCCCGCGCCGGCGCTGCCCAGCGCGATCGCCAGGGCGGCGAGCCGTCCCGGCACCGATGTCCACACCTGCCGCGGCCAGGTGCTCCGCCCGCCCGGGGCGTGTGAGCCGTCAACGGACCGGCAGGAAGCGAAGGAACCGGATCGGCCGGTCGACAGGGCTGCGGAGCGGAGCAAGCTCATCGGCGACGCCAAGTGGACGACAAGGCGTCAACCATAGCGGTTTTTCTGCGCTGGCGGGCGCAGGGCTTGCTCCAACATGAGGGCCAGGCGCCCCAGCGCCTCCCACGGATCGGTGGGCCATTCGGGGTGGCGCAGCCCCTTGACGATGCCGTCGCAGGTCTGCGCGGCCACCACCAGCCGGGTCAGCGCGGCGCCGTGCAGCTGCGGCACGATGCGCTCGAACAGGCGCTCCTTCGGTCCCCAGATGCGGGATTCCCGCAACGCCATCGGCAGCGGCTTGCCCGCCGCCACCGCGTCATGGACCCGCTTCAGGCCGCGGATGTCCTCGGCCATCGTCCAGTGCACCAGCACCGCCGCCTCGCCTTCGGCCTTCAGGCCCTCGAGCATGCGCAGCACGCGGCCGACCTTGCCGCCCAGCAGCGCCTCGCTGAGCTTGAAGACGTCGAAGCGCGCCACGTCCAGCACCGCCGCCTCGATCTGCTGCAGGCTGAGCTCGCCCGGCGGGTGCAGCAGCGCGAGCTTCTGCAGCTCCTGGTGGGCGGCGAGCAGGTTGCCCTCGACCCGGTCGGCGAAGAACTCCAGGGCCTGCTGGCCCTGCGCCCCGGCGGCCACCGACTGGCCCTGCTGCTGCAGGCGCCGGGCGATCCAGGCCGGCAGCTCGCGCCGTTCGACCGGATCGACCTTGACCGACACCCCGGCGCCGTCCAGCGCGGTGAACCAGGCGCTGCTCAGCTGCGTCTTGTCCAGGCGCGGCAGCGTCACCAGCGTCAGCACGTCGGGCGGGAGGCCGTCGACGTAGCGCTGCAGGGCTTCAGAGCCGTCCTTGCCCGGCTTGCCGGTGGGAATGCGGATCTCGATCAGCTGCTTGTCGGCGAACAGGCTCATCGCCTGTGAAGCCGCGATCACCGGCGCCCAGTCGAAGTAGGCGCCGCTGACGGTGAACACCTGGCGCTCGCTGTAGCCCTGCCGGCGGGCCTCGGCGCGCAGCGCGTCGGCGGCTTCCTGCGCCAGCAGCGGTTCGTCGCCGTGCACCACGTACAACGGCTTGAGCCCCTTGGCCAACTGGCCGGCCAGCGCCTCGCCCTTGATCTGCATCCGCGCGTCCCGTCGGCGTTCAGCTGGGCAGGTGGACCGCCGCCAGGCGGCGCAGCAGCAGGCCGACGGCCTCCACCTGCATCGCCTTCTGCAGCGAGGCCTCTTCCTGCTCCTTGGCCAGCGCCGCGCTTTCGCTGTAGTTCATGTCACGGGTCAGGCGCAGCTCGGTGCGCGGCAGCAGGATGTCCCCGCCGGCGGTGCGCAGCGAGTAGTCCAGCGACAGTCGCAGCTGCCATTCCGTGATCTGCCCCGCGGCGGTCGTCGCCACCGAGGTCTTGTCGCGCACCTCGCGCTCGGCGTCGATGATGACGTCGGCGCGGTTGGGGTCCTCGACCAGGCGCACCGTGCTGCGCTGCACCTGGCGGCGCAGCTCCTGCGCCAGCGGCGAGTGCGGCACGAAGCCGGTCAGCGCCAGCGTCTTGAAGTGGTAGACCGGTTCCTTGCGCAGCTCGAAACCGCAGCCGGGGAGCCCGGCCGCGGCGCCCAGCGCGCCCAGGGAAGCGAGGGACAGCAGGTGGCGGCGCTTCATGGCGTCAGACCACCACGTTGACGAGGCGGCCCGGCACGATGACGACCTTCTTGGGCGTCCTGCCTTCGGCGAACTTCTCGAACTCGGGATTGGCCAGCGCGGCGGCTTCGATCGCCGCCTTGTCGGCCGATGCGGCGACCTTGATCGAGCCGCGCAGCTTGCCGTTGACCTGCAGCATCAGCTCGATCTGGTCCTGCACCAGCGCGCCTTCGTCGACCTGCGGCCAGGGGGCGTCCAGCAGCTCGCCCAGCTCGGCGGCGAAGCCCAGTTCCGTCCACAGCGCATGCGCGATGTGCGGGCAGGCGGGGTAGATCACGCGCAGCAGCACCGAGAAGCCTTCCCGCACCGCGGCCGACTGGCCCTCGGCCTTGAAGCCTTCCAGCGCGTTCAGCAGCTTCATCGCGCCCGACACGACGGTGTTGTATTGCATGCGCTCGTAGTCGTACGAGACCTGCTTGAGCACCAGGTGCACCTCGCGGCGCAGCGCCTTGCCCTCGCCGTTCAGCGCCGCGAAGTCGGCCCCGCCGCCCTTGATCGCGTCGGCCTGCTTCGCGCCGAAGCCCCACACCCGCTTCAGGAAGCGGTGCGCGCCCTCGACGCCGGCGTCGTTCCACTCCAGCGTCTGCTCGGGCGGGGACGCGAACATCACGAACAGGCGGGCCGTGTCGGCGCCGTATTCGTTGATCAGCTCCTGCGGGTCGACGCCGTTGTTCTTGGACTTGGACATCGTGCCCACGCCCTCGTAGTCCACCGGCGAGCCGTCGCTCTTGCGCTTGGCGCCGATGATCTTGCCGGAGGCGTCGAACTGGTTCTCGACCTCGTGCGGCCAGAAGTACTCGATGCCGCCCTTTTCGCCGCGGCGCGAGTAGATGTGGTTCAGCACCATGCCCTGCGTGAGCAGCTTGGTGAAGGGTTCGTCGATCTTCACCAGCTTCAGGTCGCGCATCACCTTGGTCCAGAAGCGCGCGTACAGCAGGTGCAGGATCGCGTGCTCGATGCCGCCGATGTACTGGTCCATCGGCATCCAGTAGTCGGTGCCGTTCGCGACCATCTGCTCGGGATTGGTCGCGTCGCAATAGCGCATGAAATACCACGAGCTGTCCACGAAGGTGTCCATCGTGTCCGTCTCGCGCTTGGCGGCGGCGCCGCACTTCGGGCAGCTGCAGTTCAGGAAGTCCGCGCGCTTGTTCAGCGGGTTGCCGCTGCCGTCGGGGATGCAGTCCTCCGGCAGCACGACCGGCAGGTCCTGCTCCGGCACCGGCACCGGGCCGCAGCGGTCGCAGTGGATGATGGGGATGGGCGTACCCCAGTAACGCTGGCGGCTCACGCCCCAGTCGCGCAGGCGCCAGGTCGTCTTCTTCTCGCCCAGTCCCTTGGTGCCGACGAGTTCGGCCACCTTGTCCACCGCCTGCTTGTGCGTCAGGCCGTCCAGCGCGCCGGAGTTGATGCAGGTGCCGCGCTGCTTGTCGCCGTACCACTCGGCCCAGGCGTCGGTCGAGTAGGTCTCGCCCTCGACGGCGACGACCTGCTTGATCGCGATGCCGTACTTCTTCGCGAACGCAAAGTCGCGCTCGTCATGCGCCGGCACGCCCATCACGGCGCCGTCGCCGTAGCTCATCAGCACGTAGTTGCCGACCCAGACCTCGACCTGTTCGCCGGTCAGCGGGTGCGTCACGAAGAGGCCGGTCGCCAGGCCCTTCTTGTCCTGCGTGGCCAGCTCGGCTTCGGTTGTGCCGCCCTGCTTGCATTCCTCGATGAAGGCGGCCAGCGCGGGATTCGTCTTCGCGGCGTGCGCGGCCAGCGGATGCTCCGGCGCCACGGCACAGAAGGTCACGCCCATGATGGTGTCGGCGCGCGTCGTGAAGACGTACAGCAGCCCGTCCTGGATGGGCTGGCCGTCCTCGCCCTGGATCGCATGCGGGAAGGCGAAGCGCAGGCCCTCGCTCTTGCCGATCCAGTTCTCCTGCATCAGGCGCACCCGCTCGGGCCAGCCCGACAGGAAGTTCTTGTCCGACGGATCGGCGACCGCGGCCAGCAGCTCTTCCGCGTAGTCGGTGATCTTGAGGTAGTAGCCGGGAATCTCGCGCTTCTCGACCGTCGCGCCCGAGCGCCAGCCCTTGCCGTCGATCACCTGCTCGTTGGCCAGCACGGTCTGGTCGACCGGGTCCCAGTTCACGACCTGCGTGCGCCGCTCGGCGATGCCGGCCTCCAGCATCTTCAGGAACAGCCACTGGTTCCAGCGGTAGTAGTCCGGCTTGCAGGTGGCGATCTCGCGCGACCAGTCGATCGCCAGGCCCATCGCCTGCATCTGCGACTTCATGTAGGCGATGTTGTCGTAGGTCCACGCGGCCGGCGGCACCTTGTTCTTCATCGCCGCGTTCTCCGCGGGCAGGCCGAAGGCGTCCCAGCCCATCGGCATCAGCACGTTGTAGCCCTTCATGCGCAGCTGACGCGTCAACATGTCGTTGATCGTGTAGTTGCGGACATGGCCCATGTGCAGCTTGCCGCTCGGGTAGGGCAGCATGGAGCAGGCGTAGAACTTCGGCTTGGACGTGTCCTCGACGACGCGGTAGGCGTCACTGGCGTTCCAGTGGTCGCGGGCGGCCTGTTCGACCTCGGAGGGAGCGTATTTCTCGTTCATGGTGGCTCGGGCAACGTAGCCGCCGATTGTAGGAGGCCGCGCGCCGCCGCCCATCCTCCCGGTGGGCGCCACCCTGCGGGGGTGAGCGATCAGCGCTTCGCGGCGGGGTCGGGCGCTGCTCTGGCGGGGCCGGCCTCGCCGACTTCGCCGCCCTCGCCTTGTTCCGTGACGAAAGCGATCCGGTTCAGCCCCGCCTTCTGCGCCCAGCCGATCAACTGGGCGACCTTCCCATAAGGCACGGCCCGGTCGGCGCTCAGGCGCAGCTCGGCGTCGGGCTGGCGTGCGGCCAGCTGCACGAGGCGCTCGCGCACCGCCTTGGCGTCGAGCGGCTCATCCCCCAGCAGGTAGTCCCCCCCCGGGGTGATCACCAGGGCGATGAACTTGGCGCCCGGGCCGGGCGCGGCGGCATCGCTCTTGGGCAGGTCCAGTTTCAACGCGCTGCCCATCAGCGGCGCGGCGATGATGAAGATCACCAGCAGCACCAGCATGACGTCGATCAGCGGCGTCATGTTGATCTCGCCCATCGGCTTGGGCGCTTCGCGGCGTTCGAGGCGGCCGAACTTCATGGCATCAGCTCAGGTCGGGCGGGCGCTCACGCCTCGTCGATCAACTCGCGCAGGTCGTGCGCGAAGCCCTCGAGCTCCGCCTCGCAGGCGGCGACCCACTTGCCGAACAGGTTGTAGGCCAGCACCGCCGGGATGGCCACCGCCAGGCCGGCGGCGGTCATGATCAGCGCTTCGCCGACCGGGCCCGAGACCTTGTCCAGGCTGAAGTTGCCGGTCGAGGAGATGCTCAGCAGCGCGTGGTAGATGCCCCAGACGGTGCCGAACAGGCCGACGAAGGGCGCGGTCGCGCCGATGGTCGCCAGCATGACCTGGCCCCGGTTCAGGCCGCCCAGCACGGCGTGCAGCGCGTCGCGCAGACGGCGCGTGAGCTGCGAGGTTTTGCGTGCCGTGGCGGCCAGGGTGCCGGGCGCGCTGTCCTGCATCGCGGCGTCGATCAGCGGCAGCATCAGCGCGCCGCGGTCCAGCGGCGCCAGGTGCTCGCGTCCCTGGCCCAGGTCGGGCGCCGTCCAGAACACCGGCAGGCCGCGGCCCAGGTCGGCGCGCGCCCGCGCCAGCGTCCAGCCGCGCCAGAAGATCAGCACCCAGCTGCACACCGACATCGCCAGCAGCAGCAGGGAAACGAAACGGGCGACACCGTCGCCCGCTTGCCAGAGATGGATCAGTTCGGTCATCGCGTCGTTCGTCGATCGCCGGTGATCGAGCGCGTCGCGCTCAGGCCATGCCGAGCACGTCGTTCATGTCGAACAGCCCGGTCTTGCGCTCGCCCAGGAAACGCGCCGCGCGCAGGCTGCCCTGCGCGAAGGTCGCGCGGCTCGAGGCCTTGTGGCTGATCTCGATGCGCTCGCCGATGCCCAGGTACATCACCGTGTGGTCGCCGATGACGTCGCCGCCACGGACCGTCGCGAAACCGATCGTCGACGGATCGCGCTCGCCGGTGACGCCTTCCCGGCCGTAGACCGCGCAGGTCTTCAGGTCTCGGCCAAGCGCCTCGGCCACCACCTCGCCCATCTTCAGCGCGGTGCCGCTGGGCGCGTCGACCTTGTGGCGATGGTGGGCTTCGACGATCTCGATGTCATAGCCCTGCGAGAGCGCCTTGGACGCCTGCGCCAGCAGCTTCAGCACGACGTTGACGCCGACGCTCATGTTGGGCGCCATCATGATGGCGGCGCGCTGGGCGTACTCGCCGATCTTCGCCTTCTCGTCGGGGCTGAAGCCGGTGGTGCCGATGACGGTGCGCACGCCCAGTTCGGCGCACAGCGCCAGGTGCGCCATCGTGCCTTCGGGGCGGGTGAAGTCGATCAGCACGTCGGACCGCGACAGGCCGGCCCGCACGTCGCTGGTGATCGCCACGCCGGTGGTCTGGCCGAGGAAGGCGCCGGCATCCTGGCCGAGCGCCGGGCTGCCGTCGCGGTCGAGCGCGGCGGCCAGCTCGAGGTCGTCGGCGGCGAGCACCGCCTCGACCAGCATCCGGCCCATGCGGCCAGAGGCACCGGTGATTGCGATCCGCAGACGGCTCATCGGCGCGGCTCCAGCGGCGGGTAGTCGCGGGTCGGACCCATCGGCTCCGGCGCCGAGGCCGCGGCGGTGCGCACCGGCGGCGGCAGCGCCTTGCGCTCCTCTTCGGTCAACTCCAGCTTGGGTTCCTTGCCGGAGACCTTCAGCGTGTTGATCGAGGCGATGAATTCCTTCTCGGTCGGCAGGTCGTCCGGCGCGTCGATCTTGGACAGCTGGTCGCCGTCGAAGGTCAGCAGGATGTGGCGGTTCTGCGGCGCGGCCCCTTGGCGGCGGATCGTGAACACGTAGTCCCAGCGGGACTCATGGAAGACGTCGGTCAGCAGCGGCGAGCCCAGGACATCGCGCACCTGGACGCGGGTCATGCCCGGCTTGATCGCGGCCAGCTGTTCCTTGGTGACCACGTTGCCCTGCACGATCTCGACGCGGTAGGGCGTCACCAGGCCCAGTACCTTCTCGCCGCTCACCGAGAGCGCGTCGAACTTGGGCATCTGCGAGCAGCCGCCCAGCGCCAGCAGACCGACAACCAGGCCTGCCATCGCGGCGCCGGAGGCGTTCCGGCGGGCAATGCAGGCGATACGGGAATTCAATGACATGGCGCGGATTGGCCGAGGCGCAAGGGCTATGATCGCGAGATTCTAGCGGCACGCACCCACGCTTCCCCGCAGGCGCAAACCCCATGAACCGGTCAGACGAAATCAAGAACAGCGGGCTCAAGGCCACGCTGCCCCGCATCAAGATCCTCGAGATCTTCCAGACCGCCCAGCAGCGGCACATGACCGCCGAGGACGTTTACAAAGCTTTGCTCGATGAACGCGCCGACATCGGTCTGGCCACCGTCTATCGCGTCCTCACGCAGTTCGAGCAGGCCGGCCTGCTGTCGCGCAACCACTTCGAATCGGGCAAGGCGGTCTTCGAGCTCAACGAGGGCCACCACCACGACCACCTCGTCTGCCTGACCTGCGGTTTCGTCGAGGAGTTCTACGATCCGAAGATCGAGGAGCGCCAGCACGCGATCGCGCAGGAGCGTGGCTTCCAGCTGCAGGAGCACTCGCTCGCGCTGTACGCGAACTGCGTCAAGAAGGACTGCCCGCACAAGATGGCCCGCTGACCCGGCCCGGCGGCGATCGCGGCGTCAACGACAAGGGGCTCCGCGGAGCCCCTTCGTCATGCACCGTCGACAGCGGCGCCGCGTTCAGTTGTTGTCGTTCAGTCCCTGCTCGATCGCGCGCTGGTGGCGCTCGACGAACTCGCGGTAGGTGTCGATGCCGCGCAATTGCAGGATGGTGTTGCGCACCGCAGCCTCGACCAGCACGGCCAGGTTGCGGCCGGCGTCCACGGCGATCACGACCTTGCGCACCGGCATGCCCAGCACGTCCTCGTAGAGCGGCTCGTAGGGCAGGCGCTCGAAATCGCGCTCCATCGTTTCCTTGCGGACCAGGTGCACGATCAGCTTGAGCCGCATCTTCCGGCGCACCGCCGTCTCGCCGAAGATGGCCTTGATGTCCAGCAGGCCGATGCCGCGGACTTCCAGCAGATTCATCAGCAGTTCGGGGCAACGGCCTTCGATGGCCGTCTGCGCGATCCGGAAGAAGTCGACCGCGTCGTCCGCCACCAGGCCGTGGCCGCGGCTGATCAGTTCCAGGCCGAGTTCGCTCTTGCCCAGTCCCGATTCGCCGGTCAGCAGCACGCCCAGGCCCAGGATGTCCATGAACACGCCGTGGCGTGTCGTGCGGTTGGCGCAGACATGGGCCAGGTAGGCGCGCACCAGGTCGATGACGTGGCCGGCGCTCTCGGCGGTGGTGAACAGCGGGATCTCGGCGCGGTCGCACATCGCGACCAGTCGGTCCGGCGGCACCTGGTCGTCGGCGACGATGATGACCGGCGGCTCCAGCGTCACGATGCGCGAGATCCGGCGGTCCAGCACGTCGCCCGAGGCCTGGCTCAGGTAGGCGACTTCGCGCCGTCCGACGATCTGGACGCGGTAGGGGTGGATGTAGTTCAGGTAGCCGACCAGGTCGGCGGCCGACTGGGCGTCCCGCAGCGCGGCTTCGTCGAAACGGCGTTCAGGGTGCGCATGCCCGGCGATCCACTCCCAACGCAAGGCCTCGCGGTGTTCCTCGAACAACCGGTCCGCGCTGATGGAGGTGGCTTTCAAGTTGGGCGGGTGCTGGAGGTGGAGAGATCGTCTCGAGGCGCCGGGCCGCTCAGGCCACCGACTTCAGCGGTTCCCAGTCGGCGATCAGGCGATGCACGGTGGCGGCCTCCGCCTCGGTCTTGAGGCGTTCGCGCAGTTCGCGGTCGGACAGCATCTCGGCGATCTCGGACAGGATCTCGAGGTGTCTCTGGGTCGCCGCCTCGGGCACCAGCAGGAAGATCAGCAGGGTGACGGGTTCGTCGTCGGGGGCGTCGAAGCCGATGGGCTGCTGCACGCGCAGCACCGCGGCCAGCGGGTTCTTCAGGCCCTTGATGCGGCCATGCGGGATCGCGACGCCGTGGCCCAGGCCGGTGGAGCCCAGGCGCTCGCGGGCGAACAGGTTGTCCGTGACCGCGGCGCGGGAGATCGAATGGTTGTTCTCGAAAAGCAGCCCGGCCTGTTCGAAGACCCGCTTTTTGCTGGAAGCGTCCACATCGACCAGCACGTTGCTGGCGGGAAGGATGGCGGCGAGACGGTTCATCGGGCATTTACCGGCCATGTCGACCGGCGAGCTGGGGAAGCAGCCTGCGCACCAGCGGGTACGCAGATTCGAGGGTTGAAGGACTGGATTATAGGAATCCCGCTACCGAGAGGGGGTGTGACGGATGCGACGCTTCTGTGAAAACGTCTCCGCTGGTGTTGCATCGCAACAATTCTCGGCAAAAAGGCGGCCCGATGGGCCGCCTTGCGGGGGATCTCCGGGTAATCCCTGAAGATCCGGCAGCGAGTCCGACGGGCCGGGAGAGGCCGTCGGATTCGCGGAGATCGGTCATCCGGCGCTCAAGTCCATGCGCTTGGCCGATTCATGGTGATGGTTCTGCACCCGATCCTTGTGGCGGCAGACCTGGCGATCCAGCTTGTCCATCAGCTCGTCGATGGCGGCGTAGAGATCGCCGTTCGAGTGTTCGCAGAAGATTTCCCGTCCCTTCACATGCAGCGTGACTTCAGCGCGTTGGCGTCGATCCTTTTCCTTTTGCTTCTCCACGGTCAGCAGGACGTTGACGTCCACGACCTGGTCAAAGTGGCGGAGCACCCGGCTGAGCTTGTTCAGCACGTATTCGCGCAGAGCCTGTGTCACTTCGAGATGGTGGCCGCTGATGGTCAGGTTCATAAAGCCTCCTTTCACAAGGGCTTGGTCGGAAACAGAGTCGGAGTCGGCGGTCGTTGCCGCGGGGAAAAGAGCGGGCAGGGTCTTGGTGAGGTGGGGAGTCGGTGAGGGTCGGTCGGCACGTCGCCGGCATCGAGCTGGAGACGCGGGGAAGCGGATGGAGTGTCGGAAACGGCGTGACGGGTGAGCGGTCCGCGAGGGACCCGGAAGGCCGCGAGGGCCGATGGCATGCGGGTTCTGAGGCGAAATCGATGAAGAAGACGAGTCCAGTCTGCTCCCGATCCCCAGCCTCGGCAAGTGATGGAAAGCAAGTTTGGGGGCGAATTTTCCCGCCTTGCAGCAGGGCGAGGTCCGTGCTGGAATGCTGGATGTTGTGCGGCGCGAGCCTTCCGGACCGAGCGTCCTCCCCGCGCTTCCTTGCTGGCCCTCGGGACGCGATGTGATAATCCCGCGTCCCGATTACTGGAGTCCCCCTTGGACAGCGACCACCCTCGGTGGCCGTCCACTCCAGCGTCAATCCGCCGCAGCCCCTGAGCGTTCTGCTCCACCGCATCCAACGCCGCCGCGACGCTTGTCCGGAGTGAGACGGGCCACCTCGACCCCCTGGCGCGCCGCCTGGCGTCGCCTGCTCCTGGCAACTCTCGCGCCGCGGCGACCCTCGAAGGGTCCGTCAACGCGCACTCCGGCTTGCGCGTTCGCCCGAGCGCGCACCGCCGACGAAGGATCCGCATGCTGAATGTGTTCACGCTGGACAATGGCCGCCTCAAGGGAGGCATGGTCCAGGAAGAGATTTCCACCGCCGCCGAACTGCTCTCGCTCGCCGGGGCCGACCGCAACCCGGTCTGGGTCGACCTGCAGTCGCCGACGCCGGAGGAAAAGGACTGGATCCGCGAACGCTTCCATTTGGTGATCCCCGAGGACATCGTCGACGAGGATCTCGAGGAATCGGCCCGTTTCTACGAGGAAGACAACGGCGAGCTGCACATCCGCTCGGACTTCCTGATCGACGACATGGAAGCGCCGCGCAACGTGCGGGTCGCCTTCATCCTCTTCGACAACGTGCTTTTCTCGATCCACAACGAGGACCTGCCGGTGTTCCGGCTGCTGCGCCTGCGGGCTCGTCGCATCCCGGCGCTGATCGAGGACGCCAAAGACGTGCTGCTCAAGCTCTATGACGCGGACGCGGAGTACTCCGCCGACGTGCTGGAAGGCATCTACGACAACCTCGAGAAGGTGAGCGCGCGGGTCCTGAAGAAGGACGTCAACGACACCGAGGCGGGCCAGGTGCTGGCGGCGATCGCCCGGGAGGAGGACTTGAACGGCCGCATCCGGCGCAACGTCATGGACACCCGACGCGCGGTCAGCTTCATGATGCGCAGCCGCATGCTCAACGCCGAGCAGTTTGAGGAATCGCGCCAGATCCTGCGCGACATCGATTCGCTCGATTCGCACACCGCGTTCCTGTTCGACAAGATCAACTTCCTGATGGATGCCACGGTCGGCTTCATCAACATCAACCAGAACAAGATCATCAAGATCTTCTCGGTCGCGAGCGTCGCCCTCCTGCCGCCGACGCTGATCGCCAGCGTCTATGGCATGAACTTCGAGGCGATGCCGGAGCTGCGTTGGAAGTACGGCTACTTCTTCGCGATCGGGCTGATGGTGGCGTCGGTGGCGGCGCCCTTCATCTACTTCCGCCGCAAGGGCTGGCTGGCCTGATCAAGCCCGCTCGACGCGGACCAGGGCGCGCCCGGGAGGCGCGCTTTTTTTCGGCTGGACGCCGCAAATGCAAAGGGCTTCCGCGAAGCGGAAGCCCTGGGTAGAAAAGTAGCCTCAAGACGCCCCTGGCCAACGAGGGAGGGAGGGAGGAGGAGGAGAAAGGCCTCGGGATTGCAGCTTCACGAAGAAGCAGGTCTTGCGGCTGAAAGTGGTTGCGTCGACTGTACTCCCATCGCTGATGGGATCGGTGTAAACCCGCGGAATGCCCTCCCACGCTGCTGCGCCATCCGCCGTGTTTAAGTCAGCTCAAAGTGAGCGCTGTTATCGGCGTCGTCGCTCGCGTTTCTCATCAGCGATGTATTGATCGAGTCGTTATGGTGCAGCGCATCGACGCGGAAGTCATCCCGCCGAGCGACAAATACGTGAGCAACTGTCACTGCTGTCCCGGCTAGCCGGGACAGTTTTCAGGCTGATGAAGGCCCCTCGCCACAGGCGTGCCGATTGCCTCCTCCCGCGCCTTTCATTCAGCTTTTGCAAGCTGGAACAAACGCAAGCGACAGGTTTTTCGAGTTTCCGCCGTGATGCTCGTTCACTGCGGCTGCGCCAGCAGCTTTTCCACGGCCTGGGTGAAGGTCGAACTGTCCGGGCTCACGCCCGACGCGAAGCTCATGACCTGCTTGCCGTCGCGCGAAATCAGGTACTTGTGGAAGTTCCACTTGGGCGCCTGACCGGTGCGCTTGGCCAGGTCGGCGAAGAGCGGGTTCAGATCGGCTTTTCCGGCCGCGACGCTGCTCTTGCTGAACATCGGGAATTTCACGTTGAAGGTGTTCTCGCAGAACTCGGCGATTTCCTTGTTGCTGCCGTACTCCTGGTTGCCGAAATCACCGGATGGAAAACCAAGCACCACCAGCCCCTTGTCCGCATAGCGCGCGGACACCGCTTCCAGTGCCTTGTACTGGGGCGTGTAGCCGCAAAAACTTGCCGTGTTGACCACCAGGACCACCTTGCCGGCGTACTGGCACAGCGCCTGCGGCTTCTCGTCCTGCAGGCGAGGCATTTGCCGGTTCAGCAGTTCCGGGCAGGCTGCGCCGGAAGTCGCGGGCTCGGCCGCCGGTGCGGCATGGGCGGCGGTCGTGGCCAAGGCCATGGCCACCGTCGCGAGACCGGCGAAGGCGGCGCGCCGCAGGAGGGAACCGAAGGACGTGTTCATGGGCTGGGTCTCCAGGATCGGTGAATCCGAACGGTCGTGCTGCTTCGTAATAAGCGAACCCGGCGTGAGATCGGTCGGATGCGGGATTAGGCCAGATCGCCCCATGGGCCGATGCCGTAAGGGATTGTCATGGTGCGACCGGTAGAATCCGGCGCGCTTAACAGGACGCAGACAGATGCTTTATCCAGAACTCTTCAAGCAACTCGAGGCCGTGCGCTGGAACATGGACACGGATATCCCGTGGGACAAGTTCGACGCGTCCAAGCTGACCGACGACCAGGCGCGCACGATCAAGATGAACGCGATCACCGAGTGGTCCGCGCTGCCCGCCACCGAGATGTTCCTGCGCGACAACAAGGACGACAGCGACTTCTCCGCGTTCATGAGCGTCTGGTTCTTCGAGGAGCAGAAGCATTCGCTGGTGCTGATGGAATACCTGCGCCGCTTCCGTCCGGACATGGTGCCGACCGAGGCGGAACTGCACGAGGTGCGCTTCGAATTCGACCCGGCCCCGGCGCTGGAGACGCTGATGCTGCACTTCTGCGGCGAGATCCGTCTGAACCACTGGTACCGCCGCGCCGCCGAATGGCACACCGAGCCGGTCATCAAGGCGATCTACGAGACCCTGTCGCGCGATGAAGCCCGCCATGGCGGCGCCTACCTGCGCTACATGAAGCGCGCGATGAGCAAGTTCGGGGACGAGGCCAAGGCGGCATTCGCGAAGGTCGGCGTGCTGATGGCCAGCGCGCGCCGCACCGCGCAGGCGCTGCACCCGACCAACCTGCATGTGAACGCCAAGCTGTTCCCGCGCGACACGATCCAGAGCCGCCTGCCCGATCCGGAGTGGCTGGAGCGCTGGCTCGACAAGCAGATCCAGTTCGACAGCGTCTGGGAAAACAAGGTCGTCGAGCGCATCCTGCACAACATGAGCCTGCTGATGGAGCGCAGCTTCGTCAGCGTCCAGGAGCTCAATCGCTTCCGCAAGGAGCTGACGCAACGCCTGGCCCAGGCGACGCAGCAGGCGCCAGGTGGCGACGCCACGCCGCAGGCGACCTGACCCTCGCGTTTTCCGCTCGCCCGAAGGCCCGCCGACGCGGGCCTTCTTCATTTGAGCCGCGGCGCTCCTCGAGGGAGTTCCCATGCATGCCCCCGCTGCATGCAAACCGTTCGCCGCCCGGCCACAATGCGCCGTCCGACCTCGCGTCGATTCCACTGTCCAACGCCATCCGACACCGCTCATGAAGTATCTGCACACCATGGTCCGAGTGACCGATCTCGATGCCTCGCTGAAGTTCTACCGCGACGCCCTGGGGCTGCAGGAGGTGCGCCGCAGCGAGCATGAGGCCGGCCGTTTCACCCTGGTCTATCTGGCTGCACCCGGCGACGAGGACGCGCAGATCGAGCTGACCTACAACTGGGATCCCGAGATCTATACCGGGGGGCGCAACTTCGGTCACGTGGCCTACGCGGTCCCCGACATCTACGCCGCCTGCCAGCGCCTGATGGACGCTGGCGTGACGATCAACCGTCCGCCGCGCGACGGCCGCATGGCTTTCGTGCGCTCGCCCGACAACATCTCGATCGAGCTGTTGCAGGACGGCCCGGCGCTGCCGCCGGCCGAGCCCTGGATCTCGATGCCCAACACCGGCGCCTGGTAAGCGCCCGCGCGACGTCTTCGGCATCCTCACCGTCTCTGCCCATGCACCACCTGCTGCTGCGATCGATCGCGCCGCTGTTGATGGCCGCGCCGCTGGCCTGCGTCGCGCAGGCGCAAGGCAAGCTGCTGTTGACCGGCGGGGTGAGCAGCATCGATGGCGCGGCTGGTGGCGGTTTGTCGCCATGGGCATTGACCGGCAGCTACGCGACGGCGGGACAGATCGGTGGGACCGCGTACCTCACGCGCTTGCCGGTGCAGGACTACGGCTTCACCGGCTACGGCGCCGCCGTGGCCTTTGGCGAGCGCGCCGAGCTGTCGATCGCCAGGCAGGACTTGAGCGCTGGCGCCTCGGGCGCAGCACTGGGGCTGCCTGGGCTCCGGCTCAAGCAGACGATCCTCGGCGCGAAGGTGCGACTGGGCGGCGATGCGGTGCTCGATGCCGACACCTGGATGCCGCAGCTCGCGCTGGGCGTCGAGTACAAGCACCTCGACGCGGGTGGCCTGGCGCCGACGCTGAGCGCGCTCGGCGCGAAGCGTCAGGGCGTGGATGTCTATCTGAGCGCGACCAAGCTGTTCCTGGCGCAAAGCACGCTGGTGAACCTGACGCTGCGCGCGACGCGCGCCAACCAGAACGGCCTGCTGGGCTTCGGCGGGACGGCGAGCGGCAGTTATTCGCTGGTGCCGGAGGTGTCGATCGCCTACCTGCTGAACAAGCAGTGGGCGGTGGGCGTCGAGTACCGCGTGAAGCCCGACAAGCTCAACCCGTCGATCCTGGGCGACGCGCTGCGAGAGGACGACTGGAAGGATGTGTTCGTCGCCTGGGCGCCCAACAAGCATGTGTCGCTGACGGCTGCCTATGTGGACCTCGGCGGCATCGTGCCGGGGATCCAGCCGCGTCGTCAGCGCGGTGTCTACGGCTCGATCCAATTCGCCTACTGACCGCGGCCGCGCCGCGCTCCGACGACTCGACCAGGAGGTCTGCACGATGCGATCCGCTCGAAGGCTGTGGAGGGCTGGCGCGCTGGCGCTGCTGATGGGCGTGGGCGCCGCGTCGATCGCCGGCGCGGCGGATGACGGGCTGTATCGCGCGCTGGGCGGCGAGGAGGGCATCGCCCACATCGTCGACGGCATGATCGATCGCGCCTATGCGGATGAGCGCATCAAGCGCAAGTTCGATGGCGTCAACCCGAAGGCGCTGAAGGAATCGATCCGCAAGCAGTTCTGCCAGCTCAGCGGCGGCCCATGCGTCTACGACGGCGAGACGATGGCGAAGTCGCATGCCCACCTCGCGCTGGACAAGGCCGACTTCAATGCGTTGGTCGAAGACCTGCAATTGGCGATGGACGCGCAGCGAGTGCCGTTTGCCGTTCAGAACCGCCTGCTGGCGCTGCTCGCGCCCATGCATCGGGACATCATCACGCGGTGAGCCCAGCCGCGTGTGCGGCGCTGGTTCGGCGTGCGGTGATGAGCGTCGTGTGGCCGCAGAAAGCAGAAAGCCCGGCGGAGCCGGGCATCCTTGAATCTGGTGGCCAAGGGCGGAATCGAACACCGACACGCGGATTTTCAATCCGCGCGATACGCTTACATTGGTTCGGCGTTATCCAATGAATCAAGGGCTTAGATGCATTCAACGCCCCAATGTCCCACCGATGAACTGCAGTGCTGTTGACGCTCCGTTGACGACCTTGTGAACTGAAAGCCGGAGGGGGGCGGCGCTGCGGCGGCGGCGGTCTACGCCTTGGATGGCCAACCTCTCATTCCTTGCGAGCGCGGCTCCCATCCCAGAGCCCATGGCTTAACGGGTGCTAGTACGTAAGATCGTCCATCGTGCTTCGGCAGGCCGCGAAGCCGAGCGAACGTGTGTCACGATTGAGGCCCGCGGATACCTAAAACCAAGGCCCTTCCTCATACGCAGAAGGAAGTACTCTGCGGCAACGCAATAGGGATGAGAGCTATGCCCAGTCAAACACCCCCAAGCGATCCTCCTGGCGTCACGACGTCACCAACCTTTGTCGAGGGGCGAAATCTCTACATTTCCGCGACGGAATGGGATCGGCTTTGCCAAGGGAAAAGTCCGGATCCTCTTCTCGTCGTGCTTAGAGAGGCCAAGGGCCTGCTCGCGCAGGGCGGCGCCGTCCGACTGGTCAACCTGAGAGGCGAAATCTCCATCAGTGCCGATCGACCGACGGAGCTTCAGCGGATCATCGACGACGCGAGCGCGCGACGTGCGAGCAACGGACTTGCCCCAGTAATCTTCGTCGATTGATCCAACAAAAGTTCGGGGCACCCGGCTCGCATGATCGTTTTGCTCCATCTAGCGATGGTCTTCTGCTGAGTAAGCTGGGTGCCCCACAGCGCGCTACCCGGCCTAAGCGCAGCACCGCCTCAGGTGGTACGAGGCGCATTTCAGCTCGTCGCCCTTGCCCGTCGCCAGGGTCGAGCGATGCGCTAGCCTGCGCCCAAATCGTTGAACTTCCAAGCCTGTCGGCCGGCTGTGCGCCCACCGCCCCGAGGTGAAATCAAGCGCCACAGTGGTTTTCCTGGCTTATCCGTCGTTCGCGAGAACGAATCGAACGCATTGAAAGAACTCTTCCGAAGGCGAGCTGAGGGTCACGCGCTCGGCCGGTGAGATTGGGCGGGCCTTCGGTAATTTGAATGCAAGATTGACTTTTCCCGCAGACCAGTCAAAAGAGATTTCTCGGAGGACATGACCGTCCACCGAAGCGGGTGTGGTGCCGTAATAGTCGATGGTGGACGGCATACGGAACTCCCAACGATCTGTTGCCGCCAAGAATAACTCGACAATATCAACGAAGTTCTCAACGTCTTCGATCTTGGGGATGTCGAACTCGTGTTCGACTGCATTGCGGCGTTTGTTCAGTCGTTCGAGAACACGCGGGGCAACTACACCACAGCTACGAGCGTATGTTAGTAGCGGCGGAAAGGTGCGGTACTTCTTCAAATCAACGCAGCCGAATCCAAGACATACGTCCTCCAGGCGCATGTGGAGCGCCTTTTTGGCGTTCGAAAGCGCATTGACGGCGTTGCGATCAGATGCGCCGTCGAGCAAATCTGCTACCGCGAACTCCAAGAGATCCTTTGCAGATAAAGGGGTCTTCCGCATAGCGAGCCCCTTCCATGTGTACTCGCCAATCTCTTCTGATTTGAGAGATGCGGTGGAGAATTGAATCTTCACATTGACACGCGGTTGGTCGAGGCCTTTAGTTGGCGCTACGCCTTCACCGGAGGCGTATGCGATAGCCTTCTCCTCCGACGAGAACTCCATGGATTGTGGATAGTCTTTTCCGTACCTGTTCGATATCCATACCTCGCCCACTTGACAAATCTCGCCGACAAACTGGCCGTCAACCGTGATAGGAATCGCAAGGGGCGAGCTGTGAAAATCTTTCACTTCCCTGATGAACTTCAGCGCGTTGGAAGCTTGGCGCGGGGTAATGGCACCCTCAGCGAGGGCTGTTGATACACGCTCCTCATCAAGGGAGAGCCGCAGATTCTGCATGAACGCTGATGATGCTCGCATATCAGAGGATTGATCAGATCCCTTGTAGCGCAGTAGAGAGAATGGCAACGCGTTGCGATTTGCACCGGACTAGTGTGGCTGGGCCGCAGATGTCAGGGGTGGCCATATGAGATCGTCTTCGCCGTGAAGCGCGACTAGTTGGGCTCCGGATGGGCACGGGAAGCTAAGCCGCAGTCCAATCCCATGCGTTGCCTCCACGCTGGCGTCGATGTGTTCAACGGAGGTGTCGTTTAGCTGAATGGACTCAACTCGACCCCATTTGGCCACGGAATTTTGGTTTGTAGCGAATAGCGGTTGACCAACTGCAATCGGAATGACGGGCGTCTTAATGACGACGACGAACCCATCCTTGTATGGCCCCTCTTTTAGCTCCAGAAGCGAGGACTTGTTCGTGCCGTTGTACCGGGTTTCAAGATAGCGTGCAACAACAACCGAAAAAACAGACGACGATAGGGCCTCGATGAAAGCAATCGCCTCCATCATCGATTCAACGCTCAGAAGATCGTCCGGGTTGCCGCCGCGGTGGGCAATCTGATTGCGTCGCTCCACTAAATCGTTCAGACGCTCATCGATCACTGTTCGGGTAACTCCATCCCGAGGAGCTTGATCGATAGCTTGAGCTGTCATGAACCAAGCGACCAGTTCGTCGCACTTCCTAATGCGGCCGCAGATTTGTTCGATACCCACGTCGGTAAAGACGGTGTCCACTTCTTGCGCTCGAAAATTCTTGTCATGCCACACGACGGCGGCTTCATTAAGTGCGTATGGATTCTTGCCCGTCAAGCAATGCAATAAGTTTTCTACTACATGCTCCGCTTTAAGAGAGGCATGGCGACCCTCTCCCAACCTTCCGCGAGCTAGTAAATCGGCACTTCGTTCCAAGTGCTTCTTGGTTAGTCTTGGCGGTAGCTCTGCATACGGAAGGCGCTGTGCCTCTTGCGACGCGAAAGAGGCCGCGAGGGTTTCGACAAACGCTTCAAAGGAGGCGTATAGCGCTACGGCAACGGCGGCATTGTCGAATCGCCGCCGAATTGAAATGAACTGCTGAAATATCGATTGGTCATGACCAGAGAGTACGTCATTCACCGGCTTAATTGAAGCAACAAAATTTCTAAGCTCAGCAAGTTCGCGTTTTAGCTCGTCCAGGGTTGAGCGCACTTCTGCTCCGTGATCAGGCGGAGGGAATTTTTGCAATCGCAGCTGCAAATGCGGCGCTTACATGCTTGTTTCTCTGTTGAGTGTCGGAAAAGTTCGTCCTTCTCCCAGAGAATAATTCCGCGTTGGCTTTGTATGTGGCCTGAAGTTCTGCGCGCAAAATCTCTTTATGCTCAATCAGCGCTGCCCGATGGGGGATCACCTCCGGGCTATTTGCGATGAACATCAAGGGGTCGTACGCGATCTTCGTGGATCGGCGTTTGCCTGGATCTAGAAGAGTGAATGAATCTGCCCCAAGAACGTCCCAGAGGAACGAAATCGTCGCCTCGAACATTGCCTTGTACTCAGCGATTATCTCGGGCGGGAAGCGGTTTCCGCCCATCAAGAATCGATCCAAGAACTCAGAGATCTTATTGAGGCCCGCTTTAAACTCCCCAATCTGTCGATAGGCGAAGAAGCGGAGGACAAGCTCAACGTCCTCCATCTTCTCAAACATCCTCATACCAGACGCTGTTTTCTCCTCGGCCGATTCACTGTCGGAATCTTCGTCTGACGCGTCGGTTGAGGGGTCTGGATTCTGCGGGATGCCCCACATCCTTCGGAAGTGTTCGTTCTCCGATAACTGCAGGCACAACGTGTTCAGTGGTCCACTGTAAACAGCATTTCGTGTTTCTTGGCTTCCAAGCTTTACACCTCCAGAATTAAGACGTTCGAATACGAGCTTCTTCAGAGTCGCGGCTTGCGCCTCTGTTTCGGCCGTTTCTTTAAGCAAAATAATCGACGATATGTATCGACGATCAATGCCGTCTCTCACCTTTGATGGGAGGTTGGAGTACTTTCTGCCGTCAAGGTCGGACCAATATTGCAGGCCTTCCAGTGCAAACCGGTCTGCATAAAAATCGCTGAGGGCAGTCAGGCGCTGTCTTCCGTCCATTACCTCAAAGCGAGCAAGATCTCGTTCGTAGAGGAAAACTGGAGGGACTGGAACGTTTAGAAGAAACGACTCGATGAGCCTCGACTTGCGCTTGACGTCCCATCGGTGGCGCCGCTGATACTCTGGGTCCAGCTGATAGCGTGGGGCGGACTCACCGTTCTCGTCAGGCTTCGTTTCTTCCAGCATTTGGAGAATGCCTGCCAGAGGGTACCGCGCTTGCTCCGTGACGATTCGAATTTCGCCTTTTACATAGCGACTGTTTAACTCCTCGTCCGTTGCCTTCTTGGGGTCAACATCGGTCTCGAACGAGACCTTCTCGCCGTCCAGCAGCGGAGAAGGTGTTTGTGGTGCCGCTGCGCCACTCTTGGATGTGTTGCTCTGTCCCTTCGCCACTTTATCCCCCGGTCAAGCGTGATGACAATAAACGTCGTATTCTGTGACGCCCTTGCGCGGCGCTGCCTGGAACTGGCGAACTTGCCTGCGTCCTGAATCGGCGTCGGGAACCGCGCGAGCCGTGACCATCTTCCACCCCGACCCTTTCAAAGATGCTTTTAGCACCTCCATCGGATCAGCATCTCGGTCGTGAATCCCACCGTAGCGAATGACTAGACGGGCGTCGGGAGTGGTCTTTGGGAGTACGTTTGTCCAGACCTTTCCCATCTCACGCGCGAAGTGCTGGGCACCTGAATGCTCCAACTGCTTGGCCGAGTAGCGATACTCGACTTGGTCCGGTCCACCCAAGAACCATACGCGGAGCCATTGGTCCGGCAAATAGGTGCGCATTCCGTAATATGGGGGAGAGGTGACTACTAGTCGTGCTGCCGGCAGCGATTCGAAGGTAGACGATTCCCTGCTATCCGCCAAATGAATCTTGCCTTCGACCTGAGGCGGTGGAACCGAAAGGTAGCGCTCAGCTCGGGCGCTTAAGACATCGAGAATATCGACTTCTGTCGGTTGAAGATTCCGCTGTGTCCAGAACTTCACCGCGTACTTTGGCTTCGGCGCAAATGTCCTTGGAGCCTGGTTCGAGAAATATGAAGGCCGTCCCTTCGGGCGAGGGCCATGCAGCGCCCCAAGCAAGATGGCCCGTAGGAGGATGCGCTCAGGCGAACTGCATTCCTCAAGAAGGGCTTCGCGAAGCTGGCAGATCTGGAAGAGAGTTCGCTCGTGATACGCATGGCGCCAGAACTCGCCGGCTGGAATCGCAAGAGGCGGAGTTGCCTTCTCAAGGATCGCCTGTGCGGTTTCAACGACATCCGCAGGTTCTGCGTGGGCGAGCTTTGCTTGGGCGAGTGCAGCTGCGACGGGACTACTGTCTATGCCCACCGAAGGCATTTCCAGCAGGCGAGCAGCGAAGTTCGTGGTGCCTCGGCCGCAGAAGGGGTCGATGACCCAGTCGCCCTGCTTCCCGTATTGCTTCAATACCCGCAAAGGAAAGTCCAGCGGGTACATCGTGAAGTAGGGGCAGACGGCGTTGAGTGCAGCGCTCATTGAAAGGTCCACGGCCCCAATCCGGCTCCGTCCGAAAGTGCCGGCAGGATGAGGCTCAGGAGCGGAGCGAAATAAGGGTATCGTCGATTAAGGGCAGAGCCTACCACGCGCGGCTTTTGTGAAAGCTGAGGACTGCCCTTAACGGTGCACTTCGCCAGCGGACCGGTGGAGGGCTGGGATCCACTGGCGGCCACGCTAGCCACCGCTGTCCGATGGGGGCGGAAGATGCCCAGCGGCACCGCCGTAGGAGGCGCTCGGGTTCATGCCTTACGGGCAGACGATCGTGTAGGCAAAGCCGTACCAAGTTTTGCCGCCTTCGCTTTGGTACGTCTCGGCAGAGGCCACATTCGTGAGGCCGGCTGGCCAGGTCCCGCGTCAATCCGGCAGTTCGTTCGGTTGTAACCGGACTGTGATGGCGGCTCATGCAGAAGCTTGAACAGCTCATCCCGATAGCTCTCGTCATCAGCTCTTCGCGCGCGGGGTTTGTAGTGCGTCAGTGCCTCGACGCCTCCCTCTTCAAAGCGTTGGCGACTGCGAAGCATGGACACCCCAAGGTGCTTTGCGATAGCTTTGAGCGGGATGCGCCTCCATGAGCGGGCGCAATGCGGCATGGGGAGGCTGTTCGGGTACACCGTCTCGGCCTTCCGTGAGGGCGTCGAGCGAGCTGGCCTTTCGCTTCCAGATGGCTGGCCAGATGACGCACGTCCTGCGCCATACATTCGCCAGCCACTTCATGATGAACGGCGGGAACATTCTGACGCTGTAAAGGATCCTTGGCCACGCGAATGTGACGATGACCATGCGCTACGCCCACCTGTCGCCGGACCACCTCTTGGAAGCCAAGAATCTGAATCCGTTGTCGCGGTTGACAGTCCGTTGACACCACAAAGAAAAACGGGCTGCACCGTTAAGTGCAACCCATTGATTTTCTTTAGGAATTCTTGGTGGCCAAGGGCGGAATCGAACCACCGACACGCGGATTTTCAATCCGCTGCTCTACCAACTGAGCTACTTGGCCATGAGACTGGGTCTCTGTCTCCGTTGTTCCGGGTCTTGCGACTCGTGCTGAACAACGAAGACCGCGACTATAGCACTAAATTCCGCTGCCCCGCTTGTTTCTTGAAAGATCGACGCCGAGCTGCTTCAGCTTGCGGTACAGGTGGGTCCGTTCCAGCCCCGTCTTCTCGGCCACGCGGGTCATCGAGCCATTCTCCTTGGCCAGGTGGAACTCGAAGTAGCTCTTCTCGAAGGCGTCGCGCGCCTCGCGCAGCGGGCGGTCCAGCTCGAACACCTGCTCGGAGGCCAGACCCTGGTGCGGCAGGGGCGCCACCGGCGCCAGGCCGGCCGAGGGCATCGGCAGCGTGCCGGCCGTCATCGCGGGCAGCACCTCGGGGCGCGGGTAGCTGTTGCCGATGTTGAGGCCCACACCCACCACCGGCGCGGCCGGCGGGGCCGGGCGCGGCGTGGTCTTCACCAGCGCCTGTTCCACCGCGCGCAGCAGCTTCTGCAGCGTGATCGGCTTTTCCAGGAAGGCCATCGCGCCGAACTTGGTCGCCTCGACCGCCGTGTCGATCGTGCCGTGGCCGCTCATCATGATCACCGGCATCGTCAGCTGGCCGGAGCTGCCCCATTCCTTCAGCAGCGTCACGCCATCGACGTCAGGCATCCAGATGTCCAGCAGCACCAGGTCGGGCCGCGAGCGCTCGCGGGCGGCGCGCGCCTGCTGGGCGTTCTCCGCGAGTTCGATCGTGTGCCCCTCGTCCGAGAGGATTTCAGACAAGAGGGCGCGGATGCCCAATTCGTCGTCAACAACAAGAATGGTTGCCATGTATGCCTACTGTTCACGCGGGCCGAGGCGCGTCCTGCGCAGGGCTCGGTGCAGTCGCGAGTTTTGAAAATGATAACGAAACTTGTGCGCCGCTCGGCGGCAGATCGGCGCCGCTGGCGGCTGGGAGATTCACCAGCCGGATGCGCGCGCCATGCTCATCCGCGATTTTCTTCACCACCGCCAGCCCCAGGCCGGTCCCCTTGGTCTTGGTCGTGACGTAAGGCTCGAAGGCACGCTTCAGCACGTTCTCCGCGAAGCCGTGGCCGTTGTCGGTGACGACCAGCCGGAGCGCCCGCAGCTCGCCGGCCTCGTTCATCGCCTTCTGCGTGCGCACGGTCACCCGGCCGTCGGGGCGCTCGCTGACCGCGTCCAGCGCGTTCTGCACGAGGTTGTGGATGACCTGCCGCAGCTGCGGCGCGTCGCCCAGGATCGCCGGTGGATCGGACGCCAGGTCCGCGCCCAGGTGGCCGGATTCCTGCGCCTCGGCGTACAGCGTCAGCACCTCGGCCACCAGCGCGTTCAGGTCCAGTGGCGCCAGCTTGGCGGCCGGTAGGCGGGCGTAGTCGCGGAACTCGTTGACCAGCTGCTTCATCGCCTGCACCTGGTTCACGATCGTGCCGACGGAACGCACCAGCATCGCCTGGTCGGTGCCCTCGAGCTTGGACTCCAGCTTGAACTGCAGCCGCTCGGCTGACAGCTGGATCGGCGTCAGCGGGTTCTTGATCTCGTGGGCGAGCCGGCGCGCGACCTCGCTCCAGGCCGCGGAGCGCTGCGCCGACACCACCTCGCTGATGTCGTCGAAGACCAGCAGCCGCGCCTCCTGCGGCAGCAGCGCGCCACGCACCAGCAGGGTCAGCGCGGTCTTCTCGTCCAGCTGCAGCTCGAAGGAGTCCTGCCAGTGCTCGCGCTCGCCGGATTCCGGGCTCTGCAGCTCGAAGCGCTGCCAGATGTCCTTGCCGAAGGCCGCCAGCGCCGGCAGGTCCTCGAGCGGCCGGCCGACGTAGGCCGACAGCGGCAGCTTCAGGATGCGGGTCGCGCCGGGATTGACCGTCTCGATGCGGCGGTCACGGTCGAACACGATGACGCCGGCGGTCAGGTTGTCCAGGATGGTCTGCACATGGGTGCGCGCGCTTTCCAGCTGCGTCACGCTGAGCTCCACCTGGGCCCGCGCGTCGGCCAGCTGCTGGGTCATGTCGGCGAAGGACCGCGTCAGGCCGCCGAGTTCGTCGCGCGAGCGGAACACCGGCTTGGCCTTCAGGTCGCCGGTCGCGACCTCGCGCATGCCCTCGGCCAGCAGCAGCAGCGGCTGCACCAGCTGGTTGGACAGCGCCACCGCCAGCAGCAGCGCCGCGAACACCGCCAGGATCAGCACCAGCGTCAGCGTGCCCAGGTACATGCGCCGCAGGCCGTCGCGCAGCAGCGAGCGCTGCAGGTACTCCTGGTTGGCGGCCGACACGTTCAGCGCGTTGCTGATGACCTTGCCGGAGATCTGCTTGACGACCATCAGGTAGCGGTCGCTGTTGGTCAGCTGCAGCGCGCTGCTGGGCAGCAGCGCCAGCGAGCGGATGCGGGCCTCGCCCAGCACCGCCTGCTGCTCGTCCTCCAGGCCCTCCAGGCGCGAAGCGACGCCGTTGTTGCGCGCCTGCGCCAGCAGCGTGCTGCTGGGGCGCTCGGGGATCTCGCTCGACTCCCCGCCGGCGGACAGCACGACCTGCCCGTTCCCGGCGATCAGCGCGACGCTGCGCGCGTTCATCTGGTCGCGCAGCCGCTCCAGCGCCAGCGGCGCGAGCGCGCCGTCCTCCCAGCGCTCGGCCGCGGCACGGGTGCGCGCGTTCTGTTCGGTGCGCAGGTTCTCCAGCGTGTCCTGGCCCAGCGCGAGGCCCGCTTCCAGCGCACTGGCCAGGCGCTGGTCGAACAGGCTCTCGATGCTGCGGTTCACGAACTGGTAGGACACCGTGTAGATCAGCAGCCCCGGCACGACCCCGACGATCGCGAAGATGCCGGCCAGCTTCAGCAGCAGCCGGCTGCCGAAGCGGCCGCGCTTGACGCGCAGCGCCAGCCGCGTGCCGGCGGCGCCGATCACGATGAGCAGCGCGGTGGCGACCGCCACGTTCACCCAGAACAGCCAGACGAAATGGCGCTCCAGGAAGCCGCGCTGCGCGGTGGTGCTGATGGACAGCAGGAAGGCCAGCATGCCGCAGGCGCCCGCGATCGCGGCCACGGAGATCAACCACGCCAGGCGTGCCGACTTGGTCACGGGTCAGGATCCTTGCTGAGTCACGAGAGGCGGGAACGGATGGGGCGACGCGCGGTCAGGGCTGCGGCTTGTTGGGCGGCGGCGCGGCCGGCGCCTCGAGCGTGAGCGTCAGCGTGCGGTCGACGCCCAGCGTCCAGCCCTGGCTGCCGCCCAGGCCGATCTGCAGCGGTCTGGGCAACTGCGCGGTGTCCAGCTTGTAACTGAACTCCAGGTAATAACGGCCGTCGTCCTCGATCTCCTTGGCGTCCGCGACGCGCCAGCCGGAGACGCCGCGCAGCGAGGCGATCGCCTCGCCCAGGGTGTCGAAGCTCTGGTGCAGGCCGCCGGTGCTGACGCGGTACTGGCGGGTCAGCGGCTGCCAGGTCAGGCGCCAGGTGCGGTTGGCCTGGGCGACCCGGGCATCGCGCCAGTACCAGCGGCTGCGCAGCACCTGGACCTCGGCGACGAAGTAGATCGCCACGCCCTTGAGCAGCGCGTCCTCGGCCTGCCGGGGCAGCTCGAAACGCGTGCTGAAGCTGACCGCCAGGCCGTCCTCGGCGCGCTCCGCGTTGAGCAGCTGCAGCGCCACGCCTTGCGCCAGCGCCCAGCCGTGCAGCACCAGCAGCGCGCCGACCAGGGTCAGGCGCTGCCACCAGGCACGCAGCGGAACGGAACGGGACGGCGGGGACACGCGGACGGGATTCGACGAGGAGTTCGGGGATCAGGCCTTGTGCAACAGCGCGTAATAGAAGCCGTCGGTGACGGCCGCCGCGCCGGGCGCGAGGTCCTGGCGGGCATTGTCCGCGAGCGGCAGTAGATGCCCGGCCCCCTGGTCGAACTGACGCGACCGCGCATCGCCATGGCGTTGCAAAAACGCGTCGATCTGGTCCTGGCCCTCGGACCGGAAGACCGAGCAGGTCGCGTAGAGCAGCCGGCCGCCCGGCTTGAGCAGCGGCCACAGCGCCTCCAGCAGCTCGGACTGGATCCGCGCCAGCGCCGGGATGTCGTCGGGGCGGCGCAGCCAGCGCACGTCGGGATGGCGGCGCACGATGCCGGAGGCGCTGCAGGGCGCGTCCAGCAGGATCGCGTCGAAGGCGCGCCCGTCCCACCAGGCGGCGGTGTCGCGGGCGTCGGCGGCGCGCACCGCGCCCTCCAGCCGCAGCCGCTGCAGGTTCTGGCGGACCCGCTCCAGCCGCTTGGCGTCGGCGTCCAGCGCCAGCAGATCGAGGCGGTTGCCGGCCAGTTCCTGCAGATGGGCGGTCTTGCCGCCGGGCGCCGCGCAGGCGTCCAGCACCCGCGCGCCGGCGCCGAGCACCGGCCAGTCCTCGCCGGGGGCCAGGTCTTGAGGCGGGCGCTGGCCGAGCAGCAGCGGCGCGGCGAGCTGCGCCGAGGCGTCCTGCACCGACGCATGCCCTTCATCGAAGCCGGGCAGGGCCTGGACCGGACGGGGCTCGTCGAGCACCACCGCCTGCGGGAACAGCGCGCCGGCCGGATGGGCGGCGATGCCGGCCTCGCCCAGCCGGGCGAGGTAGCCGGCGAGGTCGTCGTGGGCCGGGTTGACGCGCAGCGTCATCGGCGGCTTCTGCTGGTTGGCCTGGAGCAGGCCTTCCCAGGCGGCGGGCCAGTCCGCGCGCAACCGGTCCTGCCACCAGCGCGGATGGTTGAAGCGGGCGACCGGATCGGCCTGGGCGGCGGCGACCAGGGCCTCGCGCTCGCGCAGGAAATGGCGCAGCACCGCGTTCACGAAGCCGGCACTGTTGGGCGCGCGCTGGCGGACCGCATGGACGGCCTGGTCGACCAGCGTGTGGTCGGCGTAAGCCGATTCGCCGGGCCAGAGCAGCGCCAGCGCGGTCAGCAGCAGCGCGTCGACGCGCGGCGGCGGGTTCTTGGGCGCGAGCGTCGCGCGCACCGCCTGCGCGGCGCCCAGCCGTCGCAGCACGGTGAAGCTCAGCGCCTGCACGCCGGGTCGGATCTCGGCGGGGCAGCGCGACAGCCAGTCGGTCAGCGAGTGGCCGTCGCGCACGGCCTGGACCGCGTCGGACGCATTGGCCAGCAGCCGGTGCAGCGGGGGCGCGCCGCCGCTGGCGGCGTTCTTGGGGGAGGGGACGGAAGACACCGCGCGAGTTTAGTGGGCCCGTCCCGACCGGGCCCCGCGCAAGGCCAAGTCCCGGCTTTCGCAATCCCGGGCGGAAGCCGCGACAATCGCCGGTCCCCCATGAGAACGCAGGCTTCATGACGAGCACCCCGATCCTGAGCCCCGAGGACCTGGCCGCGCTGCCGGCCTCGGAGCGCATCCGCTACCGGCTGGTCCAGGCCGGGCGGCGCCACCACGCCAACGACAACATCGCCGAATTCATCGAGGCGGGCGAGCTCGACCAGCTGCAGGCCGAGGTGCAGGCGCGCATGCAGGGCGTGCTGGAAGCGCTGGTCATCGACACCGACAGCGACCACAACACCCAGGAGACCGCCAAGCGGGTGGCCAAGATGTTCCTGAAGGAGGTCTTCGCCGGCCGCTACGCGCCGCCGCCGCCGGTGACCGAGTTCCCCAACGCCGAGCGCCTGAACGAGCTGATGATCGTCGGCCCGATCACGGTGCGCAGCGCCTGCTCGCACCACCTGTGCCCGATCATCGGCAAGGTCTGGATCGGCCTGCTGCCCAGCGAGCATTCCAACCTGATCGGCCTGTCCAAGTACGTGCGCCTGACCGAATGGATCATGAGCCGCCCGCAGATCCAGGAAGAGGCCGTCGTGATGCTGGCCAACGAGCTGCAGGAACGCGTCCAGCCCGATGGCCTGGCGATCGTGATGGACGCCGACCACTTCTGCATGCACTGGCGCGGCGTCAAGGACATGGACTCGACGATGACCAACAGCGTCATGCGCGGCTCCTTCCTGAAGGACGCGACGCTGCGGGCGGAGTTCCTGGCGCTGATGAAGCAGAAGGGCTGAGGCGCCGCAGGCGCTCAGCGGCTCAGCGGTTCAGAGGCTGCGCGCCTCGCTGAAGCCGACGAAGCTCATCAGCACGCGGGTGGGGAACTGGCGGATCGCGGCGTTGTAGGCCTCGACCGCCTGGTTGAACACCTGGCGCGAGAACGCGCGCTGGCGCTCGATCATCTTGAGCTCGTCCACGGCGCCGGCCAGGTCGGGCTCGATGCTGAGTTCGGCGTGATGCTCCACCAGCGACACCAGCCGCGTCAGCGCCGCGCCGTGCACCGCCGCGGCCACCGCCAGCGTCGCCACCGGATCGGCCGCATGCGGCCTGACGCGCACCGCCTGCGTCGCGGCGCGCGCCTCGACCTGCGCCGCGGCCAGCGCGTCCAGGCTGGCCTGCTCGCTGGGCAGGCGCTCGCGCAGCCGCTCCAGCAGCAGGTCGCCCTGCGCGAAGCGCCGGGTCAAGGCGTCGTCCAGCTGCGCGAAGGCCCTGGCGATCTCATTGCGCAGCAGCATCACGCGGTTGTAGGCGCCGATGCTCCAGAACACCAGCACCGCCGCCAGCGCCCACAGCCCCCAGTTCCAATGCCACTGCATCGCGTCCGCCGCGCTCAGGCCGAGACCGCCGTGCCGCCGGAGCGGGCGCGCTGGAACTCGTCCCAGCCCCGGGCGCGCAACTCGCAGGCCGGGCAGCGGCCGCAGCCCCAGCCCCAGGCATGGCGGGTGGTGCGCTCGCCGAGGTAGCAGGTGTGCGTGTGCTCGACGATCAGGTCGTTGAGCGCCGTGCCGCCCAGCGACTCGGTCAGCGCCCAGGTCTGCGCCTTGGTCAGGAACATCAGCGGCGTGTCGAGCGTCATCGGCGTGTCCAGCCCCAGCGACAACGCGACCTGCAGCGCCTTGAGCGTGTTGTCGCGGCAGTCGGGGTAGCCGGAGAAATCGGTCTCGCACATGCCGCCGACCAGCACCGACGCGCCGCGCCGGTAGGCCAGCGTCGCGGCGAAGGTCAGGAAGAGCAGGTTGCGGCCCGGCACGAAGGTGTTGGGCAGGCCATTGGCCTGCAACTCGATCTCGCGCTCCTGCGTCAGCGCGGTGTCGGAGATCTGGCCCAGCAGGCCGAGGTCGAGCAGGTGGTCCTCGCCCAGCTTGGGCGCCCAGTGCGGGTACTGCGCGGCGATCTCGGCGCGCACGGTCTGGCGGCAGGCCAGCTCGATGCGATGGCGCTGGCCGTAATCGAAGCCCAGGGTCTCGACCTCGGCGAAGCGGTCCAGCGCCCAGGCCAGGCAGGCGGTGGAATCCTGGCCGCCGGAGAACAGCACCAGCGCCTTGCGGCGCGAGGCGTGAACGGCGGGGATCGGGGCGGAGGCGGCGTCGGACATGGCGGACCAGCGGTTGACAAGGAAAACGGCAGGCCGGAAGTGTGCCAGCACCGTGATAGCGTGGCCGGCCCAAGGAGGAAAAGCAATGCAACGACTGTTCACGACGCGCGCCGTCGCGGGCGCCGCGCTGGCGGCGATGGCGGCCGGCCCGCTGGCCCTCGGCGAGGCCCGCGCGGCCGCCGGATCCGCGGGGGCATCCACCATTTCGCAGGTGCTGCTGTACCCGGGTGGCGCGCAGGTCGACCGCGCGCTGCGCGTGCCGGCCGGCGCGACCCAGGCGCGCTTCGCCTGCCTGCCCGCCAGCCTGGAGCGCGACGCGCTGCAAGTCCAGGCGCCGGCGGGCGTGAATCTCGGCGAGCTCAAGATCGAGCGCGCCCCGCGCGACTCCCTGCCGGAATGCCGCCAGCGCGATCCGCGGG
>Ga0209370_1000697_pt1 | contig 38466 bp, 31 predicted proteins | sample AgamicAtPrz_FD_187164 | JGI IMG/M metagenome (GOLD analysis project Ga0209370, IMG submission 187164) | Agave microbial communities from Guanajuato, Mexico - At.P.rz (SPAdes) (version 2) | ecosystem: Host-associated > Plants > Phyllosphere > Phylloplane/Leaf | place: Guanajuato, Mexico...
TCAGCAGCGGGAACTGGAAGGCGCTGCGGTCGGTGAGGTTGACTTCGATGGTGCGCACGGCCTGGCCCATGCAGATTTCAAGTTCGATGACCGGGCGGGCCGTGTAGGCCTTGCCCGATTCCGCATCATAGTCACCCGCACGGCGCTTGATCTTGCTGACCCGCGCCAGCGGGCGTTCGATAGGGTGGGAATGGGCGGCGTCGATGGCCAGGTAGAAGCGCACCCAGCTTTCGCCGTTGCGCTTGAAACGCTTGATGTCGCGGGCACTGAGCGAAGCGGTCTTGGCGCCGGTGTCGAGCTTGGCGGCCACTTCCAGGTCCAGGTCGCCCAGGCGTGCATATTCGTTGAGACCGTAGACGGTCTTGCCTGCGGCGTGGCCGAGGGCCGGCAGCAGGGTCAGGCAGAGCAGCAGTAGAACGGGTGTAGGTCTCATATTCCTGGCGCGGTGCAGTGCAAGGTTCGGGGCTTTCCAAAGCGCGCTCTTCAGCGCGACCTTCGAGCCATGTTCAGAGCAAGGCGACTGGCAACGACTGCGCAAGCTTCCTCGTTCATCTGTCAACATGAATGGATGACAGACGGGTTATCCATACTCCAACGGAGGCGCGGCATTCTATCACGCCGGCGTCTTGACGCCAGCGGTGCGCGATCTGACAGCGACAGCGCGGCGTTAGTTCGTTCTTAGACGATTGTCGACAATATTCATTTTGTCTTTGACTGCTGCAGCCGGATTCGCTAATTTCTGGCGAGGCGATTTTCAAGGTGTCGACAATATGCAGGACCTATCCAGCCCCAGCCCGGTGCTGACAGACGAAACGGAAACCTTGTCCGAAAACGTCTTCCGACGCATTCAGGCGGCCATCGTCAAGGGCGAGATCGCCCCCGGCAGCAAGATCTCCGAGCCGGAACTGGCGCGCACCTATGGCATCAGCCGCGGGCCATTGCGCGAGGCCATCCACCGCCTCGAAGGGCAACGCCTGCTGGTGCGCGTGCCGCATGTGGGCGCGCGGGTGGTGTCGCTCAACCATGCCGAGCTGATCGAGCTGTATGAAATTCGTGAATCGCTGGAAGGCATGGCCTGCCGCCTGGCCGCCGAGCGCATGAGCCAGGCCGATATCGACGAACTGCGGCGGGTGCTCGATACCCACGAGCGCGATGCGGCATTCCAGGCTGGCCTGGGTTACTACCAGCAGGAAGGCGACTACGACTTCCACTACCGGATCATCCACGGCAGTGGCAACCAGACCCTGGTCAAGATGCTGTGCGGCGAGCTGTACCAACTGGTACGCATGTACCGCATCCAGTTCTCGGCCACACCGAACCGGCCGCGCCAGGCCTTTGCCGAGCACCACCGCATTCTCGACGCCATCGCCGACCGTGACGGCGAGCTGGCCGAACTCCTGATGCGCCGCCATATCGGCGCGTCCAAGCGCAACATCGAGCGTCACTATCTGGACGCCCAGAACAACAGCCCACGAGGTGAGAAATGACTGTGAAGAGCACCCCCGGTCAGCGTTTCCGCGACGCCGTTGCCGCCGAACATCCGTTGCAGGTGGTTGGCACCATCAACGCCAACCATGCGCTGCTGGCCAAGCGCGCCGGCTTCAAGGCCATCTACCTGTCCGGTGGTGGCGTGGCCGCCGGTTCGCTGGGCCTGCCGGACCTGGGCATCAGCAACCTCGACGACGTGCTCACCGACGTGCGCCGCATCACCGACGTGTGCGACCTGCCCCTGCTGGTGGATGTCGACACCGGCTTCGGGGCCTCGGCCTTCAACGTCGCCCGTACCGTGCGTTCGATGAGCAAGTTTGGCGCGGCTGCCATCCATATCGAGGACCAGGTAGGCGCCAAGCGTTGCGGCCACCGCCCCAACAAGGAAATCGTCAGCCAGCAGGAAATGGTCGATCGCATCAAGGCTGCGGTCGATGCCCGCAGCGATGACAGCTTCGTGATCATGGCGCGTACCGATGCCCTGGCGGTCGAGGGCCTGAACGCTGCGCTGGACCGCGCCGCCGCTTGCGTCGAAGCCGGTGCCGACATGATCTTCCCGGAGGCCATTACCGAACTGCAGATGTACAAGACCTTCGCCAACCGGGTGAAGGCACCGATCCTGGCCAATATCACCGAGTTCGGTGCCACGCCGCTGTACACCACCGAAGAGCTGGCCTCGGTCGACGTGTCGCTGGTGCTGTACCCGCTGTCGGCCTTCCGCGCCATGAACAAGGCGGCGGAGAACGTGTACACCGCGCTACGTCGCGACGGCACGCAGAAAAACGTGATCGACACCATGCAGACCCGCATGGAGCTCTACGATGCCATTGGCTACCACGCCTTCGAGCAGAGCCTGGATGCGTTGTTCGCCCAGAAGAAAGGTTGACGATCAGAGACCCTGACTGTAGCGGCTGGCCTCTTCGCGGGTGAACCCGCTCCCACAAGCTACACAGGACCTGTAGGAGCGGGTTTACCCGCGAAGCGGCCGGCACAGGTTCAACGATCAGGCAGAATTCCATAACAAGTTCAAGAAAGGAGAAACACCATGGCCGAAGCAAAAGTACTCAGTGGCGCAGGCCTGCGCGGCCAGGTGGCCGGCCAGACTGCATTGTCCACCGTGGGCCAGGCCGGTGCCGGGCTGACCTACCGGGGTTACGACGTGCGTGACCTGGCTGCCGGTGCCGAATTTGAAGAAGTCGCCTACCTGCTGCTGTACGGCGAGCTGCCGAGCAAGGCCGAACTGGCCGACTACAAGCGCAAGCTCAAGGGCCTGCGTGACCTGCCGCAGGCACTGAAGGAAGTGCTCGAGCGCATCCCGCGCGACGCCCACCCGATGGACGTGATGCGCACCGGTTGCTCGGTGCTGGGTACCCTGGAACCCGAGCTGACCTTCGAAGCCCAGCGCGAGAAGACCGACCGCCTGCTGGCACTGTTCCCGGCGGTGATGTGCTACTGGTACCGCTTCACCCATCACGGCGTGCGCATCGACTGCACCAGCGACGAAGACACCCTCGGCGGGCACTTCCTGCACCTGCTGCACGGCAAGAAGCCCAGCGACCTGCACGTCAAGGTGATGAACGTTTCGCTGATCCTTTACGCCGAGCACGAATTCAACGCTTCCACCTTCACCGCCCGCGTCTGTGCCTCGACCTTGTCCGACCTGTATTCCTGCATCACCGCTGCCATCGGCTCGCTGCGCGGCCCGCTGCACGGTGGCGCCAACGAGGCAGCGATGGAGCTGATCGAGCGTTTCCAGAGCCCGCAGGAAGCCACTGCCGAGCTGCTGCGCATGCTTGAGCGCAAGGACAAGATCATGGGCTTTGGCCATGCCATCTACAAAGAGTCCGACCCGCGCAACGAGGTCATCAAGGGCTGGTCGAAACAGCTGGCCGACGAAGTCGGCGACAAGGTGCTGTACCCGGTTTCCGAAGCCATCGACAAGACCATGTGGGAGCAGAAGCGCCTGTTCCCCAATGCCGACTTCTACCATGCCTCGGCGTATCACTTCATGGGTATCCCGACCAAGCTGTTCACCCCGATCTTCGTCTGCTCGCGCCTGACCGGCTGGGCGGCACACGTCTTCGAGCAACGCGCCAACAACCGCATCATCCGCCCGAGCGCCGAGTATGTCGGTGTCGAGCAGCGCCAGTTCGTGCCGATCGAGCAGCGCTGATTAGATAGAGAGAGGCAACCCGTTCCCCTTGTGGGAGCGGGCTTGCCCGCGAATGCGTCCGTACTGGCAACCGCATTGCACCTGCTGACGCATTCGCGGGCACGCCCGCTGCCACTGGGGCGGTGAAACCTTCCGAATCCTGTGACCGAGCCTGATTCCATGATGAATACTGCATTCCGCAAGCACCTGCCAGGCACCGACCTGGACTATTTCGATGCCCGCGCGGCGGTCGAGGCGATCAAGCCCGGCGCCTACGATGGGCTGCCTTACACTTCTCGCGTGCTCGCCGAAAACCTGGTGCGCCGCTGCGACCCGGCCAGCCTCGACGCCTCGCTGGGCCAGCTGATCGAGCGCAAGCGCGATCTCGACTTCCCATGGTTCCCGGCGCGGGTGGTGTGCCACGATATCCTTGGCCAGACCGCGCTGGTCGACCTCGCCGGCCTGCGTGACGCCATTGCCGACAAAGGCGGCGACCCGGCCCAGGTCAACCCGGTGGTGCCGGTGCAGCTGATCGTCGACCACTCGCTGGCCGTCGAATGCGGTGGCTTCGACCCGCAGGCGTTCGAAAAGAACCGGGCCATCGAGGACCGCCGTAACGAAGACCGCTTCCACTTCATCAACTGGACCAAGAAGGCGTTCAAGAACGTCGACGTGATCCAACCGGGCAACGGCATCATGCACCAGATCAACCTGGAGAAGATGTCGCCGGTCATCCACAGCGACCGTGGCGTGGCCTACCCGGACACCTGCGTCGGCACCGACAGCCATACCCCGCACGTCGACGCCCTGGGCGTGATCGCCATCGGCGTGGGTGGGCTGGAAGCGGAAAACGTGATGCTTGGCCGCGCCTCGTGGATGCGCCTGCCGGAAATCGTCGGCGTCGAGCTGACCGGCAAGCTGGCGCCGAACATCACCGCCACCGACCTGGTGCTGGCCCTCACCGAATTCCTGCGCAAGCAGAAGGTCGTCGGAGCCTACCTGGAGTTCCACGGCGAGGGTGCTCGCGCCCTGACCCTGGGCGACCGTGCCACCATTTCCAACATGGCCCCGGAGTACGGCGCCACTGCCGCGATGTTCGCCATCGACCAGCAGACCATCGACTACCTGCGCCTGACCGGCCGCGAAGAGCAGCAGGTCCGGCTGGTGGAAACCTATGCCAAGGCCACCGGCCTGTGGGCCGACAGCCTGGGCGGCGCGGTGTACGAGCGCACCCTGAGCTTCGACCTGGCCAGTGTGGTGCGCAACATGGCTGGCCCGTCCAACCCGCATGCCCGGGTCGCCACCAGCGACCTGGCGGCCAAGGGTATCGCCGGCAAGTGGCAAGAAGTGCCCGGGCAGATGCCGGACGGTGCCGTGATCATCGCGGCCATTACCAGCTGCACCAACACCAGCAATCCGCGCAACGTGATTGCCGCCGGTTTGCTGGCACGCAACGCCAACAAGCTGGGCCTGGCCCGTAAGCCATGGGTCAAGTCGTCGCTGGCGCCGGGATCCAAGGCCGTGCAGCTGTACCTTGAGGAAGCGGGGCTGGAAAAGGAGCTGGAGCAGCTCGGCTTTGGCATCGTCGCCTTCGCCTGCACCACCTGCAACGGCATGTCCGGCGCCCTGGACCCGGTGATCCAGCAAGAGATCATCGACCGCGATCTGTACGCCACTGCCGTGCTGTCGGGCAACCGCAACTTCGACGGGCGGATCCACCCCTATGCCAAGCAGGCGTTCCTTGCCTCGCCACCGCTGGTGGTGGCCTACGCCATCGCCGGTACCATCCGCTTCGACATCGAGAAGGATGTGCTGGGCGTGGTCGATGGCAAGGAAATCCGCCTCAAGGACATCTGGCCAAGCGATGAAGAGATCGATGCCGTGGTACGCGCAGCGGTCAAGCCGGAGCAGTTCCGCAAGGTGTACATCCCGATGTTCGCCATCGAGGAAGACCGTGGGCCGAAGGTGGCGCCATTGTACGACTGGCGCCCGATGAGCACCTACATCCGTCGCCCGCCCTACTGGGAAGGGGCCCTGGCCGGCGAACGTACCCTGCGCGGCATGCGCCCGCTGGCCGTGCTGCCGGACAACATCACCACCGACCACCTGTCGCCGTCCAACGCCATCATGCTCGACAGCGCCGCTGGTGAGTACCTGGCCAGGATGGGCTTGCCGGAGGAGGACTTCAATTCCTATGCCACCCACCGTGGCGACCACCTGACAGCCCAGCGTGCCACCTTCGCCAACCCCAAGCTGTTCAACGAAATGGTGCGCAATGAAGACGGCAGCGTGAAGCAGGGTTCGTTGGCGCGGATCGAGCCGGAAGGCAAGGTGACCCGCATGTGGGAGGCAATCGAGACCTACATGCAGCGCAAGCAGCCGCTGATCATCGTCGCCGGCGCCGACTACGGCCAGGGCTCGTCGCGTGACTGGGCGGCCAAGGGTGTGCGCCTGGCCGGGGTCGAGGCGATCGTCGCCGAAGGCTTCGAACGCATCCACCGCACCAACCTGGTGGGCATGGGTGTACTGCCGCTGGAGTTCAAGCCGGGAACCGACCGCAAGACCTTGGGCCTGGACGGCAGCGAGACCTACGATGTGCTGGGCGCGCGTACACCACGGGCGACCCTGACCCTGGTGGTGACCCGGGCCAACGGCGAGCGACTGGAAGTGCCGGTGACCTGCCGCCTGGACACCGCCGAGGAAGTGTCGATCTACGAGGCGGGCGGGGTGCTGCAGCGCTTTGCCCAGGATTTCCTCGAAGCCACGGCGTAGCTAGGGGGGGCTGCTTTGCAGCCCATTCGCGGGCTCGCCCGCTCCCACAGGTATTGAATTCTGCGCAATACCTGTGGGAGCGGGCGAGCCCGCGAATGGGCCGCAAGGCGGCCCCAGGGTAATTTGCATTTCAGACGGGATAGCACATCAATGGCTCATGTACCGCAAGTAAAAATCCCCGCCACCTACCTCCGTGGCGGCACCAGCAAAGGCGTGTTCTTCCGCCTGCAGGACCTGCCCGAGCGAGCACAAATCCCCGGGCCGGCTCGCGATGCCCTGCTGCTGCGGGTGATCGGCAGCCCGGACCCCTATGGCAAGCAGATCGACGGCATGGGCGGCGCCACCTCGAGCACCAGCAAGACCGTGATCCTGTCGCAGAGCATCAAGCCCGATCACGATGTCGACTACCTGTTCGGCCAGGTCAGCATCGACAAGGCCTTCGTCGACTGGAGCGGTAACTGTGGCAACCTCTCTGCCGCAGTCGGTTCGTTCGCCATCAGCAGCGGCCTGGTCGACCCCGCACGCATCCCGCGCAATGGCATCGCCACCGTTCGCATCTGGCAGGCCAATATCGGCAAGACCATCATCGCCCACGTGCCGATCAGCGAAGGTGAAGTGCAGGAAACCGGCGACTTCGAGCTGGACGGGGTGACCTTCCCGGCCGCCGAGGTGCAACTGGAGTTCCTCGACCCGGCGGCTGACGAAGACGGCGACGGTGGCGCGATGTTCCCCACCGGTAACTTGGTCGATGACCTCGTGGTGCCGGGGGTGGGTACCTTCAAGGCGACCCTGATCAATGCCGGCATCCCGACCATATTCCTCAATGCGGCAGACATCGGCTACACCGGCACCGAACTGCAGGATGCCATCAACGCTGACCCGCAGGCGCTGCTGCGTTTCGAGACGATCCGCGCGCATGGCGCCGTGCGCATGGGCCTGATCGACAACGTTGACCAGGCTGCCGGGCGTCAGCACACGCCGAAAGTAGCTTTCGTCGCGCCACCGAGCACCTACACTGCGTCCAGTGGCAAGGCTGTGCAAGCGGGTGATATCGATCTGCTGGTACGGGCCCTGTCCATGGGCAAGCTGCACCACGCCATGATGGGTACGGCCGCAGTGGCGATCGGCACTGCGGCGGCCATTCCGGGGACGCTGGTGAACCTCGCCGCAGGCGGGGGCGAGCTTGGCGCCGTGCGTTTCGGCCACCCCTCGGGCACCCTGCGGGTGGGGGCCGAGGCGCGCCAGGTGAAAGGTGAATGGACAGTGACCAAGGCAATCATGAGTCGCAGTGCCCGGGTGCTGATGGAGGGCTGGGTTCGCGTACCTGGCGATAGCTTCTAACGCACCCACCGGCGCTCGGCTTCAAGCGGGGCCGCTGCACAGCAGCCCCGGCACTATTTGAAGGGAGTTGCATATGAGCGCCAACGCAGACCTCAATGACCGCCCGGATTATGACCAGGTGCTGCAAACCCTCGCCGACTACGCGCTCGGCTACCGGGTCGAATCAGCTGAAGCCCTGGATACCGCCCGCAACTGCCTGATGGACACCCTCGGCTGCGGCCTGCTGGCCTTGCGCTTCCCCGAGTGCAGCAAACTGCTCGGCCCGCTGGTAGAGGGCACCGTGGTGCCCAACGGCGCCCGTGTCCCAGGTACCAGCTACCGCCTCGACCCGGTCAAGGCGGCCTGGGACATTGGCTGCACGGTGCGCTGGCTGGACTATAACGACACCTGGCTGGCCGCCGAATGGGCACACCCCTCGGATAACCTGGGGGGCATCCTGGCGGTTGCCGACCATCTGTCGCAAAAGCGTGTAGCCGCCGGTGAAACACCGCTGCTGATGCGCGATGTGCTGGAGACCATGGTCATGGCCCATGAGATCCAGGGTGTGCTGGCGCTGGAAAACGCCTTCAATCGCGTTGGTCTCGACCACGTGATCTTGGTCAAGGTGGCGTCCACCGCAGTGTGCGCAAGGCTGATGGGCGCCAACCGTGAGCAGATGCTCAGTGCCTTGTCCCACGCCTTCGTCGACGGTCAGGCACTGCGCACCTACCGCCACGCACCCAACGCCGGCTCGCGCAAATCCTGGGCTGCCGGCGATGCTTCCAGCCGTGGCGTGCGCCTGGCCGATATCGCCCTGCGTGGCGAAATGGGCGTGCCCAGTGTGCTCACCGCACCCCAATGGGGCTTCTACGACGTACTGTTCAGCCACACCAACAAGGACCTGGCACTCAAGCCCGCCGAGCAGCAGGCGCTGCGCGTGCCGCAGGCCCTGGGTAGCTATGTGATGGAGAACGTGCTGTTCAAGGTCAGTTTCCCTGCCGAGTTCCATGCCCAGACTGCCTGCGAGGCGGCAGTCAGCCTGCACCCGCGGGTGCGCAATCGCCTGCACGAGGTTGACCGCATTGTCATCACCACCCAGGAGTCGGCCATCCGCATCATTTCAAAGAGCGGCCCACTGGCCAACGCCGCCGACCGCGACCACTGCTTGCAGTACATGGTGGCGGTGCCTCTGATTTTCGGGCATCTGGTGGCCGAGCAATATGAAGACGCCTTTCACGCCAACCATCCAAGCATCGACCGCCTGCGCGAGAAAATGGAGGTGGTCGAAGACCCTCGCTTCAGCCGCGAATACCTGGAACCGGACAAGCGCTCGATTGCCAACGCGCTACAGGTGTTCTTCAAGGATGGCAGCAGTACCGAGCAGGTGCTGGTGGAGTACCCGATCGGTCACCGGCGCCGGCGGGCGGAGGGCATACCGTTGCTGGAGGCGAAATTCAGGGCCAACCTGGCGACGCGGTTCGCCCGGCAGCGCTGTGAGGAGATTCTGGCGGTCTGCAAGAACCAGCAGGCGCTGGAGGGGATGGCAGTGCATCGGTTCGTGGACCTGTTTGTAATCTGAGAGGCCGGCAAGGCCTGCACCGCGCCACAAAAAAAGCCCCGGCATCTCTGCCGGGGCTTCTTCTTGTAGCTTGCCGCTTACAACTTGCCGTTCAGCTTACGCCTGGACCACTGGGATCTTGGCGTTGGCTGCCGCTTCGCGGAACTCGGCGATCTGGTCGAAGCTCAGGTAGCGGTAGACGTCGGCAGCCATGCTGTCGATGTCTTTCGCGTACTGCATGTACTCTTCGACGGTCGGCAGCTTGCCGATGATCGAAGCGACAGCAGCCAGCTCGGCCGATGCCAGGTACACGTTGGTGGCGTCGCCCAGACGGTTCGGGAAGTTACGGGTCGAAGTGGATACCACGGTCGAACCGGTCTGCACACGTGCCTGGTTACCCATGCACAGCGAGCAGCCTGGCATTTCCATGCGCGCACCGGCCTTGCCGTAGATGCCGTAGTAGCCTTCTTCGGTCAGCTGGTGAGCGTCCATCTTGGTTGGCGGAGCCAGCCACAGACGGGTAGGGATACCGCCCTTGACCTTGTCCAGCAGCTTGCCGGCGGCGCGGAAGTGACCGATGTTGGTCATGCACGAACCGATGAACACTTCGTCGATCTTCTCGCCCTGTACCGAGGACAGCAGGCGGGCATCGTCCGGGTCGTTCGGCGCGCAGAGCACAGGCTCCTTGACGTCGGCCAGGTCGATCTCGATGATCTCGGCGTATTCGGCATCGGCGTCGGCCGACAGCAGCTCAGGCTTGGCCAGCCAGGCTTCCATGGCCTGGGCGCGGCGCTCCAGGGTGCGGGCATCGCCGTAGCCTTCGCCGATCATCCAGCGCAGCAGGGTGATGTTGGACTGCAGGTACTCGGCGATGGCCTTCTCTGGCAGCTTGATGGTGCAACCGGCAGCGGAACGCTCGGCCGAGGCGTCGGACAGCTCGAAGGCTTGCTCGACAGTCAGTTCGTCCAGGCCTTCGATTTCCAGGATGCGGCCGGAGAAGGCGTTTTTCTTGCCCTTCTTCTCGACGGTCAGCAGGCCTTGCTTGATGGCGTAGTAAGGGATGGCGTGGACCAGGTCACGCAGGGTGATGCCTGGTTGCAGTTTGCCCTTGAAGCGCACCAGGATCGACTCTGGCATGTCCAGCGGCATGACGCCGGTGGCAGCGGCGAATGCTACCAGGCCGGAACCGGCCGGGAACGAGATGCCGATCGGGAAGCGGGTGTGCGAGTCGCCACCGGTGCCCACGGTGTCAGGCATCAGCATGCGGTTCAGCCAGCTGTGGATGATGCCGTCGCCCGGGCGCAGCGACACGCCGCCACGGGTGCGGATGAAGTCTGGCAGGGTGTGGTGGGTGGTGACGTCGATCGGCTTCGGATACGCCGCGGTGTGGCAGAACGACTGCATTACCAGGTCAGCGGAGAAGCCCAGGCACGCCAGGTCCTTCAGCTCGTCGCGGGTCATCGGGCCAGTGGTGTCCTGGGAACCGACAGTGGTCATCTTCGGCTCGCAGTAGGCACCTGGGCGTACGCCCTGGCCTTCAGGCAGGCCGCAAGCGCGACCAACCATTTTTTGCGCCAGGGTGAAGCCTTTGCCGGTGTCGGCAGGCTGCTCTGGCTTCTTGAACAGGTCCGATGGGCCCTGGCCCAGCTCGGCGCGGGCTTTTTCGGTCAGGCCACGGCCGACGATCAGCGGGATACGGCCGCCAGCGCGGACTTCATCCAGCAGAACTTCGGTCTTCAGGGTGAAGCTGGTAACCAGTTCGTCGCTGCCGTGACGGCGTACTTCACCTTTGTACGGGTAAACGTCGATGACGTCGCCCATCGCCAGGTTGGTGCAGTCGAATTCGATCGGCAGGGCGCCGGCGTCTTCCATGGTGTTGTAGAAGATCGGGGCGATCTTGGTGCCGAAGCAGAAGCCACCGGCGCGCTTGTTCGGTACGTACGGGATGTCGTCGCCGAAGAACCACAGCACCGAGTTGGTGGCGGATTTGCGCGAGGAACCGGTACCGACCACGTCACCGACGTAGGCAACCGGGAAGCCCTTGGCCTTGACGGCTTCGATCTGGGCCAGCGGGCCGACCGAACCAGGCTGCGACGGCTCGATACCGTCACGGGCCATTTTCAGCATGGCCAGGGCGTGCAGCGGGATGTCAGGGCGCGACCAGGCGTCCGGGGCAGGGGACAGGTCGTCGGTGTTGGTTTCGCCAGGCACCTTGAACACGGTCAGGGTGTACTTGTCGGCGATGGCCGGACGCGAGGTGAACCACTCGCCGGCAGCCCAGGATTCCAGCACGGCCTTGGCGTGAACGTTGCCGGCCTTGGCTTTTTCGGCCACATCGTGGAAGGCATCGAACATCAGCAGGGTGTGCTTGAGCTGTTCGGCCGCGACGGCGCCCAGTTCGGCGTCATCCAGCAGTGCGACCAGCGTTTCGATGTTGTAGCCGCCCTGCATGGTGCCCAGCAGTTCGGTGGCGTGCTTGCGGTCGATCAGAGGCGACTTGGCTTCGCCCTTGGCGACGGCGGAGAGGAAAGCGGCCTTGACGTAGGCAGCTTCGTCGACCCCTGGCGGTACGCGGTTGGTGATCAGGTCTACGAGGAAGGCTTCTTCGCCGGCCGGCGGGTTTTTCAGCAGCTCGACCAGGCCTGCAGTTTGTTCGGCGTTCAGCGGCTGGGGCACGATGCCCAGGGCGGCACGCTCTTCGATGTGTTTGCGGTAGGCTTCAAGCACAGTTATTTCCCTCATCAGTGGTCCCTAAAGGGGGTCCGGGACGCTCATCCAGCATTCAATGCACCCATGCGCTGCCACGGCTTTGTGGGCCGCCCAGCCAGAGTCGCAAAGAATCCTTACAGAAGCTGCTTTCAAAGTTTTACGCCTGCAGAACGGGGAGCTGATGAGGGCTGGCACGGGCATGCGAGGGATGCATGGCCCGGGCCAACGCCGTTCTACCGGATGAACTGTGCTCGTGACGCTTTGAAAACAGCTTCCAACGGACATTGTTGCCTTTGAAAAGGCCGGATGATTCTACGGCAAAAAAAGCCCGAAGGTAAGGCGGCGAAGACGACTTTAACGAGTGACCCTGGTTAGACAAAGGGCTAACATGGGCTCGTGTTCCACCGCCAAGCTGTTGTTTTTCATGTCCAACAAGTCCATCAAGACCCCTTGCGTCGGCCTCTGCTCCACGGTCTATGGAGACACGGTGTGCCGTGGCTGCAAGCGGTTTCACCACGAAGTGATCCACTGGAATGGCTACGACGATGCGCAAAAGCGCGCCGTGTGGCTGCGCCTGGAGCAGTTGCTGGTGCAGGTGATGATGGCCAAGCTGGAAGTGTTCGACAAAGGGTTGCTGCGCCAGCAGCTGGAGCAGCGCTCCATCCGCTTTGTCGAACAGCAATCGGAATATTGCTGGGCGTACCAGCTGATCGCCCGCGGCGCACGGATGATCCGTGACCTGGAAGCCTACGGCATGGTCCTGCTGCCGGAATTCCGTGACTGGGAGCTGCCGCAGTTGCGCGACGCCATCGACCGCGAGTTCTTCCTGTTGTCGGAAGCGCACTACCAGCGTTACATCGCCCCGGCTTTTCTCAGGCAAAGCCTGGAGTGAGCCGCTTCCTCCTGCCTTGTGCAGGCAAGGCTGCCTAGCCTGCGAGCTCAATGACCTGACGAGGAGAGTCAGCATGAGCGCGTACGTTTACAACTCCCGTGAAACCTTTCTGGCCCGCTGCTGGTGGCAAAGCATCGTCGACTACACAACGCCCGCTGACGCGGACGATACCGGCGCAAAAGAGCGCCTGGCGGCCATCTGGGTGGAGACGGGGGCGCGTAATCACCGTAACCATTGGAATGGCTTTCTGCAATCGACGAAGGACGGTGAGCTGGAAAAGCGCCTGGCGCCCTCGGACTACGTTACACCGGAGCACCAGTACTACGAGCTGTTCTGGTTTGGTGCCTACACTCAGGGAAGCCCAAAGGCAGACTCGCAGCGCTTCTATGAAATCAGGCCAGCAGACAGGGTATGGACCGTGTCCCCATGGTGCTGGACTACAGCATGCCGTGGTTCTCGGGCTACCTGGGCATCTGGCCCGCCAGTCAACCACAAGGCGCATTGCGCAAGGACTCTGGCGCCGGGCTGTGGACCGTGGAGGGCCTGCCCGCCGAGCCGAGGCAGGGTGAACGGTTGTTCAACCTGCGCCTGATCGCCCCCGGCGGTGAACGGGTCAAACGTTACCCGAGCGAGGGGGCCTGGTTCTTCAACTCGCGCAAGGGTGAGGCAGGTTTCATCGCGATGAAAATCCTCAGCATCCCTCACCAGTTCGGAGAGATCTGACCGCCGCGGCCAGGCTGCAACCGTGCTGGTCGAAGATCAATCGCCGGTGTATTCGCAACCGCTGGTGCAGGTTTCGTGGATGCGCACCTTGGACAGTTCCGGCATCAGCGGTTTGACCTGCTCCCAGATCCACTTGGCGATCACTTCGCTGGTGGGGTTTTCCAGGCCGGGGATGTCGTTCAGGTAGTTGTGGTCCAGCTGCTCGTAGATCGGCTTGAAGATCGCCTTCACCTCGGCAAAATCACGGATCCAGCCAGTATGCGGGTCGAGCGGGCCGGTGAGGTGCAGGCCGACCTTGAACGAGTGGCCGTGCAGGCGGCCGCATTTGTGTCCGGCCGGGACATTGGGCAGGCGGTGGGCCGATTCGAATGTGAATTCTTTGAAAATTTCCACGCTGTCGTAACTCTTCATGAATCAACAATGCGCGCAGTCTACCAGCATGGCCGCTACAAGGCTTGCAGGCGTTCGTGCAACCGCCCGGTGGCGATCAGCTCCAGCAACTCGTCGCCCAGGCGCTGGCTTTCGGCAATGGCTTTGTACCAGTAACGCTTGCGGCTTGGGGCGTCGCCCATGAAACGCTTGAAGTCGTTACGGTCGGGCAGCTTGCCATAGGGCAGGGCGGCCAGGTATTGCGGCGACGGTGTCAGCAGCAGCACGTTCTGCAGGCGCGTGGCGTCGCCCTTGCGCCACGGCAGGGCCTTGTCGAACCAGCCGGGTACCACCTTGTCGGTGAAGTGCGGGTACAGCACCAGGTCGTCGCCGCGGTAGGGCAGGTCGAGGTGGTAATCGAGCAGGCCGCCGTCGCGGTAGGTGCCCGCGCCCGCACCAGGAATGTCCCGGACGCCTTGCATGACCAGCGGAATCGAGCCTGAGGCGAGCAGGGCCTGGCGCAGGTTGGCCAGCTCCAGGGGCAGGCAGCGCGAGGGGAAATCGGTGAGTGCCTCGAGCGGCGGGGTAGCGCGGCCGTCGTGCAGGATGATGCGCTCGAAGTGGCGGGCCAGCCGCGCCCGGCCAAGCAGGTTGCTGGCCACCACCGAGCCCAGGCCAAGGCCCAGGCGGCCGCGGTGGTCATGGGCGAGGTGGCCATGGCTCTTCACCACCAGGATGTTCAGGCGATAGTTCGGGTTGGCCAGCAACTCACCGTCGCGACCTTGCAGCAAGTCATCGAGCATGCGCTGGCAACTGCGGCTGATCTCGGCGGGTGTGACGCCCTTGGCAAAATCCTGCTCGGTGTACAGTTCGCCCAGGCGCCGGATACCCGCGACCGGGTCGTCGAGGCAGGCACTGGCAAAGCGCCAGGCGCCGATCGAGGCGCCAATGAGGGCTCGCTGGCGTGGTGCCGACGGCAGCCATTCACCGAACAGTGCCAGGTCCAGGCCCTGGATACCCAACGGCTTCGGCCCGCCCGCGGCACCCGGCAGCACGCCCACGTCGAGCGCCTGCAGGCCGCGTTCGCGGATCTGCCGCAGGGCACGCTGGCCGGCCTTGAAGGTGAGGGCTGGGTATTTGACGTGGATGGCGCGCATGGCAGGTCTCTTCGGCGGTAAGCGGGCATTATAGGGTTGGCGCCGGGATCTGGGCACGGACAAGCCCGTTGCCGCCTTGACCTGCGCTATCATGCCGCCAGTTGTTTTCAGGTTGAATTAAGGACCGCTGGTTAATCTTAACCCCGTAGACAACTTGTACAGTTCTCAGGAGAGAAGAACGATGAAAACCTTGACTGCCCTGTTCACCGCCGCCGCCCTTGCCGTGGGCGCCAACGCCGCCTTGGCCAAGGACGTGCAGCCCGACGAAGTGGTCAAACTGGTCAATGCCAAGACCATCAAGTCGCTGGATGAGCTCAAGGCCGCCGCCGTGGCCAAACACCCCGGCGCCACCGTTACCGACTCGGGGCTGGAAGACGAATACGGCCGCTACATCTACAAGGTCGAGCTGCGTGATACGCAGAATGTCGAGTGGGACGTCGACCTGGATGCCAAGACCGGAGACGTTCTGAAGGACGAGCGGGACAACTGATGATCCACCTACCGCGGTCGGCACGCTACCTTGCGCTGACGCTGCTGGCCGCATGCTCGCTGGCCATGGCCCGCGACCTTGACCAGGACGAAGCCCTGGAATTGCGCCAGAAAGGCATCATCCTGCCACTCGAGCACCTGCTGGAAGCCGCCCTGGGGCGTCACCCCGGGGCGCGCCTGCTGGAGGCCGAGCTGGAAGAAGATGATGATCGCTACGAATACGAGGTCGAGTTGCTGACGGCTGAAGGTGTGGTACGCGAGATCAAGCTCGATGCCAGCACCGGTACCCTGCTCAAGGACGAGGAAGACGACTGAATGCGCCTGTTGCTAGTCGAAGATAATGTCCCGCTGGCCGATGAACTGACCGGCGGCCTGCAACGCCAGGGCTATGCCGTCGATTGGCTGGCCGATGGCCGTGATGCCGTGTACCAGGGCCAGAGCGAACCTTACGACCTGATCATTCTCGACCTTGGCTTGCCAGGCTTGCCGGGCCTCGAGGTGTTGGCTCAGTGGCGCGCTGCCGGCCTGGCCACGCCGGTGCTGATCCTCACCGCGCGCGGCTCGTGGGCCGAGCGTATCGAAGGGTTGAAGGCCGGGGCTGACGATTACCTGAGCAAGCCCTTCCACCCTGAAGAACTGCAACTGCGCATTCAGGCACTGCTGCGTCGTGCCCGTGGGCTGGCCAACCAGCCGACGCTGGAAGCGGCCGGCCTGCACCTGGATGAAAGCCGCCAGTGCGTGATCCGGGATGGCGTGGATATCCAGCTGACCGCCGCCGAGTTCCGCCTGTTGCGCTACTTCATGCTGCATCCGCAGCAGATCCTGTCCAAGAGCCATCTGGCCGAACACCTTTACGACGGTGAGACCGAGCGCGATTCCAACGTGCTGGAAGTGCACGTCAACCATTTGCGGCGCAAGCTGGGCCGCAGTGTCATCGAGACCCGCCGCGGGCAAGGTTACATCTATGCCGGGAGCGCGGCGTGAAGTCGATCCAGGCGCGCCTGAGCCTGGGCCTGGTGGCGGTACTGGTGGTGGTCGGCCTGGTGCTGGCGCAACTGACCTTGTGGCTATTCGAGGCCGGCCTGCAGCGCTACCTGGAAAATGGCCTGCGCAAGGAAAGCGAAAACCTGTTGGTGGCGCTGGTGCGCGGGCCTTCGGGCCTGCAGCTGGATGAGCGGCGTATCTCGGCGGCTTACCAGCGGCCGTTTTCCGGCTATTACTTCCGCATCGATTTCGATAAAGGCACCTGGCGTTCTCGCTCGCTGTGGGACCTGGACATGCCCAAGCCTGCCGCTCCGGGGCTTTCCGACAGCCACGCGCTGGGGCCCGAAGGCCAGCAATTGCTGGCCTTGCGCGCCGACTACCGGCGCCTGGGCCAGGACATCTCGATCAGCGTGGCGCAGGACTATTCGCCAGTCCGCGAAGGGTTCCGGCGCATGCAGCAGATCGGCCTGGGCATGGGCCTGATGGCACTGATCCTGGTGCTGGTGTTGCAGCGCATCACCGTGACCCGCTCGCTACGGCCGCTGGAGCGTGCGCGCCAGCAGATTGCCCAGTTGCAGCAGGGCCAGCGCTCACAGCTGGACGCCCAGGTGCCCAGCGAACTGGCGCCGCTGGTGGGGCAGATCAACCATTTGTTGACGCATACCGAAGACAGCCTGCGCCGTTCGCGCAATGCCCTGGGCAACCTTGGCCATGCGCTGAAGACACCGCTGGCGGTGCTGCTGAGCCTGGCTTCCAGCGAGCGCCTGAACGACTTGCCCGAGGTCCGTGCGCAGATGCGCGAGCAACTGGAGCAGATCCAGCAACGCTTGGCGCGCGAGCTGAACCGGGCGCGGCTGGCGGGTGACGCGCTGCCAGGTGCGCAGTTCGATTGTGACGCCGAATTGCCGGGGCTGCTGGGGACGCTGGGCATGATCCATGGCGAGGGCTTGTTGCTGGCCAGCGACGTGCCGCCCGGGCTTTTGCTGCCATGGGACCGCGAGGATGTCCTCGAATTGCTTGGCAACCTGCTCGACAATGCCTGCAAGTGGGCCGACAGCGAGGTGCGCCTGGGCATTGCAGTGGATGCCGAGGGCTATCGGCTGTGGGTCGATGACGATGGCCCGGGCATCCCCGAGGCGCAGCGGCAGCAAGTGCTGGAACGCGGTTCGCGGCTGGACGAGCAGGTTGACGGGCATGGCCTGGGGTTGGGCATCGTGCGCGATATCATCGAAGCCTGGGGCGGGCGCCTGGCGTTGCTGGAGAGCCCGTTGGGTGGGCTGCGGGTCAGCATCGACCTGCCGCGCAAGCCTCGATAATGCCGGCGCCGCTTGCCGGCCAACAGGTAAAGCGCTGACTTTGGATCGACGCGAAACGTGCAGGAGCGGCTTCAGCCGCGATCACCGGCAAAGCCGGTGCCATCCTCCGTGTCGCCTGCATCGCGGATAAAATCCGCAGCGACAGTCCGAATCGATGGGCTGTGATATCACCAATGCAAAAAAAATGCAGTACAGCCGCATTTTTTTGAATTAGCCCAACCTCAACCTGCCCGGCAAAATCCCCTGCACGAAATCCGGCCTTCAGTACCGGGCTTTCTCTCCTGCCAGAAAAACCAAAGATCCTGATTATCTAAATGTCTGCCTCGCGTTCCGAAAGTCGTCTGCAGCGGCTGTTGCCTGCACCGCTGAACATACCCCCCAGAGAATGGTTGCGTGCCGCCATCGGTGCATTGCTCGGCCTGTTCCTCGCCGGCTGGCTGACCAGCATGGCCTTTGGCCCCGGCATCGCCTTGCACCTGCTCGGCCCGCTGGCGGCTTCGGCGGTGCTGGTGTTCGCCGTGCATTCCGGCCCGTTGGCCCAGCCCTGGCCGGTGCTGGGCAGCTACGCCGTGGCCGGTGTGGTTGGCCTGGCCATGCGCCAGGGCTTCGGCGCGGAGTTGTGGGTGGCCGCCGCTGCCTTGGGGATTTCGATCCTGGTGATGTGCCTGCTGCGTTGCCTGCACCCACCGGGTGGCGGCGTGGCGGTGAGCGCGGTGCTGGCCGACTCGGGGCTGAGCGCCATGGGCGATCGGCTGTTGGAGCCGGTAGTGCTCAATGCGCTCATTCTGGTGGCGGTGGCGATCATCTACAACCGCCTGACGGGCGTGCGCTACCCGAAAGGCGCTGCACCACGCAAGGACCTGCACCATACCCATGACCCGCTGCCCAGCGAGCGGGTCGGCATTCGTGGTGAAGACCTGGACCAGGCGCTGGATGAACTGGGCGAGTTCGTCGATGTCACCCGTGACGAGCTGGAACGCATCATCCTGGCCACCGAACAGCACGCCCTGCAACGCAGCCTCGGCGGTATCACCGCAGCCTCGGTCATGTCCCGCGATGTTCAGTTCGCCTCGCCCGACACCACCCTGGAGCAGGCCTGGCGGATGCTGGCCAGCCATCACCTGAAAACCCTGCCGGTGCTGCAGCACGGCAAGCTGGTGGGTATCGTCAGCCTCAGCGACCTGGTCGGCCCGGCCATGCTGCGTGGCCGTTTCAGTTGGCGCGGCTTGTTCGGCCGCAAGGCCGTGCGCATGGAACAGATAATGAGCCGCCGGGTCGTCAGCGTCAGCAGCCAGCACCCGCTGGAGCGATTGCTGCCGTTGTTGTGCGAGCAGGGCCTGCATTGCCTGCCGGTGGTCGATGACGAGCAGTTGGTGGGGGTGATCACCCAGACCGACCTGATCGCCGGCCTCAAGCGCCAGTTGCTCAGCCGCACAGAGGGTTCAGGCCAGCGGATCCCAGCGTTGTGACCAGTCGCTGCTGCCGGCGGCTATCAGCTGGCGGAGGATGGCAAAGGCCTGTTGCAGGGCGTCGCTGTCGCGTTTGCGCGGGTACACCAGAAAGGTTGGGTAGGTGAACTCCGGCGCCTGCGGTACCCGCTCGAACACACCGCTGTCCAGGTAGGCTTGCACCACCCGCGTGCGGAAGTAACCACTGCCGCCCTGGTCGAGAATGAACTGCAAGGCCAGCGGGCCCAGGTTGAAACTCAGCGCCGGGCGCGCGCAATCGGGCAGGGCGGCATCGTGCTGGCGGCGGAAGGCCTCGCCCCAGTCGATGTAGATGTACGGCTCTGGCCGGTCGACCCGGCGCACGCGAATCAGCTTTTCTTCCATCAGCTGCTCCACCTGCAGGCCCGGGCCGTAGCTCGGCTGATAGACCAGCGCGGCATCCAGCAGGCCCATCTCGACCTTGCGCAGCAGCGCGTCCCCATCGCTCACCTCGCTACGGATGGCATGGCTGGGCAGCTCGCGGTGCAGGGCACTGACCCAGTCGAGGAGCATCGGGTTGCCCAGGCTGACCTCGCCGCCGACATGCAGCACTTGCTGGCAACCTTGCGGCAGGGGCAGGTCGCGGCGCGCGGCTTCCCAGGTCTGTACCAGCTGGTTGGCATAACTGACGAACGCCTCGCCGTCACTGGTCAGGCTGGCGCCGCTACGGCTGCGCACGAACAGTTGGCAACCCAGTTGCTGCTCCAGGCGCTGCACCCGCGCGGTAATCGCCGTCTGCGACACGAACAGGCGCTCGGCGGCGGCCACCAGGCTGCCGCAGCGCACGATTTCCAGAAAGGTCCGGGCCTGGTCGATATCCATGAGCTGCTCGCGGGTTGAAGGGTGGCCTATTCTAGAGGCTTTGCACCGTCATGGGGCGCTTTTGCGTTGTCTGCAAATTTGCAGGTCGGTTGTGACTTTAGTCCCGTGGCGGTAGCGGTGTAGCGGTCCATACTCAGGTTTCGCCCTTCAATAACAACAAATACCGGGTTTCCCTCGATATGAGCTACCAGCACAGCTACGCCCACTCCATTACCGACCCTGCCGCATTCTGGGCGGAACAGGCCGCGCACCTGGCCTGGCACCGCAAGCCTGCCCTGACCTTGCAGGACAACGCCGACGGTACCCACCGCTGGTTCGCCGATGGCCGCCTGAACAGTTGCTACCTGGCCCTCGATCACCAGATCGAGCAGGGCCGTGGCGATCAGCTGGCGCTGATCTACGATTCGCCGGTAACCGGCGTGCAGCAGGCCTATACCTACCATCAGTTGCGTGACGAGGTGGCACGCCTGGCCGGTTTGCTGCGCCAGCTGGGGGTGAACAAGGGCGACGGGGTGATCATCTACATGCCGATGGTGCCGCAGGCGGCCATGGCCATGCTGGCCTGTGCGCGGATCGGTGCGGTGCACTCGGTGGTGTTCGGTGGCTTTGCCGCCAACGAACTGGCCGTGCGCATCGACGATGCCCGGCCAACATTGCTGCTGACGGCATCCTGCGGGCTGGAGTTCGACCGGGTGATCGCCTACAAGCCGCTGGTCGACCGCGCCCTGCAACTGGCCCGGCACCAGCCGCGCAACGTGCTGGTGCTGCAACGGCCGCAAGCCCACGCCGAACTGCAAGCGGGTCGTGACCTGGACTGGCTGGCGGCCTTGGCGAGCGCCGACCCGGTGCCGCCGGTCGAGCTGGAGGCGGGCGACCCGCTGTACATCATGTACACCTCGGGTACCACCGGCAAACCCAAAGGCATCGTGCGGGAAAACGGCGGCAACGCCGTGGCGCTGTGCTACGCCATGCGCCACATCTATGGCATGCAGGCGGGCGACGTGTGGTGGGGAATTTCCGATGTCGGCTGGGTGGTCGGCCATTCGCTGATCGTCTACGGGCCGCTGATGAGTGGTTGCACCACGGTGTTCTACGAAGGCAAGCCGATCCGTACCCCGGACGCTTCGGCCTACTGGCGGGTGGTGGAGCAATACCAGGTCAATGCGCTGTTCTGTGCGCCCACCGCCATGCGCGCCATCCGCAAGGAGGACCCGGACGGTGAGCTGATCCGCAAGCATGACCTGAGCTCGCTGCGCCAGTTGTTCCTGGCAGGTGAGAAACTCGATTCCAGCACCCACGAATGGCTGGAGCGGGTCACTGGCAAGCCAGTGCACGACCATTGGTGGCAGACCGAGACCGGCTGGCCGGTCACCGCACCCTGCGTCGGGCTGGCGGGCAGCGCGGCGAAGCCGGGGTCCAGCAACCGCGCGGTGCCGGGCTACCACGTGCAGGTGCTGGATGACGACGGGCATTTGCTGGGGCCGAACCACCAGGGCGCGATCGTCATTGCCCTGCCGCTGCCGCCCGGGTGCAGCCAGACCCTGTGGGGCGATCACGAGCGTTACCTGCAGGCTTACCTGCGCACCTACCCGGGGTACTACCACACCGGTGATGGCGGGTACCTGGACGACGAAGGTTTCGTCTACATCATGGGGCGCACGGATGACGTGATCAACGTGTCCGGGCACCGCCTGTCCACCGGCGAGATGGAGGACCTGGTGGCGCGTCACCCGGCGGTGGCCGAGTGCGCGGTGATTGGCGTGCACGACGAGATCAAGGGGCAGGTGCCCTTGGCCCTGGTGGTGCTCAAGGACGGTGAGGGCATTGCCGAGGCGCAGTTGCTGGTGGAACTGGTAGGCAGCGTGCGCGAAGAGATCGGCGCGCTGGCCTGCTTCAACCGGGTGCGGCTGGTGAAGCGGCTGCCCAAGACCCGCTCGGGGAAGATCCTGCGGGCCGTGCTGCGCAAGATTGCCGACGGGCAGGACTACGTGCCGCCTTCGACCCTGGACGACCCGGCGGTGCTCGGGGAGATCGAAGCGGTGCTGGCGGACTTGCCGAGGGCTGGCTGAGCAGCGCCAGCGTCGCGTAGCGCACTGATGAGCTCGCTTCAAGAGCGGGTTCATCAGCGGCTGACGCGCTCCAGAGCTACAGTGGGTAGCGGGCCACGAACTTCTTCCCCCTCAACTCGATGACCTGCTGGTCGCCGTGAGCAAGCATCAGCAGGGCCTTGCTTTCTGGGTAATCTGGTGTGAGCAACCAGCCGTTGTCAGCGAATGAGGTATCTACCTTGCCATTTGCGTCCAGTCGAACGATTGCTGTTGGCAATTGATCATCGAGCTGGGCCCTCTGGGCGCAGCCGACCAGAACACCGCTGTCATGGGCAGTGACAGCGAATGCCTTCGTCCGGTCAAACTCCGGTCGGCTGAAAATGACGGCTTGGCCGTCGTTGAAACTGCGGTCAACACTGCCGTCCAGTTTCAGGCGAAGCACAAACCCAAGTTCGCTGGTCGCGGTACCTACCAGATAAAGGCAGTCATGGGCTTGCACTGCAGAGTCAACGGCGATATGAGCCTTGTCCGGATGGCCTGGCAGGCGTTTGTCAATCCAGACACCCTGCTGTGCAAAGCCAGAGACGACTGCGCCATGCTTGTCGCAGGCGCCCACCCAAGCCTGCACCTCATCACCCCCCACCCGATGACTGCCGCAGTAATAGAAGCCGGCGTGTTCCGTCCCCTCGTATCTGGCGACGACTTCGGAGGTGAACAGGTTCCGGCCCTCCCAGGTAAAGAACCTACGCATCCCGACGTTATTGAACGATGTGTCCAGGTTCCCTTGCAGATCAAATTGAGCCAGCCCGGAGTTCACGGCTTGGCGCAGTTTGCCATCTGCAAACTGCGGAACGCTGCCTGCATACCCCTCGGCGCCTTCCTGACGAGGGGAAACACCCTCTTCGATCGGGTAAGCCACCAGCTTGAAACCTTGATTGCCGAATGTCAGGTCCAGCACGCCTGAAGTTTTGTTCAGGCGGAAAATAGCGAAGTGCTCATTGACTCGAAGCGCAACGCTACACACCAGGTGATCGCCGTTTTCAACGAAACATAACCATGACGCAGATTCTGACGGCATCCTGATCCGTACGGTGCCATGTTCGCCAAACGCCTCGACGGCCGCGCCATCGCGCGTGAGCTTGGTCAGTACCATCGTGGGTTCACCCGAGCCATCTACAGAAGCTTTGGAGCTATAGTAGTAGCCACCCACCAGATAGGGCGGGCGGTTGATGAGTTCGGTCTGCTCATCTTCCGGCAGCGGAAGGTCAATGCGGGTCCACAGGGCTGGGTTGCTCGACATGTGAGGCACCTCCATAGGTCTGGATGTGCATTAGAAGCCGCTTGAGAAGATCGGTCAGCTGGTAGAACTGGCAGTTGACAGCTTGGAGAAACTGGTTGGGTGAGGCTCGTCTGGCCCAAGCTGATGCAACTGCCCCAACCGGCTGCGGGTGCGCATCAAGTCGGCAAGCGGGCCGTCCAGGCTCTCTTCCAGCGGCCGTTTACCAATCACTATCACTTGCCGGTCCTGGTCATACAGCACATCCACCAGGTTGGCCAAACGCTGCTGCGCCGCCAGCGAGCATTGCGAAAGATCGTCCAGCCCATCGATGACCCATTCATCGTACCGCTCGGCCAGTACCAGGTAGTCGATAACCGCCGTGGCGTGCTCGCACAGGTCTGCAAAGGCAAACACCACCCGCCGGCCATCGCTGGCCAGCGCGCGCAACGGGCGCTTGTTCACTTCCAGTATCACCGGTTGTTCATCCGGAACCCCGAGCGCCTGGCGTTGTGCCGCCGTGCCTGGCCAGGCATAGCAACCACGGGTGAAGCGCTGGTGCTCGCGATTGGCTGGCAGGCTGCGGAAATCGGTGTCACCGCTGACCTCGAGCACTGTCATCGAGCTGTTGATCAGGCGGATCACCGGCAGGAAGCGTTCATGGTACAACGGGTTGGGCAGCAACCCTTCGGGGGCATAATTGGACGTTACCAGCAACCACACACCGCGGCTGAACAGGGCCTTGAACAAGCGCGTGAGCAACATCGCATCGCCAATGTCATGCACGTGGAACTCGTCGAAGCACAGTACCCGGCAGCCGCCCAGCAGTTCGTCGAGGGTCGCGCCCAGCGCATCATCCAGCGCGCGGTGGCGGTGCATGCCCTGGTGCAGGCGGGCAAAGAAGTCATGAAAATGCAGACGCTGCTTGGCCGTTATCGGCACGGCCTGGAAGAAACCATCGAGCAGCCAGCTCTTGCCGCGCCCCACCGGCCCGTACAGGTACAGGCTGCGCGCTTGGCCGTGTTCGAACTGTGCCAGTTGCCGGGCCATGCATTGGACCACCCGGCGTTGGCCGTCGCTGAGCTGATAACCGCGGCTGCGTGCCTTTTCTTCGAACCAGCCGAGCAGTTCGCTCGGCCGGGCGCTGCCACGCAGGCGCTGACCGAGCTGGCGTAGCGGGGTAGGGATCCAGGCAGGCAAGGCAATGCTCCTCGGGCGACGGCGGGGTAGCGTGCAGCTTGCCCGAGGGCGGCCAATTTGACTAATACAGAAAGTGCGCGGCAATGATCGCCTGGCGAGATAGGTCGGCCCTGCAGGCGTACAGTGAAGGACATGACCGATAGCGAGGAGGGACAAGCATGCATGCCGACCATGATCTGGAGCGCTTCGTCGAGGCGCAGAACCGGGTGTACGACCAGGTGATGCAGGAACTGCAGGCCGGGCACAAGCGCAGCCACTGGATGTGGTATGTGTTTCCGCAGCTCGATGGCCTGGGCCGCAGCGCCATGGCCGAGCGTTATGCCCTGGCCGGGATCGACGAAGCCCGGGCCTACCTTGCTCACCCACTGCTGGGGCCGCGCCTGCAAGCTTGCCTGAATGCGCTGCTGCAACACCGCGACAAGAGTGCCAGGGCAGTACTCGGCAGCCCCGATGACCTCAAGCTGCGTTCGTGCCTTACCCTGTTCGCCCGGGCGGCGCCCGACAACCCGTTGTTCCAGCGGGCGCTGGTGCAGTTCTATGACGGCAAGCCAGACCCCCTGACGTTGGCCGCCTTGGCAGGTTAGTTCAGCGCTTGCGCTCCAGTTGGCGCTCGATCATGTATTTCACGGCCAGCCGGCGTTCCTTGAGGTGACGCAGGTCTTCGTCCTCGAAGTTGCCGGCCGAGATCGACTCGGCGGCAAGCACCTGGTTGTCGATGTCCACGTACTCATCGAGCAGCCGGTCCAGTGTCTTGTCCTGCTGGCGGCGTTGCTGGACGATTTCACGTGGGTAATGCAGGTCCTGGTAGAGATCGTGAGAAACAGGCATGGGAGTCCTCCATGGTCGATGCAGTTGCCTCATCTGATTGGAAGGGAGGAATGCGATTGTGTTGAAGCGAGGCGGGCGGAAAGCGACGGATGGTCACTGGGTAAACCACGAAAACGACTAACTCGCTGTTTTCTGGCAATTTTTTTCATCAGGGGGTTCACAGACCGAAAGTTTGTTGTTAAAGTGCCGCGCATTCCAAGACAACAACCCAGTTGTCACTCAGTTGGAATTGTCTGGGCAGCAACTGCTGCATCCGATACAGGGGCGTCGCCAAGCGGTAAGGCAGCAGGTTTTGATCCTGCCATGCGTTGGTTCGAATCCAGCCGCCCCTGCCATTTTCCAGTTTCAAACGTATCTTGGTCTGGTGCTTGGACAGTAAGCGCCGGGCTTTGCCGTATCTGCCTTTTGCCTTTCCTTGCAGGCGCGACACAAGACCGCGCCTACGCGGTCCTGGTCGTCAGCATCTCGTTCAGCACCCGGGCCAGTTCATCGGCCTGGACCGGCTTCTGCACCACCAGGCTGCCCGGCAGCTCCAGCCCCTGCAATTCCGCGTAACCGGTAAGCAACACCACTGGCAGGTGCGGATACCGTTCGCGTGCGGCCAAGGCCAGTTGTGCGCCGTTGAACTCGGGCATGGCGAAATCGCTCAGCAGCAAGTCGATCCGCTCATCCAGCAAGGCCAGGGCCTGTTCGCCGCTGTGTGCCTGGCGCACCTGGTAGCCATACTGGCGTAACACATCGCCAAGCATGTCGCGCACCAGGTGGTCGTCATCCACCAGCAGTATCGTCCGGTTGCCGCCGCTTGCGTTGATCGAGTGGCTGAGCAGCGGCGGTAGTGGTTCACTCACCGCTTGATCCTTGACCGCCGGCAGGTACACCGCCACCTGCGTGCCGCGCCCCGGCACGGTGTCGATGTGCACGCCACCCCCGGACTGCTTGGCGAAGCCGAACACCTGGGCCAGGCCCAGGCCCGAGCCCTTGCCGATGTCCTTGGTGGTGAAGAACGGCTCGAATACCTTGGCCAGCACCTCTTCGCTCATGCCGCAACCGGTGTCGCGGATGCTGAGCACCACGTATTCGCCCGGGTCCGGGTCTTCGGGGCGTTGCGGGCGGGCTTCAACACGGGTGTTACGGGTCGCCAGGGTCAGTTGGCCACCGTCAGGCATGGCGTCGCGGGCATTGATCGCCAGGTTGAGGATGATCATCTCGGTCTGGGTCGGGTCGGTCAGTGCCTGCCACAGGGTCGGCTCCAGGTCCAGGCGTACCGAGACATTGCCGCCCAAGGTGCGGCGCAGCAGCTCCTCCAGGCCGGCCAGGGTGCGGTTGAGGTTCAGTGGCACCGGCTCCAGGCGCTGACGGCGCGAGAAAGCCAGCAACTGCGAGGTCAGCTTGGCGCCGCGTTCGCCGGCTTCGCGGATGTGCGTGAGGCGCGAGCGGGCCTTGTCCAGGTCGCCCTTGGCCAGGTCGCGTTCGAGGAAGCTGGCACCGGTGAGGATCACTGTCAGCAGGTTGTTGAAGTCGTGGGCCACGCCAGCGGTCAGCTGGCCGACCGCCTCCAGGCGCTGCATCTGTTGCAGCGCTGCCTCGATGCGTTCGCGTTCGTCGATTTGTTCGCGCAGGCGCGCGTTGGCTTCGGCCAGGCCCATGGCGGCCTCGCGTTCACTGGTGATGTCGCGTGCCACCACGTACAGCAAGGTGTCTTCCGGCACCACCACCCACGACAACCAGCGCTGCTGGCCGCCGGCATGCAAGACGCGCCCGACGAAGCGGGCGCTGGTGCGGCCATGGGCGAGGGCGGCCAGTTCGGTGAGCAGCAGTTCCTGGTCGGGCTCGGGCAGCAGGTGCAGCAGCGAGGACTGGCTCAGGCGCTCGCGGGAAAAGCCCAGGCTGGCCTCCCAGGCGGGGTTCAGTGCGACCGGGGTCAGGTCCTTGTTGAGCACCGCCAGCAAGTCCTGTGACAGTTCCCAGGCGCGGTCGCGCTCACGGGTACGACGCTCGACCCGTTCCCCGAGCATCTCGTTGAGCTGGCGCAGTGCCTGGGTGGCCAGGCGCTGGGTATGGATGTCCTGCAGTACGCCGGAGAAGCGCACGCACTGGTCGCCGACGAACTGGCTCTGGCCGCTGCTGAGCAACCAGCGCGGCTCCCGGCCATCGGGCTGGGCGATGCGGAATTCCACCCGGTACTGGCCGCCGCTTTCCGGGCGCATGGCACGCTCTACCGCCTCGCGCACCAGCGCCAGGTCGTCGGGGTAGATGCCGGCGTAGAACACGTCCAGGGTCATTTCGGTGCTGGTGGGCAGGCCGAACAGGGTCTTGCAGCGGTCGTCCCACAACAACAGGCCCTCTTGCGGGCGCATGTCCCAGGTGCCCATGCCGGCAGCGTCGATGGCAAAGCGTGCCCGTGCCTCGACGTCGGCCAGGGCTTCTTCGGCGCGGCGCCGGCGCTGGCGTTCCTGCACCTCGGTCAGGGCGCGGCGCACCGCCTTGGGCAGCAGTGGCAGGTTCTTCTTCAGCACGTAGTCGGTGGCACCCAGGCGGATCATTTCCACCGCATGCTCTTCGCCATAGATGCCGGAAAGGAAGATGAACGGAACGTCCGGGGCCAGGCGCTGGGCGATGGCCAGCACTTCGGTGCCGGACGAGCCCGGCAGCACGCAGTCGCACAGGATCAGGTCGTAGCGGGCCTCGCGCAGGGCGTGCTCCACGCCGACATGGTCGAACACCAGTTGCGCCTGCACATGCAGCCCGCTGCGCTCCAGGCGCATCAGGGTCAGCTCGGCATCCATCGAGCTGTCTTCGACCATCAGCAGTTTCAGCGGCGTTGGCTGCATCGTCGCGGCGGCCTCAGTTGCTGCCGCGCCGGTTCAGGCGCAGCGAGCCGGGTGGGGGTTCGTTGAGTACTGCCCAGAAAATGCCCAGGTCGGAGATGGCGGCGACGAATTCCTTGAACTCCACCGGTTTGACCACATAGGCGTTCACCCCCAGCTCATAGGCGCGCAACAGGTCGGGCTCTTCGCGCGACGATGTCAGCATGACGGTCGGGATGCTGCGCAGTTCGGCGGTGGCGCGCACTTCCTTGAGCACCTCCAGGCCGTCGACCTTCGGCAGTTTCAGGTCGAGCAACAGCACGGCGGGGTTGCCGTCGTCACGTTCGGCGTAGGCATTGCGACGCAGCAGGTAGTCCAGCGCCTCGGCACCGTCACGCAGCACGATGACTTCGTTGGCCAACTGGCTGCGCTCCAGCGCCAGAAGGGTCAGCTCCAGGTCGCGTGGATTGTCTTCGACCAGCAGGATGGGTTTGAGCATGATGGTAGCGGTGCCTCAGGTGGTCGCGGGGTGGCGCGGGAGGGTGAAGTGGAAGGTGGCGCCCTGGTCGACCTTGCCGTGGGCCCAGACCCGGCCGTCATGACGTTCGATAATGCGCCGCACGCTCGCCAGGCCGATGCCGGTGCCTTCGAAATCTTCCATGCGGTGCAGGCGCTGGAACACGCCGAACAGCTTGTTGGCGTAGGCCATGTCGAAGCCTACACCGTTGTCGCGAATGCACACCTCGATTTCGTCCGGGTGCTGCACGGCGCTGATGCCGATGCGCGCCGGGGTGCGGCCACGCGTGTACTTGATGGCGTTGGCCAGCAGGTTGTGCAAGGCCAGGTTGATGAAGGCGGGGTCACCGATCACCTTGGGCAACGGGGCGATGTCCCAGATGATTTCACGGCCTTCATAGTCGGGTGCCAGCTCACTGCGAACGGCTTCGACCAACGCATTGAGGTCGACGTCCGACAGGCGCAAGGCGGAGCGGCCCATTTGCGAGAAGTTGAGGAGGTTGTCCACCAGGCTGCCGGCAAAGTGTGCGGCTTCATGGATGTGGTGCAGGAAGCGTTTGCCACGCTCGCTCAGGCTCTGCTCCTCGATTTCCGCGAGCAGTTCGGTGTAGCCGGCAATATGCCGCAACGGCGCACGCAGGTCGTGCGATACGCTGTAGGAAAAAGCTTCAAGCTCCTTGTTCGAGCGGCGCAGTTCGCCGGCCAGCTGCGCCAGCTCCTCGGCCTTGCGCAGGACGATGCCGAGCACGGCGGTGCGCAGCTCCAGCACGCCTTCGATGACCAGTGGGTGCCAGGGCTCGCAGTAGCCGCGCAGCTGTTCCTGCCAACGTTCGAAACTGTGACGTGGGTCGAGGTTGCCCTGCGGCCCGACCTGCTTGGTCGGTTGCCCGGCCCAGTTAACCGTGCGCACCTGCTCGGGGCGGAACCACAGCAGGTAATGCGAATGGATCTGCGAGATGGCGACCGCCAGCACACCACCCGCATGGGCGGCGAGCTCGGGCAGTTCGTCGATGTCGCGCTGCAGGTTGTCGCTGTGGAAGACGGTCTCTTCGCCCCGTTGCGTCAGCCAGTGCACCAGCGCAGTGACTTGCGCGGCGGGCGGGGTCTTGCCGATCAGGTCGCAACGTTCGGCCGAGATGACCGCAGCCCCCTGGGCACCGGCGAAGGCCAGCAACACATCTGGCAGATCGCGCAGGCCGTCGCTGACACTGTCATGGTCGGCCATCGAGGAAATCATGCGCACGATGTGCTGGCGCAGCTGCAGCAGCTGACGCGTGTTGGCGTGCGACTCGCGTGACTCGATCTGCAACGACAGCACGCTGGCCAGCAGTTCGCAGGCGGTGCGGGTGCGCAGGTCCACCGGGCGTGGCTGCTGGTGGTGGCAGGACACCAGCCCCCACAATTGCCCGTCAACCACGATCGACAGCGACATCGAGGCCAGGGTGCCCATATTGCGCATGTATTGCAGGTGCACCGGCGAAACGCTGCGCAGCGCAGCAAAGCTCAGGTCCAGCGGCTTGCCGGTGCGCGGGTTGGCTGCGGGCAGCAGCGCTGAGGGCTGATAATTGGCATCCTCGATCACACGGATGCGGTTGATCCGGTAAAGTTCGCGCGCCTGCGGCGGAATATCGGACGCCGGGAAGCACAGGCCCAGGTAACTGGGGTAGCCCGGGTCGACCGCTTCGGCCAGCACCTGGCCGTTGCCTTCGGCATCGAAACGGTAGGCCTTGACCCTGCCAAAACCGGTAATGCGCTTGAGTTGCAGCACGGTTTGCTGCAGCAGTTCGTCAAGGCTGGCGGCCTGGTGCAGACGGCCGACGAAGCTGCGCACCAGCGGGTAGTAATCACCCTGCGCGGCAAGGTCGTCCGGCAGCCGTGGAGGTTCGAACTCGGCAATCAGGACCTGGTCGTGACGGTGTGTCAGCAGGTGCAGTGTGTGGCTGTACGGTGCGCCCTGGCGCAGTTGCACGTCACCGATATGGAACGGAAACGCTTCGTCCTCGGGCTGGCGGGCCAGGTGCAGACGCAGGTCGAAGTCAGCGCTGACCAGCTCGGCAAAGCTGCAACCGAGGATTTCCCTGGCGGGTATGCCCAGCCACTGCTCGATATTTTCACTGGCCTGGAGCACGCGCAGATCGGCTTCGTCCAGCACCAGCAGGAACCCGTGGGGCTGGATGCTGCCAGGCAGCTGGATCGGCTCCTGGGCACAGCGTTCAAGGGCCTGGGTGAGCGTGCTGTGTGCAGTCATCGATGAAACGCTCCTGTCATGTCTGTCCATGCGTGCCGTAGGTGCCTGGTGCAGGATAAGAGTGCTTCACCCTAACAGATTATCGCCACCAGTGCCGGCCTTGAGCATTGGAGGCCTGAAGCGGCGGTGGGTTCTGCACCCGGCCGGCTGTTTTTATCGGGGCCCTATCGCTTTGTTGCTAACACAAAAAAAGTGGCTGTACGCCATCTCAATGATGTCAACTCGCTGCTACGCTCAGGTCTGCACACATCGACAAGGATGATCAAGGTGACGGAGCGCTTCCTGCCCGCGCTGTTGGGCCTGATGGTGAGCACCAGCGCCACGGCGACGGACTTCCTGGTGGAGGTACGCGTGCTGGTGCAGCGCGGCTGCATGCTGGCCGGCCAGCCGCGCGACGCCGGCGCTCAGGCGCTGGGGCTTGTCGACCTGGGCGCGGCTGCCCGCCTTGACGGCCCAGGTGCGCCGCTCAGCGGTGTGCTGCTGAGCCAGCGCCCGCCACGCCTGGAATGCAATCCGCAAACCCCGTATCAGGTGCGCGTCGATGGAGGCCAGCATGGCGGCATCGGCGAGCTGCGTTTTCTCGCCAGCGACGATGACAAGGCCCGGCCGATCCCTTACCGGCTGTTCCGCGATGCTGCCTGGCGCGAACCGTTGCCAGTGAATGTGGCGCTTTCGGCGCGGGTGCCGGACAGCGGCTCGGCCGAGCTGCCGTTGTACGCACGCATCGACAAGCTGGCCTGGGTACCGCAGGCGGGCAGGTATGCCGACCTGCTCAAGATCACCCTCACCTGGTAGGGCTGCCGTCATGCACAGCAACTCGACGGCCATCAGCCGAACCTCGATCCTGCTACTTGCCCTGGGTCCATTGCTGGTCACCAGCGGTGCGGCGCATGGCACCAGCACCGGCTTCATCCAGGCGCGCCTGGTGATCAGCGCAGCCTGCCAGGTCAGCAGCAACGGCACGCAAGCGACCGTGGTGGGCAACCCCGGCGTGCTGGATTTCGGCGAGCGCGGCCTTGGCTGGGACCAGCCGCTGCGCAGCCAGGTCGATGACCTGAGTGGCCAGGGTAGCCTGCAGATCAGCTGCACCCCTGGGGTTCGGGCGTTCAACGTGCGCATCAACGGCGGCCTGAATGGCGGCGATGGCATACGGCGGCTGAGCAACGGCCGCGAACTGATTCCCTATCAACTGGCCATCGACCCGGGTGGCAACAGCCGCTACGGCATCGGCCAGGCGCGTGCCTTCACCATCAGCGGCACCCGCCAGGTGCCTATTCCCATTTACGGTGTGGTGGTGGCGCATCCGCGTGCCCTGCCGGCCGGGCTGTACCGTGACACCCTGAGAGTGACCCTGGACTGGTAACAACGCTTAGGAGACGCCGATGCGATCGAACCTTTCATGCTGCATCCTTGCCAGTCTGGGCCTGGCGCTGGCCTTCCAGGCGCATGCCGCCACGACCGGCACCATCAGCTCGACGCTGACCCTGACCGCGGCATGCCAGGTCAATGGCAGCTCGGGCACCTCGGGGATGAACTTCGGTAGCTTGAATTTCGGCACGCAGGATGCCCTGTTCACCACCGCCGGCGCCCAGGTATTGGGCGGTGGCGGAGGGGCGATGAGCGTGCTGTGTTCGGCCGGTACGATCCCGGTGATCCGGGTGCGGGCTGGCCTCAACGACGGCCAGTCGACCGGGGGCACGCGTGCGCTGGCCGATGGCGCCGGCCATTACGTGCCGTACGACTTCTACACCGATGCCGGGCACTCGCAACTGCTGGCCATCGACGGCACCATCACCTTGCCGACCAGCACCGGCGTGGCCCAGACCGTCAACCTGTACGGCCAGGCACGTGGCAAGGCGGGCCTGCCCGCAGGGGTGTACACCGACACGGTGTCTGTCGAGCTGTCGTTCTGAGCCATGCGCAGCTGGCTGGCGGGTGGGCTGACCTGCCTTGGCGTGCTGCTGGCCGCGCCGCTGGATGCGGCGACCACCAGCAGCTTTGCGGTAACCGCGCAGATCGTCGCCGGTTGCCTGGTGGTGGGGGGTGTCAGCAGCTACGGAACGCTTGACTATGGCTCGCAGTCGGCGCTGGCCAGCGGGGTTCTCGGCACCTCGCTGGGCGGCTCCACGGTGACCTTCCAGTGCACCCCGGGGGTGGCCTTGAACATGAGCGTGGATGGCGGGCAGAACAGTGCCGGCGGCACACGTAACCTCAAGCGCACTGGCGGCACCCAGGTGCTGGCATACCAGCTGTACCAGGATGCCGCCTACAGCCAGAACCTGGGGATCGGCCAGAGCGTGGCCGTGAGCTACAGCGACCCGACGGCGATCAAGCTGCCGGTGTACGGGCGGGTCCAGCTGACCGGTACGCTGCCGGCCGGGACCTATACCGACGTGGTGCAAGTGACGGTGAGCTGGTGAACACAGCGGCAGCAAACCAGTATTCAAGGAGAGATTCATGGGGGCAGGCGCGAAGTGGGCGCGTGGATGGGGGCGTGGGTGGATAGCAGCGTTGTGGCTGGCGAGCCTGCCGGCCGGCGCGGCCACCTCGGTGCTGATCTGGCCGATCGATCCGGTCCTGGAAGCTGACCAGAAAGCCGGCGCGCTGTGGCTGGAAAACCGCGGCACCACGGCGGCCAACCTGCAGGTGCGGGTGTTCGCCTGGCGCCAGGCTGACTACCAGGAGCAGTTCCAGGCGCAGCGCGAGATCATCGGCAGCCCGCCCGTGGCCAGCATCGCGCCCGGGCAGAGGCAACTGATCCGCCTGACCCGCACCGCGCCCTCGCCAGTCGGCCAGGAGCAGGCCTACCGCATCATCATTGACGAAATCCCGCCGGCCATTGCGGTCGACAAGGCCGAGCCTGGCACCACGGCGGCAATCCGCCTGCAAATGCGTTATTCGGTACCGCTGTTCGTCTACGGCGAAGGCCTGTGGGGCAGGGCCGACCCGGAGGGCAAACGCACTGCCGAGGGCATGGGCAAGCCGCAACTCAGCTGGCGTGCGGTGACCGTGCAGGGCAAGCCCTATGTGGAACTGCGCAATACCGGCCCGGTGCACGCACGCCTGACCGATGTGGTGGTGCAGCAGGGTAGCCAGAGCAAGGCCCTGGCCGAGGGCCTGCTGGGCTATGTACTGCCGGGGGCCAGCATGCGCTGGCCGGCGCCGCTGGCTGTGCATGCGGGCAGCGAGTTGAAAGGGCGGGTGAACGGCCAGAGCAGCGCGGACGCCATCCGCCAGGGCCAATGAGCCAGCGCCTGAATGTTGCTTGTGGGCCAGGGGGGACCCGGCAATGGCAGGAATCCGTGTGTGAGGTGGCTGACGAGGGTGCCCCGCTGGTGCCTGCGGCTGGCCATGCTCGGCTCCGGCCTGGTGCTGGCCGACGAGCTGCCGCCGCCACCCACGGAAGTGTCCGCCATCGCCGATGCCACGCTGTACCTCGAGCTGCTGGTGAACCAGATGCCCAAGGCTGAATTGGTGGCGGTGCAGCAGCGCGCCGGGCGGCTCTATCTGGACAGCGAGGTGTTGCGCGCGGCCGGTGTCTCGCTGCCAGGCAACCCCCAGGGTGAACTGGCCCTGGAGGCCATCGCGGGGTTGCACACCGACTACGACAGCCAGAACCAGCGGCTGCAGCTACAGGTACCGCCCGCCTGGCTGCCCGACCAGCAGGTGGGCGAGCGTAACCTGTACCCGGCGACTGAGGCGCGCAGCAGCTTCGGTGCCTTGTTCAACTACGACCTGTACCTCAACGACAGCGATGATGCTGGCAGCTACCTGGCGGCCTGGAATGAGCTGCGCCTGTTCGACAGTTGGGGTACGTTCTCCAGCACCGGGCAGTGGCGCCAGTCGTTCAACGGTGCGCCGGGCGGCGAGACGCAGCAGGGCTTCTTGCGTTACGACACCAGCTGGCGCTTCACCGACGAGCAGCGCCTGTTGACTTACGAAGCCGGTGACCTGGTGACCGGCGCCTTGCCCTGGAGCAGTTCGGTGCGGGTGGGCGGCTTGCGCCTGTCTCGCGACTTCGCGATACGTCCCGACCTGGTCACCTATCCGTTGCCGGCGTTCGCTGGCGAAGCGGCGGTACCGACCTCGCTCGACCTGTTCATCAATGGCTACAAGGCCAGCACCAGCGAGCTGCAACCTGGCCCCTACACCTTGACCAACGTACCGTTCATCAATGGTGCCGGGGAGGCCGTAGTGGTCACCACCGATGCGCTTGGCCGGCAGGTGTCGACCACCTTGCCGTTCTATGTCACCAGCAGCCTGCTGCAAAAAGGCCTGGTGGATTATTCGATGTCTGCCGGTAGCCTGCGCCGGGATTATGGCGTGCGCGATTTCGCCTACGGCCCCGGGGTTGCCTCGGCCAGCCTGCGCTACGGGGTCAGCGACAGCTTCACTCTGGAAAGCCATGCCGAGAGCGCCGAATCGCTGATGCTCGGCGGGCTGGGCGGCAACATGCGCCTGGGCAACCTGGGTGTACTCAACGCGGCCCTGGCGCAGAGCCAGTTCGAGGGGGACAACGGGCATCAGGTCGCCCTCGGCTACCAGTACAACAGCCAGCGCATCGGCTTCAGCTACCAGCGCCTGCAGCGTTACGGCAGCTACGCCGACCTGACCCGTGTCGACAGCCAGGACCTGCAACTGAGCCAGCGCAGCGAACAGGTCACGTTCAGCCTGAACCTGAACCAGTACGGCAACCTCGGCGCCGGCTACTTCGACGTGCGGGCGGGCGACGGCACCCGTACCCGGCTGCTCAACCTCAGCTACAGCAAGCCACTGTGGGGCAGCAGCAGCCTGTACCTGTCGGCCAACCGCGAACTGGGGGACAGCCAGTGGGCGGTGCAGGCGCAGTTGGTGATACCGTTCGACCTGCACGGCACCCTGGCCATGGCCCTGGAGCGCAGCCAGCAGGGCGAGCGCCTGCAGCGCGTGAACTACAGCCGCGCGGTGCCCGTTGGTGGCGGTGTCGGTTACAACCTGGGCTATGCCGCCGGTAGCGAGCGCGATGCCTACCGCCAGGCCGATGTCACTTGGCGCTTGCAGTCGGTGCAGTTGCAGGCAGGTGTGTATGGCAGCACGGGCGAGATGACCCGTTGGGCCGATGCCAGCGGATCGCTGGTGTGGATGGATGCAGGGCTGTTCGCCGCCAACCGCATCGACGATGCCTTCGTGCTGGTCAGCACCGATGGTTACGCCGATGTGCCGGTGCGCTATGAAAACCAGGAGGTCGGCCGCACCGATGCCGGGGGCCATCTGCTGGTGCCGTACAGCAGCGGTTACTACCGCGGCAAGTACGAAATCGACCCGATGGATTTGCCGCCGGATATCCTTGCCACGGAAGTGGAGCAGCGCGTGGCGGTGCGCCGTGGCAGCGGCTACCTGCTGGAGTTCCCGCTGCGGCGCGTGCTGGCGGCCAGCGTCGAACTGGTGGACGCCAACCGGCAGGTGCTCACGCTGGGCAGCCGCGTCACCCATGTCGAAACGGGCAGCCAGGCCGTGGTCGGATGGGATGGCCTGGTGTACCTGGAAAACCTGGCGCCACACAACAGCCTGCAGGTGGAGCTGGCCGGCGGCGGGCAGTGCCGGGTAGCGTTCGACCTGCCTGAAGCGCAAGGCTCGATCCCCCTGATCGGCCCGTTGGAATGCAAGTGATGGGCTGCTGGCGCGGATTGCTGGCCTGCGCCTTGTGCTTGGGGGCGGGTACGGCCTGGGCCAAGTGCACTTCCGTGGTGACCGCGCCAGCGGCATTCGGCTCGCTGAACTCGACTCAGGTACGCAGCACGGTGCAGATGGCCTCCAGTACCAATTCGGGCCTGCAGTGCAATGGTTCGGTGGTCAGCGTGCTCAGCAGCACTGACTCGTTCAAGATCAGGATCGCTGCCACCACCAGCGGCCTGGTGGGGCCAACCGGGGATGTCATCCCCTACACGCTGTATGCCGACGCCACCACCAGCTATCCGATCACCCGTGGCAGCGCCTTCGAATACCGCTCCACCGGCATCCTCGATCTGCTGGGCCTGCTCAACGGTACCCCCAGGAACGTGCCGCTCTACATGCGCACGCAGGTGGGCAGCAACGTTGCCGCAGGGGCCTACCAGGAAACCCTCAACGTCGAATGGGCCTGGGATTATTGCGAGGGGATCGGGCTTGGCGGGCTTTGCATAGGCCGGGACACTGGCAGCGGCAGCAAGACCCTGACGGTGAGCCTGACGGTGACCAATGACTGCCAGATCACCACGCCTGACATCAGTTTCGCCAGTGCACCGGTGGTGGCGGGGTTCGGTACGGTCAGCCAGAACCTCAGCGTGTCGTGCACCAAGGGCAGTGATTACACCGTTGGCCTGGACGATGGCAAGAACGTGGCCGGCGGGCGGCGGCGCATGAAGTCGGCGGCGAACAACTACCTTGCCTACGACATCTTTAAGAGCGCCGGGGCGCAGCGCTGGGGTTCGGTAGGGGCCGCACGGCGGGCCAGTGCCGATGCCGATGTGAACCCCGGTGCGGGTACCGGGACCGGTAGCCAGGTGTTCAACTACAACGCCAAGGTCTACACCGACCAGCCGACACCGCCGGCGGGCAGCTACGCCGACAGTGTGATCCTGGATGTGCAGTTCTGACGCAACCCACGCACTTCCAGCTTCAGGAGCGGGCATGCCCGCTCCCACAAGGACGGTGCAAGGTTCAGGTGCCAGGCGAGACAGTTGCGCCGACAGCAACCGAGGTCAGGCACGGCTCAACGCAAATCGTCCACCATCTGTGCCAGGGTCTCCAGCACTGCCCCGGCCAGCGCCTTCGAACGTGCCCCCGACCACCCGCTGACCGGGTCGGGCGCGTCGTCGTGGTCCTTGAACGGCATTTCCAGGGTCAGCGACAGGCAGTCATGGGCCATCCCCACAGCATTGCAGGCCAGTGTCGTGTTGGCCTGCCCCGGCTCGTCACGGGTGTAGCCGTGCACGGTCTGGAAGTCACGGGTCAGACTGCACAGGGTGCTGCGGAACTGCGCTTCCAGCTGCGCCAGCCGCGGCGTATAGCCCGGGTTGCCTTCGCAGGCCGCAGTGAACACATGGGGAATCTCTTCGTCGCCATGCACGTCGATGAACGCATCCACCCCGTATTGCTTCATCTGCGCCTGGGCGAAGAACACCTCGGGGCTAAACTCGACACTGGCGTCCTGCCAGGCGCGGTTGAGGTCCTTGCCCTTGAAGTTGGTGCGCAGGTGGCCGAGGAAGGCACCGTCGGGGTTCATGTTGGGGATCAGGTACAGGTCGGCCTTGGCCAGCAATTGGCGGATCACCGCGTCGTCGGCCT
>Ga0209370_1000700_pt1 | contig 38348 bp, 43 predicted proteins | sample AgamicAtPrz_FD_187164 | JGI IMG/M metagenome (GOLD analysis project Ga0209370, IMG submission 187164) | Agave microbial communities from Guanajuato, Mexico - At.P.rz (SPAdes) (version 2) | ecosystem: Host-associated > Plants > Phyllosphere > Phylloplane/Leaf | place: Guanajuato, Mexico...
TGGCCCTGGGCGCTGACGGCATAGGCCTGCCAGACCTGCTGGTCGAGCAGCACGTACAGGTAGCCCATGCGCAAGGTGCGCAAGCCGATCCTGGTCGAGATATGCAGGTTATCCGCCACGGTGACGACACACTCGGGGCGGGTGTCTGGCACCAGCGCGCGGCGCAGCGGCAGAATCGGCAGGCCCTGGCGTTCACAGGACATGCACTGGTCGTGCGGCAGGCCGGCTTCGGCTGCGGCGATGGCGATGCGTTGACTGATGTTCACGGGCGATCCTCGTGTTGGCCAGGGCCTTGTCGGCCTCTGAACACTAACGGGGAATCGCTTTCCAGAGAGGCTTTGGCCTTCCTAAAAGCTTGTAGGAAACTTCTCTGAGTGATGGATGCCGCTCAGGCAGGTGTGGCTGATGGCTCAACGCCGTCGCAACGCAGCCGCCAACCCGATGGTCAGCCCCACGGCACAAACCATGGCCAGGCTGATGGCAATGGCAACACCCCAGGCCTTCAGCAGCCCCGCGATCACCAGATAGAACGCAATCACCCCCACCGCACCAATCGCATTGCCGCGCACCATCGCCGCCATCCCGGCGCGGCCATGCTGCACATGTGCAAACACCACCAGCGGCCAGGCAATGACCGGGATCGGCGCCAGCATCCCGCTGGTCGCCGGCCCCAGCCAGCTGGCCAGGCGGGTGGTGAGCATCAGCAGCGCGGTTGCCGACACCATGCGCAGGGGGATCTCCCAGTAGCGATGCCGGGGGCGGGCCAGGGTGTCCGGTTTCGGTTCGCGGCCGCTGGCGCGTATCAATACGCCGATCAGCAGCAGCGCCACGCCGATGGACAAGTACAGGCTGCCCCAGTGGGTAAATGCATAGGCAGCCAGGCCGTAGAACAGGATCGCCAGCAACACGGCCGGGGCTATGCCGAGCCGGCGCGTGGCGAACAGGTAGAACGTGTAGGTGGCCTGCACCGCGGCCAGGCCGCCCAGCGCGCCGGGCACTGCGCCCAGGGCGAAGGCCGTGCCTTGTTCCAGGCACAGGAAGGTCATTACCAGCGCCGAGGTCACCGGCAGGCCGGACAGCAACCCGCCCAGCAGGCCACCCCAGCGCCGCGAGGCGAGGGAAATGGCCCACATCAGCAGCGGGGTAACCATGAGTTTCAGGTAGAACAGGGTCATTGCAGGGGAATCCGCTTTTGCACGAGGTGCGCCCGCCGTCGGCATTGGGTGGGGCGCGGAAAGGTCAACCGCGGCTGGCCTCCAGGGCCTGGGCCAGGTCGGCGATGATGTCGTCGCTGTGCTCGATGCCGATCGACAGGCGCACCATGTCGCGGGGCACGCCGGCCTTTTCCAGCTCTTCGTCGTTGAGCTGGCGGTGGGTGGTGGAGGCGGGGTGGCAGGCCAGTGACTTGGCATCGCCGATGTTCACCAGGCGCACCACCAGTTGCAGCGCATCGATGAAGCGCGCCCCGGCCGCCTGGCCGCCCTTGATGCCGAACGACAGGATCGCCGCCGGCTTGCCGCCGGTGTAGCGCTGCGCCAAGGCATGCTCGGGGTGGTCGGGCAGGCCGGCGTACTTCACCCAGGCGACCTGCTCGTGGGCCTGCAGGTAACGGGCGACCTTGAGCGCGTTCTCGGTGTGGCGTTCCATGCGCAGGGCCAAGGTTTCCAGGCCTTGCAGGATCAGGAAGGCGTTGAACGGCGACAGCGCGGCGCCGGTATTGCGCAGCGGCACCACGCGGCAGCGGCCAATGAATGCGGCCGGGCCGAAGGCTTCGGTGTAGGTGACGCCGTGGTAGGACGGGTCGGGGGTGTTGAGCAGGGCGAAGCGCGCCTTGTGTTCGGCCCAGGGGAACTTGCCCGAGTCGATGACGATACCGCCGATGCTGGTGCCATGGCCGCCGATGTATTTGGTCAGCGAGTGTACGACAATGTCCGCCCCATGCTCGAACGGCCGGCACAGCACCGGGGTGGCCACGGTGTTGTCGACGATCAGCGGCACGCCATGGCGGTGGGCGGCTTCGGCCAGCGCGGCGATGTCGACGATGTTGCCGGCAGGGTTGCCGATGGACTCGCAAAACACCGCCTTGGTGCGCTCATCGATCAGCGCTTCCAGGGCGGCGATGTCGTCATGCGCGGCAAAGCGGGTGTGGATGCCCATGCGCGGCAGGGTGTGGGCCAGCAGGTTGTAAGTGCCGCCGTACAGCTTGGCCACCGAGACGATATTGTCGCCCGCTTCGGCGACGGTCTGGATGGCGTAGGTGATGGCTGCCATGCCCGAGGCCACTGCCAGCGCACCGACCCCGCCCTCGAGCGCCGCCATGCGCTGCTCGAGTACGTCGTTGGTGGGGTTCATGATGCGCGAGTAGATGTTGCCGGCCACCTTCAGGTCGAACAGGTCGGCGCCGTGCTGGGTGTCGTCGAAGGCGAACGAGGTGGTCTGGTAGATCGGCACGGCCACGGCCCGGGTGGCCGGGTCGTGGCTGAAGCCTGCGTGGATGGCGAGGGTTTCCAGCTTCATGCAATCGTTCCTTGAGCGTGGGTGGAGCGAGCGAGCATGTGACGCGGGGAGGGGGCGGGTCAAGGGTGCCAGGCTAGTTGCCGCGGCGCCGGGCCCAGCAGTGACTGATGGCACAGCGGCCCCCAGTGGGGCTTTTATCCTCGCAACCCATACGCCGCCTGGCCGACGGGGCGATTGTTCATTGTTTGAAAGAAGCAAAACTCCGACAGCCGGAGCAAGGTCGCCAGGGCGGCCTACGTCGAAAAGGAAGAAATTGGCACCGTCGAAAGCGGCAACCCATTCCTGACTTGGAGACGAGAAAATGACCGACTTCACCCCAACCCCAAACGAAGTGGCAGGCAAAGTCGTGCTGGTCACCGGCGCGGCCAGCGGCATCGGCAAGGCCACCGCCGAACTCCTTTCATGCTCGCGGTGCGAAGGTGATCGCCGAGGACATCGACCCCGCAGTCAACGCACTCGAGCGTGCTGGCCTTGTTCCGTTTGTCGCTGACATCACGGTCGACGGTGTTGCCGAGCAGGCAGTGGCGCTGGCGGTCGACAGCTTTGGCAAGCTGGACGTGCTGGTCAACAACGCCGGTCGCATTCTGTACAAACCGCTGCTCGAGATGACCCGCGAAGACTGGGAATGGCAGATGCAGACCAACGTGACCGGGGCGTTCCTGCATTCCCGGGAAGCGATGAAGGAAATGCTCAAGAACAAGCGTGGGGCGATCGTGAACATTGCCTCCTACGCCTCCTATTTCGCCTTCCCCGGTATCGCGGCCTACACCGCGTCCAAGGGCGCACTGGCGCAATTGACCCGCACCCAGGCGCTGGAGGCGATCGAACATGGCATCCGGGTCAACGCCATTGGCGTGGGTGACGTGGTGACCAATCTGTTGAATCATTTCATGGAAGACGGCCGCGGGTTCTTGCAGGAGCACGGCAAGTCTGCGCCTATCGGCCGGGCGGCAGCACCGCAGGAAATCGCCGAAATCGTCGCCTTCCTGGCATCGGAGCGCGCCAGCTTCATTGTCGGTTCGGTGGTCATGGCCGACGGCGGCATGAGCGTCGCGGTGGGGTGATGCGCGCCGGAACCTGTGAATGGCGTTGCCCACTCGCTACTGGCGGTATTGAGTGGGCGTAACGCCAACCTCACGTTTGAACACCTGGGAAAAATGGCTGGGGCTGCTGTAGCCAACCTCAAGCCCTACATCAATGACGCTCCGGTCCGTTTCCACAAGCAGTTGCCGCGCCCTTGCCATCCTCAGCCGGATAAAGAACTGTGACGGCGAGCAGCCCGCCGCCTTCTTGAACAGCCGGCTGAAGTGGTACGCGCTCATTCCGGCTATCTCGGCCAGCTGCCCGAGCTGGAATTCCCCGGCCAGGTTGGCTTCCATTGCCGACAACACGCGGCGTAGCTTGTAAGCGGGGAGGGCATTGCGGCGCACGATATCGTCCGCTGAGTTGTCCAGGTAGTTGCGCGCAAGGTGAACGGCGATGCACTGGGCCAACCCTTGCAGATAAAGCGGGCTGGGCCGTTGCCCGGTCAGTTCCCGCTGCACGTGTTGCAGCAGAACGGACAAGCCTTCATCGCGCCCGCCCGAGACTTCACGCAGGCGAAGCGCTTGCACAACGCCGCCCAACACCTCATGAATGGCTTTCTCCAGCAGCGGAATGCCGAGGTAGATGTGCATCACTTCGAAGGGGTCTGCGCCGTCCACTTTCCAGCGCATTTCGTAAGGTTGTGCCGAGGTCGTCAGGAAGAAATCACCCCTGGCCACCCGGCTGCTTTGCCACTCGCCGCCAAGCTCGCGTTCCTCCACGGTAGCGTTGCCAGAGATGACCCATACCAGCAGGGGCTCGGCTACCGCAGGGACGATGAAGTCACCTTGTTCGCGCTCACGGTTGAAGATCTGCACCAGCATGTCGCGATCGGCCAGAACATCCGAGGCGGCAAGCCGCTGCCCACGGATATAAGCCTCCAGACCATGGGCAGAAGTCCGCTCGATGACGTTCATGGGTAGCGTTGCCTCTCTTGCTGGCCGCCTGGAAAAACCATTCCAGGGACATCGAACTCCAAAAAGCCGGAATGTCTCCATTCCGGCCTGCTCCATCTGCTTTCCTCGCTGTCGTCCGGTCACTCAGAACGGACTCGCGGTCGGGCGCACGATCAGTTCGCTGACATCGACATCCGCAGGCTGTTCCACGGCGTAGGCGATCGCCCGGGCAATCGCCGAGGCTGGAATCGCGATCTTGCGGAACTCGCGCATCTCGGCACGCCCGCCCTCATCGGAAATGCTGTCGGCCAGTTCGGATTCGGTGACGCCCGGAGCAATGACGGTGACCCGGATGTCACCGCCCACCTCCTGGCGCAAGCCCTCGGAAATGGCCCGAACGGCATATTTGGTGGCGCAGTACACCGCAGCGGTAGGGCTCACGGCGTAGGCACCGATGGAGGCGATATTGATGATCTGTCCGGCCCGCTGTTGTTGCATGAGCGGCAGGGTCGCGGCAATGCCGTGCAGGACGCCGCGAATGTTGACGTCGATCATCCGGTTCCACTCATCGACCTTGAGCGCTTCGAGCTTGGACAGCGGCATGACGCCGGCGTTGTTGATCAGCACATCGACGCGGCCATGCAGTTCGACGGCGAAGTCGATGAACGACTGCATGTCATCCAGGCGGGTGACATCCAGCGCCAGGGCATCAGCAATACCGCCCGCTGAACGAATCTCCCTGGTCAGTGCTTCCAGGCGGTCGGTGCGGCGGGCGCCCAGCACCACACGTGCGCCTTGGCTGGCGAGCAGGCGCGCAGTCGCTTCGCCGATACCACTGCTGGCGCCGGTAATCACGATGACTTTTGGTTCAATGCCGTGCATTTTACTCACTCCTGTTCGTGGCTGAAGAAGCCCCTGTCGATAAGCAGGTGGTGAAACAAGAGTAAAAAGCCTGGGCTGGGTCAGGTTAGGCCAATCCTGCGAATGGCATGCACGATCCTGCAGGGGTTGCCGCGCTGGGATTTCATCTGCCATCAGGCCTGCGTTGTACCTGTAGGCGCCGCGCCTGGCAGGGATGGGCCCCGCAGCCGCCCTGGCTTCAGCTGTCCGCTGCGGGTGAATTTGGCCGGCCAGTACGTTCAAAGCCAGTTGCTCAGGGGATTGCAGCCTGACCGTCATTGTTGCAACCTCATCGCTCATTCTGGAACAGGAGGGTGGCATGGACTGGAGTGACATGCGGATCTTCCTGGCAATTGCGCGCAGTGGCTCGTTGGGTGGGGCCGCGAGAGCATTGGGCGTCAGTCACCCGACCGTCGGGCGGCGTTTGCAGGTGCTTGAACAGGCCAGCGGGCAAGCGTTCTTCCTGCGCACCGCCCAGGGGCTGGTGCTCACCGACAATGGCGAGCGGATTCTCGACCTGGCGCTTGCCATGGAGCACAGTGCCCTGGCCATCGAACGTCGCCTGGCGGGGCATGGCGATCAACCGGAGGGGCTGTTGCGCATCTCCTCGGCCGACTGGTTCGCCTGCCACGTGCTGGCGCCAGTGCTGGCCGAACTGGCACGACGCTATCCCTTGATCGTGCCCGAAGTCATTGCCGGGCATCGGCTGTTCGACCTTGCCCGCCGCGATGCCGACATCGCTTTCCGGATCGTGCCCTTCACTGAGCCTGACATCGTCCAGCGCAAGCTGACGACCTTGCCGTATGGGCTCTACAGCGCCTTGCAAGCCGCGGCGCCACACCCGGACGGCGAGGGGCTGGGGCTGATCCTGATGAATGTTGCCCAGGCCCATTACCCGGATGTGCACTGGCTACAGCAGCGCTACCCGCAGGCCCGCACCGTGTTCACCAGCAGCAGCCGGACGGTCCAGGCACAGATGTGCGCGAAGGGGCTTGGGGTTGCCGTGTTGCCACGCGTGCTCGGCGACTCGGTGCCCGGCCTGCGGTTGCTGGATGAGCACCAGCCACCACCGGGGCGGGACATCTGGATGGGCTATCACCGCGACATGCGTCAGCTGGACCGCCTGCGCGCCCTGGCCGACCTTGCCTCCAGCATGATCGGTGCGGGGTAGCAGTTGCCGGCGCTCAGCCCGGGCGCATCGTCGCTGCCTCCGCCAGCGGTGCCGGCTGCCGCGCCAACGTCAGGCTCAGCGCAACCCCGACGGCCAGGCAGGCGGCCATGCACAGCACGGCGACCATGAAGGCGTGGCTGATACGAGCTGGCGTTACCTGGTCCCCCAGCACGGTGTAGAACACGCCGCCGATAACGGCCACGCTCAGCGAGGTGCTGATTTGCAAGGTCGCGCTGGTGATGCCTGCGATCATCCCGGCATACGCCGGTGCGACCCGGCCCGTGACCAGGCGCATCAACGTCGGCAGGGCCAGGCCCTGTCCCAGCCCGATCAGGAACAGGATGACCGCCAGGGCCGTGAAGCGCGGGGCAAGGCCAGGCGGCGTTACTGACACCAGCCAACCCAGCCAGAGCAACCCGATCACCTCCAGCAGCATGCCTACCGGGTTCACGTAACCGCCCAGCACGCGCCTGAGCAGTGGGACCGAGAGCGGGCCGATCAGGAAGCCGGCGCCGAACGGCAGGAAGACCAGGCCGGCTTGCAGTGCGGCCATATGCAGTGCGCCTTGCAGGTAGATCGAAAACAGCAGGAAGAACACGCCAATGGCGTAGAAGCACAGCGCGATGGATAACGCCCGGCCCAGCCCGGGCGCTTGCAGCGCGGCCGGGGCCAGCAAAGGGGTTCCGCCGGCGCGGTGCAGGCGCGCCTCGTAGCGCCAGAACAACGCCCCCAGTACAGGCGCAGTGGCGAGCGACAGCCACGCCCACCACGGCCATCCCGCTTCGCGGCCCTCGATCAACGGCACGACCAAGGCGCCGAGGGCCAGCATCGACAACGCCGTGCCCACCAGGTCCAGCTTGCTCGCCTGCAGCGCACGGGTGTCCTTGAGCACGGGGATACCGAATGCAATCACCAGCAATGCGATCGGCAGGTTGACCAGGAATATCGCGCGCCAGCCCATGCCGAACAGGTCGAGTGCGATCAGCACGCCGCCCAGCGCCTGGCCGATCACTGACGCCAGGCCAAACACGGCCCCGTACAGGCTCAGGGCCAATGGTCTTTCCGCTGCCGGGAAAATCGCCTGTACCGAGGCGAGAGCCTGCGGCGCCATCACGGCGGCGCTCACGCCCTGCAAGGCGCGTCCGAGCACCAGTACCCATGGCGCAGTTGCCACGCCGCACAGCAGCGAAGCAGCGGCGAAGCCCAGCAGGCCGATGAAGAACGTCCGCCCGCGCCCATACAGGTCGCCAAGGCGCCCGCCGGTGATCAGCGTCACGGCATAGAGCGTCGCGTAGGACGCGATCACCAACTGCTCGGCAGAGGCACCAGTGCCCAGGTCCGTCTGTATCGAGGGCAGCGCGACGTTGACGATGAAGAAATCCAGCGGCGGCAGAAACGCACCGACCAGCAAGATGGCGAACATCAACCAGCGCCGGGGTTCGCTGGCTTCGTTTTCGATTCGAGACATGACAGGCATCCTGTGTGGCAACTCAGGTTCGATACGCGTGCAGGCCAGCATTTGCTGGAACAGGGCTGTCGCCCGCTCGTGGCTAACCGATGGGCCACACTCTAGGGGATCACACCCAGGCTCGCGCCTTACGAAACTGCACGCGCAAGGTTCATCGCTGTCAGTGCCGCCGTCACCTCAGCGTGGGGTAGGGTGGTTGGGCTTGTGCTCGTCGCGGCTGGCTTGCCGGGCCTCGGCGCGTACCACCAGGCAGATGCCGACCGCCGATAGCGCCATCCCCGCTGCCATCGGCCAGGACAACGGCTCATCGAACATCGCCCAGGCCCAGAGCAGGGTGATCGGTGGGCTGAGGTACAGCACGCTGGCGACGCGGGTGGCCGAGGACCTGCGCAGGCAGACCCAGTACAACCCATAGCCGCCCAGCGTCGACAGGATTGCGGTCCACGACACGCTCAATGCAAAGCCTGCGCTGGCAACCGGTGCCAGGCTGCGTTGGCTGCCTTCGATGGCGGCGAAGGCGAAACTGGAGACGAAACACTGCAGCCAGAGGTTCGGCAACAGGCCCATGGCCTGTACCGTGCTGCGTTGTTGCCACAACGTGGCGACCGCCAGCGAGCACATGCCGGCCACGGGCAGGCCATAGGCCCACAGCGGTGCCGTGCCCAGCATCAGCGCATCGTGAGTCACCCACAGCACCCCCAGCAGCCCGACGATCAGGCCGACCCACACCTGCAGCGGCAGGCGCTCGCCCAGCACCAGCGCTGCGAGCAGCGCCATGCCCAGCGGCAACAGGTCGGCGCATAACGCGGCAAGGCCGGCGGGCACACCCAGGGCAATCCCCTGCGTCACGCCGGTCAGGTAGCCCGCCATGGCCAGCAGGCCGATGCCCGCGTGGCTCAGCAACACGGCAAACGGCGTATGGCGCAGGGCGCGCCAGACGAACGGGAACAACAGCAGGCTCACCACGAGGCAGCGCCAGAACACCACCAGCAGGGCGGGGGCATGATCGATGGAAAAGCGTGCACCGATGAACCCGGAACTCCAGGTCAGCAGCAGCCCGGCTTCAAGCAAGGGCAGCGGCAAGGCCCGCTGCCAGGGGCGACGGGTCGGCGTGGGGGGCGGGGTCGGCAGGTGCTGGTTCATACCCCGACACTACGAAATCGGGCTAATCTGATAAATCAAAAATAAGTGCAGCAGTTCTTTACGGATATTGAATCATGGCGACCACGCTCGATATCGACCTCCTGCGTACCTTCCATACCGTGGTGCGCATCGGCAAGTTCAGCGCAGCGGCCGAACAGCTGCATAAAAGCCCGGCGGCGGTCAGCGTTCACATTCAACGCCTGGAGGCCGTCGCCGGCGGCAGGTTGCTCAATCGCGACAACCAGTCCATAGCGTTGACGGCCCTGGGCCGGCGGCTGCTGAGCTCGACCGCTGAGCTGTTACGCACCCACGATCAAGTGCTGGCAGAGCTGCACGGGCCGGATCTGGCCGGGCGTATCACGCTCGGTGTCCCTGACGAATACGCGGCCCATGTGATTCGCGATATCTTGCCGATGTTCAGCGCTGCCTGGCCAAATGTGGTGCTCGAACTCAGGACCGGGCCGAGCCATGCCCTGAGGGAGCTGGTCCGGCGCGGCAAATTGCAGGCAGCGGTCATCGCCCAGGTTGAAGGCACACTCGGGCCCGAGGCCGAGCGACTGCTGTCGACCACGCCGGTCTGGGTCGGGCCGATGAATGCGGCAGCGGTACTTCACGACCCGTTGCCGCTGGCTGCCCATGCCTTGCAATGCCCCTACCGTGAGGCCATGGTCGAATCACTAAAGGCCTCGGGACGCCGCTCGCGCATCATCCTTGAAAGCCACTCCAACCAGGCCGTCAAAGCCTGCGTGGAGGCCGGCTTGGCCATCAGCGTGATCGACCGGGCCAAGGTCACCGAGCGCATGCAGATCCTCGAGGGGCTGCCGGCCATTCCCGACCACGACATCCTGTTCGTGCGCAGCCCGGCATCAGGTGGGGACGCCGCCGTGACTTTGCTGGCGCGGGCGATGCGGCAATCGTTTCGGTTGTAGACAAGGGGGCGTGAGCAAGGCCGATGGATTGACCGATCGATCCTCAGGGCGCACTGGGTTTTTTCTCGAATGCGGCCTCCAGTGCCTGCTCGATCTCGGCAAGCCTGAATTCGGCGCCCCCCACGGCCGCAGTCTGGTTGGCGCAATTCACCAAGAGCTCCAGTGTCGCGGGAAGGTGAGCGCCCGGAAATTTTCGAAGCACGAAATGAACCGTCGCATCACTGCGCCAGGTGGCCTGATCCATGGACCAATGCCGGTTGGTGAATGCAAAAATGAGCGCTTGGGTTTGCGTATCAAGGAGCGAAGGCACATACACCCATTGGCTGTTGCGCGCTTCCCAGGCGGCGACCCTGACCGCGAACCTGCCGCCTGGGGCGACGATTTTTTCGATTTCTTCCATTTACCACAGCTCCTGGGGCAGTTGTTCAGCGTCTGGAGGTAGGCTGCAGCAATTAGTCGGCCATGGATAGCGAAGCCGTAAAATCGCTGGCCGTTTCTTTGCGACTGGCCGCTTTCGACCCATAGCGGACGCTCAGCGGTGAACAGACTTCCATTCAACATAGGCCTTGGCAGTATTCCTTTTGCAGCAACTGACCTTGAGCCTTTTATTAAACGGCACCCTGTTCTCAACAATGTCGCGCATAGCGTTTGCGGTATTCCGCAGGGGTAACGCCCATATGACGGACAAACGCTCGGCGCAATGTGTCTGCGTTAGCAAATCCACACATGGCAGCTACCTGCTTAGGCGCATCATTTCCAGCCTCCAGCCGTTCGCGGGCAGCATTCACCCTGGTCTGTTCCACCCAAGCTGCCGGCGTCATGCCCACATCATTTTGAAAGATCCGGGCGAAATGCCTTGGGCTTACGCCCATACGCTCTGCCAGGTTCGCAACCCCATGATCCAAAGCCGGATTGGCAGCGACATACCGCTGCAATGCCTGTAGAGCAGAGCGCCCTGTGGGTGAGGTAGATCCTTGACGGCTGAACTGCATCTGCCCCCCGGTCCGTTTGAAATACATGACCAGGTGACCTGCTACATCCTTTGCAATCTCATCGCCCAAATCCTCCTGAACCAACGTAAGCGCAAGATCCAGCCCAGCCGTTACACCCGCAGCTGTCCTCAAGTTTCCATCATGAACCTGGATGGCATCCGCCTCCACGGTGACTTGGGGGTATCTCTCAGAGAGCGGCTGCGCCACAGCCCAGTGGGTAGTGACCCGGCGGCCATCAAGTAGCCCCGCAGCTGCTAGCGCAAATGCGCCAGTGCACACCGAACCGAAGCGCCTGCTCAACGGAGCACGCTGGCGGAGCCAATCCAAAATTCCTGATCGAAGGTACTGATCGGCTGCTTGAGGGGTTCCGGCTATCAGCAAGGTATCAATTGCATCGATCTCCTCTCCAATCCAAGCATCAGGAATCAACCGGGTGCCCGAAGAGCTCACCAGCGGTCCAGGTTCACAAGCGAGCAGAAGCAACCGATAGGCTTCATATCCCGCTTGCCGGTTGGCCTCCGCGAAGACGTCCAACGGACCGCAAGCGTCGAGAAGCTGAACCCCTGGCATGCCCAGGATGGCGAGAGTTATTTGAGGGCGCATAACGGCTCCTAAAAGCGAAGGCAGGGTGTCCAGGTCCGATACCGGCTGACAATGGCAGAATATGACGCAACAAGTCAATTGATGCCATTTGCGTGGACACTCAGACTGGAGTCCTCACTCACCCTCCCAGGATCTCAACATGACTAACGCTATTGCTGGCATTTACGTGCCCGACAGTTCGATGGCCCAAGAAATCACCGAACTGGTCCGGGACACCGCTTCGCCCCTTCTTTTCCATCATTCGAGCCGCGTCTTTTATTTCGCATCGCTCGCTGGTAAGCGACTGGGCCTGAAGTACGACGACGAGCTTCTCTACGCTGGCTGCATGTTCCATGACATGGGCCTTACCCACCAGCACAGCAGCGATTGCTGCCGTTTCGAGGTCGATGGAGCGAATGCTGCGCGTGATTTCCTGGAAGGTCACGGCGTCAACGAGCGCGACATAGAGCGCGTGTGGACTGCAATTGCACTTCACACCACTCCAGGCATTCCGGAACATATGCACCCGCTCATTGCATTGGTCACTGCTGGTGTGGAAACCGATGTTCTCGGGTTGCACCATGAAGGACTCAGCGCTGACGACCGGGACGCCGTCGTTCTCGCACATCCTCGTGGCGATCAGTTCAAAGAAGCGATTATCCAGACGTTCTACAACGGCATCCGGCACAAGCCGCATACGACATTCGGCAACGTCAAGGCAGATGTGATCGCCGACAGGGAGCCTGGCTTCCAGCCTGGTAACTTCTGCAGCATCATTCGCCAGTCCTGCTGGCCAAGCTAAATGAAGGGGGCCGCATTGCGGCCCCCTTCGTTTTTGGATTGGCTGAGGCGAAGCCTTGGCCACTACGATGAGGCCAGTAACTTAGCTCCCAGCCCAACGAACAAGGCCCCTATAGCGCGATTAAGCAGCAGTGCCTTGGCCTGGCTTGTCTTCAGTTTCCGTCCCAAGGCACCAGCAAACCACACAACACCACTCGCCCAGACACCTGCAGTAACTGCGAAATAAATTCCAAGCACTAGATAGGCCGCGGGCTTATGAACACCCTCAGGATCGACAAATTGAGGGAAGAATGCGAGGTAGAACAAGATCACTTTCGGATTCAGGACGTTTGTTAGAAAGGCCTGAGTGAACAACCTGCGATATGAAAGCGAAGCGTGTAAGCCACCGCCCTCCGCTGAAACCGACGGTTTGCTGAGTATCAGCCTGACGCCCTGATAAGCGAGGTACAAGGCACCGAGAATGCGCACTGCATCAAATGCGGCTGGAACCGCCGCGATCAGTGCACTGAATCCTAATGTGCTAGCAATCGTGTGAACCAGACAACCCGCTGTGATACCCAACGCCGAGATGAGGCCAGCCCCCCTGCCATGCACAAGGGTGCGCCCGACAACATAGGCTGTGTCGGGCCCTGGGGTGGCATGGAGTGCGAGGACAGCGGCGGCAAAAAAGGGAAAATTGATGATGTCCATGGGCGATAGCTTATTCAGAAATGAAAACGCCACGAACGAGGTTCGTGGCGCTTTAGGGATCAATCAGTTGATCGAGTCGCCCAGCACTTCGACGATCCGGTCAGCGATGTACTGGACGTGCGTCTCCAGTGCGAAATGCCCGGTATCCAGCAGCTCGACGACGGCATTCGGGTTGTCCCGCTTGAAGGCCTCGGCTCCTGGTGGGATGAAGAAAGGATCACCCTTGCCCCAAATAGCCAAGGTCGGCACTTTGGTGTTTCGGAAGAACTGCTGGAATTCAGGATACAGCTTCAGGTTGTTCTGATAGTCATAGAACAAGTCGAGCTGAATCTCTTTGTTGCCTGGCCGCTCAAGCAGAAGTGCATCGAGGTAGTAAGACTCAGGGGCAATCTGGCTAGGATCACTTACTCCCTCCACATACTGCCAGCGGGTCCCCTCCAGATGCAGAATTGCATCGTTGATGACTTGGCGGCTTTCCGGCAGCCCATCTTCCCAGTACTTACGGATCGGCGCCCAAGCCTCACCCAAACCTTCCAGGTAAGCATTGCCGTTCTGGGAAATGATCGCACTGACACGCTCCGGATGTGCGAGAGCCAAGCGCAAACCAGTCGGCGCACCGTAGTCGAAGAAGTACATCGCGTAGCGCTTGAGGCCCAGCTTCTCGACGAAATCGCCGATCGTCTTACCGATCGCATCGAAGGTGTACACGTACTCCCGCTCGACTGGTACTTCGGTGAAACCGAAGCCAGGCAGATCTGGAGCAATGATCCGATAACGGGATGCCAGCAGAGGGATCAGATCCCGGAACTGGTGCGATGAGCTTGGGAAGCCGTGCAAAAGAAGGAGGACAGGAGCATCAGGAGCACCGGCCTCTCGATAGAAGACACGGACGCCATCAGCTTCGGCGAATTTGAAAGCGACATTGGTGTGCTTGGACTGGGTCATTGCTCTAGCTCCTGTAACTGGTTTGGTTGGTTTTAGCGGTTACGTGGCTTCATTTTGCACAGCTTTTGTAACTAGTCAAATCATTTTTATCGGTTACAATCACTGCGTACACCCAAAGGAGGCCATATGACCCCCCAAAATCCTGCAGCGAACCTTCCGGCGCCCTACGTGCTGGCAGACCACCCGGCGCTTGACCTTCTAAATACTGTGATGATGGTGGACGGACGAAAGACGGACCTTTTGAGCAGTGATGAGCAAGCCATTACATGGCTGGCTCAAGCTGGTTTTGGTCCGGCATCTTTACCGTCGGCGAAAGGTGGAGTGCTCCTATCGAACCTCCGCACCCTGCGGGATGCGGTTGAAGTGCTTGTTCATGCACGGCGCCAAGAGCGCGACGCAGACCCTTCGGTGCTCAACAGTTTCTTGCGTGATGCGGTACCGCAGTTGACATGGGATGCTCACCAACCAGAGCTGGACCGTTTTCATCACAAAGATGAAGCCAGCCGCCAGCTCGCCAGGTTGGCGTACTCAGCAGCAGAGCTGCTGGCAGAAGGTGATTTCAGTCTTGTCAGGAAATGCGAGAGCCCGGACTGTTCACTCATGTTCTATGACCGAACCAAATCTCATAAGCGACGCTGGTGCAGCATGGCCTTGTGCGGCAACCGTCATAAAGTGGCGGAATTCCGAAAACGCCGCCAAGGCCAAGCGGGATGAATCAGGTCAGCAGCAGGTCTCGCAACGATCTGAAGGCCGGGGTGTTGTAGCCAGCACGCCATACCAGCTGGGTATCAATCTGCATGATCGGATGCAGTGTCAGGTTTGTCGTGCCGCCAATCAGTTCTAGTACAGAACGCGGCACGATGCCAAAGCACGACCCGGCCGTCACACACGCCAGTATTCCGTGATACGACCCAAGTTCCTGAACCTTCAAAGCTCGAAAAGGATGTCCCTTCCCGCTGTTAAACCACTGCTCGGCGATTTGGCGATAAGAACAGCTGGAGGCGAAACCGCCTAGGGTCGTCAGCGACACATCATCGGGTCCAGTCACTACCGGATGACCTTCGGGCAACACCAATACGAGTTCTTCGGTGAAGACTGGAAGACTCTCAATTTCAGGCGGGAACGGCTCTGCCTCCCAACGCCCATCCTTAAGGGAAGAGGGTTGTGCGACCAACGCACAATCCACACGCCGCTCCATCACAGCATCAAGCATTCGTCCTGTCGGTCCGGTTGAAACGGTCAACTCCACCTCTGGATGCTCGCGGTGAAAGCAAGCCAGTTTCTGTGGCAGGCGACTGGCAGCAGTACTTTCCATTGTCCCCAGGCGCAGTAGGCCAGCCGGGCGATCGGGATGCATGGACTGCTTCGCTTGTTCTGTGAGCGCAAGAATCTGCTGAGCGTAGACAAGGAACTCCTGGCCTCGCTCGGAGAGTTTCATGCGTTTTCCATCACGCAGGAAAAGCTCAACACCCAGTTCGTCCTCAAGCTGCCGGATCCTGGTCGTGACGTTCGACTGCACGCGATTCAAGGCCGCGGCCGCTCGCGTCACGCTTTGCGCTTCCGCTACCGCACGAAAAATTTCCAATACCGCCAGATCCATCAATCACCTCAAATCTCTTGCAGAGAACGTATTGCAAGAAATATTCTCCATGAGAGATAGTAAGTCAAGCTCATGGTAGGGCCTGACGAGATAACAGAGGTAAACGCGATGCCAAACCCGCTGCAGTCGCTTCTTGAGATCGAAATCCCCGTCATCCAGGCCCCCATGGTCGGAGTCTCAACGCCCAAACTGGCCGCAGCGGTTTCCAACGCAGGCGGACTGGGGTCAATCGGCATTGGAGCCAGTTCGGTAGACCAAGCACGGGAAATGATCCGCGAGACCTTTAGGCTTACGGACAAACCGTTCAACGTGAACGTTTTTTGTCATCGCCCTGCTGAACGGAATGAGGATTTAGAGGAAGGCTGGCTTCGCCGTCTTGCACCACTTTTTGCTGAGTATGAGGCTGTGCCGCCAAGTTCGTTGAGAGAGATCTACACCTCCTTCGTTGAAGATGTACCGATGCTACAAATGCTCCTGGAAGAGCGGCCTGACGTAGTCAGCTTCCATTTCGGCCTTCCTCCCCAGTCGATGATCAATGCGCTCAATGCAGCCGGAATCGTGACTATGTGCTCAGTCACAAACCTCGAAGAGGCGCAATTGGCTGAGCGCGCTGGCGTGCATTTGCTCATAGCCCAAGGTATCGAGGCCGGGGGCCACAGAGGGATCTTCGAGCCGGCGAACGATGATGCGATCGGTGTCATGGCATTGGTTCGGTTGCTGACATCGCGATGCAAGTTACCAGTGGTAGCGGCTGGCGGAATTATGGATGGGGCAGGGATCAAAGCTGCAATGGCGCTCGGCGCCTGCGGTGCTCAGCTCGGCACAGCCTTTATCCTCTGCCCTGAGTCATCCGCAAACGCTGTCTACCGGGAAGCGATGAAAAGCCATCGCGCCTATCACACCCAGGTTACCAGTGTGATTTCTGGGCGACCTGCCCGGGGCATGGTCAACCGGAACTTCACGGATCTACCTTTGGAGCACGCCTCTATCCCGGCATATCCCGTCACCTACGATGCCAATAAAGCTCTGAATGCCGCAGCAAACGCGCAAGGTAATTTTGATTTCGCGGTGCAATGGGCGGGGCAGGGGGCTCCGCTTGCTAGGGATATGCCAGCAGCAGCTTTGATCAAGTTGCTAGCGGCTGAAATCAACTGTGAGCATTGAACGAGGAGCGGGTATGTCATCCAAGATTCAGTTGTACGTCGATCATTTGTTCGCTAGTCCCTACTCCATGTCGGTGTTTGTTGCCTTGGTGGAGAAAGGTCTGGAATTTGACATCGATAACATCGACATCGACGCTGGTGAGCAGCACAGCGCTGAGTACGCCAAGCTATCGATCACGCGCCGGGTGCCCATGATCATTGATGACGGTTTTGCGTTGACTGAATCCTCAGCCATTACCGAGTATCTGGATTACGTTTACCCCGACGGGCCTCTATATCCTCGTGCGCCCCGTGCTAAAGCACGTGCTAGGCAACTTCAGGCATGGATACGCAGCGATTTCATGCCCATTCGTGAAGAGCGCTCCACTGCTGTGATCTTCTACCGGCCAACCAACAATCCGCTATCCGAAAACGCCCAACAGGCCGCGCAACGGCTATTCGAAGCGATCGATCCGCTGATAGAAGATTCAGAGGCCAATCTCTTTGGGGAGTGGAGCATCGTCGATGTTGACCTGGCTCTTCTTCTGAATCGGATGGTCATGAACGGTGACGATGTACCACCGAAGCTAGCCGCCTATGCGAAAAACCAGTGGAAACGGCCATCGGTAGTCCAATGGACGGCTCAAGCTCGGCCTGATATTGACTGAGCCCGCCTGGGCTTAGCCTTCATGAGTGCCCGCAGAGGCATTCATGAGGCAACATTCGGAGACGCCCCATGCACCGCCCAGACAGAACCATTTCCCTGACGGCATGGATGGTAGTCGGCCTAGGTTTCCTCGCCTTGGCCCTTTCGTTCTCGGCCAGGGCTGTCATGTCCATCGCGATGCCTGTTTGGCAAAGCGAGCTGGGCTGGAGCAGATCTGTTGTTTCGAGCGCTGCGGCTTGCTCCATGATCGTGATGGCGGTAATTGCGCCTTTTGCTGGTGGCCTGGTCGATCGCTATGGACCGAGATCCATCATGTCATGCGGCTTGGCATTCCTAGCGGCTGGGATGTTCCTGGTGGCTTCGATCTCGGTCGAATCTCAAGAGTGGAAGTTACTGGTTGGATTCAGTCTGCTGGGGGGGATAGGTTTCGGCGTGCTAGCGCAGCATGTCGTCGCCACTGCTATCGCAACGCGATTTACAACTCGAAGAGGGTTGGCCACCGGGCTAAGTGTTTCCGGCTCAAGCGGTGGGCAGCTTGTCCTACTGCCCATTTTTGCCATGCTTTTTTCGGCAGGAGCGTGGCAAAACAGCTTCTGGCTATTGGGGGCAAGCGCAATCATCCTGATCCCTGTCGTATGGTTTTCACTCAAACCATCGAGAGGGCATGCTGGGAAGTCATCCCCCGAAGCAGGCAGCGCTGGAAAAATCAAAGTCAGCAGTATGCTGAAGGATAAAGGCTTCCAGGTACTCTTCTGGAGCTACTTGATTTGCGGTTTCACCACCAGTGGGGTCATCGAGACCCACTTACTACCCTACGCAGCGATGTGCGGTTTCGCACCTGTACCCAGCGCAACGGCATACGGTGTTCTGTCGGCAGTAAACCTCGGCGGGATGATTTTGGCCGGCTGGCTTACAGACAGAGTAAATCGACCACTCCTTCTTTTCACCATATACGTGGCCAGGACACTCTGCTTCGGGCTTTTGCTGGTTATTGGAGACAGTTATGAGTTGCTACTGGCATTCGCCGTCTTGTTTGGCATTTTTGACTACTCCACGGTTCCGGTCACTGCGAGCCTACTGGGTAGCCGATTGGGTCTACGGAATTTAGGGCTATCGCTTGGTCTACTCTCTGCCGGGCACGCGATCGGCGGTGCATCCGGCGCATTTTTGGGAGGGTGGATATTCGATCACACGGGTGAGTACGTTACCTTGTGGTACGTCTCCATCATGCTTGCCGGCCTGGCAGCAGCTTTGATCATGCTATTGAACGAAGAGAGAGAGCCTGCCGGTACCATTCAGGCTCAGGACGCTTAGTCTTCAGGCACTGAGCGAGACCCCGGCTAATTGCTTCCCTTCATAGCGTTCACTTCCAATTCAAACATGTCAGTACAGGAAAGCCTCTTAGCCTCAGCTACTTCCGCTTGAAGGCATCACGACGAGACTCGCGTTCGTGAAGGAAACGATCGCTGATCAGCGCTTCCAAGTCCTTGCGTTCCACAGCGTCGCCGCAGTGAGGACAAACGCTGGCTACACCCACATCATGGCCGCAGGCGCGGTGCACGAAATGCACGGCCAACCCCTCATCCGGGTTCTTGCACCACTTCTCGCCCCAGGCGCGCAGCGCGTAAATCACAGGATAGAAGTCCCAGCCCTTGTCGGTCAGATGATATTCGTAGCGCAACGGCTTCTCGCTGTAGGGCCGGCGTTCGACCAGGCCATTCGCCTCGAGCGCTTTGAGCCGCGAAGTCATCATCTGGGGCGTAGCGGTGGTCTGGATCTGCATTTCCTCGAAGCGTGTCGCGCCCATGTACAGCTCACGCAGGACCAAAATGGTCCATTTGTCGCCCACTAAATCCATCGAGCGTGCCACCGGGCACACCGTATCGTTTGTCACGTCCCGCCTCGACATCACGCTGCTTTCTCCGCAGAAACTATCGTTTTCATAGTAACCCAGCGTGATTAACCATGTCGCATGGATTAACACTCAAAGCCTCATCCCTGTTGACACTATGATTTTCATAGTTAGCATGAAGCCTATGCGGCTTGCACTGTCGCAGCGCGGCATTTGTCGGTATAGCAAACGTCCCAGAACGCCTCTCTCACCTGGAGCACCATCATGACCCATCCTGTGTATGCCTCGGAGCGGACCGCTCTGCTGCTGGTCGACCCCTACAATGACTTCCTGTCCGATGGCGGCAAGCTTTATCCCATGCTCAGAAGCGTCGCGGACGAGGTTCAACTGCTCGACAACCTGCGCAGGACCGTTGCCGCCGTGCGGACACAAGCAATTCAGGTGTACTACGTGCCTCATCGACGCTGGCAGCCCGGCGACTACACCCGCTGGGATCACCCCAATCCCACGCAACGCCTGATCCAGGAACGTCACACCTTTGCCAAGGGCTCCTGGGGCGGCGAATGGCATCCCGACTTCGTGCCACAGGAGGGCGACATCATCATCCAGGAACACTGGGGACAAAGCGGGTTCGCCAATACCGACCTCGATTTCCAGCTGAAGCAACGAGGCATCACACACGTGATCGTCGTCGGCCTGCTGGCGAACACCTGCATCGAATCGACCGCACGCTTCGCCATGGAGTTGGGTTATCACGTCACGCTGGTCCGCGATGCGACTGCCGCCTTCAGCAAGGAAATGATGCACGCGGCACACGAACTGAACGGGCCGACGTTTGCGCACAGCATCGTCGACACCCGCGGGCTCGTACAGACTTTGCAACAGCAGTGAGGAGGCAACGCATGTCTGCCTCTTGCGCATCGCCAATGGGGGTTTCCAGCCGCCTCGCCACACTCATGGCCATGTGCTGCGCGCTGGCGGTCTCGACCATCTACTACCACCAGCCGCTTCTGCCGCAGATGGCAGCGTCGTTTGGCATTGCGCCGACACAGGCCGGCCTGGTCGCCACGCTGACGCAGCTTGGCTATGCGCTAGGCCTGCTGTTTATCGTGCCACTCGCCGATTGCCGACAACCACGCCAACTCGCGCTGCTGGCCATCGCGGGAAATGCCGTTGCCTTACTTCTTTGCGCGGTATCACCGACTTTCATGATGCTGTGCATAAGCAGCCTTCTGGTCGGGGTGACGGCGATTACTGCGCAGCTCATCATTCCCTGTCTGTCGGGGTTGGCCACTCCGGCTGAGCGAGGTCGAATCGTAGGGAGCCTGCTCAGCGGCCTCTCGGCAGGCCTGTTACTGGCCCGCATGTTCGGGGGCTTCGCCGGTGCACATGCGGGGTGGAGAGTCGTCTTCGTGCTGGCCTCGCTCAGCGATGTCCTACTGCTGTTCATCGTTGCCAAGCGCCTGCCCGCCACCGCGAGTCTGCAGACGATAAGCTACGGGCGGCTCCTGGGTTCGTTAGGCAGCCTGGTCAAACAGGAAAGCGTGCTGCGTTACTGCGCGGCGAGCGGCCTGCTGATGTTCGCTGCATTTAGTGCGCTGTGGGCCTCGCTTGCCGCGCTATTGGCACAACCTCCATACGGACTCGACTCCGCTACCATTGGTCTGTTTGGCCTGGTCGCGTTGTTGGGCATCGTCGCGTCACCTTATATCGGCACGCTGACCGATCGCCTGGGCAGACACATCATGGTTCTAGCCGGCGCGATGACCCTCGCCCTGGGCTTCGCCAGCATTGCAGCGGGCGGGCAACATCTTGGCTGGCTGATCCTCGGCATGGTGCTGCTGGACCTGGGCAATCGTGCCGGGCTGGTTGCCAACCAGGCACGCGTATTCACCCTGAGGACCGAGGCCAGAAGTCGGCTAAATACCGTATTCATGGGGTCGTATTTTCTGGGGGGAGCGATCGGCGCCGCATTGGGGAATTATGGCGTGCACGAGGCCGGCTGGATCGGCCTTGCCGCGGTTGGCATTCTGCTGTCTTTAGCGGCCACAGTTATCAATGCGCTTGCACCCCGTGAATCGAGCTCGACGATGGGCGAGGTTCGCCTCTGAGCGATCAAAAGACGACTCGACAGCGCATCTTTTGCTGGTTTGCTTAGGCTTCCAACCATGCCGTAAGCTGGCATTCAACTCCCAGGCGGGCGCAACACTCACCCAAGAATCGAGACATCCAATCTGCTTGGCTCCCCATCAAGCTCTCAAAACTGGGTGGGGATCCTGCGTCGTGTTTCGTTCGCCCCTACTCGAATACGGAACGGGGGACCAACTTTCGTGCTAGAGCGAAGCCCACTTTTCGCGATACTGAACCAGGAAGTCCACAAAAGCGCGCACCCTCTGCGGGATGTGACGACCTTGAGGGTACAACAACGTGTACGGCCTCGATCGCCCGCTAAACGGTTTCAAGACTTCGACGAGTCGCCCATCAGCGAGCTCTTGTTCCACGATGAATTTGTAGGTTTGGAATAATCCGGCACCGTTCCTGGCAAGTGTCACTCCGCCCAGCACGTCGTCGGAACAGGAATAGCTTCCAGCAGTGAATACCTCACGCTCTCGACCGTCCTCTTGAAACAGCCAAGAGATACGCCGCCCGTTACTCGGAAGCTCAAATTGAATGCATTCATGCTGGTCCAGGTCCTGCAAGGTATGCGGTGTCCCGACTTTCTCCAGGTAGGCCGGAGACGCTACGACAACCAACTTGGCATCCTCCAGCAACCTCGCAATCATCGTGGAGTCAGGCTGAGCTCGTACTCGAATCGCCAGATCGTACCCTTCTGCAACGAAGTCGATATTTCGATTACCGAGGTGGATATCAACGGTTACCTCAGGATAAAGCTCTCGAAATTTTGGCAGCAACGGCAGGATTCGGTGGTGCCCATAGGTCGTAGGCAGGCTGATACGAAGGCGGCCTGAAGGTGTTGCTTGAGCGCCCATAACTGCCTGCTGGGCCTCCACCAGTTGCGTGAGCGCCTGGCTGCACTGCTCGAAAAAATCCTTTCCCGCATCGGTCAATCGGATGCTTCGGGTAGTCCTTGCAAACAGCCGAGAGCCAAGCCTTTTTTCCAGGCGAAGGATCGACCTGCTCACTGCGGCCGGAGTAACGCCAGCGAGCTGAGCTGCGGCAGTAAAGCTGCCCGCTTCTGCGGACAGGCAAAACAGCTCAATACTTCCCAACTGCAGATCGTCAAAATGCCGCTTCATAGGATTTATCCGTACAGGGGCTGGTAGAAGGCTTGGTGTCGGACTGCAGTAGACGGTTGCGCCGACCGGAGAACGCTGCTTGACATTTAGACTACTCGGTCCAATTATCCTTGGATGGACATTCCAATGAAAGCCCCCAGGCGCGGGCGCCCTCCAAAAATCTCGCGTAGCGATCCCGATACTCGGCGTGCATTGATCCGCTGCGGCGTGGAGCTGCTGACCGAGCAAGGATTCAACACTACTGGTATTGAACAGGTTCTCAAACGGGTCTCCGTACCGAAAGGCTCCTTCTATCACTATTTCGACAGCAAGGATGCCTTCGGGCGTGAGGTCCTCGCTGAATACGGAAATTTCTTTGAGCGCCGCCTGCGCTGGATCCTGCTCAACCCCCATCGAGAACCTTTGGCGCGCATCGAAGATCTGCTGCAGGAGTCGCTCATCGGCATGGAAAAGTACAACTGGCGTCGCGGCTGCCTGGTAGGCAATCTCGGCCAGGAAGTGACTTTGCTGCCCGATGATTTTCGCGATCAGATAGAGAAGATTTTTCGAGTTTGGGAGGCACTACTCAGCCAATGCCTCCAGGAAGCGCAGGCCAACCAATCGATAGCCCAGTCTGTGGAGTGTCAACAACTGGCAGCTTTTTTCTGGATTGGCTGGGAGGGCGCAATCACGCGCGCACGTCTCTGCGAAAGTGGTCACCCACTATCGATCTTCGTCAGGGGATTTCTCGCCGGCATTGCCCGGTGAGTTTTTATCGTCGATTACTAGACAACCGGTCTAAAAGGAGTCGCTATGTTCAATGCAGTCGTTGTGGAGAACCATGAAGGCGCTAAGCAGGCCCATTACAGAGAGCTATCAGATGACCAATTGCCAGCCGGCAGTGTCACCGTTGCGGTGTCTCACAGTACGCTGAACTACAAAGATGCCCTTTGCATCACAAGCCGCAGTCCGATCGCCCGGCACTTTCCCATGATTCCTGGGATCGATTTTGTAGGGGTAGTGGAGCGCAGCGAAGACACCCGCTATCGCGAAGGCGACGCTGTTTTACTCAACGGCTGGGGTGTTGGGGAAAGTCATTGGGGCGGACTATCCCAGAAGGCCCGGGTAAGCGCAGATTGGCTGATTCCTTTGCCGCAGGGGATGAAGTCCCGTAACGCCATGGCGATAGGCACCGCAGGTTACACATCCATGCTTAGTCTAATCGCCCTGGAACGCGCCGGGCTAAGGCCTGATGCAGGGCCTGTTTTGGTAACCGGGGCGAATGGTGGCGTCGGCAGCATTGCCGTAGCGCTGCTGGCCGCCCGAGGATATGAGGTCATTGCCTCGACCGGCCGGTTAGATGAGGCAGATCACTTGGTCCGGCTGGGCGCGACGGAAGTGATTGATCGAAACACGTTATCTTCACCGGGTAAGCCGTTGGGCAAAGAGCGCTGGACAGCGGCGATTGACTCGATAGGAAGTCATACCCTTGCGAACGTATGTGCTCAGACCAAAGCCGACGGCTGGGTTGCAGCGTGTGGCCTGGCACAGGGCATGGAGTTCCCGGCTACGGTAGCGCCCTTCATTCTGCGAGGGGTGAGCCTCTTGGGGATCAACAGCGTCACACGTCCATATGCCGAGCGAGTCGAGGCATGGGCTCGGCTAAACGCGGAGCTTGATCTGTCGATTCTGGAGCAGTTAACAAGCGAAGTACCACTTTCAGAAGTAATCCCTGTTGCAGATGACCTATTGGCTGGAAGGATTCGCGGGCGCCTCGTTGTTGATACCAGCATTTAATCATAGCCCAAGCACACTCACTGCTTTCAAAGAGGCCAGCCCTCTGCGTTTGGGGCTGGATCGCTGTCAATGTGAAATACCAACCGGAGCACATGCCAATGAGGGATGCTCAAAAGGATGTACTGGACGCTTTCGATAGAGTGACGCTCATCGAGGCGGCAACCCCGATTCAGCGGTTAAAAAAGCTTGAACTGCGACTGGGTATCAAGCGAGTCAATCTATACATCAAGCGTGACGATCACATGGCATTCGCCGGGGGTGGCAACAAGCTTCGCAAGCTTGAGTTCCTGTTAGGTGAAGCGATCGCACAGGGATTCGACACAATCGTCACGACTGGCGGACTCCAATCTAACCATGCACGACTTACTGCCGCTGCAGCTGCGGGACTCGGCTTGGACTGCGAACTGGTCCTCGGCAGGGTAGTGCCGCGGCATGATGCAGAGTACGAAAACAACGGCAACGTTCTGCTTGATCAGATCTATGGCGCCAAGCTCCATGTACTCCCGCAAGGAAAAAAGGCAGCCGAGTTCGCAGCTAAAAGAATCCAGCTGCTCATCGAAGAGGGCAAAAAACCCTACCTGATCCCTATGGGGGGATCGTCACCTCTTGGCGCGCTGGGTTACGCCAGATGCGGTGATGAGATAATGCAGTATGAACGGGATAACGACATCCGCTTCGAGAAGGTTCTTCTGCCTAACGGCAGCTCGGGTACTCACGCGGGTCTAGCCGCAGGTTTCGTCACGCGTGGACGATCCCCGACGATCATTCGATCCTATTCAGTATTGGGAGAGCAAGAACAGGCGGTGCAGCAAACCTTGAAGCTAGCTAACGACGCGCTGGCATTGGTTGGGTCTTCAGAGATCGCGCCCAACCAGATCGATGTAGATGGGAATCACCGGGGGGAGGGTTATGGGATTCCGACGGCTGAGGCTCTTGAGGCAATTGCATCTCTAGCTAAGGCCGAAGGTATCTTGCTTGATCCGGTTTACTCTGCAAAAGCCTTTGCCGGCATGCTTCATGACATAGCTGCGGGAGATTTCGTCGAGGGGGCTAACCTACTGTTCCTGTTCACAGGCGGCGGACCAGGCGTTTATGCCTATCGCAGCGCATTCGATTTCTAAGAAACCATTCTTCACAGAGAAACTGCTCATCACCGGAATGTGCCGGTGATGAGCATTCTGTTAATCAATGGCCTGCGCTCTGACCGCCGTCGACGTGCAGGATCTCGCCGGTGACGAACGAAGCGCTGTCCAAGTAGAGAATCGCTTGAACGATGTCGTTGATCTCGCCCATGTGACCGACGGGATGCAGCTTGCCCAAGGCATCGTGAGTTTCGGCGCCATGCATTGGAGTCTTGATGATGCCAGGCGACACGGCGTTAGCGCGGATGCCTCGCTTGGCATACTCAATCGCGATCGATTTGGTGGCAGCGTTGATGCCACCTTTGGTGAGGGATGCCATTACCGATGGAACGCCGTCGATTGCGTGGTCAACCAGGCTGGTGGTGACGCTGACCACATGCCCGCTACCATTCTTTTCCATTTCCGCGATGGCGAGCTGGGATATGTAGAAGAAGCCGCTCATATTGGTCGCAACGACCTGCGCATAGTCTTCTTTGGTGTAGCTGGTGAATGGTTTGGCGACGAAAATCCCGGCGTTGTTGACGAGCGTATCGATGCGCCCGAAGCGGGCCACGGCTTCGCGCACAACTCGTTCCGCTGTGGCCGGATCGGCAATATCACCAGCAACAGTAAGGATATCTGGATCGGTCGATGGTTGAATGGAGCGCGAGGTCGCTACCACTTTGTGGCCGAGGGCTCGGAACCCTTCCACTACACCTGCACCAATGCCTTGAGATGCGCCAGTTACGATGATGACTTTTTGAGAATTGCTCATGATATTTCCTCTACGATGGATTAAGTTTTCAGTTAGACGAAGCGGCTTGTGCCGCCTGCCTTAACACTTGCTCGTAATACTCAACAGACTGTGAGCCTGCGACGACTTGCCGATTGTTCAGTACCATTGCGGGTACAGAGTTGATGCCGCGATCCAAGTAAAAATTCTCGAGTGCTCGGACTTCATCGGTGAATTGCCCGCTTTCAAGTACTACCTGCGCTTGCTGGGCGTTCAAACCGACTTTCTGAGCCAACGCCACCAACGTCTGGTGACTGCTAGGGTTTTGCCCGTTCACGAAGTAAGCCTCAATCAGCGCTCGGTGAAGCTCGCTTTGGAGCCCTTCATTCGCTGCCCAGAACAGCAGGCGATGTGCATCATGGGTATTGAAAAAGTGAGTTCGCCTTTGGAGATTGAACTCAAAGCCGAGCTCCCGTCCTCTCTCAACAATCATCTGATTACGTGCCGCCACCTGCTCCGCAGTTCTTCCGTACTTGCGAATCATGTGCTGGATGGCGTCCTCACCTTCGGCAGGCATATCGGGATTGAGCTCAAACGGTTTAAACGTCAACTTGACATCGATTTCGTCGGCTACATTGGCGATGGCTTGGTCCAAGGCAGTCGAGCCCAGAGCGCACCAAGGGCAGACGACATCAGAAACGAAGTCGATTTTTACCGTGTGCTTCATGGCTTTGACTCCGACAGTTGCTTTCTGTACTCGGTAGTCGTAATGCCGGAGTAGCCCCAGTTATCAGTGTCAACTTCTTCGATCACGATGTGGGTCAACTTAGGATCTTTATGGAGCACGCGCTCCATAGTTTCGGTAATTTCTTTTATTACCTGAGCCTTTTGCTCTCGGGTAACACCATCACGAGTGATGCGGACGCTGATGAATGGCATGGGAAGTTCCTCTATCAAGTGTGCATTTGGGTGATGAGCAGTTGATGGAGAAACTTTAAGAGTTCGGAGAAAATTGATAAATATGCCCTGAGGTACTTCATTTGTGACCTCGTGTATCGAATCACGGGGCACCTGGGTAGGGCTTTTTTTGGCTGTTACCTGTCTGTGCACAGCTGTGGCAGCCTATAGCTGCCGGTCGTGCTTCGCAGAGAAGAGGGGATGGAATGGATCGTTTGCAAGCAATGCAGGTTTTTGCCCGGGTAGTGGAGACCAACAGCTTCAATAGAGCAGCCGAGGCCTTGGGGATCATGCCATCCTCGGCAACCCGGATGATCAAGAACCTTGAGGAATACCTGGGGGTCCGCTTGCTCAATAGGACGACACGGCAGCTGAGCCTGACAGCGGATGGTGAGCATTACTACCGTCACTGCCGACAGGTGCTGGCTGACATTGATCGGGCGGAATCCACCTTTCCGGGCGGGAATGCCACGCCGCGAGGCAGATTGCGTGTGGATATCTCGAATTCTTTAGGTCGTCTTTTCGTTCTACCTGCAGTGCGCGAGTACCAGCAGCGATTTCCCGAGGTCGAATTGGTCATCGGCCTGAGTGACCGGACCGTAGACCTGGTACAGGAAGGCATCGATTGCGTGGTCCGAACCGGAGTGCCGCTTGACTCCGCAAGCCTGGTAGCTCGGCAAATTGGCAGTTTCGACTGGGTAACGTGCGCCTCTCCACAGTACCTTCAAGCGTATGGCGTACCCAGGTCCTTGGACGACTTGCAGAAGCATCAGTCAGTGGGTTACCTGTCCAGCAGGACCGGGCGATCCATTGAGTGGCATTATTTGATCAACGATGAACCCGTCTTCGTTCGAGTTCCTGAAAAGCTAGCGGTAAATGACACGGACGGCTATGTGACATGCGGGCTAGAAGGTCTTGGCCTGATACGGGTGGGCAGCTACATGGTTTGGCCCCATTTGGATTCCGGCAGCCTAGTTTCAGTGCTTGAGGACTATACCGCACCGCCCGTGCCGATCTCAGTGATGTATCACCACAGTAGCTACCATTCACCGACGCTGAGGTCGTTCGTAGACTGGGTCATTGAGCTGTTCAAAAACACAAAATTAGGACTAGGCAATTAACTCATCACACCTCCTCCCTGCATGCCAAGCGTTGGAAAGCCAAATGGTGGTAGTGGTCATAATTCGATTTTTTGCAATTGTGAAATCGAGTTACGGCACAGACATCATGAATGCTTTTGTCCAAAATCGTTAACTGGCTAGCGACTGCAAGAGTCGCCGACTGCTCATACTGAGGGTTTTCAGTTCTAACGAGGTGGCTTTATGACTAACGAGACTACTTTTAACAAGCGCAAGATACTCGTGCTCGGCGCAGGTGAATTGGGGCTAGAGGTTCTGAGAGAGTTATCTGCACAAGGGGTGGCCATCGGAAAGGCAGAGGTTTCGGTAATGCTGAGGACATCATCCAGCAGTTCTTCAAGCCAACGGAGTCAACTGCTCACGGAACTGGATGCTCTTGGGGTTAGCGTGATTGCGGGGGATGTGGTGGGTGACACCCTGGAAACCATAGCCGAAACTTTTGGCAAGTTTGAGGTAGTGGTTAGTTGCGTAGGCTTTGCTGCTGGTCCAGGCACTCAGCTAAAGCTGGCCTTGGCAGCTATCGAGTCAGGTATCAGAAAATACTATCCTTGGCAGTTTGGTGTTGACTATGACGTGATCGGCCGCGGTAGCGCTCAGCCACTCTTCGACGAGCAACTTGATGTTCGTGATCTATTGCGCTCGCAAAGCAGGATCGACTGGACGATTATTTCTACTGGTATGTTTACAAGCTTTCTCTTTGAGCCATCCTTTGGGGTCGTAGATCTCGAAAACAGGACAGTTAATGCACTTGGCGACTGGGAAACGTCCGTTACTGTCACCACGCCTCAAGACATTGGTAAATTGACAGCGAAAGCTGTACTGTCCGAGCCAGAAATTACCAGTAAAGTAATCTATACTGCGGGCGATACCGTTTCCTATCGTCAGCTGGCAGATCTCGTAGATGAGGCGCTGGATTGTTCCGTCGCAAGGAATGTTTGGACGATACCGTTCTTGCAGGCCGAAGCGATGAGCTGGACCAGGACAACGGGCCAGTGATGGTCACCGTCGAGTACCACATCGCACCGGCCAAGGCCGCCGCCTTCCAGCAGGCCGCGCGGGAGCTGGAGGCGATGCGCAAGCGCAATGGCGCGTTGTACTCAAAAAGGACCCCACCAATGTCTTGAAAAGATATCGACTGGTGTTCGCACAAGGTAATGACAACGGCGCTGGTGTAGCGTGGAGCAAAGAAGTATCTTATAACTATATAGAAAATGTAAAAGTATCCACTATAGCCGATTGGCTCAGATCCAACGCAGCGATATAGCCTCAGGTTATAGTTGCTATCGCTTGCCCACAACAATAATTAAAGCTTTTTTCTTCAAGCGGTAGCAATCGCCGAATTGTATACCGGCTCTTCCTAGATTTAGCGTTTGGACTGCAGAGCGATTCGTGATACAGAAAAGAAACCGTTCGCTTTAATATCAATTTTAAAATCGTAACCCAGCTGCTGTGCCATATGTCGAAATGCGGCCATTTCACGTCGTGCCGGATTGCTTTCGTTGTCAACATCAATAGTGGCACTCAGCTCGACTAGATGCTGCTCAATCATCGCTAAAACGCTATCGACGTAATGAGATGGAATCGTGATCTGCCTGTCGCCCAGTGTGCTCATCGAGTCAGCTTTCCTTTATCCCTAACTTTAGTCCACGCTATTTTTAAATATTCAGTTGATGGTGCCTGGAGAATGACGACCCATAGCTCTGAGCTGGTACTCGTTTACAGCTCGAAATTGCGACTCCGCTATTTGACGTAGCCGCTCGATTTCATCCCCAGGTCGAGCTGAAGCTTGAGCCTCATGATACCGTTTCATCGCATCGACAGCATCAGTGTACAGCTGAGTACAGCTGATGGTCGGGAGCAAGGATGGGCAATCTTTGAGTCATGACGAAGGCACCTTAGTGAATGAGCGAAGGTGGCTTACCGGCGTTCCCAAGCTGAACGTCAACGACGGCCAGATAAAGCGAGTCCGCCAATAGCTCAAGGCGCTGTAGCTCATGCTTTGCCAACCCTAAGGCCTCCGCTGCTTGAGCATCGCGGATGGCTTGAAGCGCTTGCCGCATCAGCGGCTCGCCTGCTTCGACCATTCCCTCTAATGTGCGTTTCACAGCCATGGTGCTTCCTGATACCGAATGATAAATCAGGGCGAGAGCGACCCATTGATGGCAAGCTCACTCCAAAGGTACGGACTGGTGATAATCATGAGGCCTGCACAGACACCAGAGCTTTGGATCAGTGTCCGCTTTGGGTCGATAGCGGCCTGTCATGAGCGGCTGTTAACGACCCATTGCAGATGGAACATAACCGGTTTCGTCAGCGCGACGCGCACTCTGTGGGAGCGGGCGTGCCCGCGAACACCGGCACTGCCGGTGCCAGGCTCCGCGTTGGATTCTTCGCGGGCGCGCCCGCTCCCACAAAGATTGCTGAAGATTCTGTGTCTGCAATGGGTCGATAGCTGCCGCTCGTGGATAACCGCTTCCCACCCCAAGCAGACACTTTCAAACTAGCTCCGCTTCGCGGCCCATCGCCGGTAAGCGCGACTCCCACAGGAACACCACCAGCCTTCAAACCTCGGTTGTACTTGTGGCAGCCGCGCGACCGGCCCGAGAAGATGTCAGTAGGCCGCAAACACGATCACTGCAGGTGCTGCCTGATCGCCTGGGCCGCCTGGTCCATCGCACTGCGCGTACCGGGCACCTGGCCGAGCACGTTGAGCAGGCCGAAGTCGTGGATCATGCCGTTGTAGCGCACGGCGGTCACCGGGACACCGGCAGCACCCAGCTTGCGCGCGTACGCTTCGCCTTCGTCGCGCAGCACATCCATCTCGGCAGTCTGTACCAACGCGGGTGGCAGGCCTTTCAACTGCTCCAGGCTGGCGCGCAGCGGCGAGGCATGGATGTCGTCACGCTGCCTGGGGTCGCTGGTATAGCTGTTCCAGAACCACTGCATCATGTTGCGTGTGAGGAAATGGCCCTCGGCGAACTGGTTGTACGAGCCGTTGTTGAAGTTGGCGTCGGTCACCGGCCACAGCAGGGCCTGGAAGCGCAGCTTCGGCGTGCCGGCCTCCTTGGCCTTGAGCGCGACAACCGCCGCCATGTTGCCACCCACGCTGTTGCCTACCACCGCCAGACGGCTGCCATCGACGCCAATCTGCTTGCCGTTTTCGGCAACCCAACGGGTGGCGGCGTAGGCCTGGTTGATGGCAGTGGGGAACTTCGCTTCCGGCGACGGGGTGTAGTCGACGTACACCGCCGCTGCCCCGGAGCCAAGCACCAGGTCGTGGATCAGGCGTTCATGGGTCGGATAGTCACCCAGCACCCAGCCACCGCCATGGAAGAACATGAACACCGGCAACTCGCCTTTCGCCCCCTGTGGGCGTACTACGCGGATCTCAAGGGCCTGGCCGTCGACCGCAATTGTGCGGCGCTCGACCTGGATGCCGGAAACGTCCACCTTGACGCTGGCCTGGGCGCCAGTGAGCACGGCACGCGCGTCTTTCGGTGCCAGGGTTTCCAGCGGTTGGCCGCCACCGGCTTCAAGGGCCTGGAGGAAGGCCTGGGTGGTGGCTTCCACACCGGGGCTACCGGCGGCGAAGGCGCTGTTGACGGCGAGCGCGAGCAGGCCGGCGGCGAGGGGGCGGGAGAGTTTCATGGTCAAGCTCCTGGGGCACTGGGCTGGGTGATCAGTTCTGGTTGGCGGAGGTGGTCGGGCGCAGGTAGCTGACCTTCTGCACCTTGCCGTCGCTGTCGCGGTAGGTCAGGGTGGCAGTGCTGGCGTGCCCGCTGGCGTTGGCCGGGGCGTCCACGGCGATGACGTGGGCGATGTCCAGGTGATCGCCGTATTGGTACGCCGAGGCGGACTGGGCGAAAGCACCGAAGCTGGCGCCGAAGGTCAAGGTGGCGATGGCGATTGCTTTGCTGAAGTTCATGGTCATGCTCCGTTAGCTGGGGTAGGGGAATCAGCATGTGCTTGCTGGTTGAGTTGTATGTTGCGCGATAATATTTAGTGCGCAAAATATATTTCTGTAATGGTGCTGATTGAAACGCTGCATCAGCCCCGCCATCGCCGCTGAGCGGCGACGTCGGGGTGGTTTGGCTAGCGTGCTGCCGGCGGGAAGTCGATATCGGTAAGGGCGACGTTGTTCAGGTAGTTTGTGAGGGTTAACAGCGCCACCTGCGCCACCACCTCGACGATCTTGCCATCGTCGATACCCGACTCATGGGCTGCTGCAATCTGCTGGTCGGTCAGCTGACCGCGGCTTTCGGTGACCTGGCGCGCCAGTGCGGCGACGGCGCTGAGCGTGCCGCTGCGGGCCTGGCTGATTGCCTCATCGCTCAGGCCCGCTTTGCCTGCAAAGAAAGCGTGCGCGGCCAGGCAGTAGTCGCAACCGTTCACCTGCGAAGCGGCGAGGGCCACCACTTCACGTTCAGCGGCGCTCAGCGAGGTTTTGCCCAAGGCTTGGGCAAGGCCCAGGTAACCGTTCAATGCAGCAGGGGAGTGGGCCAAGGTCCTGAAGGCGTTGGGGATGAAGCCGAGGCCTTTCTGAATACCTTCCAGCGCGGTGCGCGAGCCAGCAGGTGCCTGGTCCAGCGAGAGGGCAGCGATACGAGTCATGGTCATTCTCCAAGGGTTGATTAACGGGCTTGTCGATCAAGCTTGGAGTCAATGTTAGGGAGCTGGGCTTTCCTTTCGGCTGCAGATCATCGAAATTATGCAACAGATCGTCTAAACCCGAGGGCGCCATGGACCGATTGTCGACGTTACTCAAACACTTCAACCTGCATGCCGCCACGTTTCACCAGGGCGGGTTCTGCGGCACGAGCGACCTTGATGGGCAACAGCGGGTGGGGTACGCCCACCTGCTGCGTGCCGGCCGCCTCGCTTTCAGGGACAAGCACGGGCAGGTCGTGGAGCTGAACGAACCGAGCCTGATCCTGGCGGTGCGCCCGCAGGCACACCGGTTGGTGGCGACCGAAGCCGATGAGGCGGAGCTGGTTTGTGCCACCTTGCAGTTCGAGGGCGGTGCCAACAACCCGCTGACCTTGGCCTTGCCGGATTTCATCATCAAGCCGCTAAGCGAATTGCCTGGGCTGACGGGTACCCTCGACTGGCTGTTTACCGAAGCCTTCGGCGACGAATGTGGCCGCGATGTCATGCTCAATCGCCTGTTCGAGCTGATGGTGATTCAGTTGCTTCGCCACCTCGTTGCCAGCCGCAGCATTGCCTCAGGAATGATGGCCGGGCTGGCCGACGCCCAGCTTTCGCGCGCACTGGTCGCCATCCACAACGAACCCCAGCACAACTGGTCGGTGGCGCAGATGGCTGACCGTTCGGGCATGTCGCGGGCCAGCTTTGCCGCGCACTTTCGCCACACGGTGGGCATGACCCCGGCAGACTACCTGGCCAACTGGCGCATCAGCCTGGCCCAGAAGCGCCTGCGCGAGGGGCGCCCGATCGCCCTGATAGCCGATGAGGTGGGTTACGAAAGCCCGTCTGCCCTGGCTCGGACTTTCCGGCGCAAGGTCGGCGCTAGCCCGAAGGCCTGGCTGAAGCAAAGTTCGGCATAGGGCCTGGGGGCGCCTACAGGTGCTCCCGGAGAAAGTCGATGAACGCCTTTGTACGGGCGGAGCGCCGTCGCTCGGGGCTGAACACGGCGCTGACAGGCAGTGCGGTGGCCTGGTAATCGTCAAGCACGCTACGCACGCTGCCGTGCACGACATCGGCTGCGAACAGCCATTCGGGTGACAGGGAAATGCCCAGGCCGCCGAGCACCATTTCGCGAATGGCCTCGCTGCTGTTGCTGGTGACATTGCCTTTGATGGCAACCTCGAGCGCTTGCTCGCCGTGGGTGAATTGCCAGTTGTCATAGTGCGTCAGCAGGGTGAAACCGATGCAGTTGTGGTCTGCCAGTTCGGCGGGCTGGCGTGGCTGCCCGTGGCGCTCCAGGTAAGCCGGCGCAGCGTAGACCCGGCGCACGCTGCTGCCCAGGGGCACGGCCACCAGGCCGTCGTTTTTCAGCACCCCGATGCGGATGGCGACGTCGATGTTTTCCGTCAGCAGGTCTTCGTTGTGATCGTTCAGCCGCAGGTCGATCCGCACTTCAGGGTAGCGCTGCAGAAAGCTGCCAAGCAGCGGTGCTATGCACAACCGCCCGTAGCTCACCGGCGCGGCGATCCGCAGCGGGCCTGCAATCTGCTCCTGGCCACTGGCAAAGCTGCGCGTGGCGGATTCCAGCTGGCCGAGAATCTCCTGGCAATGATGGTAGAACCGCTGCCCCTGGTCGGTGAGGGCCAGCTGCCGGGTACTGCGGGCAAATACCGGCCCGCCCAGGTAGCGCTCCAGGGCGCGGACCTGTTTGCTCACCGCAGGCTGCCCGATATTCAGTTCGCGAGCGACCGCTGAAAACGACCCACGCTCCACCACGCGTACGAAGACGTGCATGCTGTCGAACAGATCCATTGCCATCTGGCCTCTCTGTGGAATAAGTCATATGCCAATCTCGTTTCTTATCGGAATGAACCAGGCGGCGCAACCTGTAAGCGTCAACTCAACGAGGTTCTCGTCATGAAACAGACCATGCTCGCCGCTATCGCCGAATCCGCCCAAACCCCGCTGGCCATGCGCCACATTGACCGCCCGAGTCCCGCAAAGGGGCAGGTGCTGGTCCGGGTCCACGCCGCGGGCGTCAACCCACTCGATACCAAGATCGCCACTGGCGCAGGCGCGCATGCCCGCCAGCCGCTGCCGGCTGTACTCGGCCTGGACCTGGCCGGCACGGTCGTCGAACTGGGCGAGGCGGTAGAAGGGTTTGTCGTCGGTCAGGAAGTGTTCGGCATGGCCGGTGGCATCGGCGGGGCCCAGGGCACCATGGCCGAGTACATTGCGGTGGATGCCCGGCTGATCGCAGCCAAGCCGCATGCACTCGCCATGAGTGAGGCAGCAGCGTTGCCGCTGGTATTCATCACGGCGTGGGAGGGGCTGGTCGATCGCGCCAATGTCCGCCCTGGCCAGCGCGTGCTGATTCACGGTGGGGCAGGTGGGGTCGGCCAGGTGGCGGTGCAGTTGGCCAAGGCACGCGGCGCCGACGTGTATGCCACCGGTTCGGCGTCCAGTCTCGATTTCATTCGCGCCCTCGGCGCCACGGCAATCGATTACCGGGCCCAGAGCGTGGAGGCCTATGTTGAGCAATACACGGCCGGGGAGGGGTTCGACATCGTCTATGACACCGTGGGCGGCAGCACCCTGGATGCTTCCTTCATGGCGGTCAAGCCTTATACCGGCCACGTGCTCAGTTGCCTTGGCTGGGGCCAGCACAGCCTCGCGCCGCTGTCGTTCAGAAGCGCCACGTATTCAGGCGTGTTTACCTTGACACCGTTGCTCACCGGCCAGGGGCGTGAACACCACGGGGCTATCCTGCGCGAGGCGGCTGCGTTGGCAGATGCCGGGCAGTTGCAAGTGCGGGTGGACCCGCGGCAGTTCGCCCTGGCAGATGTCAATGAAGCGTTTCGCCAGGTCGCGGAAAGTCGTGGTACGGGCAAGACGGTGATCCGCTTGTCGAGCGACTAGCTACCGCTGCAATGCAGACAGCTTGGTTCAACCCGGTCGCTTCTCGTATCATCGGCGCATTCGCCTGTGGATTGGAACCTGTGCAATCACTCACCGGAAAACTTCAGCCTGCTTCGGCAACCCCTGCCAAGTGGGACGCAGGCGAGGCCGTCAGCCAGCTGTCGTGGGACGACCTGCGCATCATCAAGACCCTCAGTGAGTGTGGCAATCGTGCCGCCACGGCCAAGAAGCTCGGGGTGAACGTGTCCACCGTTTCGCGGCGCATTGCCCAGGTCGAGCGCACCCTGGGTATCGCCCTGTTCGATCACCGCAAGTCGGGCTACCTGCTCACGGCCGAAGGTGCCGAGCTGCGCGCGCTGGCCGAGCGTGTGGAGCTGGACATCGTCAGCGTCACGCGGCGTGTTTCCCGTGCCGGCCAGGGCCCCCTCGGCAAGCTGCGGATCACCACCAGCGACTCGCTGCTGCTGTATTTCCTCACCCCGATCATCGCCGAGTTCAAGGCGCTGAACGAGGGCATTACCCTGGAAGTACTGGTCGGCAACCAGACCTTGAGCCTGGCCCGGGACGAGTCGGATATCGCCATCCGGGCGACGCGCAAACCTGCCGACAGCCTGGTCGGCCGCAAACTGGCCAATATCGCCTGGGCGCCGTACTGCTGTGCTGGTCAGGCGGTTACTGCAGCCCTTTTCGAAGGCGAGCAGCCATGGGTGTCGTATGCTGGCGCGCTGTGCGGTTTGCGGGCGACAAGTTACGTCGAGAACCGGGTCGCCCCCGAGCGCATCGTGTACCGCACCGATTCCGTCGCCGCTGCGAGCGCGGCCATCGCGGCAGGGCTCGGGTTTGGTTTTCTCCCGTGCATGCTGGGCGACATCACCCCAGGGTTGGTGCGTGCCGGCCCGGTGCTGCCCGAGCTGCAGGATGAACTGTGGCTGTTGACTCACCAGGACATTCGCAAGTCGTGGCGAGTCAAAGCCTTCATGACTTTCTGTGCCGCCGCCGTGGCCGAGCAGAAGCCCTTGGTCGAAGGGCACCTGCCGGCTGGCTGACAGCAAACCGGGCGAGCTAGTGCGCCGATGCGCCAGCGCCAATCACGGCCTTGCAGGCGATCTCGATCAGCTGCGGGCGCTGGGCCAGCCTGGAAACACCAATGATATTGCTCGCGCACTGGGGCCGCTCGGTGCCGTAGGCCGCCTTGCGCACCTTGCCGACGACGGCGAAGGCCGCGTCCATGTCCAGCACGTAGAGCGTCTCCTCGACCACATCCTGCAAGGTTGCGCCATACAGCGCGAGCAGCTTGGCAATGTTGGCGTAGGCGACCCGCATCTGCTCGCCCATGGATGAAAAGTCACTGGGCTTGCCGTCGGCATCCAGCGGTGCCGGGGCGACCAGGTTGCCGTCCTCGTCATGGTTGAACTGGCCCGACACATGGATCTCGTTACCGACCCGGCGTGCCTGCGGATAGCCATAGGCGTCCTCCCAGGGAACGCCCCAGTAGGCGGTGTCTTTGTTCAATGGTTGTGTGGCTGGCATGTACGTTCCCCTGCAGATGAGCGGGCCGGATTGACCCGCATGGACAGGTGAATGCTAGCAGCGCATCGCCACGCCTGATGGCGCAAAAAAGAGCTTCCGCGAGCGCAAAAGTGCGCCACCGATGCCTGCCGGGTTTCGCTATCTTGTGTTCCACCTCAAGCGGCGACGACGCCGAGGCATGCACCACGAACGGTGCGACTGACCATCATCCAGCGGAGAGGAAACAACCATGCGCAACCCTAAAACCGAAGTTCTGACTCCCCTCAACAGCCAGCTGATCTTCATCGACCAGCAGCCGCAGATGGCCTTCGGCGTGCAGAGCATCGACCGCCAGACGTTGAAGAACAACACCGTGGCCCTGGCCAAGGCCGCGAAGATCTTCGACGTGCCCACCACCCTCACCACGGTCGAGACCGAAAGTTTCTCGGGGCACACCTACCCGGAACTGCTCGCGGTGTTCCCGGACGCTCCGCTGCTGGAACGCACCTCGATGAACTCCTGGGATGACCAGAAGGTGCGTGACGCGCTCAAGCACAACGGCCGCAACAAGGTGATCGTTTCCGGCCTGTGGACCGAAGTGTGCAACACCACCTTCGCGCTGTCGGCGATGCACGATGCCGGTTATGAGATCTACATGGTGGCGGACGCCTCCGGCGGCACCAGCAAGGAAGCCCACGACTACGCCATGCAGCGCATGATCCAGGCCGGCGTGGTGCCGGTGACCTGGCAACAGGTGCTGCTGGAATGGCAGCGCGACTGGAAGAACCGGGCCACCTACGACGCCGTGATGGCGCTGGTGAAAGAACATTCCGGCGCCTACGGCATGGGCGTCGACTACGCCTACACCATGGTGCACAAGGCGCCTGAGCGTGTTCAGCATGGCCCGACCCTGGC
>Ga0209370_1000701_pt1 | contig 38232 bp, 32 predicted proteins | sample AgamicAtPrz_FD_187164 | JGI IMG/M metagenome (GOLD analysis project Ga0209370, IMG submission 187164) | Agave microbial communities from Guanajuato, Mexico - At.P.rz (SPAdes) (version 2) | ecosystem: Host-associated > Plants > Phyllosphere > Phylloplane/Leaf | place: Guanajuato, Mexico...
GAGGCAGCCCCTTGCCGAGCACGAGCCCGAACGCGGTGAACGCGGTCAGCGAGATCGCGCAGCCGATCGCGATCGGCAGCTTCGCCCACAGGCCCATCAGCAGCGAGCCGAACGCGGTGGTGAGACACACCGCGACGAACACGGCGCTCGTGTCGAAGCCGGCCTTGCCGAACATGCCGGGCACGACGAACACGGAATAGACCATCGCGAGGAAGGTCGTCACGCCGGCAATGATCTCGCGGCGCTGCGTGCTGCCGCGCGACGAAATGCCGAAGTACCGGTCGATGGCGCCGTTGGCGCCAAAGCCGGCTTCTTCCGCGCCGACGCCGACCGTCGGCTGCACCGGGGTATCACTCATGAGCTTGCTCCTTTATCAGCATGCTGAAACGGCCTGTAGCGAACCGTCGTCAGGGTGTCTCGTATCTGGTTGGGATTGTTCGGCAACGTCGTGGGGACGCATGACGCGTGGTGTGTGTCGTTACGTGCGAATCGAAACGATCGCGAGGGTGTCGCGTCGGACGACGCGTGGTGTGGTCGACCCCGTCACGTGTGCTTTGCCGTAGCGAAGGTTAGGCGAGCGGCCCATCACGTCCCATCGGGGGACGAGCATGCAGCGCATGTCGCAGCGCTTATATCGGCGTGCGACGGGGCTCCGTCGCGCCGACACGCGTGTATACGCCTAGTTCGAATCCGTTAAGGCGACTATTTGAATGCAGGGTCGGCCGGCGGCACGGAAGCGGGCGACGCACTGGATGTTACGAAGGGCTTTCAACGGAGCCCCGGGGAGGCCGGCGCGCGTGCGCGGTTTCCGTCCCGGCGCGGGGCTCAATCGTGCGCGAGATGGGCGAGATACGCGCAGAACATGTCGGCCATCGCGTCCGAGTACGCGTCGATTTCCTCGGGCGTGCGCGCGGTTTCGGAGAACGCCTTGCCGCCCGTCGTGAGCGTCGTCAGGATCAGTTCGCATGCGAGCGCATGCGTGGCGTCGGACACGTCGGGCAGCGCCTCGCGCATGAACGCGCTGAATGCCCGGTTGCCCTCGGCCTTCACGTCCTGCGCCTCGGGAGCGTCGCGATAGAGCGGGGCGGCGTCGTCGAGGGCGATCCGCATCGGCGCCTCGTCGCATTCCGAACGGATGAACGCATGGACGGCGGTGCGCAGCCGCTCGGGCGGCGTCTTCTGCGTGTCCTGGAGTATCCCGCACAGCATGTCGTGCGTTTGCCGCCACTCGTCGTGCTGGAGCCGGAACAGCACGGACGCCTTGTTCGGGAAGTACTGGTACAGCGAGCCGACGCTCACGCCGGCCCGCTCCGCGACGCGCGCCATCGTGAAGCGCTGCGCGCCCTCGCTCGCCAAAACCTGAATAGCCGCCTGCAGGACGTCGTCGACGAGACGGGTCGAGCGCGCCTGCCGAGGCAGCTTGCGCGTGGCGATCGGGGCGTTTCGGCGGTCGGTCATGAGCGGTTTGCCAATGCGAATAGTAAAACCTGAATAGTTCGTCATATTCTAGTCGGGTGCACTGACGCACTCAACCCGATACCGGAGATATTGCATGACCACCCTGATGCTCGACCCGCTGGCTTCGCTGCTGGCGCGCCTGTTCGACGAAGCCGACGCGTCGTCGCCCGCGACGAGCCCTGCCTTCGCCAACGTGTCGCGCGACGAGCAGGCGCGGCTGATGCGCAGCAAGACGGACTACGCCGATCTGTATGCGCGCCTGAAGGACTATCCGCTTCCCGTGTCGCGCGAGACGGGCACGCTGCTGTACATGCTCGCGCGCAGCGGCAATGCCAAGGCAATCGTCGAATTCGGCACGTCGTTCGGCATTTCGACGCTGCATCTCGCGGCCGCGCTGCGCGACAACGGCGGCGGCCGGCTGATCACGAGCGAGTTCGAGCCGTCGAAGGTCGTACGCGCGCAGGCCAACCTGGCGGCGGCCGGACTGGCCGATCTCGTGGAGATTCGCGAAGGCGATGCGTTGCGCACGCTGGCCGCCGATCTTCCGGATCGGGTCGACCTGTTGCTGCTCGACGGGGCGAAGGCGCTGTATCCGGAAATTCTCGCGCTGGTCGAGCCGCAGCTCAGGGCGGGGGCATTCGTCGTGGCCGACAACGCGGAATACAGCCCCGACTATCTTGCTTACGTGCGCGCGCCGGAAAACGGCTATCTGTCGGTACCGTTCGGCGGCGACGTCGAATTGTCGATGCGGACACGCTGACCAGACGGAACGAGGGTATCGACGATTTCACGCTTCCCCGTATCACATATAGGAAAACTGATTAAATGGAAGCGCGGCGAAAGGCGACGGGATGACGCCCGTCGCTTGCGACGCCGTGCGTGTCACTTCAGGAACACGTAGCGCGCGAAGTAGGGGAAGCGGCCGACCGCATGCTCGGTCGTGCACGGCGCGGCCGGCGGCGTGCCGCCCGCCGTGTCGAGCCGCTGCACGAAGCGCACGCCGGCGAGCGTGCCGGTTGCGGCCGGCGTCGCCGCGAGCAGCAGTTGCGGAATGCTGGCCGGGCTTGCGCTCGGCGCTTCCGCGAGCTTCTTGCCGGTAATGCGGCTGCCGTCGAGCGCTTCCCACGACGGCCCCGCGCCGTGCCGCACGACGAGCGTGCCGCTTTCATCGAACAACATCGCCTCCGGGCGCTTGAAGGCCCACGCGAGCCGGTGGTCGGCATCGTATTCGCACGAATAGATCTGCACGCCGGTCGCGGTGGTCGCCAGCACCGGCGTGGCCGGCGCCGGCGGCGTGAGGCCGGCCGCCTCGTCGGCGTGTGCGGGCGCGGTCAAAACCGCCAGGGAAAGACCGGCCGCAAGGGCCAGCAGCATGTCGCGTGTCGGGGAGCGGCTTGGCATGACGGGGCGTCCTTTCAGGTCGGGTGACGGTCGTACGGCGTCGATCCCGTCAACGTTAGACGCCGATCGCACAGGCTGCAATGCGGAAATGACAATCGCGGCGATAGTCGCCGCGATTGCCGAAGGCGCGGATGCGCGATCAGCGGATCGCGACCGGGTTGATGTCGACCTGCGTGGAGCCGACGTACAGCGGCTGGCCGAGCACGAACGGGAGAATCGTTCAGGCCGCGGCTTGCGCGAGCGTCGGGTAGTCGGTCAGGCCGTGGGCGCCGCCGCCGAACAGCGTGTTGCGATCGTGCGGCGCGAGCGCGGCGCCGGTGCGCAGCCGCTCGGGGAGATCGGGGTTCGCGACGAACGGGCGGCCGAATGCGACCAGGTCGGCCCAGCCGGCGGCGATCGCTTCGCGTGCGCGCTCGGCGGTGTACGCGCCGGCATAGATCAGCACGCCCGGGAACGCGGCGCGCAACTGCTGCTTGAAGGCGACCGGCATCAGCGGCGCGTCGTCCCAGTCGGCTTCCGCGATGTGCAGGTAGCCGACGCCGAGTTCACCGAGCAGCTTCGCGGCGGCGAGGTAGGTCGTTTCCGGATCGTCGTCGACGCAGCCGTTCAGCGTGGTCAGCGGTGCGAGGCGGATGCCGACGCGCGAGGCGTCGCCGGTGCCGTCGATCAGCGCCTGCGTGACTTCGCGCAGGAAGCGCAGCCGGTTCTCGAGCGAGCCGCCGTACGCGTCGGTGCGCGTGTTCGCGTTCGAGTCGATGAACTGGTTCACGAGGTAGCCGTTCGCGCCGTGCAGCTCGACGCCGTCGAAGCCGGCTTCGATCGCATGACGGGCAGCGGTGCGGTACTGATCGACGATCTCGCGGATCTCGTCGATCGACAGCGCGCGCGGCTCGGACGCCTGCACGAAGCCCGGCGTGCTGCCGTCCTCGCCGGCAATGAACACGTTCACGCCCTTCGCCTGGAGCGGCGACGACGATACGGGCTGCGCGCCGCCGAGCAGGCTCGTATGGCTGAGGCGGCCGACGTGCCACAGCTGCGCGAAGATGCGGCCGTGCGCGGCATGCACGGCGTCCGTCACCTTGCGCCAGCCGGCGACCTGCGACGGCGTATGGATGCCGGGCGTCCACGCGTAGCCCTTGCCGAGCGGCGCGATGTAAGTGCCTTCGCTGACGATCAGGCCCGCGCTCGCGCGCTGCGCGTAATACGCGGCCATCAGTTCGTTGGCTTCGTCGCCGGGCTGGCTGGCGCGCGAACGCGTCATCGGCGGCATCACGATGCGGTTCGGCAAAGTCAGCGCGCCGAGTCGCAGCGGTTGGAAAAGCGGGTCCTGGGTCATGATGAATTCCTGTCGGTGCCGCGGCCGGCGGGCCGCGGACGGGTCATATCGGATGAAGGTGCGGCGCGCTCAGTCCCATTTCGGCGCGAGGCCGGCCGGGTCGACTTCGCGGCCGTTGCGCTCGAGCGCGGCGATCTGCGCCATGTCTTCGTCGGTCAGGCGCAGCGTCTGCGCGAGCAGGTTGCTCGCGAGGTTCTCGCGCTTGGTGGACGACGGAATGACCGAGTAGCCGAGCTGCAGCGCCCAGGCGAGCGCAACCTGGGCCGGCGTCGCGTCGTGACGCCGCGCGATCGCGCCGATCACCGGGTCGCCGAGCACCTTGCCGTACGCGAGCGTCATGTACGACGTCACGTGGATGCCTTCGGCGTTCAGGAACTCCACCAGCTTGCGGTTCTGCAGGTACGGGCTCAGTTCGATCTGGTTCGTCGCGATCGCTTCCTTGCCGACGGCCGAGATCGCCTCCTTCGTCAGTTCGATGTTGAAGTTCGAGATGCCGATCTGGCGCGTGAGGCCCTTCGCCTTCGCGTCGGCCAGCGCGGTCATGAATGCGTCGATCGACACGCCGTTGCCCGGCGCCGGCCAGTGGATCAGCGTCAGGTCGACGACGTCGGTGCGCAGCTTGCGCAGGCTTTCCTCGAGGCTGGCTGCCAGTTTGTCCGGCGCGTAGTTGTCGACCCAGATCTTCGTCGTGAGGAACAGGTCCTCGCGGCGCACGCCCGATGCGGCGATCGCTTCGCCGACTTCGGCTTCGTTGCCGTAGATCTGCGCGGTGTCGATCGCGCGGTAGCCGACTTCGAGGCCGTTGCGGACCGAATCGATGACGACCTGGCCTTGCAGGCGGAACGTACCGAGGCCGAAGGCCGGAATCTTGCTCATCATGTGCTCCTGAAAGAGGGGGAACGATTGCGGTATGGAAGTCATTCTGGCGCTTGATACTGATGAGATAAACGCCTTAAGAAGTCAAAAATATTTGATTTAAAGTCAAATATTGATCGTGCCGCGGGCGCGTGCGGGCCGTGTCCCGCCTTATGCGGCGTGCGCCTGCGGATTCGTTTTCGGATGGAACGCGGGGAGCACGTCCGCCGCGATCTCGGCCATCGTCTCGTCGAGCGGGCGCCGGTTGCGGCGGAAATGCAGGCCGATGTGCTGCACGCCCGCGTCGCGCATCGCCGCGAGTTCTTCCGTCAGCGCGATGCGTCCCGCGCGGGCGCCGAACCGGTGCCGCTGCAGCGGCTCGTGCGGATCTTCCGCGAGGTCGAGGTGGATGAAGCTCACGTACGGCTTGTCGCCGGCCACCGCGCGCCAGTTCGCGGCGCGCTGCAGGTGATCGGCCGGCGTGCCCGGATACGCGAGGCAGCCGTCCATGTGTTCGCCGATCCACACGGGCGTCTGCTGCGCGAGACCCGCGACGAGCAGCGGCACCGGCGAACGGGCGGCGGGCAGCACTTCCAGGCCGGGCGGCAGATGCCGGCGCGCGCCGTCGCGCAGCAGCGCGATCTGATCGCGGAAGTTCGCGCCGCGCGTGTCGAAATCGCGGCCGAACAGCGGATATTCGACCGGCCGGTCGCCGCTCGCGACGCCAAGCAGCAGGCGTCCGCCGCTCAGTTCCTGGATCGTTGCCGCCGATTTCAGCGTCAGCAGCGGTTCGCGCAGCGGCAGCACGACGGCCGCGGTGCCGAGCAGGATGTCGCGCGTGATCCCGGCGAGGTAGCCGAGATACGAGAACGTTTCGAACACCTGCGCGGCGTCGCCGAACGACGGGTCGTACACCGGCACGTCGCGCACCCAGAGCGCACGAAAGCCGAGCGTGTCGGCCAGTTGCGCGAGCTCCGCGTGGATTTCCAGGTCGGGCACGCCGGGGTGGCGGCCGTCATGCCGGCGTTTCGCGTTGCCGGACGGGGTCCAGTCGTTGTCGAGCGGCAGTTCGATGCCGATGCTGAAGCCGCCGCCGGCGAGCGCGTCGAGTGAAGTGGACATGGTTGGGAGCTCCGTCCGTTCAGACCGCGCGCAGGCTGCCGTCGAGCCGGTAGAAATCGAGCGACGCCGCGGTGAAGAACGAGCGCGACGTGCCGCCGGCGAAATCGTCGATGTGCACGACGGTGGCGCGATCGGCTTCCTGCCACGAGATCGCGTAGGTGTCGCCGGCGATGGGTTGCCACGTATAGACCACTTCACCCTTCGCGCCCGCGTACGGGCCTTCGGTGATCTCGTAGCGCATGTGGAGGCCGTCCTCGTCGTACGCGTTGAGCGCGGTGAGGCCGTCGTAACGGACTTCGAAAGTCTTGCCGGCGAACGGCGGACGTTGGGTCGATGCGTTCATGCTGGTGGCTCCTGTGAAAAGGTGACGTTCAATGTGCGAGTTCGACGGGTTCGGCCGTGCGTTCCGGCAGCCCGTGGCGGCGGTCGAGACGGCCGCTCAGCGCGGTGAGTGCAAACGCGCCGAGCGTGACGACGGCGGCGATCCACGGCGTGTGGCCGAGGCCGACGTTCGCGACGATCAGGCCGCCCAGCGACGACCCGCCGGCCACGCCGAGGTTGAAGGCGGCGATGTTGAAGCCCGATGCGACGTCGGTGGCGTCCGGCGCGAAGTGGCGCGCCTGCTTGACGACGTACACCTGCAGCCCCGGCACGTTGCCGAACGCCACGGCGCCCCATGCGAGCATCGTCAGCACCGCGAGCCATTTCACGTGGATCGTGAAGGTCAGCGCGAGCAGCACGATCGCGAGCAGCAGGAAGATCCGCTTGAGCGCCTTCACGGGGCCGACGGCGTCCGCGAGCTTGCCGCCCCACACGTTGCCGACCGCGACCGACACGCCGTAGCCGACGAGCACGAGGCTGACCTGCGACGGCGTGAAGCCGGCGATCTGTTCGAGCAGCGGCGCCATGTACGTGAACGCGATCAGCGAGCCGCCGTAACCGACCGCCGTCATCGCATAGACGAGCAGCAGGCGCGGCTGGGCCAGCACGCGCAGTTGGCGGGCGAGGGGGGCGGGCGGCGTCTGCGGCAGCCCGCGCGGCACGAAGGCCACCGCGCCGAGGAACGCGACGAGGCCGAACAGCGCGACGATCAGGAACGTCGCGCGCCAGCCGAAGTGCTGGCCGATGAAGGTGCCGAGCGGAATGCCGGCGACGAACGCGACGGTCATGCCGCTGAACATCGTCGCGATCGCGCTCGCGGCCTTGTCCTTCGGCACGAGCGTGGTCGCGATGATCGAGCCGACCGAGAAGAACACGCCGTGCGCGAGGCCGGTGAGGATGCGCGCGACGATCAGCGATTCGTAGCTGGGCGCCTGCCATGCGACGAGGTTGCCGACGGTGAAGAGCGCCATCAGCCCGGCGAGCAGCGCCTTGCGCGGCACGCGGCCGGTGAGCGCGGTGAGGAGCGGCGCACCGATGGCGACGCTCAGTGCATAGAGGCTGACGAGCAGGCCGGCGGACGGCAGGCTGACGCCGAGGTCGGCGCCGATCGTCGGGATCAGCCCGACGATTACGAATTCGGTGGTGCCGATGGCAAAGGCGCTGATGGTCAGCGCAAGCAAAGCGAGTGGCATGACGGGATCCGGGTTTCAGTAGGAATGGATCGCAGTGTGCCGGCTTTACTTTTGCGGAAAAACTGGTCTATAAACCAAATTGTTTTGATTTCAGATCAACAATGAAAATCACCCTCGACGAACTCCAGGCCTTTGCCGCCGTGGTCGATACCGGTTCGATCACCGCCGCCGCCCAACAGCTCGACCTCACCGTGTCGGCGACGAGCCGCACGCTCGCGCGGCTAGAGGAAAAGCTGAAGACCACGCTGCTGCGCCGGACCACGCGCCGGCTCGAGCTGACGGAGGAAGGGCGCGCGTTCCTGCAGGACGCGCGCGCGATCATCGAATCGGTCGAGAACGCGGAAGAGCAGATGCTCGCGCGGCGCGAGATGCCGTCCGGGCGCCTGCGCGTCGACGCCGCCACGCCGTTCATGCTGCACGTGATCGTGCCGCTCGTGCGCGGCTACCGCGAACGCTTCCCCAAGGTCGAGCTGGAGCTGAACAGCAACGAGGGCATCATCGACCTGCTGGAGCGGCGCACCGACGTCGCGATCCGGATCGGCCGGCTGAAGGATTCGACGCTGCATAGCCGGCGGATCGGCAACAGCCGGGTGCGCATGCTTGCAAGCCCCGACTACATCGAAGCGCACGGGCAGCCGCGCAAGGTCGAGGATCTCGACAAGCACACGCTGCTCGGCTTCACGCAGCCCGAATCGTTGAACGTATGGCCGATCCTCGGCGCGGACGGCGAAGCGTACCGCATCGAGCCGGACGTGTATTCGTCGAGCGGCGAAACGCTGCGGCAGCTTGCGCTGGAGGGCACGGGCGTCGTGTGCCTGTCCGATTTCGTGACCGCGCAGGATCGCGAGGCCGGGCGGCTGGTGCAGGTGCTCGCGCGCCACACGCTCGACGTTCAGCAGCCGATTCACGCGGTGTACTACCGCAATACGGCGATCTCGTCGCGGATCGCGTCGTTCGTCGACTACCTGATCGAGGTGCTGGGCGGCGGCGGCAGCAGCGGCGATGCGCCGGCGCGGCGCAAGGCCGCGTGGATGGAGCCGCAGTAGCGATGCGGCGCTGCCCGTCGGGATCCGGCGTGCCGCGCGGCGGCACGCCGTCGTGCGACGATTACGCCTCTTCGGCCCACGACATCCCGTCGCGCGCGAGTAGCGCCGACGAAGCCGCGGGCCCGAATGTGCCGGCCGTGTACAGGCGCGGCCGGTCGCCGAGCTGCTTCCAGCCGTCGAGGATCGGCTCGACCCACGACCATGCGGCTTCGAGTTCGTCGCGGCGCATGAAGTGCGTGAGGCGGCCGCGGATCACGTCGATCAGCAGCCGTTCGTATGCTTCCGCGCGCCGTTCCGGAATCGCCTGCTGCAGGTCGAGGTTCAGGCTCACCGGCACCATGTTCATGCCGCTGCCCGGCTCCTTCGCGAGCATCTGCAGCTGGATCGACTCTTCCGGCTGGAGCTGGATCACGAGGCGGTTGCCGTAATTGCGCGGGCCGGTCGGGATGATCGAGAACGGCATGTCCGCGAACTCGATCACGATTTCCGACTGGCGGCGCTGCAGCCGCTTGCCGGTGCGCAGGAAGAACGGCACGTTCGCCCAGCGCCAGTTGTTGATGTGCGCGCGCAGCGCGACGAAGGTTTCCGCGCGGCTGTCCGCCGGCACGTTGTCTTCCTCGAGATAGCCCTTGACCGGCTGGCCGTCGACCGCGCCGGCCGTGTACTGGCCGCGCACCGTGTCGCGCGCGACGTCCGACAGCGACATCGGCCGCAGCGAGCGCAGCACCTTCAGCTTCTCGTCGCGCACCGCGTCCGGGTCGAGCGACACGGGCGGCTCCATCGCGACGATGCACAGCAGTTGCAGCAGGTGGTTCTGCACCATGTCGCGCAGCGCGCCGGTATGGTCGTAGAAGCCCGCACGGCTGCCGACGCCGACCGTTTCCGCGACCGTGATCTGCACGCTGCGGATGTTCGGCGCCTGCCACAGCGGCCCGAAGATCGGGTTGCCGAAGCGCAGCACCATCAGGTTCTGCACGGTCTCCTTGCCGAGATAGTGGTCGATCCGGTAGATCTGCGATTCCTCGAAGTGCTTGCCGACCGCGTTGTTGATCGCCTTCGCGGACGCGAGATCGTGGCCCAGCGGCTTTTCGAGGACGACGCGCGAGCGCGCGTCGACGAGGTGCGCGGCCGACAGGTTGTCGCAGATCGTCGTGAACAGCTCCGGCGACGTCGACAGGTAGAACACGCGGATCGCGTCGCGACGCGCCGCTTCGGCGAGCCGCTGGTAGTCTTCCGGCGCGTTCACGTCGATCAGCACGTACTTGAACAGGTCGAGGAAGCGGCTCCACGCGTCGGCGTCGAACGCCTTCTCGTCGATGAACGGGCGCGACTGCTCGTCCATGAACTTGCGATAGCCATCGATGCCCCAGTCGCGGCGGCCGACGGCGATGATGCGCGTCTCGGGCGGAAGATTGCAGTGCAGGTGCGCCATGTACAGCGCGGGCAACAGCTTGCGGGCGGCCAGGTCGCCGCCGCCGCCGAAAATGATCATGTCGACGGGCTGTTCGGCTTCGGTCTGGGAAGGCTGATTCGTCATGGAAGATTCGCGGTTTGGAACGGTGAACGTGAAACGAACGTCGAGGGCAGTGAGCGCCGGATCGCCGGCGCCGGTACGGCAAACCGCAATAGTGCACCGTTTTGATGGTTTGCGTATGCGTTCCCCCGGATGTAACAGGGCTTGCATTCCCGGTGACGGGTTGATTATGATTGAGTGCTCACTCATTAAAGGAATCGAACGTGGCCCGACCGCGCAGTCCCGACAAGCACGACGCCATCCTCGCCGCGGCCGCGCGCGCGCTCGCCGAGGACGGCGCGACCGCGACGACCGCGCGCATCGCAAGGCTTGCCGGCGTGGCGGAAGGCACGGTGTTCACGTACTTCGAGACCAAGGATGCGTTGCTGAACGCGCTGTACGTGAGCCTGAAGGCCGACATGCGCGAAGCGATGATGACCGGGTTTCCGGAACATGCGCCGGCCGAGCAGGCGGTGCGGCATGCGTGGAACGGCTATGTGTCGTGGGGCGTCGCGAATCCGGACGGCCGGCGCGCGCTGCGGCAGTTGGGCGTGAGCGGGCGCATCGACGATGCGCATCGTGCGGCCGGCTCGGAAGGCTTCGGCGGGATCGGTGCGCTGCTGCGCGAACAGGTCGCCGCGTCGGGCGCGCTGAACCGCGACGAGGCGCATGCATTCTGTTCGGCGTTGTTTACGTCGATCGCGGAAACCGCGATGGAATCCATTGCACGCGATCCGGCGCGGGCCGATGCATACCGGGAAGCGGGGTTTCGCGCGATGTGGGCCGTGTTGCACGCGGTTTGAGTCAAGCATGAACGTCATGGCGACGCGTGCGGTTGCGGGCGTCGCCCTGGCGGGCAGGGCGTATCGGAAAGGGCGATGCAGATCATGAGGGACCGATTCATCGTCCATATTAATGAGTGAGTAATCATTCATTTTCATCGTTTCACCACGATCAAGGAGTGGAAAATGTCGAAAGTCTGGTTGGTAACGGGAGCCGCGCGCGGCCTCGGGCGAGCGATTTCGGAAGCCGTACTGGCGGCGGGCGACCGGCTGGTGGCCGGCGTACGCGACCCGGCGCGGCTGGCCGATCTGGCCGAACGGTATGGTGACCGGTTGCTGCCGGTCGAACTCGACGTCACAGATGAAGCGGCGGCCGCGCAGGCCGTCGCGGCGGCACGCGCCGCATTCGGTCGCATCGACGTGCTGGTGAACAACGCGGGGTACGGCCATACGGCGCCGTTCGAGCAGATGGGCGCCGACGTGTTCCGCGACCAGATCGAAACGAACCTGTTCGGCGTGATCAATCTGACGCGCGCGGTGCTGCCGACGATGCGCGCACAGCGCGCGGGGCACATCTTCCAGGTGTCATCGGTCGGCGGGAGGACGTCGACGCCCGGGTTGTCCGCGTATCAGGCCGCGAAGTGGGCGGTCGGCGGATTCAGTGACGTGCTCGCGAAGGAAGTCGCGCCGTTCGGCGTGCGCGTGTGCACGCTCGAACCGGGCGGGATGCGTACCGAATGGGCCGCGCAGGCGAAGCGCGGCGTCGACGATCTGCTGCCCGACTATCAGCCGTCGGTCGGCAAGATCCTCGAGTTGCTCGGCGCGTATGGCGGTCACGAGATCGGCGATCCCGCGCGAATCGCGGCCCTGATCGTCGAGCTGTCGCGCCGCGACGACGTGCCGCTGCGCCTGCTGCTCGGCGGCGATGCGCTGTTCGTCTGCGAGCAGGCGGAACGGCAGCGCGCGGAAGAGGCGGCGCGGTGGCGGGACGCCACGCTGTCCACGCAGTTTCCGGACGCGAAGCTGCCGGATGGGCTGGAGGCGTTGAAGGTGGTCGAGTAAGGGTGGCGTCGTCGCGGGCGGCGCGTCGAGCGCCTCGACCGCGTCGCTGGCGCGAGCCGAGTCGACTGCCGTCGCGACCGGTTTCCTCAGCGGAGCCGGTCGGACGGGCCGTCGCGTCGGTGCGGCGATGCATTCGTCATGCCGCAGCGCGCGAGCATGGCGTCGTGCGAGCGTGTGCGCAGTCAGGCGACGAACGGCTCGTCGACCTGAGCCCTGCCTGTGTCGAAGCGGCGATCAGGTGCCGTAGACGTTCTCGCAGAGCGCGACACTCGCCCCCAGCTTCCGGGAGAGATCGGCGGCCGCATCCAGTTGCGGTCGATCCAGCTCGCCCGACTCGTGCGCGACGCTGAGGCGGGATGCAGGACCGGAAAGCGTCAGCGCCGCCATGAACTTGTCGCCGGCGCCGAAGATCGGCACCGCGAACGCTGCCGTGTGCACATCGCGCGCACCGGCGGTGAAGAGGGGCAGTGCGGGCGGCTTGTCATAGATCGGTTCGCCGAGCCCCCAGAAACGGATCACCTGGCTGATGGCCGTGTCGTCGAGCGGCAGCATCGTCCCCGCGAGCCGCGTTTCACGCAGGCCTTCGGACGGTTCGACCCGAAACAGGCAGAGCCGCTGCCCGCTGTCGTGCACGTAGTACGATGCGCTTTCTTTCGTCAGCGCGGCCAGCGCATGCAGCGCCGGTTCGACCACCGTGGACAGGTGGAAGGACTGCTCGTACAGCTTGCCGAGGTACAGCACGCGATGTCCGAGCGAATAGTTGCCGGACTGCGCGCGCACGACATAGCCCATTCGCTCCAGCGAATTCATGAGCCGATAGACCGTCGTCTTGTGCATGCCGGATGCTTGCGACAGCATCGCGAGCGATTGCGATTCGGCGCCGGGCTTGAAGCAGTCCAGCAGCGAAAGCGCCTTTTCCACGGCAACGACCCCATCGTTTCCCATTCATTCTCTCCCGTCGTCATTCACTTGGAATTGTACAGAGTAAAACGCTGGTTTACCACGTAAAAGGGTAAACGCCAGTGCCATGGCGCGCGTCCTCTGGCTATAGTGATTTCACTACGTACACCATCGTTGTACAGAGTACAACGCACAACCCGAGGTCGAATCATGAGCAAGACATCCGCCAGCACTTCTTCGATCAATCGCGACATCGAACGCGTCTCGCCTGAACTCGTTCAGGCGGCCGCGCACTACCAGGCCGCGATCCTGGCCGACGTCGCGGGCCGCCGCGGCACGGTGCATGGCCGCGTGCGGCCGTTGTCGCCGAAGATGAAGGTCGCCGGCCCGGCGGTCACGGTCGAAGTCCGCGCGGGCGACAACCTGGCGATCCATGCGGCGCTCGCCGTTGCGAAGCCGGGCGACGTCGTCGTGGTCGACGGCAAGGGCGACATCTCGTGCGCGCTGCTCGGCGAAATCATGGCGGCGCAGGCGAAGGCGAGCGGTATCGCCGGCATCGTCATCGACGGCGCGGTGCGCGACGCGCACGAACTGGCCAACGGCGACTACCCGATCTTCGCGGCTGGCCTCAATCCGTGCGGCCCGACCAAAAGCATCGCCGGGCGCGTGAATGCGCCGATCTCGCTGGGCGGCACGACGGTGAATCCGGGCGACCTGGTGGTCGGCGACGCCGACGGCGTCGTCGTCATTGCGCGCGCCGACGTCGCGCGTCTCGTCGATCTGGCGCAGAAAAAGCTCGACTTCGAAACCGCGCGTATCGCGGCCATCCACAAGGGCGACCTTCGTCCGGGCTGGATCGAGAAGGAACTGCGCGCAGCCGGCATGCTGGCCGAAGGCGAGGCACTGTGATGCAGACCGCTTCGCACAAGCCCGTAGTCCTCGTGACCGCTGCCGACCTGGCGCCGCAAGCGCTCGAGATGCTTGCGCAGTTCGACGTCGTGTTCGCCGGCAAGCAACCGACCGAAGACGACATCGTGGCGCTCTGCACCCAGCACAAGCCGGTCGCGATCATCGTCCGGTACGGGAAGGTCAACGCTCGCATCATGGACGCGGCCGAAAACCTGCAGGTGATCTCGAAGCACGGCAGCGGCATCGACGTGATCGATCAGGACGCTGCCGCCGCACGCGGCATCGCGGTGCGCGCCGCGGTCGGCGCGAATGCGGCCGCCGTCGCCGAGCACACCTGGGCGCTGATGCTCGCATGCGCGAAGTCGGTTCCGCAGCTCGATATCCGCATGCGCGAAGGTCATTGGGACAAGTCGACGCACAAGTCCGTCGAACTCGACGGGCGCACGCTCGGCCTCGTCGGACTCGGCGCGATCGGCCGGCGCGTGGCCGCGATCGGCGCGGCGTTCGGCATGAAGGTGCTCGCGTTCGATCCGTTCGCGAAGGAAGCGCCGGCCGGTGTGAAGCTCGTACCGCTCGACAGGCTGTACGCGGAATCGGACGTCGTGTCGCTGCATTGTCCGTTGACGGCCGACAACCGCCGGATGCTCGACCGCGACACGCTCGCGCGTTTCAAGCGCGGGGCGATTGTCGTCAATACCGCGCGCGGCGGCTTGATCGACGAAGCCGCGCTTGCCGACGCGCTGGCGAGCGGCCACTTGCGCGCGGCCGGGCTCGACAGTTTCGACGTCGAGCCGATGACGGTGCCGCATCCGTTCCAGCAGATCCCCAACGTGATTCTGTCTCCGCATATCGGCGGCGTGAGCGATGCCGCGTACGTGAACATGGGCAAGGGCGCGGCCGCCAACGTTCTCGCGGTGCTGGACGAACGCGCGCACAGCGCGGCTTGAACCCCGAACATCGAGGTACGCATGTTTTATCTGACGAGTCCCGACGTGCGCGAAGCCGAAGTGTTCACGCGCATGCCGGAAAAGTTCCGCAAGCCGGACGTCCGCACGGAATGGGCGCGCGCGAATCGCGGCGGCATGGTCACGGATTCCTTTCTCGAAGGGCCGGTCTGGGATCCGGACGGCTATCTGTTCGTGACCGACATTCCACACGGGCGCATCTTCCGCATTTCGTCGTCGGGCGACTGGAATCTCGTCGTCGAATACGACGGCGAGCCCAACGGGATGAAGCGCTTCGACGCATCGCACCTCATCATCACCGACTACCGGAATGGCCTGATGCTGCTCGATATCGAGCGCGGTGAAGTGCGCCCGTATCTCGAGCGCCGCAACACCGAGCGCTTCAAGGGCGTGAACGACCTGACGTTCGACTCGGCCGGCAACATCTATTTCACCGATCAAGGGCAGACCGGGCTGCACGATCCGACGGGCCGCGTGTATCGGCTGTCGCCAGACGGCAAGCTCGACATGCTGCTCGGCACCTGCCCGAGCCCGAACGGGCTCGTCCTGTCGCGCGACGAGAAGGTGCTGTTCGTCGCGATGACGCGCGGCAATGCCGTGTGGCGCATGCCGCTGCAGGCCGACGGATCGGTCACCAAGGTCAGCCCGTTCTTCACGTCCTACGGACCGAGCGGCCCCGACGGCCTCACCGTCGATCTCGACGGCCGCCTGTTCGTCGCGAATCCGGGGCTCGGCCGCGTGTGGGTGCTCAACCACTGCGCGGAGCCCGTCGAGATCCTGACCGGGCCGAAAGGGGCGTCGCTCACGAGCGTGTGCTTCGGCGGCCCGGACATGAGGACGCTCTTCATCACCGAATCGACGTCCGGCTCCATCCTGAAAGCGGACATGAGCATTGCCGGCCCGCTGCCGAAACAGGCAGCAAAGCAGGCAGCGAAGCAGGACTGAACCCACGGGCCGAGCCGGGAAGCCGCTCGTCGGCTTCCCGCCCGCATGCCGAAAGATCGCGCCGCCAGCCGCGCGACGAAGGAGACAAGCATGACCGTTTCGCACGCGCTGCATGCCGGCGCCGACGCACCGGGCGCCGACGCGCCATTCGCGGAGCGCCTGGCCGGCGACGATTACGCGGCCAGCGAGCGCACGCTCGCGAAGGCGTTCCGGCGCATTCTGCCGTTCATCTTCGCCTGCTACGTGATCAGCTATCTCGACAGGACCAACGTCGGTTTTGCCGCGCTCACGATGAACAAGGATCTCGGTCTCACGGCCGAGCAGTTCGGTGTCGGTGCCGGCCTGTTCTTCATCGGCTATTTCCTGTTCGAGATTCCGAGCAACCTGATCATGCAGAAGGTCGGTGCGCGCGTGTGGATCGCGAGAATCATGATCACGTGGGGCCTGTTCTCGATGGCGACGGCGTTCGTCGTCGGACCGAAGAGCTTTGCGGCGGCGCGTTTTCTGCTCGGGCTCGCCGAGGCGGGGTTCACGCCCGGCATCTATCTGTATTTCACGCACTGGTTTCCCGGCAAGTGGCGTGCGAAGGTGACGGCCGCATTCCTCGTCGGCATCCCCGTCGCGAACATGATCGGTTCGCCGATTTCCGGTGCGCTGCTCGAACTCGGCGGCCTGCACGGGCTGCGCAGCTGGCAGTGGCTGTTGCTGATCGAAGGCGTCCCGGCCGTGATGCTCGGCATCGCGTGCCTGTTCGTGCTGGCCGACCGTCCCGAGAAAGCCGCGTGGCTCAGTGACGAAGAGAAGGCGTCGCTCGCGAAGCGCCTCGCGTTCGAGCAGCGCGACATCGGCGCGAAGCACGGCAGCAAACTGCGCGATGCGATGACGAACTGGCGCGTGTTCGTGCTCGCGTTCGTCAACTTCTGCGGGATCGTCGGCTCGCTCGGCGTCGGCTTGTGGATGCCGCAGATCATCAAGCAGTTCGGCGTCGAACACGCGGTGGTCGGCTGGCTGACGGCCATTCCGTATGCGATCGGCGCCGGTGTGATGCTCTGGTGGGCGCGTCTCGCCAATCGCGCTGCCAACCGCATTCCGTATGTCGCCGGTGCACTGGCAATCGCCGCCGTGGCGTTGTGTGCGAGCGCCTTCATTCATGCGCCGGTTTTCAAGCTGATCGCACTGTGCGCCACGGTGAGCGGGATCCTCGCGTTCCAGGCGACCTACTGGGCCATCCCGTCGGGATTCCTCACCGGCCGGGCCGCCGCGGGCGGACTGGCGCTGATCGTGTCGGTCGGCAATCTCGGCGGCTTCGTCGGGCCGTCGCTGATCGGCGCGCTCAAGCAATTTTCCGGCGGCTTCACCGCGCCGCTCATCGCCGTGTCGGGCGTGCTGCTGCTCGGCGCGTCGACCATCGCGTGGCTCGGCGATCCGGGCTCGGGCGCCGGCGAAGCGCCTGTCGCCCGCGAGCCGTGAATTTTTCTTCGTCGGCCCTACCCATAAAACAAGTTTGGAGACTTCATGTTGTCGAATCAGGCCAGCCGGAATACCCGCCCGACCTCCCGCTTCGTGCTCGGCGCCCTCACCGTCGCGAGCGCGACTTCGTGGTGCGGCGCCGCCCATGCAGAAAGCAGCGTCACGCTGTACGGCATTGCCGACGTCGGTATCGAGCACATCAACAATACGAGTACCGGCGGCGCGCAGACGCGCGAAGCGTCGGGCAATTTGTCCGGTTCGCGCTGGGGACTGAAGGGCGTCGAGGATCTCGGCGGCGGCATGAAGGCCATTTTCCAGCTGGAAGACGGCTTCAACATCAATGACGGCACGACCGCGCAGTCGACGAAAGGCCTCGGCTCGAACGCCGCCACGACGTCGCGGATTTTCGGCCGGCAGGCGTGGGTCGGGCTGTCGTACCGAGGTCAGCAGCTGACGTTCGGCCGCCAGAACTCGCTCTTCTATGAACAGGCCGTGGCCTTCGACCCGATGGGTGCGTCGTCACGGTATTCGTTGCTGTCGCTCGACTACGCGGCGGCCGCGCGTATCGACAATTCAGCGAAGTACACCGGCGTGTTCGGTCCGCTGACGGCGCAGGCCATGTATAGCACCCGCTACGACACCGGGTATGGCGCCGAGGTGCCGGGCGCGCAACTCACCGGCCGCTTCTTCAGCGGGGCGCTGACTTTCTCGCAAGGACCGCTCGCCGCGAGCGTGTCGTACGAGCAGCGCAACAGCAACACCGTCGCGACCAACACCGGCACCGAGCGTCGCGCGACGGCCGCCGCGTCGTATGCGATCGGACCGGTGAAGGGGTTCGCCGGTTATCGCTATCTTCATGCGTCGAACGCGTTCCTCCCTGCGAACCCGATCCGTATCGCGAACGGTTCCGAAGCGAGCGCCGCGAACCTGTACTGGGCCGGCGCGCAATACACGGTGTCGCCGGCGTTCGTGGTCACGGCAACGGCCTATTACCAGGACGTGCATTCGACCCGTGCCGATCCGTGGCTCGCCGTGCTCTGTGCGGATTATCTGCTGTCGAAGCGCACCGATATCTATGCGACGGCCGGTTTCGCGCGCAACAAGGGCGGCTCCGCGCTCGGCGTGAACGGCTATGGCACGGTCGCGCCCGATCACAACCAGACGGGCGTGGTGATCGGCATGCGCCAGAAGTTCTGAGGCGAGCGCGATGCAGACCGTTCATGCGCCCCACCTGCCCATCCGGCCCGAGTGGCTCGCCTTGCGCGACGAGCCGGTACTCGAACCCGAGCTTGCCATCGTCGACGCCCATCACCACCTGTGGGACCGACAGACCGGTCGCTATCTCGCGGACGAGTTCGGTGCCGACGTGCGCAGCGGGCATCGGGTCGTGTCGACGGTCTACGTGCAGTGCCGATCGATGTTGCGTGCAAGCGGGCCGGACGCATTCAGGCCGGTGGGCGAAGTGGAATTCGCGAGCGGCATCGCCGCGATGTTCGACAGCGGCGCATACGGTCCCGCGCGGTGCTGCGAGGCCATCGTCGGTGGCGCCGATCTGTCGCTCGGCGCGGAACTCGATGCGGTGCTCGACACGATGCTGCAGGTGTCCGGAGGGAGACTGCGCGGGATCCGCAATCCGCTCGCGTGGCATGCGAGCCCCGACGTGCGATCCAGCCCGGTGACGCCGCCGCGCGACCGGATGTGGGATCCGGCTTTCCGACAGGGCGTGACGACGCTTGGCCGCTACGGGCTGTCGCTGGACGCGTGGGTCTATCACACGCAGCTCGACGATCTGTACGAACTCGCGCGCGCATGCGAGGACGTCACCGTCGTCATCGACCATTTCGGCGGTCCGCTCGGCGTGGGCCCGCATGCTGGTCGGCGCGCGGAAGTTCATGCGCACTGGAAACGGCAACTCGCGCGCCTCGCGGCGCTGCCGAACACGCGCATGAAGCTCGGCGGCGCGGGCATGACCGTGTTCGGTTTCGACTTCGCCGCGCGCGCGCTGCCGCCGTCGTCGCAGGAACTGGCCGCGGCATGGCAGCCGTACTTCGACACCTGCGTCGAATGCTTTGGCGTCAATCGCTGCATGTTCGAAAGCAACTTCCCCGTCGACAAGGGGATGTTCGGCTATCGCGTGCTGTGGAACGCCTTCAAACGACTCGCGTCGGCGATGTCAGCCGATGAAAAGGCCGCGCTGTTCAGCCGGACGGCCGCATCGACGTATCGCATAGCGATTCCCGGAGACAACTGATGAAGACGAGTGCAACCGTGGCGACGCAGGAAATGGCATCCGCAGCCGCGGAGAAAGGGTTCACGCGCGTGACCGGTATCGAGTGGCGTTCGCTGTCGCTCGCGGGGCTCGGCTGGACGTTCGAGAGCTACGACTCGTTCCTGCTGTCGCTGCTGCTGCCGACGCTCGCGCTGCAGTTCGGACTGAGCAAGGCGCAGCTCGGCATCTTCACGAGCGTCACGGCGGCCGGACAGATCGTCGGCGGCATTCTGTTCGGCTTCGTGTCGGACCGGATCGGGCGCGTGCGCACTGCGCTGCTCTGCGTCGGCATCTACTCGCTGTTTTCCGGCCTGATCGCGTTCGCGCCCGACGCGCACGCGTTCGCCGCGTTGCGCTTTTTCGGCGCGCTCGGCATGGGCGGAACCTGGACCGCCGGCGCGGCGCTCATCGCGGAGACCTGGCACCCGAGCCGGCGTGGCAAGGGCGGTGCGCTGATGCAGATGGGCTTGCCGATCGGCGCGATTCTCGCGATCGCGATCTCGGGCATCGTCGGCGCCGTGCATGGCGGATTGGGCGGCGACAGCTGGCGTCTGCTGTTCCTGATCGGTGCATCGCCGTTCTTCATCCTGTTCTGGGTCGCGCGCAAGACGCCGGAATCACCGATCTGGCTCGAACGCCGGCACGCGAAGCCGCAGGCCCGCAAGTCCGACGCGGCCGGTCACGAGAAGCTGAACGTGCGCGGCCTGTTCATCGCGTTCTGCTTCATCTTCTTTCTGCAGTACCTGTACTGGGGCGTATTCACGTGGACGCCGACGTTCCTCGTCATGGTGAAGCACCTCGACTTCGTGCATAGCCTGAAGTTCGTGCTGGCGCTGCAGTTCGGTGCGATCACCGGGTTCCTGCTGTTCTCGGCATGGGTCGACCGGATCGGCCGGCGTCCGATGTTCCTGGCCTACCTGCTGGTCGGTGCGATGGCCGTCGGCGTGTACATCGTGTCGGCGAACCCGTTGCTGCTGATGACCGCGATCTTCCTGACCGGCTTCAGCGTGAACGGCATCTTCGCGGGCGCCGGCCCGTTCCTCGCGGAGATCATCGGTAACACGGCATCGCGCGGCTTCTTCATGGGTCTCGCATACAACGGCGGCCGGCTCGGCGGTTTCATCGCGCCGTTGGTCATCGGTTCGCTGGCGTCGACGTCGGGCGGGTTCGTGCTCGGGCTCGCGACGACGATCGTCGCATTCGTCGCCGCGGCCGCGGTCGTGCTGTTCGCGCCGGAAACGCGCGGGAAGGCGCTGTCATGAACGTCGCGACGCAAGCGGGGTGGGTGAGCAGACTGTTTCCCGCGCTGTCGGAGGCATCGCTGCGGCGCTATCTGAGCGGGCAGGTCGCGTCGGTGCTCGGCAGCTGGACGCAGAACGTCACGCTGAATCTGCTGATCTATCACCTGTCGGGCTCGGCGGCGATCCTCGCGCTGCTCAACTTCCTGCTGTACGGGCCGCAGCTGATCGTCGCGCCGGTGGCGGGCTCCCGCATCGGCTCGGCCAACGCGCGCCGCGTGACGCTAGGCGTGCTGATGACGTCGCTGCTGCTGACGGGCAGCCTCTTCACGTGGTCGCTGCTCGGCCTGCTCGGCGTGAAGCTGATCCTCGCGCATGCGCTCGCGATCGGCGTGTCGAGCGCGGTGGAAACGCCGGCGCGGCAGGTGCTGCTGCTGACGAGCCTGCAGGATGCGACGCACACGTCCAACGCGGTCGCGATGAACACGATGGTCTACAACGTCGGGCGCATGGTCGGCCCGACCATCGCCGGATTCGTCTATCCGACGCTCGGGCCCCGGACGTCGTTTGCGATCTATGCACTCGCGCTGTGCTTCATGGCGGCGTGCGTGCGGTCGATCAGGGCCGGGTCGGTGGACCGCCCGTCGCGCGCGGAAAGCGGCCTGCGCGATGCGGTCGGCTATGTGTTGTCCGATGCGTTTTCGGCCCGCTATCTGCCGATTCTCGCGTGCATCGGCCTGTTCGCCGGCAGCTACCAGACGCTCGTGCCGCTGCTCGCGGACCAAGGCTTTCACGATGCGGCGCGCTTTACCGGCGTGTTCTTCGCCTGTGCCGGCGCCGGCTCGTTGAGCGCGGCGGTGCTGCTGTCGTCGGCGCTCGGGCCGCGCGCGTCGCACCGGTTCATCGCGTATGCGCCGTGGACGGCGGTCGGTGCGCTGGCCGTGCTGGCCGCGACGACCGACGCGGCGGGATCGATCCCCGCGTTCTATGCACTCGGCTTCAGCCTCACGTTCGCGGCCACGTCGACGAACGCGACCATTCAGCGCCAGTGTCCGGATCATGTGCGCGGGGGGCTCGTCGGGATGTACGGCATGGCCTACAACGGCACGATGCCGTTCGGTTACCTGCTCGTGGGCAGCGCATCCGAGGCGCTCGGCGTGCGACACACCTTCGCCGCGATGGCTGCCGTGCTCGCATGCGGCGTCGTTGCGGTCGTCGCGTGGCAACGGTTCACCAATACGCGCGTAGGCGCACAATAAACGGAGACAACATGCAAACCGGTTTCATGGAAGCGTCCGCGATCGAGCGCCGGACCATACGCAAGGTCGTCTGGCGACTCATTCCCTTTTTGATGATCTGCTACCTGCTTGCCTTCATCGATCGCGGCAACGTGGGGATGGCGTCGCTGCAGATGAATCATGACCTCGGGATGTCGGCGCAGGTCTTCGGTTTCGGCAGCAGCCTGTTCTTCATTTCGTACTTCTTTTGCGAAGTGCCGAGCAACCTCGCGCTGCAGAAATACGGCGCGCGGATCTGGATCGCGCGGATCATGATCACGTGGGGCATCGTGTCGGCGGCGACCGCGCTCGTGCACAACGCGACGACGTTCTACGTGCTGCGTTTCCTGCTGGGTGCGGCCGAGGCCGGCTTCTTCCCGGGCGTGCTGCTTTATCTGTCGTACTGGATTCCCGCGCAGTATCGTGCGCGGATCGTCGCGACGTTCATGGTCGCGATTCCGGCCGCGAGCTTCATCGGCTCGCCGATCTCCGCGCTGCTGTTGCAGATGGATGGCGTCTGGGGCCTGCGCGGATGGCACTGGCTGTTCATCCTCGAAGGCATTCCGACCGTGCTGCTCGGCATCGCGTGCCTGTTCGTGCTGACGAACAAGCCGGACGACGCGAGGTGGCTCGACGACGACGAGCGCGCCTGGCTCACGACCGCGCTGGCTGCCGGCCACAAGACGCGCAAGAAGGTGCCGTCGCTGCCGCTAACGCAGCTGTTCCGCAACCGCTACGTGCTGTGCCTCGCGCTCGTCGACACGTGTGCTTCCGCGGCAGGCAGCACGCTGTCCGTGTGGCAGCCGCAACTGCTCAAGTCGTTCGGCTTGACCGTCATGGAGACCGGCCTGCTGAATTCGGTGCCGTACGCGGTGGCTTCCGTCCTGATGGTGTACTGGGGCCGGCGCTCGGACCGTGTCGGCGAACGCCGCTGGCACACCGTCGTGCCGATGCTGCTGATCGGCGTGGGCCTGTTCGCGACGTCGCTGAGCGGATCGCTGCTGCCGACGGTCTGCATGCTCTGCGCGGTGCTGGTCGGCGCGTATTCGTTCAAGGGCCCGTTCTGGGCGCTCGCGACCGACATGCTGTCCAACAGCACCGTGGCGGCCGGGCTCGCGACGGTCAATGCGATCGCGAACCTGCTCGGCGGCGGGCTGATGGTGAACGTGTACGGGTGGGTGAAGGCGGCGACGGGCAGCTACGCGCTCGCGTTGATGCCGCTCGCGATCCTCACGCTCGTGAGCGTCGCGACGTTGTTGCTGCTCACGCGCAATCATGCGTCCGGCAAGCTGGTCGGCAAGACGGGGACCATCTGATCATGGCGCGCATCGCGAGACGCGGATTCCTCAGGATCGCCGGCGCGACGCTGGCTTCGGCCGTATTGCCGAGGCTGGCTGCTGCTGACGAGACGTGGTCGAGCGGCATCGAGCGGCCGGCGTTCCAACTGCCCGAAGGGACGATCGACTGTCACATGCACATCTACGACGACCGGTTCCCGGTTGCGCCGGGCACGACGCTGCGACCGCCGAATGCGACCGTCGCGCAATACCGGAGCGTGCAAACGCGCATCGGCGTGAAGCGCAACGTGGTCGTGACGCCGTCGACGTACGGCACGGACAATCGCTGCACGCTGGCGGCGATCGCGCAGTTCGGCGACGACGCGCGCGGCGTGGCCGTCGTCGACGGCACCGTGAGCGACGACGAACTTCGGATGCTCGATCGCGGTGGTATCCGTGCGATCCGGTTCAACCTGAGCTATCCGGGCGCGACGACGCTCGACATGCTGGCGCCGCTCGCCGCCCGTATCGCGAACCTCGGATGGCATATCGAGCTGGTGGTTCAGGGCGCGCGGCTGCCGGAGCTGGAGCGTCATCTTGCGGCGCTGCCTTGTCCGCTCGTCATCGACCATATCGCGCATGTGCCGCAGCCCGGCGGGCTGTCGTCGGCCGCGTTTCGTACCGCGCAGCGCCTCGTTGAAAAGGGCCATACGTGGATCACGTTGTCGGGGCCGTACGTCGACAGCAAGACGGGGGCGCCTGCTTACGACGACGTCGCGCCGGTCGCGAAGGCGCTGATCGACATGGCGCCGGAGCGCATGCTCTGGGGCACCGACTGGCCACACCCGACGCAGAAGACGGACAAGCCCGACGACGCAAGCTTGCTGGACGTGATCGCCGGGTGGATCGGGCGCCCTGACTGGCAGCAGCGGATATTCGTCACGAACCCGGCGAAGTTGTACGGATTTGCATAGGGCGGGGAGGATGTCGCGAGACGCCTCCGTGAACAGGTGTCGTTTTTGAACCAGTGTCCGGAATCATTTGCGGATTCAACCGGTCGATGCAACAGCTTGATGGAATCGTTCAGCCGGTGTATCGAAGTCTGGTTAGGGACGTGAGCGGCGCGGAGGCTCGCTTAGCGCGCGGCGCAAACTGCTCGAGCGCGGCCCTGGCGGCATCGCAAGCGCCACCGCGAGGTCATTTCACGTCAACTCCTCAATCCACGCGGAATACAAGCAAGATGCAATGTCTGATGAAGAGCACTGCTTATTCATCGGCGAGGGCTTTAACCGGGTCTAGACGAGCGGCCTTGAATGCGGGATAAGAGCCGAAGACAATACCCGCCGCGCTCGATACGATAAAGGCGACCACAATCGAGTCCATGGAAAAGATCATGCTCAGTTGAGGGATCCTGGCGGTTAGACGGTTGGCGCCATACGCGAGTGCCAGCCCAATGATGCCTCCGAAAAGACAGACAAAAACGGCTTCAAATAGAAATTGCAACTGAATTTCCAGGCGGCGGGCTCCGATGGCCACTCGCACGCCGATCTCATTCGTTCTTTCGGATACCGAAGTCAACATCATGTTCATCACGCCGACTCCCGCAATCACGAGCGTGATTGCCGACATCGCGACTATCAGCCCTTTGAGTTTGTCGTCGGTGGATAGGATTGCCGCGCGAATCGTATCGGTATCGAAAATCCGGAAATCCATGGCCTGATGACGTCGGACCAACATCGTGGTGAGTGAGGCCACCAACTCTGCCACGCTAGCGCCCGAGGCGGGACGCACAGTGATGCTGTCCAAATCAGCGGTAGGGTTAATGCGCTCTAGATAGGCAGTGTCGGCTATCCACATGGTTGGCGACGAATTCGCGGCCATTCCGGGCCCTTGCTTGGCTACACCGACAACCAGAAATTGAGTCGCTCCTGCAAGCACGCTGTGGCCGACCGCCGGCATGCGCCCAAATAGTATGGTACGGGCCGCAGTATCGATAACGGCTTCCGGTACAGCGCGTTGAAGTGCCAGCGTGCTGAAAAAGCGGCCCTCCACCATGGAGATCCGATTCACGGCGGCGTAGGTGCTATCTACACCGTCCAGCGTACCGTTGACCGTGCCCACGTCGGATCGAAGTAATTGCGCACTGGTCAACACCGGCGTGGCACCCTCCACACCATCCTGGGCGGTGACGGCAGCGAGATCCGTCATCGTAATCGGGCGTACCAGCTGTTGCGCAGCCGGATTGAGGAAGCGCTCCGGGTAGATCTCGATCGTGTTCGGGGTAACGTTCTGAAGCGAGCGGATGATTCGTTGACGTGACGCCTCGCCGATTGCACTAGCACATACCACTGCCGCAATGCCGATCGAAATTCCCAATACCGAAAGGAACAGGTGCATTTTGCGGCGGACGACCGATGTCAGAGCGAAGCGCACGATGGGCAATATGGCGACGCGCGATCGTTGTAAGGCGACGGGTGCGAACACGTTGTTTCCGCCCGATGCACTGCTAGGCGAACCTCCGGACTCGAGCGTCGGGGTATCATTTTCCGTGCGTTGAGCACGAGGCACGTGGAAAACATCCGATACCAATTTCCCGTCTTCTATCGTTATAACGCGCGCTGCATGGCGCGCCACGGCGGGATCATGAGTCGCGAAAATGATGGTATGCCCGGCGGCGTTCAGTTCCGAAAGCGCTTGCATGAGCCGGTCACCATTCTTCCGGTCCAGCGCCCCGGTTGGTTCGTCGGCCAGTATGACCTGGCCGCCATTCATGAGAGATCGCGCGATGCTAACGCGCTGCTGCTGCCCGCCAGAGAGTTCCGCTGGACGGTGCGAGAGCCGGGGTCCGATCCCGAAGCGGTCGGCCAATGCGGCGACGCGATCGCGGCGTACAACGTCCGATTCGCCCGCGTAAACGGCCGGCAGCTCGATGTTCTCGTACGCGGTTAGGTCTGCGAGCAGATGATATCTCTGGAAAATGAAACCAAAGTAACGGCGCCGAATGACGGCGATATCGTCGTGGTCGAAATCGGAGATTTCAAGGCCCTCAATGGCATATGACCCGGCCGTCGGCCGATCGAGGCATCCGATGATATTCAGGAGCGTACTCTTGCCCGAACCAGAACTCCCGACGATCGCAACCATCTCACCGGCCATGACATGTAGCGATATGTCGTCGAGCGCGCGCAGCGACTTGCCTCCCTTCACATATTCACGCGATATATGTTCGAGCTTGAGTATGGGATTCGCCGAGCCGTGCAGGTTAGGTATCATTTTGACCGGTTTTCGTAGTGGAGGGTCCTGCAGCGGGATGGATCTTCGTGACAACCAGCGCACCTGGCTGGAGGCCATCAAGAATTTGGACCACTGCACCGTTATCGATCCCGATCGTTACCTGCCGGAGTAACGGTTTGCCGTTCTCCAAAACTTGTACGAAGCCTTTGCGGCCTCCCGGGAGTACGTTGACGAGTTCCGACGGCAGTAGGAGCGCATACGACGCGGATGCAACGATCATGCGCACCTTGGCAGTAGTGCCGAGTCTCAACTGTTTGTCTGGATCATCAACATCGATTACCACGTCGAACATGATTGCACTTTGCTGCTTCTCCGACTTGATAGTATTGGGATTATCGAAGTCGTGGGGCGCGGGGGAAATTGAACGGACTGTGCCGTGGTATTCGCGACTCCCGCCCAGCAGAGAAATCGATGCTTTCTGGCGAAGCTTGATCTTGCCGATATCAATTTCAGAGATCGACGTCCGGATGATGAGTTTTTCGGGGTCCGCCAGCATGACAATATTTGGCGTTATCTGATTCGCGTTGACCGTTTGTCCTTGAACCGCGAGCACGGCGACAACCATGCCATCACCAGGTGCTTGAATTTTAGTGTAAGCCAACGCTACCTGGGCGGTGCTCACCGCGATCCTGGCCGCGGCATGTTGTCCTTGAAGCGAATGGAGATTCCCCAACGCCGCTTTGTAAACGAGTCGAGCGTTGTCCATGTCCTGCTGCGAACCAGCATCGCTTTCAGCCAATCTACGCATTCGATCGAATGCAATGCGATCCTGTTCCACCGTCGCGGTTTCCGATTCGATCTGTCCATCTATGGATGAGAGCGTGGCTCGTGCGGTATTCAGCGCATTGACCTGCGTAGCGCTGTCGATTTCGGCGATCATCCGTCCTTTCGTGACCTGATCGCCGAGCGATACATACATGTTCTTGATTTCCCCTGACACTTGCGCGCCAACGTTCACCACCGATGACGAATCCAAGGTGCCAGTCGCGAGCACTACATCAGAGATCGAGCCTCGTGCCACCGGAACAGTGTCGTAGCGAGGCGAAGGGCTTGTGGCCCGATGTGAAAAGTAGGCATAGCCGATTAGCGCTGAAGTTAGGGCGATCAAGAATGCGACTGCGATCGCGAAGCGGCGGTCATGATTGGTGAACACTTGGGACGTTTGGGTTTGTAATAAATCCGTCAACCGCTGCCCGATTGATGAGCCAGGTGTTGGTTGTTCCGTTGTTGCTCACCGAGAAGCTAATTTATTTAGTGTTAGTCGTCAAACGCTGGTTCATTTTTGCTTGAAATAAGGGCGAAATTCTCGCAAAACATGTTTTTTCCTCATTTTCAGGAAATTCATTCCTTGACTCGAGTTTTATTTGGAATATCAATTCATTACTTGCACCGGCTGCTGGGCCTTTGTACGATCGTATAATCTATAGGTGCGAAGATACACCTGTTGTGAATACTGAACGACGAGCCCGTCGAGCAAAGCAAAACATATCGGCTATGGTTTTCATGAAGACAGGTATATCGGGTAATGGAAATTTCGTCGGTATTGTTTTATTGATTGGCCTGGTCTCGTCTCTGGTCGGGTGCGACTCCATCCAGCGATCAACCTACGAACGCCCCACATTATCAATTTTGCCAAAATGGCGTAGCCCAACGTCTGACCTGGGTTGTGTTTCTCCATCCCCCTGGTGGACCACTTTCCATGATCCCACGCTGGATCGCCTTATCGAGAAGGCAATCACGGCGAACTGGGATCTGGCTACGGCTGTTTTGAATCTGCGTCAGGCACGTCTACAAGTCGTGATCGCAGGAGAGCAGGGCTATCCACTGATTTCGTCAGGAGTCAGCCTCTCTGCCTCACATGGTTTCAAGGCGCCTAAGGTGACGACCAAACTGGCTACAACTTCGCTGTCAGCTTCGTGGCAACTCGATCTTTGGGGAAATATTGCCGATCAGGTTGATGCTGCCGAATGGGAGGCCCGGGCGAGCGAGCAAGACAGATCGGCGATCACCATGTCTGTGGCTTCGCAGGTAGCTGATTATTACTGGCAGCTCGCGCTCCTCGCAGACCAGATCGATCGGAATCGAGAAGCCATCAAGTACGAAGAGAAAACGGTGCAATTGGCTCAAACTCGCCATGACATTGGCGTTGCCACGGCAATCGATTTGGCCACGGCCCGACAAGCACTTAATAATGCAGAACAATATCAACTCTCTCTTGTTGATCAGCGCACCCGAGTCGAAAATTCGCTTTCGATAATGGTCGGAGATTCGGTGGGGACGCGTTACTCCGTTAGCGCCAGGGCTTTGCATGACCCACCGCCAGCTATCCCGGCGGGTGTGCCCGCAGACATTTTGTCGCGTAGACCCGACGTAAAGGCTGCAGAACTTCGGCTTAGAGAGGCGATGCGCCAGATCGACATAGCGCGAACTAGTTTCTATCCGACTTTTGGTTTGACTGCTGCGGGTGGGACATCCAGCATCACGCTTCGGAACTTGTTGGAAAATCCAATAGGATCTATCGCCGAGTCTATCGCCTTTCCATTTCTGAATGCGTGGAAAATGAACGCACAGATTAATTCTGCCGAGATGATGTATGATCAACACGTGGTGGCGTTCAAGAAAATCTTTTATCAAGCGTTGGTTGATGTCGAAAATGCGCTATCGTCGGTTGACGACTATAAGCAGCAGGTAGCCAAACTTCAGCAAGCGGTAGCATATGCCTATGAAGAAGAACGTGCCTATGCGATTCAATATAAGATTGGAACCGGGCCGTTGCAGGCGCTTCTCGACGCCAACGAGGCCGTCAGAAATGCGGAATTGTCATTGTCGATCGCGAATTATGACGTGCTGGTAAGTGAAGTCGCGTTGTTTGCAGCACTCGGTAATGGAGTCGATATGCCGCAGTAGCAAATATTGTCCAGCACAGCATCGATTGCGTAACTTCCTTTATTGCAGTGCTTCTGCTCTCGCTGGCCGGAGTGCTATGTGAGAGGTTTCGCCCCTACCAAAGCGACAGTGCGGTAGCCCTGCTGATTTGGTAGGGAAGTTGTGAATTTATATTGCTGACTTTAATTGGGTGGTCGGTTTGATTTGAATTTTCTGAAAACTTCGATGGCGATAAATGCTAATGCGAATATCGCTGTGACCGTTACAATAAATTCCACGGCGCCTTCCGAAGAAGGCCGGCGAACAAGTTGGAAAGTGGAGTAGAATGCAATTATAACAAAATAGGCGAATACCAGAGAAATGCGGCGATTCTTCGGTGCGTCCTTCTTCTCGTTGGAGTGATTTTGTATATTCATCTTTTCCTCGTGTAATGGGGTTGCATTATCCGGCATTGGAAATTCGATCGGACATCTTAGACTGTTTGCTTACCTCGTAAGAATCAGGATGGGTAATTGCCGGCTCCGCGTTCATTAGTTGCGCCTCGTCGCAATGCTGACTGCGGCCAATTGACAGAAACTAAAATGGGACGCCGACTTTTCTCATTAGGAACATGCGTCGGCGCATACCGACGCGGCTCCGGCAGAAGCACCACATGCACCGATTATCAAAGCAGTGCATGGAATCGCCAGCGAGCCGACGGTCACGGTGCTTCCTATCACGCAGGACGTGCCGACAGCAGCACATACCGCCCCGCCAAGAGCAGCGCATGTCGCATGACATGCCACCACACTGCCGCTGCTACCGCCGCTACCGCCGCCGCCGGAAGATCCATCACAGGGCCCTGATTGACACTGCGGGCCGCAGTAATCTTCACCAAGTCCGCAGTAACCGTACTGACTACAACACAAATTATTAGAGCAGACTTGACCGCCGGCTTGGTCCCCACATTCTTGCGAGAACGAAGGAGTCGCCCAGCAGATAAGCGTAACCCATCCAATCGCGACAAATCGATAAAAAATTGATTTGAACATTTAAAAATACTCCTTCTGTTATCTTAAATTTCGATTGGAATAATTTCAGTGTTCGAGGGCGTTTTCACTTAAACCTTTGAAGCGCGGCATCGTTAATTTCCTGAGGGGGCATCGACAAGATGTATGGCAAAAGTGAAATCCTGGGCATCCCCTGCTTCGCTCGAATATGTTGCGTGCTGTCGGTGAAAACAACTGCGGGCGTTCCCTGAAACCCCATGGCAGAGAAAAGCTTTCGATTCTCATCGAGCTCGGATTGAGTGGCTGGTGAAATTATTTTCTCTGGTTCTATTCCTCCCGATTCGTCTTTTTCCGAAAAATTATTCTCCAGATTGGAAAGGGCCTTGGATTTTTCCTTTGAGTCAAGAAGAGCCGCCGCTTTCCCCGCAGAGTCATTTTTTAAGAACCCAATCGGAATCCAGCGGACTTGTAGGCCAGCGTTCTCATATGGTTGAAGCGCTTTCCATAGTAAATGGCAAAAGATGCAGTTTGGATCAATGAAAACATATATTTTTGACTTTGCCGAGCCCCCATCTGCGCCCTCGAATACCGAAGGCGCACGCTCCAGCGCATCCTTGAATTTATCTAGATCCAACCTTGTTCCATATTTTTCAATATACTTTTCGTTAAGACTAACCCCGTTCTTGTCCAGCAGGGTGCCAATCAGCAGTACATCTTGATTGCCTTTCGGAGAAAATGCTAGGACGTTGCTCCCAGGTCTATTTGATAAAACAAACCCAGTTAAGCCACCGTCTGCATCAAATTCCCTTACGACCTTCATCCCATTCGCGTTCGCATGAGAAGCAACAATTGGAGGAGCCGGCACAACTTTGGCACCTCCTTCGTAAGCGGCTTGGCTTGCAGTATCGGCAGCGCTGACGCTTGTTATATTGCAAAATGTAATAATTAAGGTGGCGCTCCATCTCAAAAATAATGGCGCGCCCATGAAGTAAGCTGCCCCCGTCTGGTATTTCAATTTGAAATCCTTTTCTGGTGGTGGTTGTTTGTATTTCCAGGGTGGAAGATGCGTCAGGCACCGAGTTTGATCATATGTCACTCCCCGTGCGAAATCACGCCATTTCGATTTAATTATATTAAAATGCCATGTTTTTCCGGGATTGATGGCCGGATTAAAAATCTGGTTCTTGTTTTGTGTTGAGTTTGAAATATTATGCTCAAGTTGAATCTAACATTTCGTAAGTTTTACAAATGTGATTTTCAGTCAGCACGAGCGCAGCCGTTGGCTAACCGACAAGCAGATCCCATTGTGTTAAATCTATGAGGCATATCGTGAAGATCGCAGTGGTGTTCTCAATGGCGTTCTTGGTCGCCGGCGCCATTTTGCTTTCGCTCAGGCTGCTCTATGCTCTACGGCGGTACGCTGTCGCCATCAGGCATTGCGGAGCCCACTTTGGCAATAGCGCTCATCACCTTTGCGGGAAGCGCCGTCTACTTGGGAAAGGCGTCGTGAGGCATCACACGCGAAGCCAGCTTGTTGCTGCACTCGTCGCATAGGGAACCCGAACGATGTCGCTACTTGCAGGTTGGTTTTCGAGGGGGCGATCGTCGGCCACACGCCGTCGCTCGCCGACTTGGCCGTCTGGGAGATCGGATTCGCGACGTAAGCGCCTCACGCCGGCCGTTCGCGATGGATCGCTCGCACACGGCAAGCGATTGATAGCGCGTTGATGAGAGCTCGGTAGACGTTGCGGAGATCAAGTTATCGCTGACCGCGGAGCGGATCGCGTGGGAAACTTGCTGGCCACATTCCAAGGCAGCAGTTCGTCGATGCAGTTGACCGGATGCTCATCGAGCACGTCGCGCTCGCTGAGGCCTGTCTGGAGATGGGGCTGACCGTTGATCTAGCGAGGCCGAACAACGGAACCGTCATGTCGACGAAGATCGTGACCTGTGCCGCGCCTGTTCGCGACTTGTTGGCGTAAGCAACCCTCCCGCTCCACCAACACGTCCTGTACTGCGCGTTTTTTGGAGAAGAGATCAATGCGTGCCCCGTTTCAGATCCTCGCCATTCCATATCGTGCCGGCTGCAAAGGATGGACGTTCGCCGCCCTCAAACGTTCTGACGATGGACATTGGCAGGGTGTCGCTGGCGGCGGAGAAGTTGGAGAAACTCCGTTCCAGGCGGCAGTCAGGGAATGCCAAGAAGAGGTCGGCGTTGGCTCACGCAGCAGGGTTCAATCGCTAAAAAGTCGAGCGTCGATCCCGGTTGAGCACTTCACGAACCGCGGACATTGGCCAACTGACATGTTTGTCATTCCCGAATATTGCTTCGGACTGGATTGCACAGGCAAGGAGCTTGTTCTATCAAGCGAACACGTGCATGTGCGTTGGGGAACATACCAAGAGATCAAGGCCCTACTGCGCTGGGATTCAAACAAGACAGCTCTCTTGGAACTCAACTGTCGTGTCACCAAGAAGTAGCTTGCCCTTGCTGCGGACGGTGAACGTAGATACAAATCTATCGGCCGTCGCGTTGCTCGCTGTAGACGTATATGAACGCCGCGATTTAGCAAGCGGTTCTGGTGAGCGGGAGGGGCCGGGATGATAGATCGCGCCCTAAAATATAGTGCAGATCGACGGGTTGAATTCGCATTGCTTATCCGACATTGTGAGGGCGGCGAGCCGGGCGCCAGAATCGGCTGGCGGCATCTGGGCCGGCCGATGCCGCACGCGTTCGATTAATCGCCGGGAATCCTGAATACCATGCCCTATCTGCAACTGGACGTGAACGACCACTATTCGGTGGAAACCAAGCAATCGCTCGCCGCCAAAATGAGCGAGACCTATGCGCGGATGATGTCGGCCGATATTCGGCGTATCAGCGTCGCGATCCGCGAGCTGGGGCAAGGCGGTGTCTGGCGTATTGCCGAGGCCGGCGAGGCGCCCGTCCCGGTCACCGTGATGATGCTGGATATCCGACGGGGCCGCCTGCCCGGGCAGCGCATGGAAGTGGCACAGGCACTTTGCGCGCATTGCGTGGAGATGCTCGGCTTGCGTGAGGATCGAATCAATGTCGAATTCACGCAGCATTCCGGCGATGAAATGTACCACCCGGCGCTTGGCGGCTATAGCCCGGAGTGGGCTCCCGGCGAGCAGTAGATTTTCCACGTGGACAGGTCGCGGCTTGCAGCCCTGACACTTCATTGACGGAAACCCACTCGTCATTCGCGATGGACGAAGCGAGCGCTCGCGGTTTGGGCAAGCAAGACTGCGCGTACCGGTCCGCCTATTGGTTCAACAAGCCCTGGTTCATGAGCGGCGCAACCCCGGAGGCTCGCTGTATCGTCTGTGGGGGTTGCCCAAACGCGCGCAGAAATGCCTGGCGCATGCGCTCGCGGTCGCCGAATCCGGTTTCTCTCGCAATGATTTCGATCGGGTGGCGCGTCGTTTCCATCATCAGGCGGGCGGCTTCGACGCGCAGCCGCTCAACCGCCTTGGCGGGGGATTGCCCCGTCTCGTCCCGGAACACGCGGCTGAATTGGCGCGGGCTCAAACGTGCCGCCTCTGCCAGGCGTTCCACCGACAGATCGCTCGCCAGGTTTTCACTCGCGTAGGTCAGCGCCATTTGCACGCGGTCCGATCGCGCGTTCAGTTCCAGCAAGGTCGAGAATTGCGACTGGCCACCGCCGCGCCGTTGGTACAGGACGAGCTTGCGCGCGACCATGCGCGCCGTTTCCAGCCCGAAGTCGCTTTCGACGATCGCCAGGGCGAGATCCACGCCGGCGCTCATGCCGGCCGAAGTCCAGACCTGACCGTCTACGACGAAGATGCGATCTTCGTCGAGCTGCACGTTCGGATATTGCTTCTTGAAGTTCCGCGCGTGATACCAGTGCGTCGTGGCACGTTTCCCGTCGAGGAGCCCGGCGGCCGCGATGACGAAGGCGCCCGTACATATCGACGCAATGCGCCGCGAGTGGGAGGGCGCGCGACGCAGAAAGTCCACCAGCGTCGCCGACGGAAGCCGGCATTCGTTGTCGCCGGCGACGATCAGCGTGTCATATCCCGCTTTGGCCAGCGGTTCGGTGTTGACCGAAAAGCCCTGCGACGACATGACCGCGCCGCCGTGCTCGGACACGATCCGGAACTGGTACACCTCCTCGCCGCGGAGCAGATTCGCGTACTCGAACACGCTCGCCACCGCGAGCGCGAGCGACTGGAAATTTGGGTAAACAACGAGCCCTACGGTGTGCATGACGTTCGCCATGTGTGTGTCCTGATTAATTGAATCTAGCATAAAACGGACATCGTCACGGGCTGCGGCGGCGTGTCATCAGACGGCATTGCGCGCGGCCGCCTTCAGGAAGCAAGGCGCCGAGCGGAGCCAACTACAGAACCGATTCTCGGTAATCGGGTGCCTGTTCCAAAGGACGGATCTGCAAGGTTTCCGGTCAGCGCGCGGATGGCATGAATCATTGCATATATGACATTGAGGATGAGTTCGGCCGAAGCCAGAATTCTTTCCACGAACCGACACCCGGTCGGCTCAATTCACGGAAAGGAAAAATCATGACCACTTCCACGAAAGGCACCGCGCTGATCACCGGCGCATCGGCTGGCATCGGCGCCATTTACGCGGACCGGCTCGCGAAACGCGGCTACGACCTCATCCTCGTGGCGCGTAACCAGGACCGTCTGAACACGCTCGCGCGCCGCCTCATGGCCGAAACCGGCCACTCGGTCGAGACCGTCGCCGCCGATCTGAACGACAAGGCCGCGCTCGCGAAGATCGAAGGCATCCTGCGCGAGAACAGCAACATCACGATGCTGGTGAATAACGCGGGAATCGGCTCTGTCGCGTCGATTCTCAACGGCGACGTCGACACGATGGAGTCGATGATCAATCTGAATATCACCGCGCTCACGCGCCTGACTTACGCCGTCGCGCCGGTGTTCGCCAGCCAGGGCAGGGGCACCATCATCAACATCAGCTCGGTCGTTGGTATCGCGGTAGAACTGCTCAACGGCGTGTACAGCGCATCGAAGTCATATGTGCTGAGTTTCGGTCACACACTTCAGCGCGACCTGGCGGACAAGGGCGTGCGCGTGCAGACCGTGCTGCCTGCAGCGACGGCGACCGAGTTCTGGGATGTGGCCGGCTATGCGAAGCAGAAGGAGGCCGCCAGCACGATGACGGCTGACGACCTGGTGGATGCCGCGCTTGCGGGCCTCGGTCAGGGCGAGCTCGTGACGATCCCGACGCTGCACGACGGCGACGGCTGGACGCAATGGGAAGCGGCCCGCCGCGCACTCACTCCCCAATTCGCCAACGCCCAGGCCGCTCCGCGCTACGTGGCGGATGCCGGGACCGGCGCTTGAACCGGCGCACTCATTTTTTCGGAAGGTATTGATGATGAACATCCTCAAGATCGGTGCTGCCGTACTCGCCACGGCGACCGCGTTTGCATTGCCGGTCGGCGCGTCGGCGCAGTCGCGCGGCAAGGTGCTGGTTGTCATGTCGAGCGCTCGCGAGCTCGATTTGCGCGACGGCACGAAATATTCGACGGGTTATTACCTCAACGAATTCGTCGTTCCGTACCGCAAGCTTGTCGAGGCTGGCTACGAGCCGGTGATCGCCAATCCGAACGGCGACATGCCGGTGATGGACGCGAATTCGAACAACAAGCTGTTTTTCGGTGGCGACGATTCAGCGCGCGCGGATGCACTGAAATACGCGCAAGGTATCGCGCAACTGAAGCATCCGAAGACGCTGGCCTCCGTCGTCTCAGAGGGGACCGGCGGTTATGTCGGCCTGTTTATCCCGGGCGGCCATGCGCCGATGGTCGACCTGCTCACGGACCGGAATCTCGGCAAGAGCCTGGTCAGTTTCCACGACAGCGGGCGTCCCCCCGGGATCATCTGTCACGGGCCGATCGTGTTGCTGTCCACGCTGCGCGACCCGAATGCCTTCGTTGCATCGATGGCCGCCAACGACGGCAACGCGAATTCCTTCGCGGCTGGCTGGCCGTATGCCGGTTACCGGATGACTGTCTTCTCGACGGGCGAGGAGCAGCAGCTCGAAGGTCCGAGCGGGCTCGGCGGCGACGTGCAGTTCTATCCGGTGAACGCGTTGGCCGAAGCCGGCGCTCACGTCGACACGGTGGCGAACTGGCACAGCAACGTGGTCGTCGATCGCGAACTGATCACGGGGCAGCAGCCGATGTCGGCGCCAGAATTCGGCGACGTCCTCGTGGCGAAACTGAACGCCCGTACGAGCTGAGTTCGTCCGCAATGGCAGGGGCCGGGCGGGTCGCGCCCGGCCGCTCCGACTTCGTTGCCGATCACCGGAAAGCCGTGACGATTCGACATGGGCCGTGCCGTGATGGCGCACTCGATCCTCGGCGGCACCGTGGGAAATACCGTTCGCGTCGAAAGCGACAAGCCCCCTCCACTCCGTATTAACCCTGATTAAAAACCTTTATCACGGTGAAAAATTCCGCATCTTATTGAACCGATATCGGCTGGATATAGTGGCTCGCTTTCCCGCACGCCTCCCCGGCGTGCGCAGACGAACGGCAGGAGCCCCTTGATGACCACCGATACCACCGATACCCGCTTCACCGAAGTCGAGGATCTGATGCCCGCCGCCGGCGGGCTGCGCGAGATCCGTCACCACATCCATCACCATCCCGAACTCGCGTACGAAGAGCACGACACGGCCGCGCTCGTCGCGGACAAGCTCGAGCAATGGGGCTGGCAGGTGACGCGCGGGGTCGGCAAGACGGGCGTCGTCGGTACGCTGCGCGTGGGCGACGGCGCGCGCAGCATCGGCATTCGCGCCGACATGGACGCGCTGCCGATCGTCGAGGCGACCGGCCTGCCGTATGCGAGCGGCACGCACGGCAAGATGCACGCATGCGGCCACGACGGCCACACGACGATGCTGCTCGGCGCCGCGCAGCATCTCGCGAAGACGCGCAACTTCTCGGGCACCGTGCACCTGTATTTCCAGCCGGCGGAAGAGCACGGCGTCGACAGCGGCGCGAAGAAGATGATCGACGACGGCCTGTTCGAGCGCTTCCCGTGCGACGCCGTGTTCGGCATGCACAACCATCCGGGCGCGGCGCCGGGCGTGTTTCTCACGCGGCGCGGCCCGTTCATGTCGGCGGGCGACAAGGCGATCATCACGATCGAAGGCGTCGGCGGCCATGCGGCGCGGCCGCACCTGACCGTCGATCCGGTCGTCGTCGCGGCGAGCATCGTGATGGCGCTGCAGACGATCGTCGCGCGCAACGTCGACCCGTCGCAGCCGGCGGTCGTCACGGTCGGCTCGATGCACGCAGGCACCGCGAACAACGTGATTCCGAACGGCGCGCGCCTCGAACTCAGCGTGCGTTCGTTCAGCCCGGAAGTGCGCGCGCTGCTCAAGCGCCGCATCACCGAGCTGGCCGAAACGCAGGCCGCGAGCTACGGCGCGACCGCGAACGTCGAGTACATCGAAGGCTATCCGGTCGTCGTCAATACGGATGCCGAAACGGATTTCGCCGCGCAGGTCGCACGCGAACTCGTCGGCGATGCGCACGTGGTCGAGCAGACCGACCTGCTGATGGGCAGCGAGGATTTCGCGTTCATGCTGCAGCAGCGGCCGGGCTCGTTCGTGCGGCTCG
>Ga0209370_1000702_pt1 | contig 38219 bp, 37 predicted proteins | sample AgamicAtPrz_FD_187164 | JGI IMG/M metagenome (GOLD analysis project Ga0209370, IMG submission 187164) | Agave microbial communities from Guanajuato, Mexico - At.P.rz (SPAdes) (version 2) | ecosystem: Host-associated > Plants > Phyllosphere > Phylloplane/Leaf | place: Guanajuato, Mexico...
CAAACTCTTCAGTTCAATACTGCTTGGGTTTTTAAGAAACCCTAAACTTGGCTCAGCAATCTCAAATGACTATGTGATTTCTCGCATGGCCACTTGTGATGCTGATAATCTTGGCGACTATCAGTCCATACTCACAAGCACCCACACGAATTGCTTGATTCAATTTGTTAAAGAGCGTTTGGCTGAGAGCTTTTCGTCTCAACCGAGGCGCGCATTCTACGCTTTCCTCATTTCGTGTCAAGCGTTTATTTTGAAGTTTTTCGTTTCACTTCAAACATTTGACTCGCTGCGATCTCTCGTAGCGGGAGGCGAATCATACAGCGTTACAACCTGCTGTCAACTGCCTTTTTCACCGCTGCCGACCGGATGATCGAAGCACCTCCGACACCACCTGAAACATTCAACCTATTGATTAACAAGAGGTTTTCCGTTTCGACCACATCGGAAGTGGGGCGCATTATAAGGGGATCTGAGAGGGCGTCAACCGTTAATTTCATTAAAGTGAAATATCGGGGGAAAAGACCGCGTCGGGGCTGCCAAGTGCTCATCACAGCCCTAGCACCTATATAAGCAGCCAAAAAACAAAGCGGGGCGGCCTGTCGGCCGCCCCGCTTTCACCCCTGCGCCTTACAGGCTCGGGAACGCAAACTGCGAAGCCTCATGGCTGGCCCGCTGTGGCCAGCGCTGGGTGATCGCCTTGCGACGGGTATAGAAGCGCACACCGTCCGGACCATAGGCATGCAGGTCGCCGAACAGCGAACGCTTCCAGCCACCGAAGCTGTGGTACGCCACCGGCACCGGCAGCGGTACGTTGACACCGACCATGCCCACTTCGATCTCGTCGCAGAACAGCCGCGCCGCCTCACCATCACGGGTGAAGATGCAGGTACCGTTGCCGTACTCATGCTCGTTGATCAGCTGCATGGCCTGTTCCAGGCTGTTCACCCGCACCACGCACAGTACCGGGCCGAAGATCTCTTCCTTATAGATGCGCATCTCGGGGGTGACCTTGTCGAACAGGGTACCGCCGACGAAATAGCCATCCTCGTTACCGGCCACACGGTAGCCGCGACCATCGACTACCAGCTTGGCGCCAGCGGCAACGCCGTCATCGATATAGCCCACCACCTTGTCACGCGCGGCGGCGGTCACCAGCGGGCCCATGTCCAGGCCACAGGCAGTGCCGGCACCGATCTTCAGCGCCTTGATTTGCGGCTCCAGCTTGGCGATCAGCGCATCGGCCACCTGGTCGCCGACACACACCGCCACCGAAATGGCCATGCAGCGTTCACCACACGAACCGTAGGCCGCGCCCATCAGCGCGCTGACGGCGTTGTCCAGGTCGGCGTCTGGCATCAGCACCGCATGGTTCTTCGCGCCACCCAGGGCCTGGACGCGCTTGCCGCGCTTGGTGCCCTCGGCATAGATGTACTCGGCGATCGGGGTCGAACCGACGAAGCTCAGGGCCTTGACCTCCGGTGCCTCGATCAGCGCATCGACCGCTTCCTTGTCGCCATGCACGACGTTGAGGATGCCCTTCGGCAGGCCGGCCTCCAGCAGCAGCTGGGCGATGTACAGGGTCGAGCTCGGATCGCGCTCGGACGGCTTGAGGATGAAGGCGTTGCCGCAGGCGATGGCCAGCGGGTACATCCACAGCGGCACCATGGCCGGGAAGTTGAACGGGGTGATGCCGGCGACGATACCCAGCGGCTGGAAGTCGGACCAGGCGTCGATGTTCGGGCCGACGTTGCGGCTGTACTCACCCTTGAGCAGTTCAGGGGCGGCGCAGGCGAACTCGACGTTCTCGATGCCACGCTTGAGCTCACCCGCGGCATCTTCCAGGGTTTTGCCGTGCTCCTCGCTGATCATCTGCGAGATCTTCGCCTCGTTCTGCTCCAGCAACTGCTTGAAGCGGAACATCACCTGGGCACGCTTGGCCGGCGGGGTGTTGCGCCAGGCCGGGAAGGCGGCCTTGGCCGAATCGATGGCCTGCTGGATGGTGGCGCGGCTGGCCAGTTCGACCTTGCGCACGGCCTGGCCGGTGGACGGGTTGAAGACATCGGCGGTGCGCTCGCCCTTGGTGACCAGCTCGCCGTGGATCAGGTGCTGAACAATGCTCATGCAGAACTCCAGATAAAGAAGGTAGAGACAGGCGCGTGGTACTCACGCGCCCGACGTCAAAATCGGAAAAATCAGTCGACCTTGTTCAGGGCTTCGCCCACCGCGTCGAACAGGCGATCCAGCTCTTGCGGCTGGGTGTTGAAGGTTGGCCCGAACTGCAGGGTGTCGCCACCGAAACGCACATAGAAGCCGGCTTGCCACAGCTTCATGGCCGCCTCGTACGGACGGACGATGGCATCACCGTCGCGCGCGGCGATCTGGATGGCGCCCGCCAGGCCGTAGTTGCGGATGTCGACGACGTTCTTCGTCCCCTTGATGCCGTGCAGCAGCTTCTCGAAGTGCGGCGCCAGCTCGGCGGCGGACTGCACCAGGTTTTCCTTCTGCAGCAGGTCCAGCGCGGCGATACCGGCGGCGCAGGCGACCGGGTGCGCCGAATAGGTGTAGCCGTGGGGGAATTCCACCGCATACTCGGGGGTCGGCTGGTTCATGAAGGTCTGGTAGATCTCGCTGGTGGCGATCACCGCGCCCATCGGGATGGCGCCGTTGGTGACCTGCTTGGCGATGCACATCAGGTCCGGGGTGACGCCGAAGGCCTCGGCGCCGGTCATCGCGCCCATGCGGCCGAAGCCGGTGATCACTTCGTCGAAGATCAGCAGGATGTTGTGCTGGCTGCAGATCTCGCGCAGGCGTTTGAGGTAGCCCTTCGGTGGCGGCAGCACACCGGCGGAACCGGCCAGCGGTTCCACGATCACCGCGGCGATGTTCGAGGCGTCATGCAGTTCGATCAGCTTGAGCATCTCGTCGGCCAGGGCGATGCCGCCTTCTTCCGGCATGCCCTTGCTGAACACGTTGGCCGGCAGCACGGTGTGCGGCAGGTGGTCGACGTCCAGCAACTGGCCGAACAGCTTGCGGTTGCCGTTGACGCCGCCCAGGCTGGTGCCGGCGATGTTCACGCCGTGGTAGCCGCGGGCACGGCCGATGATCTTGGTCTTGGTGGCCTGGCCCTTCAGGCGCCAGTAGGCACGGACCATCTTCAGCGCGGTGTCGGCGCACTCGGAACCGGAGTTGGTGAAGAACACGTGGTTCAGGTCGCCCGGCACCAGGTCGACGATCTTCTCGGCCAGCTGGAACGACAGCGGGTGGCCGAACTGGAAGGCCGGCGAATAATCGAGGGTGGCGACCTGGCGGGCCACCGCCTCGCTGATCTCCTTGCGGGTATGCCCGGCACCGCAGGTCCACAGGCCCGAGAGGGCGTCGAACACCTTGCGGCCTTTGTCGTCGACCAGGTAGTTGCCTTCGGCCGCCACGATCAGGCGCGGGTCGCGCTGGAAATTGCGGTTGGCGGTGTACGGCATCCAGTGGGCGTCCAGCTTGAGCTGGCTGGCCAGACCGACCTGGGCGATTTCGGGCATGTTCATCGGGCGATTCCTCGGAAGACGATTAGGCAACGATGGGTGTTGTTGCAGCTAAATTGTCACGGCGATAAAGTTCGAAAAACCCAGCATTTCTAATCTTCAGTCAGCGGATAACTAAACTAATGAGCCGACGCCCCGATCCCCTCGCCCAGGTCAGCGATTTCGACATCCGCCTGCTGAAAATCTACCGCAGCGTCGTCGAATGCGGCGGCTTCTCGGCGGCGGAGAACGTGCTGGGGATCGGCCGCTCGGCGATCAGCCAGCAGATGAACGACCTCGAGCAACGCCTGGGGCTGCGTCTATGCCAACGAGGCCGCGCCGGTTTTTCGCTGACAGAGGAAGGTCGCGAGGTCTACCACTCGGCGCTGCAGTTGCTCAGCGCCCTGGAAACCTTTCGCACCGAAGTGAACGGCCTGCACCAGCACTTGCGCGGCGAACTGAACATCGGCCTCACCGACAACCTGGTGACCCTGCCGCACATGCGCATCACCCACGCCCTGGCCGAACTGAAGGACCGTGGCCCTGACGTACATATCCAGATCCGCATGATCGCGCCCAGCCAGGTCGAGCAGGGCGTGCTCGACGGCAGCCTGCATGTCGGCGTGGTGCCACAGACCAGCCCGCTCTCCGGGCTTGAATACCAGCCGCTGTACAGCGAGCGCTCGCTGCTCTACTGCGCGGTCGGCCATCCGCTGTTCTATGCCGATGACCAGCAGATCGACGACGATCGCCTCAATGGCCAGGATGCGATTGCCCCGACCTTCCGCCTGCCGGCCGACATCCAGGACCATTACCAGGCCCTGCGCTGCACCGCCAGCGCCTCGGACCGCGAAGGCATGGCCTTCCTCATCCTCACCGGGCGCTACATCGGCTACCTGCCCGACCATTACGCGATGTTCTGGGTGCAGCAGGGGCGCCTGCGTGCGCTCAAGCCCGCCCAGCGCTTCTATGACCTGGGCCTGAGTTGGGTGACGCGCAAGGGCCGCCGGCCGAACCTGGTGCTGGAAAGCTTCCTCGAGAGTCTGGCTGCGACACGTTGATACGCATCTGTACCGCTAATGCTTGTCACTTCGGCACAGGCAGGTAATCTGTCGGACATCCGTAACGACCCGCCCGGAATCGTCCATGACCCTAGAAGTCCCTGCGCATCGCTCCCCCGCCTCGGGCAAGCCCGCCGGCCGCATTCGCCAGAAGAACGAGCAGGCCATCATCCAGGCCGCCGAAGACGAGTTCGCCCGGCATGGCTACAAGGGCACGAGCATGAACACCATCGCGCTCAAGGCCGGGCTGCCCAAGGCCAACCTGCACTACTACTTCACCAACAAGCTGGGCCTGTACATCGCGGTGCTGAGCAACATCATCGAACTGTGGGACAGCACCTTCAACGCCCTGAGCGTGGAGGACGACCCGGCCGAGGCGCTCAGCCAGTACATCCGCACCAAGATGGAGTTCTCCCGGCGCAACCCGCAGGCCTCGCGAATCTTCGCCATGGAAGTGATCAGCGGCGGCGAATGCCTGAGCGAGTACTTCAGCGCTGACTACCGTGAATGGTTCCGTGGCCGTGCCGCGGTGTTCCAGGCCTGGATGGACGCCGGCAAGATGGACCGGGTGGACCCTGTGCACCTGATCTTCCTGCTCTGGGGCAGCACCCAGCACTATGCCGACTTCGCCACCCAGATCTGCCAGGTGACCGGCCGCAGCCGGCTGACCAAGCAGGACATGGAAGATGCCAGCAACAACCTTATCCACATCATTCTCAAAGGCTGCGGCATCAGCACGCCCGCCTGACCCGGACTTATGCCTTCTACCCTGCTCGAGCTCTGCGAGTTCCGCGAGGACATCCGCAAGAGCCGCTTCATCACCCTCGCCGGCCCGATCAGCAGCCCGGCCGAGGCCATGGCCTTCATCGAACGCCACAGCGACCTGGCGGCCACCCACAACTGCTGGGCCTGGAAGCTCGGCGGCCAATACCGCAGCAGCGACGACGGCGAGCCTGGCGGCACGGCCGGGCGGCCGATCCTTGCCGCCATCGAGGCCCAGGACTGCGACCAGGTGGTGGTTCTGGTGATTCGCTGGTACGGCGGCATCCAGCTGGGCACCGGCGGCCTGGCCCGGGCCTATGGCGGCGGCGCCAACAAGTGCCTGCAGCAGGCGCCCAAGCGCTTGCTGGTACAGCGAAGCGAGTTCACCTGCAGTTGCACCTTCAGCGAACTGGCGCTGGTCAAGCTGCGCCTGGGCGAGGTCGACGGCCTGGTGCTGGACGAGCAGTTCACCGCCAACGGCGTCGACCTGCGCATCGCCCTGGGTGACAGCCACCTCGAGGTGCTGCAGCAGCAGCTGGCCGACCTGAGCCGCGGGCGTATCCTGCTGGAACGGGCTTGAACGTTGCCCACAACTGCTGTGGGCCTGCCTGTGGATAAGCTTGGGGCATTCCGCCGCAGGCCTTGTGCGGCAAGGCCTGCATCGTGTTGAGCATATTTTGATCACATTTGTGTGACACAGACCCAAGTCACTGAAAGCCTGTGAGTTATCCCCAGTCATCAGCGCCTGCGCGCTCTGAAACGGGCATTTTCAGGCTGCCGCGCTTGCACACAATTACTGTGGAGCAGCCTGTGGATAACCCGTGAACCACCCCGCCAGGCCCCGGCCCCACCGGCCTTTCAGACCATCGATCATTTTTTGACCAGCCGCGGCAGGGCAGCCGGCCGCCACCTGGTTTATGCTCGTCACCCAGGCCTTCCCCTGTGGAGGGAAACCGTCACGTTGTCGCGCGACGAGCGAACCTGTGCACAGCACCGCTCGCCGCGCCCTTGATATGGAGTATCGCTATGACCGCCAACAAGACCGCCCTCATCATCGGCGCCTCCCGAGGCCTCGGCCTGGGCCTGGTGCAACGCCTGCGCGAAGAGGGCTGGAACGTCGTCGCCACCGTGCGCAACCCGCAACAGCCGGGTGCACTGGGCGAAGTCTCCGGGGTGCGCATCGAGCGCCTGGAGATGAACGACACCGCCCAGCTCGACGGGCTCAAGCAACGCCTGCAAGGCGAAGTGTTCGACCTGGTGTTCGTCAACGCCGGGGTGATGGGCCCGCTGCCGCAAGATCTGGAAAGCGTGCAGGTACAGCAGATCGGCGAGCTGTTCATGACCAACGCCGTGGCACCTATCCGTGTCGCCCGCCGCCTGGCCGGCCAGGTACGCGAAGGCAGCGGCGTGCTGGCGTTCATGAGCTCGATCCTGGGCAGCGTGACCATCCCCGACGGTGGCGAAGTCTGCCTGTACAAGGCCAGCAAGGCCGCGCTCAACTCGATGATCAACAGCTTCGTGGTCGACCTGCAGCGCCCCGACCTGGCCGTGCTGGCCATGCACCCGGGCTGGGTGAAGACCGACATGGGCGGCGAGAACGCCGAGATCGACGTGCTCACCAGCACCCGTGGCATGCTCGAGCAGATCAAGGCCCAGAGCGGCAACGGCGGCCTGCGCTTCATCAACTACAAGGGCGAGGCGCTCATCTGGTAAACCCAGGCGATACCGGCCTGGGTGGGCGCATTGCCCGGCCAGGCCCTGTAGAATGGCGGCCAACCGTACCTGATCGAGATTGCACACATGTATGAATGGCTGAACGCCTTGCCCAAGGCGGAACTGCACATGCACCTGGAGGGCTCGCTGGAGCCCGAACTGCTGTTCGCCCTGGCCGAACGCAACAAGATCGCCCTGCCCTGGGCGGACGTCGAGACCCTGCGCAGCGCCTACGCGTTCAACAACCTGCAGGAATTCCTCGACCTCTATTACCAGGGCGCCGATGTCCTGCGCACCGAGCAGGACTTCTACGACCTGACCTGGGCCTACCTGCAGCGCTGCAAGGCGCAGAACGTCATCCACACCGAGCCGTTCTTCGACCCGCAGACCCACACCGACCGGGGCATCCCGTTCGAGGTAGTCCTCGATGGCATCAACCGGGCCTTGAAGGATGGTCGCGAGCAGTTGGGCATCAGCAGCGGCCTGATCCTCAGCTTCCTGCGCCACCTGAGCGAAGACGAAGCGCACAAGACCCTGGACCAGGCCCTACCCTTCCGCGACGCCTTCGTCGCCGTGGGCCTGGACAGCTCGGAAAAAGGCCATCCGCCGAGCAAGTTCCAGCGCGTCTTCGACCGCGCCCGCAGCGAAGGCTTCCTGACCGTGGCCCATGCCGGCGAAGAGGGCCCGCCCGAGTACATCTGGGAAGCCCTCGACCTGCTGAAGATCCAGCGCATCGACCACGGCGTGCGCGCCATCGAGGACGAGCGTCTGATGCAGCGCATCATCGACGAGCAGATCCCGCTGACCGTCTGCCCACTGTCCAACACCAAGCTGTGCGTGTTCGAACACATGGGCCAGCACAACATCCTCGACATGCTCGAGCGTGGGGTGAAGGTCACGGTCAACTCCGATGATCCGGCCTACTTCGGTGGCTACGTCACCGAGAACTTCCACGCCCTGCACCAGCACCTGGGCATGACCCAGGACCAGGCACGCCGCCTGGCGCAGAACAGCCTGGACGCGCGCCTGGTCCGCTAGCCGGCCTGTCGGGCCGGGAGGCAGGCGATCGCGTTGATCTGCTGCTGGCCGAGCGGTGTGAGCTGCACCGCCCGGCTGCCCTCCTGCTCACGCACCCAGCCCGACTGGGTGAACAACCGAAGCAGGGCCTTGCCCAGGCAGCCGCCCAGGTGCGGGCCCTGATCGTTCCATTTGCTGCAGTGGCAGATCACGCAGCCGCGCCGGTCACCAGCGGCCAGCGCATCGATGAACACCCCCAGCGCCTCCAGGTGCTCCTTGCCCTCCTGGCTCACCGACAGGTACTGCTCGCTCCCCTCCAACCAACCGGCCACATGCAGGCGGTGGAGTAGCGCGGCGGCCACTTCGCCGCCCAGGTGGTCGCCACACAGGCGCGCCTTGCGCATCGACAGGGGAATCTGCAGCGTCGTGCCCTGCTCTGCCGGTGAGCGGGTCGCCAGTTGAACGCTGGCCAGCGCCTCCACCGCGGTGCCGACCTCCGGCGTGGCCAGGCGGAAGAAGCGCTTGCGGCCACGCGCCTCGTGCCTGAGCAGCCCGGCACTGGACAACAGCGACAGGTGCGCGCAGGCCGACGAGGTGCTCAAGCCGGTGAGCACGGCAAGCTCGTCCGCCGCACGCGGGGTGCCATCGATCAACGCCCACAACATGGCGCTGCGCTTGGGATCGGCCATCAGGTTGGCGACCTGACTGATGCTGCGGACTGCGTTCATGAACCTGAAGCTCCCTGATGAATCCCGCCTGCTGGCGAACGCCGCAGATGCCCTGCCTCCGGTGTGGGCAAGCGCAGGATGGTTCGTGTGCCGGATGATCGGCGCCAGCCGCGCAAAACGCTTACGCCACGCTGGTCGCCGGAGGCAGTATAAGCCGCTGGAAGGCGCTCGCCGTGAGGGAGGCATGGCCCAGGCGGGTCGGCATTCGCCTCCCAAAAAACGTTCTGAAAGATGCGTCTGTCAGAGCGATAGACGACTGATCCTGCTCATCCCCCGTACTACCGTGGCTGTAGCGGGAACGAAGCTGACAGGTGCTATCAGGGGGCTCGATATGTCCGACAGTGAAGGGGAATATTTCCGCCTTACAAAACAGAAGGTCTCCTTACTTCAGACCGTCATGACCGTCAGTCAGGGTACTGACCCTGGTCATGGCACGGGGCGGGGGCAGCGCTACACTAGATCCGCTCCCGCTCACTGGAGGTGGATCGCGATGAAGATTGTCGTCAGTGCGTCGAACCGGAATCCCGCCTGCCCCTGGCAGGTCCAGCTCGACCAGCATGTGGTGAGTTTCCGCAGCGAGGCCGAGGCACGGTCGTTCGTCGCCCTGCTGGAGGCGCGCCTCAACGCGCCCCACCCGCTCACGCAGGCCGGCTGGCCTGCAGGCGGCGGGTCAGCATTGCGACACTGACCACCAGCGCGCCGCACAGGCTGATCACCAGCGCCATGGGCACCGCGCTGCCATCGTGCAGCACCCCGACCAGCGCCGCCGCGCCCGCGGCGACGCTGAACTGCAGGCAGCCCATCAAGGCCGAGGCACTGCCCGCCCGCGTGCCTTGCCCGCTCATGGCGCAGGCCGAGGCGTTGGGGATGATGCAGCCGAGGCTGGCGATGCACACGAACAGCGGCACCAGTAATGGCCAGAGCTGTGCCGGGCGCAACGCCGCGACCACCAGCAGCGCCAGCGCCGCCACCAGGTACAACCACACCGCTCGCGCCAGCAGGAACGCCGGGCCGCGCTTGGCCAGCAGCCGCGCATTGACCTGGGCCATCAGGATGAAGCCCGCGGCGTTGGTGCCGAACAACCAGCCGTAGTGCTCGGGCGGCACACCGTAGAGTTTGATGAACACGAACGGCGAACCAGCGATGTAGGCGAACATCCCGGCGATGGCGATGCCGCCGGTCAGTGCATGGCCGACGAATACCCGGTCGCCGAGCAGGCTCAGGTACTGGCGCAGCGCGCCCGACAGCGGCTGGCGCGGTATATGGGCCGGCAGGCTTTCCGGCAGGCCCAGGCCGACCGCCAGCAGGCAGGCCGCGCTGAACAACCCCAGGGCGAGGAATATCGACTGCCAGCCGGCCACGTTGACCAGCACGCCACCGAGCATCGGCGCGAGGATCGGCGCCAGGCCCATCACCAGCATCAGCTGCGAGAACACCTTGGCCGAGGCCACCGCGTCACACTTGTCGCTGACGATCGCCCGCGACAGCACCATGCCGGCGCAACCGCCCAGGGCCTGGACGAAACGCGCCAGGATCAGGCTGTCGAGATTGGGCGCATAGGCGCAGGCCAGCGACGCCACGGTGAACAGGCCAACCCCGAACAGCAGCGGCAGGCGCCGGCCGAAACGGTCGGCCACCGGCCCGTAGGCGAGCTGGCCCAGGGACAGGCCGAGGAAGTAGGCGGCCAGGGTGGCCTGCACATGCTTTTCGTCGGTGCCGAAGGCATGCGCCATGGCCGGGAAGGCCGGCAGATAGAAGTCGATCGCCAGAGGCCCGAACGCACTGAGGGCGCCGAGAATCAGCAAGGTTCGCAGGTTCATGGAGAATCCATAGCAGGCTAAGCAAGTTCGCTAGTCTACCTGAAAACCTTTGTATTGATTTTGTGGGTGCACGACGGGAGCTTTGCATCGTCTGTCAGACCGAGCGCCGCGCGGGCGGCGCTCGATCTCATAGGCGCCGTAAGACTATCGCCATGCACACCGCGATATCTCAGGCCACTTCGGCCTGATACCCCTCTTCACGAATCGCCGCGAGGATCCGATCCGCCGCCAGGGCACTCTCCACCCGCACCTGCCGCGCCGCCAGGTCCACTTCCACCCGCGCCGCCGCATCCTGCTCCTGCACCGCCCGGGTCACGCCCTTCACGCAGTGACCACAGGTCATGCCTTGCACATTGAACACTTGCATCGAGGTTGCCTCCTTGTGGGTTTTGCCCAGTCTCAGCCTTGCCATCGGGGCAAGGTCAAGTTCCGCGGAAAACGGCCGGGCTGGAAATCCGCGCGCGGCTCGGCCAAGCTGCGCCTTTGACGATTTTGGCAAGCAGGAGATTTTTCATGATCAGGGCAGCATTGGGCCTCGTCGGATTGCTGGGCGCACTGGCCGTCGTGCCACCGGCCAGCGCCGAGGGCAATTCGGACTACAGCGTGCTGATCATTTCCCGGGAACGCCTGGAGGTGGCCACCAGCTGCGAGATCGGCATCTACCTCAACGACCAGCTGTCCGGCCGCCTGTTCCAGGAGCAGACGACTTCGTTCAACCTGCCGCCGGGCCCCGTCGATGTGCGCCTGCGCCTGCTGCCCGGGCAGGTACCCGGCTGCGCCCCCGGCGTCGAGGACCAGCGCAGCACGCGCCTGACCCTGCAGGCGGGCCAGATCAACAAATACCGTATCGCCATGGGGCACAATGGCCTGGTGCTCAAGAGAGCCGGCCTGGGCTATTGACCTTGCCCGCATGGCAAGGTTGATGCTGGAGGCCTGTCCACGGAGGAGAGAGCCATGCCCGCATCCACCACCTTCGACCTGCCGATCGGCGGCATGACCTGCGCCAGCTGCGCAGGTCGGGTCGAACGCGCCCTGCGCAAGGTCACCGGTACCGAACACGTCAGCGTCAACCTCGCCACCGAGCAGGCCCGGGTCCAGGCCCCGGCCGACAGCCTGCCGGCGCTGGTCGACGCGGTGCGCGACGCCGGCTACAGCGTCCCCACCCGTACCCTCGAACTGCAGATCGGCGGCATGACCTGTGCCAGTTGCGCCGGCCGGGTCGAGCGCGCCCTCGGCAAACTGCCGGGGGTCGAGCAGGTCAGCGTCAACCTGGCCAGCGAACGCGCCCACCTCGAAGTGCTCGAGGGCGTCGATGACGGCGCGCTGATCGCCGCGGTCGAGAAGGCCGGTTACAGCGCCACCCTGCCACTTGCCAGCCACGATGACCAGGCCCAGGCCCGACGCCGCCTGCGCAACGAACGCCTGGCGGTCGCCGCCGCCCTGCTGCTGGCACTGCCACTGGTGCTGCCGATGCTGGTGCAACCGTTCGGCCTGCACTGGATGCTGCCGGCCTGGGCGCAGTTCCTGCTGGCCACCCCGGTGCAGTTCATCCTTGGCGCGCGCTTCTACGTCGCCGCCTGGAAGGCCGTGCGCGCCGGCGCCGGCAATATGGACCTGCTGGTCGCCCTGGGCACCAGCGCCGGCTATGGCCTGAGCCTGTACCAATGGGCCAATGCGCACACCGGCATGGAGCCGCACCTGTACTTCGAAGCCTCGGCGGTGGTGATCGCCCTGGTGCTGCTGGGCAAGTACCTGGAAAGCCGCGCCAAGCGCCAGACCGCCAGCGCCATCCGGGCACTGGAAGCCCTGCGTCCGGAACGCGCCGTGCGGGTTATCGACGGGCGCGAGGAAGACGTCGCCATCAGCCAGCTGCGCCTCGACGATGTGGTGCTGGTCAAGCCCGGCGAACGCTTCCCGGTCGATGGTCAGGTGCTCGAAGGCAGCAGCCACGCCGACGAAGCCCTGATCAGCGGTGAAAGCCTGCCGGTGCCCAAGCAGCCCGGCGACGCAGTAACCGGTGGCGCCATCAACGGCGAAGGCCGCCTGCTGGTGAAGACCCTGGCGCTGGGTACCGAGACCGTGCTGGCCCGCATCATCCGCCTGGTCGAGGATGCCCAGGCGGCCAAGGCGCCGATCCAGAAGCTGGTCGACCGGGTCAGCCAGGTGTTCGTCCCCGCCGTGTTGGTGCTGGCCCTGGTTACTTTGGTCGGCTGGTGGCTGGCCGGCGCACCGCTGGAAACCGCGCTGATCAACGCCGTCGCCGTGCTGGTGATTGCCTGCCCCTGCGCCTTGGGCTTGGCCACGCCCGCGGCGATCATGGCCGGCACCGGCGTCGCCGCCCGCCACGGCATCCTGATCAAGGACGCCGAAGCACTGGAGCGCGCCCATGCGGTCAACCGCGTGGTGTTCGACAAGACCGGCACCCTCACCTCCGGCAGCCCGCGCATCGTCCATCAGCAGGCCAGCAGCGGCGATGACAAAGATCTGCTGCGCCTGGCCGGCGCCCTGCAACGCGGCAGCGAGCACCCATTGGCCAAGGCGGTGTTCGACGCCTGCGCCGAACGCAATCTTGACGTACCGCAAGTGACCGACAGCCAGTCCCTCACCGGCCGTGGCATCGCCGGCCAGGTGGACGGTCGCGAGCTGGCCCTGGGCAACCGCCGCTTGCTCGACGAGAGCCAACTGGTGCCGGGCGAACTGGCGGCCAGTGCCCAGGCCTGGGAGACCGAGGGACGCACCTTGTCCTGGCTGATCGAACTCGGCAGCCAACCCCGCGTGCTGGGCCTGTTCGCCTTCGGCGACAGCCTCAAGCCCGGCGCCGGCCAGGCCATCGCCGCCTTGCATGCACGCCACATCAGCAGCCACCTGCTGACCGGCGACAACCGCGGCAGCGCCAAGGTGGTGGCCGAGGCCCTTGGCATCGACGACGTGCACGCCGAAGTGCTGCCGGCGGACAAGGCGGCCACAGTGGCCGCGCTCAAGCAACAGGGCGTGGTGGCCATGGTCGGCGACGGCATCAACGATGCCCCGGCGCTGGCGGCCGCCGACATCGGCATCGCCATGGGCGGTGGCACCGACGTGGCCATGCAGGCGGCCGGCATCACCCTGATGCGCGGCGACCCGCGCCTGGTGCCCGCCGCCCTGGAGATCAGCCGCAAGACCTACGCGAAGATCCGCCAGAACCTGTTCTGGGCATTCATCTACAACCTGATCGGCATCCCCCTGGCCGCGCTGGGCTACCTCAATCCGGTGCTGGCCGGCGCCGCCATGGCGTTGTCCAGCGTCAGTGTGGTGAGCAATGCCCTGTGGCTGAAGACCTGGAAACCCACCGCCATCGACCAGGAGGCCCCATGAACATCGGCCAGGCCGCCCGCCGCAGCGGGCTCAGCGCCAAGATGATCCGCTACTACGAGTCCATCGGCCTGCTGCGCCCCGCCACGCGCAGCGAAAGCGGCTACCGGCTGTACCAGCAGGAGGACCTGCACAGCCTGGCGTTCATCAAGCGCTCGCGGGACCTGGGCTTTTCCCTGGAGGAAGTCGCCAGGCTGCTGACCCTGTGGCAGGACCGCCAGCGCGCCAGCGCCGACGTGAAGGCCCTGGCCATGCAGCATATCGAGGCGCTGGACAAGCGCATCGAGGAGCTGGTGAGCCTGCGCGACACCCTCGGCGAACTGGTTGCCCACTGCCAGGGCGACGACCGGCCGGACTGCCCGATCCTCAAGGACCTGGCCAATGGCAGCGGGTGTTGTCACTGACCGATACACCAGCCGCTGCTATAGGCGCAGTTCCCCTGGTGTGGCGCCGAACAACTGGCGAAAGGCGGCGATATAGGCCGAGGTCGAGTCATACCCGCAGCCCAGCGCGGCCTGGGTGACGCTCTCCCCGGCCTCCAGCAGCGCCAGTGACGACAGCAGGCGCATGCGCTGGCGCCAGTTGCGAAAGCTCAGCCCCGTCTCGCGCTGGAACAGGCGCATCAGGGTCTTTTCCGACACCCCGAGTTGCACCGCCCACTGCTGCAGGGTCTGGGGCTGGTCGGGGGCGGCGATCAAGCCGTTGCACAACGCCAACAGGCCCGGGTGGCGCGGCAGCGGCAGCGAGAATCCCACCTGCGGCAAGGTGCGCAGCTGGTCCAGCAACACGGCCACCAGCCGCGCCTCGGCACTGTCGCCTTCCGGGTAGTTCACCGCGAAGGTGCAGAACTGCTTGATCAACTCCCGCGCCAGCGGCGTGACTTCCAGTACCCGGCACTCACCCGGCGCCCAGGGGCAGGCATCACGGCGCACGTACAGGCTGCGCATCTCGGCCTGCATCGAGGTCAGCACTTCATGCTCGGTGCCGGCCGGGATCCACACGCCCCACTGCGGCGGGGCGAAGTAGCTGCCGTCGCTGGTATAGACACCAAGCACGCCGCTGATGGCATAGGAGAACTGCACCCAGTCATGCTGGTGACGGGTGGTCCAGGATCCGGCGCCCAGGCTCTCGGCGCGGGCGTAGAGTGGCCTGGGCAACTGGTCCAGGGCGGGGATGGGACGCGGTCCGGTGATCGACATGCTGAGGCCTGGTGTCTCGGGTCGGACAAGGGTACCAGCCATCGCCGCCTAGCGTTCGACGATCGCCGTCACCCCCTGCCCGCCCGCCGCGCAGATCGAGATCAGGCCACGTCCCTTGCCACGCTCGCTCAGCAGCTTGGCCATGTTCGCCAGTATCCGCCCGCCCGTCGCAGCGAACGGATGCCCGGCGGCCAGCGAGCTGCCCTTCACGTTCAGCCTGGCACGATCGATCGACCCCAACGGCCCTTCGAGCCCCAGCCGCGTGCGGCAGTAGTCGGCATCCTCCCAAGCCTTTAGGGTGCACAGCACCTGGGCGGCGAAGGCTTCGTGGATCTCGTAGAAGTCAAAATCCTGCAAGGTCAGGCCATTGCGCGCCAGCAGCCGCGGCACCGCGTACACCGGCGCCATCAGCAGGCCTTCCTGGCCATGGACGAAATCGACTGCCGCCGCCTCGCCGTCCACCAGGTAGGCCTGCACCTTCAGGCCCTGCGCCTCGGCCCAGGCCTCGCTGCCGAGCAACACCAGCGAGGCGCCATCGGTCAACGGCGTGGAATTGCCCGGCGTGAGCGTGCCCAGGCCGCTGCGCTCGAACACCGGCTTGAGCTTGGCCAGTTGCTCCAGGCTCAGGTCGGCGCGCAGGTTGTTGTCCCGGGTCAGACCGAGGTAGGGGGTGAGCAGGTCGTCGTGCCAGCCCTCGCGGTAGGACGCCGCCAGGTGCTGGTGGCTGAGCAGGGCCAGTTCATCCTGCTCCTCGCGGCCGATCTGCCAGGTCTGCGCCATGCGTTCGCAGTGCTCGCCCATCGAAAGCCCCGTGCGTGGCTCGCCATTGCGCGGCAACTCGGGCTTGAGCAGGCCCGGGTGCAGTTTCAGGAAGGGCTTGAGACGCTCACCGAGGGTCTTGCCGCGGTTGGCCTGCAGCAGGATCTGGCGCAGCCCTTCGCTCACCGCGATGGGCGCGTCCGAGGTGGTGTCGACGCCCCCGGCGATGCCACTGTCGATCTGCCCCAGGGCGATCTTGTTGGCCACCAGCAACGCCGCTTCCAGGCCGGTGCCGCAGGCCTGTTGGATGTCGTAGGCCGGCGTCTGCGGCGACAGTCTCGAGCCGAGCACGCACTCGCGGGTCAGGTTCATGTCACGCGAATGCTTGAGCACCGCGCCGGCCGCCACCTCGCCCAGGCGCAGGCCGTGCAGCCGGTAACGCTCCACCAGGCCTTCGAGGGCCGCCGTGAGCATCGCCTGGTTGCTGGCCTTGGCGTAGGCACCGTTGGAGCGGGCGAAGGGAATCCGGTTGCCCCCCAGGATTGCGACCCGGCGAATTGACTGCATGCCTGTTCCTCCTGAAACAATTTGAGCCTTAAGCCTAGGTTCTTTTCGCGCATTCGAACGACCCTGCCACAAACTTGGTCCACACTTGCATGCTTGCCTTCAGGGAGAACCGTACATGAGCGACCGCTATCTGGGCTTTGCCAACTCCACCCTCGGACGCAAACTGGTCGACACCCTCGGCCTGCCCCGCCCGGTGCCGCTGGAACGCTGGCAGGCCGGGCGCCTGCGTCCCATCGAGGGCGCACTGGTGCTGGGCGGCGGGCCGCTGGCAGGCCAGGTGGCGGCGATCGCCCCGCGTCTGACGGCCGACTGCTATGGCTTCGCCAGCGAAACGCTCGAGGTCCCCGCCTGGGTCGCGGGCCTGGGGTCAAAGCTCAAGGCGGTGGTGTTCGATGCCAGTCACCTGTCCGACAGCGATGACCTCAAGCAGTTGCGTGAATTTTTCCAACCCCTGCTGCGCAGCCTGGCCTCCAGCGCCCACGTGGTAATCCTGGGCCGTGCGCCAGAAGATGTGGCCGATGCGCAGGCCAGCGTCGCCCAGCGCGCCCTCGAAGGCTTCAGCCGCTCGCTGGCCAAGGAGCTGCGCAACGGCGCCACGGCCAACCTGCTGTATGTCGCCGAAGGTGCCGAAAACCAGCTCGAGGGCGCGCTGCGCTTCTTCCTTTCGCCCAAAAGCGCGTTCGTTTCCGGCCAGGTCCTGCGCCTGGCGCCCTGCGCAGCCCAGGTGCAGGACTGGACCCGCCCGCTGGCCGGGCGCCACGCCCTGGTCACCGGCGCCGCCCGAGGCATCGGCGCGGCGATTGCCGAAACCCTGGCCCGGGACGGCGCCGAGGTGACGCTGCTCGATGTGCCCCAGGCCCAGCGCGACCTCGACGCCCTCGCCGCGCGCCTGGGCGGCCGCGCCCTGGCGCTGGACATCTGCGCCGCCGATGCCGCCACGCAACTGCTCGAAGCCCTGCCCCAGGGCCTGGATATCGTCGTGCACAACGCCGGCATCACCCGCGACAAGACCCTCGCCAACATGACCCCGGAGTACTGGGACGCGGTGCTGGCCGTCAACCTCAAGGCGCCCCAGGTGCTGACCCAGGCGCTGTTCGAAGGCGACAAGCTGCACGCGGATGCGCGCATCACCCTGCTCGCCTCGGTCAGCGGCATCGCCGGCAACCGCGGCCAGTCCAACTACGCGGCCAGCAAGGCCGGGCTGATCGGCTTCGCCCAGGCCTGGGCGCCACGCCTGGCCGAACAGGGCGCCAGCATCAATGCGGTGGCGCCGGGCTTCATCGAAACGCACATGACCGCGGCCATGCCCATGGGCCTGCGCGAGGCCGGTCGACGCCTGAGTTCGCTGGGCCAGGGCGGCTTGCCGCAGGACGTCGCCGAAGCCATCGCCTGGCTCAGCCAGCCGGGCTCGGGCGCGGTCAATGGCCAGGCCCTGCGGGTCTGCGGCCAGGCCTTGATGGGAGCCTGACCATGACCCGACCCTGGCACGACCTGCACGGCCCCGACTCACGACTGAGCCTGTACCTGCGCGCCCTCGGCAAACGCAAGATCCGTGGCAGCCAGCTGCCGGAGCAGGGCCTGCGCTGTTTCCTGCGGGTCGATCCCGCCAACCTGGCGGCCTACCGCCGGCTCTGCCACTTCGCGGACGACGGCCGCCTGCCGGGTACCTACCCGCACATCATGGCCTTCAGTTTGCAACTGCAGCTGCTCACCGCCGAGGATTTTCCCTTCCCGCTGCTGGGGCTGGTGCACCTGCACAACAGCCTGCAGGTGCTGCGCCCACTGGGCGGCATCGACGGGCTGCGCTTCGCGGTGTACGCCGACAACCTGCAGCCCCATGAAAAGGGCGGCACATTCGACCTGGTGACCGAGGCCGAGGACGGCCTCGGCCTGCTCTGGCGCGAAACCAGTCGCATGCTGGTGCGCGGCCTCAAGCTCGAGGCGCCGGCGGCGGACCTGGCCGAGACAACGCCCACCGCGTTGCCCGAGGCCACCCGCTGGTATGCCGACGGCGATATCGGCCGACGCTACGCCAGGGTCTGCGGCGACTACAACCCGATCCACCTGAGCAGCCTCACGGCACGCCTGTTCGGCTTCCCCAGGGCCATCGCCCATGGCATGTGGAGCAAGGCCATGGCGCTGGCGGCTTTGCAGGGGCACCTGCCCAAGGCCGGGTATGCCTTTTCGGTGGACTTCCACAAACCGGTGCGCCTGCCTTCGGAGGTGATACTGAGCGCCAGCGAGGCGGGGCCAAGCGGCGAGCTGCGCCTGGATGGTCACGGCGGGCTGCTGCATATGCTCGGCAGTTGGCGCACGCTCTGATCGGGCTTGCTTTGCAAGGCACCTCGCCGGAAGCTATGCGCCACGAGGAGACCCCGATGAACCTGCAAGAACTGACCGAACGCCTGCACCGCATCCGCGACACCAACGACTGGCGGGTATTCCACAGCCCGAAGAACCTGGCCATGGCCGCCAGCGTCGAAATGGCCGAGCTGGTGGAGATCTTCCAGTGGCTGACCGAGGACCAGTCCCGCCAGCTGCCCGCCGACAAGCTCGCCCACGCTGGCCAGGAAGTCGGCGATATCGTCCTCTACCTGTTGCTGCTGTGCAGCGAGCTGGGCCTGGACATGGATGAGGTGGTACGGGCCAAGCTCGCCGACAGCGAGAGGCGCTTCGGTAAATGAACGACCGTCACTTCGATGAGCTGGCCAGCCGCTTCGCCGAGAAGATCTACGGCGGCGCCAAGGGCGCCATCCGCCTGGCGGTGCTCCAGGCCGACCTGGCCGAAGCCCTGCCCGACCGCCCGCTGCGGGTGCTCGATATCGGCGCGGGACTCGGTCACATGGCCCTGTGGCTGGCCCAGCGCGGCCACCAGGTGACCCTTGCCGAACCTGCCGCGCCGATGCTCGACGGCGCCCGTGCGCGCTTTGCCGAGGCCGGCCAGCAGGCGACCTTCATCCAGGCGCCGTGGCAGGACCTGCTCGGCCAGCTCACCGAACCCTACGACCTGGTGCTGTGCCATGCCGTGCTCGAATGGCTGGCCGAACCCGAGAGCATCCTGCCGGTGCTGCACCAGCTGACCGCACCGGGCGGCTGGCTGTCGCTGGCCTTCTACAACCGCGACGCGCTGGTCTACCGCAACCTGCTCAAGGGCCATTTCCGCAAGCTGCGGCACAATCGCCTGGCCGGTGAAAAGCAGAGCCTCACGCCACAGAAACCACTTGATCCGCGCGAGCTCAGGGCGCAACTTGAAGCGCTGTGGCAGGTCGAAAGCGAGAGCGGCGTACGGGTATTCCACGACTACATGCCCAAGGAGTTCCAGGACAAGGCCGAGCTGCTCGACCTGCTGGAGATGGAACTGGCGCACCGCCGCCACCCCAGCTTCGCCGGCCTGGGCCGCTACCTGCACTGGATGTGCCGCCCCCACTGAACCGCTCGCCAGGAGGATCCATGCCGTACCGTCTGCTCTGCCTGGCCCTGCTCCCCCTCGCCCTGGCCGCCTGCCAGGGCAGCAACCCCTATGTCGCCAGCGGCAAGCCGCTGCCGCCGGCGCCGCCCCAGGCCGCCAATACCTTCGATGCCAGCGCCTATCCCGCGCCGGCACGCGACTACGGCCGTTACCGCAGCTGGAGCTGGCGCAACAACCAGCCACCCGGGGGCCTGGTCAACGCGACGCCGGGCCAGCTGGCCGACGCGGTGAGCGGCGCACTCGACCAGCACGGCCTGCGCCCGGCGCACAATGCGCCCGCCGACCTGCTGGTCAGCGCCGACGTGCGCCTGGAACGGCGCCTGCGCCAGGTGCGCGACTACGACTACGATCCCTACTATGGTCCCTACCCTTACGGCGGCGTCGGCTACGGTGGCTATCGCAACGGCTATGGCGGCTACGCCAGCGTGCCGATCGTGCGCACCTACGAAGTCGAGGTGATGGTGGTGCGCATCGACCTGTTCGATGCCCGCAACGGCCAGCCGGTGTGGAGCGCCAGCGCCGAAAGTGGCAGCGACAAGGACTCGCCGCGTGAACGCGAAAGCGCCCTGCGCGAGTCGGTGAGCAAGGCGATGAGCGGCTATCCTCCCAGCTAACCTCCCACGGAGAACCATCATGTTGCGCCGTCTCGTTCTACTGTCCTTCGCCCTGCTGCTGGCCGCCTGTTCGAGCAACAACGTGCAGCACGACTTCGATGCCAGCCGCGACTTCGCCGCCTACCGCAGCTGGGCCTGGCAGGAGCCGGGCCTGCAATATCGCCCGGACGATCCGCGGATCAAAAGCGACCTGACCGAACAGCGCATTCGCCAGGCGGTCGCCGGCCAGCTCGACCAGCGCGGCCTGCGCCCGGTCCAGGGCAATGCCCGGGCGGATGTGAAGGTGCGCGCCTACCTGATCGTCGAGGACCGCCAGCAGCAGATCACCACCAATTACGGCGGTGCCTGGGGTGGCTACTGGGGCGGTTACTGGGGTGGGCCGATGTACAACGAGACGCGCAGCGTCGACTACAAGGTGGCGACCATCCAGGTCGACCTGTTCGACGGCCGCGACGGCAAGCTGGTATGGCGCGGCAGCGCCGAGCAGATCATGAACAACTACCCGCCCAGTCCGCAGGAGCGTAATGCTGCGATCCAGAAGACCGTGACCCAGGTGTTGAGCAACTATCCGCCACATTGAAACCTGAGCGCCCCCTGTAGGAGCGGCCTTGTGCCGCGAAAGGGCCGCACAGCGGCCCCAGCGATCTATGCATGAACGCTGAAATCCAGGGGCTGCTGCGCAGCCCTTTCGCGGCACAAGGCCGCTCCTACAGGGTGTCGTGCGCAGTATACAAGGCAACTTGCCATCACCTTGACTACACTCCTTGCACCGCCGCCGCGCTGCCGGGCCACAGGCCGGCAAAGGAGTGCCCGTGGTTCCCCGTTCCGCTGTGCGCCAACGTGGCGCGATCGGCCTGATGGCCGCGCTGACCATGGGCCTGGCCCTGGTGTTCATGCTCCTGACCGTCGACAGCGGCCGCCTCTACCTCGAACAACGCAAGCTGCAGCGCATCGCCGACATGGCCGCCCTGGAAGCCGCCGAGCACGGCGGAGTCTGCAGCGGCAGCGGCCCGCAGGCCTCCGCCCTGGCCCGCACCGCAGCCACCCGCAACGGCCACTCGCCCCTCAATCCACTGATCGCCAGCTGTGGCTACCTGCGTACCGGCATCGACAACCTGCGCACCTTCACCGCCGACAACGTGCGCAACGAGGCGATCAAGGTCGAGGTCAGCAACGTGGTGGTCACCAGCGTCGCCGGTGGGGTGTATGCGCTGGTCCAGGGCGGCGCCATCGCCCGCACCACCACCCTGCGCGCCAGCGCAGTGGCCGCCAGCCCCGGGACGCCCCAGGCGCGGCTGAGCATCCGCACCACCCTGGCCACCGTCAACTCGACCCAGGGCTCGGTGCTCAACGCCCTGCTCAAGGCCCTGGGCGGCACGGCGCAACTTGATGTGCTGGGCTGGCAGGGCCTCGCCAACACCCAGCTCGACCTGTTGAAATACCTCGACCAGCTGGCGGTGGACCTGCACCTGGATGTCGGCGACTACCAGCAACTGCTCAACGCCGACACCAGCGCCACCGTCCTGCTGCAGGCCGCGGTCAAGGTGCTGCAGCAAAGCGGCGCCGCCGTCGACGTGATCACCAACCTGGGCAAGCTGGCGGCGGACCTGCCGGTGGGCGGCCTGCAACTGGGCGAGCTGCTCGACCTGCAGAACGGCACGGCCCAGGCCGGCCTCGACGCGAGCATCCAGTTGCTGCAACTGGTGCAAGGGGTGATCCAGCTGGCGGCCAGCGAGAACGCGGTCAACGCCGACCTGCCGATCAGTGTGCTCGGCCTGGTCAATGGCCGCGTGCAACTGCGGGTGATCGAGCCCCCGCAGATCTCGGCGGTGGGTGACCCGCGCACGGACGAACTGCGTGTTCATACCGCCCAGATCCGCGCGTTGGTGTCCCTCGACCTGCCCCTGCTGAGCGGCATCGCCGGGCTGCTCAACGCGGTGCTGGACCTGGCGGCACCCTTGACCAACGTGCTCAACAACCTGCTCAGCCTGAACCTGCTGGGCACCGTGCAATCGTTGACCTGCGCCCTGGGCATTCCGTGCAAGGTCAGCGACATCAAGCTGCTGGACGGCCAGGTGCATATCGATATCGGCATCGAAGTCGCCGAAGGCAGCAGCCGCCTGCGCCCGGCACCGCCCGACAACTACACGTGCACCCCGAAGAGCCTGACCACCCTCACCCAGCGCTCGGCGGCGAAGATCGCCATCGGCAGGTTCGATTCCCCGGCGGACTTCCTCAACAACGGCACCACCATGGTCAAGGCCCTGCCGGTCATCGATATCGGCACCAATGTCTGCAGCCGCCTGCTGATCCTGCCGCCGTCCTGCGGCACACGGGTGCCCTATGCCGGCGGCGGCATCGGCCTGCGGGTGGACAGCAAGCTGCTGGGCAGTGGTCCGGCGGAAAAGACGCTGCTGTTCAGCGGTGCCCACGCCCCGACCGAAATCGGCCAGGAACCTGCCTACCAACCCATGGACAGCGACCAGGCCCAGGTGGTGGCGAGCCTGTCCGACACCCTGGCGGGCATTCACCTGGAAGCCTACAAGCCCACCGGCAATGGCGGCCTCGGCCAGGTGCTGGTGCTCACCGCCGGGCTGCTGGACGGGGTGAAGAACATCCTCGAGCCGGTCATCAAGAACCTGCTCAGCCCCCTGCTCGATCCCCTGGTCAACGGCTTGCTCAAGGTGCTGGGCATCGACCTGCTCGACGCCCAGGTCGGCACCAACCTCAGTTGCGCCAGCGGCCACGCTCAACTGGTGCTGTGAAGGGGCAGCTCGACCCGCAAGCACGCGCCCTCGGCGTCGTTGTCCACGCTCAGGCGGCCGCCCATCTGGCTGACGATGCCATGGCTGACCGACAGACCCAGCCCGGTGCCGACCCCGGCCGGCTTGGTGGTGAAGAAGGGTTCGAATATCCGCTCGTGCAACTGCGGATCGATCCCGCCGGCGTTGTCCTCCACCAACAGCCACAGGCATCCGCCATGCAGCACCTGGCGTACCCGGATCCACGGTTGCGCCACCTGCTTTTCCAGCAGGGCATCACGGGCGTTGACCATCAGGTTGATCAGCACCTGTTCCAGCTGGTCCTGATGCCCGAGCACCTGCGCCAGGGCCTCGGGCGGCTCCAGGCGCAGCGTCACGCCCTTGCCGCGCAGGCCTTCCTCGAGCAACGCCCGGGCGCCTTCCACCGCGGCCCAGGCGGCGAAGGGCTCGCGCTCGACCGCCGAGCGCCGGCCATACACCCGCATATGGTCGACCAGCCGGGCGGCGCGCTCGACCTGGGCTTCGATACGGCGCAGCTTGTCCTCCAGGTAGGCCTGATCGGCGGCGCCGTTCTCCAGGCGCTTGAGGGTGTTGGCCACCGCCATGCGCATGACGTTGAGCGGCTGGTTGATCTCGTGCAGCAGCCCGGTGGCCAGCTCGCCAAGGGTCGCCATCTTCGCGCCCTGCAACAGTTGCTGCTGGCTGCGCCGTACCTCGGTGTTGTCGCGGCCCACGGCCTGGACCTCCAGCAGGTTGCCTTCGGCGTCGAACAACCCACGGTCGGCCCAGATCCACCAGGCGTGCTCGCGACCGGGCAGCTGCAGGCAGATCTCCGCGCTGCTCACCGGCTGCTCAGGCGTCAGCGCCTGCAGGCGCAGGAGGAAGGCCTCACGCTGGCCGGCGGACAACCATTGCCCCAGGTCCGCGCCCAGCAACTGCTCGGGCATGCAGCCCAGGTAGTCGGCCAGGGGCCGATTGCCAAACAGCACGGTCAGGTCCGGGCGATAACGACAGATCATCGCCGGCGAGTCCTCCACCAGCACGCGGTAGCGTTCCTCGCTCTGGCGCATGCGCTCGGCGGCTTCGGTGGCCTCGCTGACGTCCAGCCACAGGCCGACCACCTCCAGCGGCTGGCCGAGGTCGTCTCGCAGCAGACGGGCCTCGTCGAGCATCCAGTGGTAGCCGCCAAGGTGATCGCGCAGGCGATAGCGGCAGCGCACCTGGCCATCGCGCAACAGGCCTCGGGTGCGCTCCAGCCACAGCGGGCGGTCGTCCGGATGCACCGCCAGGCCCGGCTGGCGCGCCTGTTCGCTGTCGGCCGCCCAGCCCAGCAACGGCGCCAGGCTGGCACTGTAGAAATCGCTGTGCAGCGCGCCTTCGGCATAGCGCTGCACGTAGATCACCGCAGGCGAGCGGGCGATGAGGTTCTCCAGCCGCGCACGGGCCGCGCCGGCCTGCTGCTCCTGGGCCTTGAGGGCGCTGATATCGAGCAGGAAGCCGCGCAATTGGCCGCCCTGGGCCTGGCCGGCCCAATGCAACCAGCGTGGTGGCGCCAGGGGATCGGGGTCCGGCAGGCGCACGCTGAGGCTCAGCGCCTGCCCGTCACGGGCCTGGTCCAGGGCCAGTTGCGCCGGCTCGCGGTCCGCCGGGTGCAGCCGGGCGAGCCATTGGCCAAGGCTGACCCGGTTCGCCAGCCCGAGGGTCGAGGCCAGGGCCGGGTCCAGCTGCAGCTCGCCGTGCGCCGGCCACTCCCACCACCCCGCGCCCAGCTGGCGCTGCAGGTCATCGAGGTGATGGGCCTGGTGCTGCAGTTGCTGGCGGCGATGGCGCACCAGCAGCGGTTCGGTCAAGGTCCGCACCAGCGCCAGGGCCATGTCGACCGGGGGCGCCTGCCGCGCCCCGGCGCACAGCACCCAGGCCTCGGCCTCCAGGCCCTGACGATAGGGCACCAGAAACAGCGATGCAGCACCGCACAGGGCAAGCAACTCGGGGTCGTCATCGACCTCGATCAGGGTATGGGCCGGCCAACGGTCCAGGCGCTCGCGCAGCCTGCGATCATCAGGCCAGGGCCAGGTCTCGTCGCTGCTGGCGTAGTGGCGCCAGCCCCCCGGCTCGCGCAGCATCAGCCGTAGCGCGGCCGCCTGCCAGTGCTCGGCCAGGCTGTGCAGCTGTTCGCGGGTCGTCTGTAGCAGGCGCTCGCTGCCGCATTCGCGCAGGGCGTGGCCGATCTCGCCGAGCAGGGGGCGCTGACGATCCCAGCGCTGTTCGCGTAGCAGGTCGCCGATATCGAACAGCTGCAGCATCCAGCCTTGTTCGTGGCGCTGCAGCCAGCCACGGGTGTGCAACGCATGGCCCATGACGGTGTGAAAATCCAGGTCCAGGGGCTGGCCCTGCCAATCGGCGGGCTGCCCTTCGAGCACCAGCCAGCTGTGGCGCTCCAGATAGTCATGCACCCGCGCACCCGCCTGGCCGGGCAGTGCCAGCAGGCTGCGCAGCGGACCGGCCAGGCGCAGCACCCGCGCCTGGTCGTCGAGCCACAGTTGCAGGCCGATGGCCGGCGTCACCTCGGGCGTCTGGGCCGGGGCCGGCGCGGCGAACCAGCGGTCGAACAGGCCACCACTCACAGTTGCAGGCTCGCCTGGGCCTGTAGCCGTGCCGGCAGCTTCGGTACGTCACCGACCACCGGCAGCACCAGCGTCGGCAGCACCTGCGTCAGGCGCGAGCGCGGGTAGTCGATCACCACCGTGAGCACCTTGTCCGCGCCAACGGTGACCCGGGTGTCGGTAAGCACACTGAACCCCAGCGCGCTGGGCATCCATGCCAACTGCTGGCCGATCACCTGGCGGGCCAGCCCCTGCACGTCCAGCTCGTAGGTCTGGCTGGTCGGGTCCACGGCCACGCAGCGGCGCACGGCCTCGCTGCTGGCCTGGTTGAACGACTGCAGCATCAGCATCGGCAAGGCGTAGCTGACCAGCCCATAGAACACCGCGAAAAACACCATGAATACCGCGACAAACTCGATGGCTGCCGCGCCTTTTTGCCGTCCCGCCGGGCCTGCTTTCATGATCGCGTCTACCCTGACTGTGAGACCTGTCTGAAAGCATAGAACCGTTCAACGAATAGGGATGGCAATTTGCCAATGCAAAGCATTGTTCTCCTGATGTGGCTTGCCTTGTGCACCGAACAAGATGTCCGTGAACGGCAAATCTCCAACGCCCTGACCCTCGGGGTCGCGGCGTGCGCCCTGGCCTGGCTGTTCGCCACCGGACGCAGCTGGATCGGCGCCGACGCCAGCGAAGCCGGCTGGGCCCTGGCCATCGTCATGCTGCTCACCCTGCCCGGCTACATGCTCGGCCGCTTCGGCGCCGGCGACGTCAAGCTGATGGGCGCCCTGGCCCTGGCCACCAGCCCGCAGTACGTGCTTGGCACGTTCATCGGCGCCGGGGTCACCGTGCTGGCCTGGATCTTCGGGCGGCGGCGCCTGTGGACCCTGCTCAATCCCAAGGTGAAAAAGCGCCTGCAGGCGCTGGCCGAACAGGTCGGCGACAAGCAGCCCTTTGCCCCCTACGTGCTGGCCGGCTTCCTGCTGACGGCCGTCTGGATCCAATAACCGACCGATGGGCCGCTACGAAGGGCAAGGCGCATGTACATAATTGCAAAGTGCGACTACTTTTCTACCTGCCAGAGCCTCTGGCCCGGGAGCAGAGCCGATACAACAGGGAGTTGATCGTGAACAAGTCCGTCAGTGAGGTGAAAGTGCTGGTGGTCGACGACCAGCCAGTGATCGTCGAAGAGTTATGCGAATTTCTCGAAAGCGAGGGCTACCGGTGTGTCCCCGCCCATTCCACCGGGCAGGCCATCGACTGCTACAAGGCCGACGAGACCATCGGCCTGATCCTCTGCGACCTGCACATGCCCGAGCGCGATGGCATCGAGCTGGTCCGCACCCTCAAGCAGATCGCCGGGCCGCAGCGCATGTTCGAGGCGATCATGCTGACCGGCCGCGCCGACAAACAGGACGTGATCCGCGCCCTGCGCGAGGGCTTCGCCGACTACTACCAGAAACCCATGGACCTGGACGAACTGCTCGAGGGCGTGCGCCGCCAGGAAGCGGCGCTGCTCGAACGGCGCCGCAATTTCCGCGAGCTGGGCAGCCTCAACCAGCGCCTGCAGGAGCTGGCCGAGTCCATCGACGATCTCTACCAGGACCTGGAGAAAGCCCGTGGCCAGGGCACCCACCGCCGCGCCAGCGACGCCGAAGAGGGCGAGGCGGAGCTGCCTGCCGCCTTCGAGAAGCTGTCACCACGCCAGCTTGAGGTGGCCCGCCTGGTGAGCAAGGGCAAGACCAACTACCAGATCGCCTGCGAGCTGGGCATCACGGAAAACACAGTGAAGCTGTACGTGTCGCAGGTGCTGCGCCTGACTCACATGCACAATCGCACGCAGCTGGCGCTGGCGTTGACCCCGCGTTCGTCGCCGGTGCATCAGCGGTTTACCACGCACTGACCTTGTGAATACTGCATCTTTGTCGGAGCGGCGCAAGGCCGCTCCCACAGGAAATCGTTTCCTGCACGACAACGTAGCCCGAAGGGCTGGGTGATCTCCTGCATTCCATGTTCATGAGCCCAAGGCCCGCGCCAACGCGGAAAAACCTGGCCCGGCCAGGACGATCAGCAACGCCGGGAACAGGAACACCATCATCACCGCCGACATCTTCGCCGACATCTTCGATACCCGTTCCTGCAGGCCGGTCAGGCGTCGGTCGTCGAGCAGTTCCTTGAGCGCCAGCAGCGACTTCATCGAACCACTGCCCTGCACCAGCAGTTGCTGGAGGATGACGCAGGTGTCGATCAACTCGTCCACCGCCAGCAGGCGCGCGGTCTTTTCCAGCTCCGGGCCCAGGGCCAGGCCGGAATCGACCCGCTGCAGGACAAGGCGCAATTCGTCGCTGATGTTCGGCACCAGGCTGCGACCTTCATGGGCCAGCACCCGCAGGGCCTGCTCCACCGCCAGCCCGGTTTCGAAGAGGATGCGCAGCAGCGGGATCAGCAGGCTCACCTCCTGGGCGATCTGCCGCTGGCGCCGCGCCGCCGCCAGCACCAGCAGGCGCTTGGGCAGCAGGTAGCCCGCGCCCATCGCGCAGAGCACCAGCACGCCCCAGTGCCCGCGGTTTTCCCCGGGCAGACCATGGGCCAGCAGCAGCGCCACGCTCACCGCCAGCAGCGGCAAGCCCAGCTGCACGGCGGCGAACAGCGCCCGTTGCCGGCTGCGCCGCCACCCCAGGCGATCGAGCAGCGCCTGGGTCTCGCCATCCAGCCGTTGCAGGCGCCGCCCCAACGGGCTGCTGCCCAGCCACTGCAGCCAGTCGCCGAGCCGCTCGTCAGGGGCAAGCCGCCCCTGCAGGCGCCTCGCCACCCGCTGCCGGGCCCGCCACTGCTGCGCGACCTGCAAGGCCAACAGCACGAACACGGCGAACAGGAACAGCGCGCAGAGCAACATGGCCATGGTTACAGGCTCCTCATCATGCGCCACAACACCAGGCAGCCGACGGCCTGCAGGGCAAAGGCGAACAGCAGCATCAGCTGCCCGCTGCGGTCGTGCCACATGGCCAACAGGTAGGTGGGGTTGGCGAACAGGAAGTAGCCAACCATGAGCAACGGCAGCGCGCCGAGGATCCACGCGGTGATGCGAGTCTCGCCGGTCATGGCGCGCAGTTGCCGGTCGCCCTGCTCGTGCTCGCGGATCAGCTTTATCAGGTTCTCCATCAGCTCGCTGGCATTGCCGCCGTGGCGCTGGTTGATGCGCAGCCCCAGGGCGAACATCCGCAGTTCGGCCTGGCCATACAGTTCGGCGAATTCGTTGACCGCATCCTCCAACGGCACGCCCAGTTGCACGTTGCGCCGTACCCTCAGCATCGCCGAGCGCAGCGGCTCGCGAGTACTGTCGACGCCGCCGAGCACCGCCTCGTTCAGGGTGCGACCAGCCTTGAGGCTGCGCACGCTGTAGTCGAGCAGGCCAGGCAGTTGCTGGACGATCTGCTGCAGGCGCCGCCGGCAGCGCCAGGCCAGGTAGAGGTGACCGAGCAGCGGCAGGCCGAACAGCACCATCGACGCCGCGACCCAACCCGCAACCAGACCGGCGAGCAGGGTCAGCGCCAGCCAGGCGAACAGCCACGGCCTGGGGGAAAAGTCGGCATGGGCCAGGCCCGCCCGCTGCAGCAGCGGGTCGAGCCAGTCGCGCCGGGGATTGCCGCTGCGCACAGCGCGGTAGGCCCGGCCCAGGCGTTCGAGGATGCGCTCCTCGCCGCGCTTGTACAGGCCCAGCCGCAACAGCAGCAGCGCCATGCCCAGGCACAAGGGCGACAGCGCCAGCAGCAGCGGGCCCATCACAGCACACCCTCGTGGCGCAGCTTGTTGCCGGCCGGGTTCGGTGCCTCGCGCAGGAAGCCGTCGCCACTGCGCCGGTCGAGGCGGAACAAGGTGTTGGTGACATACACATCATCGCGCACGCCGACCACCTCCAGCACCTCGCTGACGCAGCGCCGACCATCGGCCAGGCGGGTCAGCTGGATCACCACGTCCAGCGCCGCGCAGATCATCTGCCGCAATGTCTTCTCGGCCACCTGCCGCCCCGTCAGGCCGACCAGGGTCTCCAGGCGCAGCAGCGCGTCCTGGGCAGTGTTGGCGTGCACCGTGCTCATCGAGCCGTCATGGCCGGTGTTCATCGCGGTCATCACATCAAGCACTTCAGCGCCGCGGATCTCGCCAAGGATGATGCGGTCGGGGCGCATGCGCAGGGCGTTGCGGATCAGCTCGCTGGCCTTGATCTCGCCATGGCCCTCGGCATTCGGCGGGCGGGTCTCCAGGCGCACCACATGCGGGTGGTGCAGTTGCAGTTCGGCCACGTCCTCGATGGTCACCAGGCGCTCCTGGGGCGCGATCATCTGGCTGAGGATATTGAGCAAGGTGGTCTTGCCGGTGCCAGTACCGCCGCTGACCAGGATGTTGCAGCGCCGGCCCACGGCGCGTTCGAGAAAGTCGTAGATCGGTTGGTCGATGGCCCGGGTGGCCAGCAGGTCGGCGCTCTTGAGCATGTCCTGGCGGAACTTGCGGATCGACAGGCAAGGCCCGTCCAGGGCCACCGGCGGGATGATCGCGTTAACCCGGCTGCCGTCGGGCATGCGCGCGTCGACCATCGGCGACGACTCGTCCAGGCGCCGTCCGAGGGGCGCGAGGATGCGCTGCATGACTCGCTCGACATGGTGGGCGTCGATGAAGCGCAGGTCGGTCTGTTGCAAAAGCCCCGCCCGCTCGACGAACACCCGGTACGGACCGTTGACCAGGATCTCGGTGACGCTCGGGTCGCGCAGCAGCACCTCCAGCGGCCCATAGCCGGTCAGCTCATCGACGATCTCCTCGGCCAGGCGCTCCATCTCGTAGCGCGACAAGGCCAGGCGCAGGCGCGCCACGTAGTCGCCCACCTGTTCCAGGACGAACTGCGCCAGCACCGGGCGCGCCCCTTCGAGCAGGTTGCGGCCGCTGTCCTCGATGGCGTCGATGACATGCCGGTGCAGGGCGCGCTTGAGCACCTGCGGATCGCTGGCCGCATGGCGTGGCCCGCCAAAGGGTTCTTCGTTGCTCATCGGTTGCCCCATAGTCGGTTGAGCCAGGTATGGCCGGACGGCGCCAGGGTTTCCGAGCGCTGCGCCAGGCGTTCGCCCAGACCACGCAGGGCCTGGGTCAGGCCTTCGCGCGGAGCCAGCTCGAACAGGCTCAGGCCCTGGTTCTTGGCGTTAAGGCGCACCTCCGGGCTGTAGGGCATGACCTTGAGCAGGGCCAGCCCGTAGCGCTTGGCCAGGGCGTCGGCATCCGGCGCCACATGGCGCAGGTAGCGGTCCACCAACAGGCTGGCGTGCTCCAGCTTGATGCCGCGGTCGCGCCATTGTTCGAGCACGTCCAGGTTGCGCCGGCAGTCGAGGATGTTCTGGTCGGTGTAGACGATCAGCTTGTCGCAGTGGCTGACGATGGTGCGCAGCGCCTCGCTGTCGGCCTGCCCGGTGAGGTTCACGACGATGTGCTGGAAGTGCTGGCGCAAGGCGCCGAGCAGCATGTACAGCTCGGCGGCGCTGGACTGTTCCAGGGCCTCGTCGTTATCGGCGTAGGCAAGGATGCGCAGGCCGCCCTTGTCGCGGGTGAAGGCGCTGTCGATAAGGGTCGCGTCGAGTCGGCGCAAGTGGCGCAGGGCGTCACCGAAATGGAACGAGGCCTCCAGCCCCAGCAGCGCCAGGCTGTCGCCCCGAGGCAGGCCGAGGTCGAGCAGCAGGGTCTGCTGGCCGCTGTCCTGCACCACCCGCGCCAGGTGCGTGGTGAGCAGCGCGCCGTCGGCGCCGCGCTGGGTGCCGAAGAGCACGGTCAGGCCGCCCAGGCTGGGGTTGCTGGTGGCCGTCGGCAGGCGCTTGCCCAGGCGCCGCACCAGCCCCGCCACCTCGCTGGCCCGCGAGCCATAGGCGACGAAGTCACGGGCGCCGGCGCGCATGGCGTGCAGCACCAGCTGGTTGTCCATGCCGTCGCCGAGGGCGACGATGGCCAGCATCGGCTTGGCTTCGAGCATGCCCTCGATCAGCGCGCACTGGCCGATCAACTGCTCGCGGTCCAGGCCGATGAACACCAGGTTGCTGAAAGTCATGTCGACCAGCGCCAGCAGCTCGTCGAGGTTCGGACTGCTGGCGCCGATCACCTGCCCCAGCGGCGCCAGCGCGCCCTGCAGCCAGTGCAGGTCCTCGTCGGTGCGGGTCAAGGCCAGGTAGGTCTGGTTCAGGCTTTCGTTCATTGGGACAACCCGCCATGGACCCAGACGATGGTGAAGACGCTGTTGTCGAGGGGGATGCCGGGCGAGCCGATCAGGCTGTGCAACTGACCGAACGCCGCGCAACCCTTGGCCGCCGCCTGCGCTGTCGGCGCCAGCAGGGTCAGGGTCAATCCGCCTCGTGGAGTAACACGCAAAGAACTACGCATGGATCGCATCCTTGCCGGTTCAGGGAGACTTGTTGTTATCGCCGCTCTGGGCGCCGCGAATGATCTGCATCGTCGGCGCACCAGCCACGGCGGCGGCCGCCTGGCTGGCCAGGGGCACCTGGGACAACTGACTGAAGCGATAGAGGTCGCGGTTGGCGCGCTGCAGCTGGGAGCTGGCATCCTGGCCGGACCAGTAGGCCGCCAGCAGCGGCTCGTCGGCGCTGCGCACCGCCAGGCGCAAAGTCCCGGCCTGGGCCGCCAGCATCAGACGGCTGGCCAAGGCTTCGGGCACGGCCAGGCTCACGGTGCGGGTGGTGTTGCTGTTCAGCGATTGCTGCTCGCGCCGGGCCTTCTGTTCTTCGACCGTTTGCGCCGGGCGCCCGTCGTTGGCCAGCCCGGTCTGCTGGTCGACGCTGAGCACGCGCAGGGCCCGCAGCGCCACCTGGGCGGAGGACTGCGGGTTGTTGTTCTCTTCCCGCAGGAACAGCAGCACGTCGACGAAGTCTCCTGGGCGCAACTGCCCGGCGGCGCCGCTCACATCGTCGACGGCCACCGCCACGGCGCGCTCGTGGGGGCGGATCATCCGCGCCAGCGGGCCACCGGCCTGGAAGCTCGACTCGTCCAGCCAACTGCCTGCCGCCAAGGGACGGGAGCTGCGACGTCCAAGCACCTGGTCGAGTTGCTGGAAGGCGCCGGCGGGTACCACCTGCAGACGTTCGACCAGCACATCATCCTCGCTCAAGGGGGTGTTGGCCGGTACCGCCCTGCGCAGCACCACGATGGGTGAACGCGGCGGTTCGGGAGGTGCGACGGGGACCGGCGCGGCGGGAATCACCGCTTCACCCGAGGGGGGCAGTGGCGCCGGCGCCGGTTCGGCCGGATGGCTCAAACGCAGGCCCCAGTAACCGGCGAGCAAGGCCGCGATCAGAAACAGGCCGGCGAGGATCATGGTCAGGCGACTGCTCATCTGCGCTCTCCCCTACGCCTGGGACCAATGATGGCAAAAGGTAACTATTTCGCTATTGGACGGTAGCTGAGCCGCTATCTTTCGCCATTACCTGTACCGCATTTTTAGAGCCATGAAATTGACGCGTCGGCAAAACAAAAACTTAGCATCGTCAATTGCAACCAATACTTTTGTATTAATGCCTTCTTACATTTGCACGTCGCCACGGCTTGGCGATGCTCTGATGGCAAAGGGGTATCACTTATCAAGCCCCGCCGACCGGCGCCCATCGAGCGCAAGGAGTAGTGCCATGCTGCTGCAACAGATCCTCATCCATGTGAAGACTTTCCTCCAGCGCAAGGACGGCGCCTCCGGTATCGAATACGCGGTGATCGCAGCGATGGTGGCGGTGATACTGGCCGGCTTCGTCACGCCGATCTCGACCGAGGTGTCGGCGATCATGACCACCATCCAGACCGCGATCACCCAGTGATCGCGCAGCACCTGCATGACGTGTAGTCCCACTGCCAGGAGCCGACCATGCCGACCTCTTCCTTGCGTCAACAGATCCTGCTGGTGGACGACGAGGAAGAGGCCCTGCTGGAGCTGGCCGAACTGCTGGAGAACGAGGGTTTCTGTTGCCACACCGCCACCTCGGTGCGCGGCGCCCTGCAGCAGCTGACCCGCCACCCCGATGTCGCCCTGGTGATCACCGACCTGCGCATGCCCGAGGAGAGCGGCCTGGGCCTGGTGCAGCGCCTGCGCGACCACACCGCACGCCAGCACCTGCCGGTGATCGTCATGTCCGGACATGCCGACATGGACGATGTCAGCGACCTGCTGCGGCTGCAGGTGCTCGACCTGTTCCGCAAGCCGATCTACCACGCGCGCCTGCTCGAGACCCTGGAGAACCTGTTTCCCAAGCCGTTGATGCAGGCCGTTAAATAGCTTGGCGCTACCCCCTTGTAGGAGCGGCCTTGTGCCGCGAAAGGGCCGCAAAGCGGCCCCTCGATTTCGGCAGCGCCGCGACATTAGCTGGGGCCGCTACGCGTCCCTTTCGCGACACAAGGCCGCTCCTACAATTGATAACTGAAACTTAGGTTCAGCCGTGGCCGCCGGTTGAAGCTGTCCAGGGCGATGTCCGACATCGGCTTGGCCACCTCGACCGCGATGTTGTAGTAGCGCATATCGCCAAAGCGCAACCCCAGCGCCGCCGATGACATCTTCGTATCCTTCACGTCCAGCTCGTTGAACCAGGCCCGCGCCGTGTCGAGTACCACATACGGCTGCACGACCTTGAGCCATCCACCGTCTCGGTGGAAGCTGTAGTTGACCTCGTAGGCCAGCCCCCAGCCCTTGTCGCCCGAGCCCTGGTCACTGGGATAACCGCGCCCGAAATTCTGCCCACCAAACACCGCCCGTTCGCTGTCAGGCAGGCTGTCGTTGCTCCAGTAGACGGCCGCCGACGCCACGCCCTGCCAGTTGTCGGTGAAGTTGTCGCTCTGCACGCCCGATACCCGCAATCGCAGAAAGTCCAGGTCGTAATCGGCATTGGTGTTCGCCCCCAGCCGGTCAAGCCCCTGGTAGACCCCGGCACTGAGGATGCGCAAGCGCCGCGCCTCGGCCTTGCGCCAGTCGCCTTCGAAGGACAGCGCGCGAATGTCGGTCTCGCTGTCCAGCTGCAGCGGAAAACCCACCACCTGGTAGTCGATGCGGTCGTTGACCACGTAGAAGCGCCCGACCACCTCCAGCCATTCGCTGGGCGAGGCGATCAACGACTGGCTGATGCCCACCGAGTAGCGTTCGTTCTCACGGTGCTGGGTCAGGTCGATGCCGTTGTCCAGGCGGATGCGCGCCTTGGGGTCGCTGCGATAGCGCGAGGCCGAGAGCAGCAGCCGCGAACCCTCGGCGTCGAGGAACTGGCTGTAGTCGAGGCGGTAGTAGTGCTCCTTGTCCTCGCCGGGCGGCACCAGCACGCTGGCGCTCAGCTGCTCGGCAAAACGGGTCTGCGCGTTGCTGCTGGCGCCGAGCAGCGCCTGCAGATCGTCGCGGCTGCCGTCGTTGAGGCTCAGGGTGGTGGTAAACGGTTTGCGCGAGACCTGGGCCAGCAGCCGGGTCGCGCCATCGGTGGTGGCCGGGGGCGGCACCTGGGCCTGGAAGGTCACCCCGGGGATACGCCCGGCCAGGCTGGTATAGCGCTCGAAGCTCTCGCGGGTCAGCGGGCGCTCGGCCTTGAGGCGCTCCATCAGCTGGTCCAGGTAAGCCCGCGCCGCACCAATGTCACCCTCGACCTGATAGTCGTGGATATAGCCCTCCACCAGCACCACCCGCACCCGGCCATCGACAAAGTCCTGGGGCGGCAGGTAGGCATACGACAGCAGGTAGCCGTCCTGCTGGTAGCGCTGGGTCAGGCGGCGGGTGACCTCGATCAGCTCGGCGAGGGTCACCTCGCGACCGATCAGCGGCTGGTAGTGCTCGCGCAGGTCGCTCAAGGGGTAGACGGTGCCACCTTCGAAGCGCACCTTGCGCACCGCCACCCGCGTGCTCATCAGCAAGGGCGATTGGCGTGCGTTGTCCACGGTGGGGACGCGCAGGCCAGCGGGGCTGGGACGATAGGCGTCCACCGGGAGGTTCGGCGTGGGCAGGCGGCGCTCGGTCTCGTTGCTGTTGAGGAAACTCGGCAAGGGCTCGGCCCGGGCCAGGCTGGCCACGGACAGCGCCAGCATCGTCACCAGCCATCGGCGCATTCGGACACTCCATGATCCACGGGTGGCAGGGTGACCGACCGGCGCGCGCCGGTCGGTCTCGCTCACCTTGAGCGTAGCCCGTCGCGTCAGCGCTGCCCGCCTGCCAGGGCGCCTGTCACACCACTTAGTGCACCGCCGAGGCCACCGCCCTGCGTGCCGTTGGCATTGACCAAGGTGCCGGCCTGACCGACCGTTGCGCCCACCGCCGTCACCGTCGCGCCCAGCTGGCTGACCGTCGGGTTGGCCGTGGCGCCGGTCAATTGCGTGCCGACGGTGCCCACCGCGCCACCGACCTGGTTCAGCAACCCGGCCACCGGTGCTCCCGCGCCTGTGCTGGCGCCGACCTGCTGGGTCACGCTGGACACACCGGCGACCACTGGATTGAGCCCGGAGCCCACCTGCTGAGTCAGCGCTGCGGCAGGGGTGCCTGCAGCTGTGTTGGTCACGCCGTTGCCGCCGAGCACCGGGCCCAGGCTGGCGACGCTGTTGCCCGCCTGCACCATGCTGCCGCCGATACCACTTACGGTCGGGCTGCCAATACTCGCGGCCAGGCCGCTACCGGCACCGGCCACTACGCCGCCAGCGGTTTCCAGCAGCCCAGTGCGCGGGCCGCCGGTAACAGGCGCCAGCCCGCTGGCGGTGCTCACGGAGGTGCCAGTGTTAGCGAGCGCCTGCCCGAGCGTGGTGCTCAGTGGATTGCCCGTGCCAGCCAGTTGCAGGCCGGCCTGGTTCAAGGCGGTGCCGGTTTGATTCAACGTCTGGTTGAGCGGGCCGGCGAGCCCGGTCTGCCGGGTGACGTTGGCCGTGGTGTTTTCCACCAGCGAGACCACCGGCACCAGGGCATCGCTCGCGCCTTGGGTCGCCCCGGCCAGTGGGCCGCTGGTGCCAACCGGCGAGAGGGTGTTGCCAAGCATCGTCACGGCCAGGCCAACCCGGTCGACGCCCTGCCCGGCCCCGGCGACCAGTTGGTTGACCACCGGTACCTGCTCGACCGGCCCGTTGCTGGCCAGGCCGGCCACGCCCTGGCCAAGGCCAGAGACGCCCGTGCCCAGGTCGGCGGTGGCCGCGCCGACCACCCCGACCGTGGTGCCCACGGCATTGTTGCCGGTGCCCAGTTGCCCCAGGCCGTCGCTCAGGCCACTGCCGACACTGTTCACCGCGTTGCCGGTGGACGACACCAGTGTGCCCACGCCGCCAGTCAGCGAGGTGTCGCCGGCAATGGGCAGCGAGCCGACCACCTGGCCGAGGTTGCTCACGCCGTCGCCGACACCGGAGACGGTGTTGCCCAGCTGATCGACCACCTGGCCGGTGACCAGGGCGGTGGGCGTGGTGCCACCGCCGGTGCCGCCGCTGCCTCCACCCGTGCCTGCGCTGCCATCGCCCGGGGTGCTGCCACCACCACCGGTGCCTGCGCCACCGTCACCGGCCCCGCCGCCCGCGCCTCCAGCTCCCGCGCCTGCGCCCGTGCCGCCGTCGGCCGAGGAGCCGTCGACCTCGCTGTGATGCCCGCCACCGCCACTGCTGCAACCGGTAAGGCCCAGGGACATGACCATCGTCAGCGCCGTTGCGGCCTTGATCCACGCTTGAGTGTTCATGGGAAGACTCCCGCTGCTGGTTGTTGTGCTTGCTACCAGCAGTGAAAGCCGAGGGGGGCGGGACGGGTAGATTACAACTTGGTGTTAGTACCTGTGGGAGAGGGGTGGGGGTGGAGCATAAGCGTATGAATTTCGGCCGATTTCGTTTGGCGGGCAGCGCACCGCGCCGAAAGAGTTAGTCATAAGTCATTAGTACGGGTGGCTGACAGAATGCTGGGGCCGCTACGCGCCCCTTTCGCGGCACAAGGCCGCTCCTACAGGAATCGCGCCCCCTTTGTAGGAGCGGCCTTGTGCCGCGAAAGGGCTGCAAAGCAGCCCCTGCGATTTCGAATAGATCGCCGATTTATAAGACTTTCCCCATTCCCTGTAGTCCATTTCCCAAACATACTCCCAAGCCCTTTCAAGCCATTGCGGTGGTCTGGGTTGGCCTCTAGTCTCGGACGGTCGCTGCACAATCAGCGACCGGCTTTGACAGGCCGCTCTGAACAAAACCGCATGGCGCTGTTTTATGGCGGCTGTGCGTGGGGCACCTCGTGTGCGCCGGTTTCTGGTCTTGTTCACCGGTCTGTCAACCCATGTA
>Ga0209370_1000703_pt1 | contig 38197 bp, 35 predicted proteins | sample AgamicAtPrz_FD_187164 | JGI IMG/M metagenome (GOLD analysis project Ga0209370, IMG submission 187164) | Agave microbial communities from Guanajuato, Mexico - At.P.rz (SPAdes) (version 2) | ecosystem: Host-associated > Plants > Phyllosphere > Phylloplane/Leaf | place: Guanajuato, Mexico...
CAGTTCGCGCACCTTGGCGATCATACAGTCCATGTCGAACGGTTTGTCGAACACCGCGGCGAACAGTTCCGGGCATCCCTGGTTGGCCTGCGCGCCACTCATGAGGATGACCGGCAACTCGCTCAAGGCCGGGTCCTCGCGCATCGAGCGCACCAGCTCCTCACCGTTGAGCAGTGGCATCATGTAGTCGGTGATGACCAGCTGAACGCGCTTTTCCTTCAGTGCCTCCAGCGCCTTGCAGCCGTTGCTCGCCTTTTCCACCAGAAAACCTTCGTCCTCCAGGGCAAAACCGAGGATATCGGCAATCAGGTACTCGTCATCGACGATCAGGATGGTGTTCATCGCCCGCCCCGTCACCCGCTCCCCTGCGGCACCGGCGTTCCCGAGAGCACACCACAGGCGCCTTCGAACGCCTTGCGCAGGGTAATGCCTTGCGGCCCGATCAGCAGCTCGTGCAAGGCAGGGTCATGGTGGCTGTCACGCACCTTGAGGATCGACAGCATGCGCCGCAGCTGCGAATCCAGCTCGACGAAGCGCATCAGCATCAGGTTGTCGACGATACTCGACAGGTCCGGGGCCGGGGCGCTGATTTCCGCGCCGAAGATGTCGCGCATTTCCCAGGTGAGCATCACGCTGACATCGCGTGCGCGCAGCTCGCCGGCCAGGGCGCGGAAAAACGCATTGAGCCGCGCCGGGTCGATGGCCAGGCGGCTGAACGCCCCCAGGCTGTCGATCAGCACGCGCTTGCTGCCTTGCGCTTCGACCCGCTCGAGCAGGCGCGCGCCGACCTGGTCCAGCAGGCCCTCGGTGGTCGGCTGCCAACAAAGCTGCAGGCTGCCGCCCTGCTCCATGGCTGCAAAATCGTAACCCAGCGACGCGGCCTTGATTCGCAGGCGCTCCGGCGTTTCGTAGAAGCCGAAATGCAGCCCCGGCGCCTGCGGGCTGCTGGCACCGAGAAAAGCCAGGCCCAATGACGTCTTGCCAATACCCGAGGGCCCGATCAGCAGGCTGACCGAGCCCGTGGCCAGGCCGCCACCGAGCATTTCATCCAGGGTCGCCACCCCGCTGCTGACGCGCTCCAGAGTGGCGCTGCCCGCCTGGCTGGGGTGGCTGAACAGCGACTCCAGGCGCGGGTATACATGCATGCCGGCTCCATCGATGAGGCATTCATGGCGCCCCGACAACGCCGCACTGCCCCGTGTCTTGCGCAGCTGGATATGGCGCACGGCGCGGCTGCCGAACAGTTGCTCGCCCAGTTCGATCACGCCGTCGACCATGGTGTGCTCCGGGCTGCCTTCCTCCAACCGGGCACTGGTCAGCAGCAGCACGGTGCAACCGGCGAAGGCCGCATGGCCCTGTAGTTCGGAGACGAATTTCTTGGTGTCCAGCGCGGTTTCCGCACGCACCCGGGCATTGAGCACGCCATCGACGATCAGCAGGCTGGCCTGCTGGCGGGCGATTTCCTGGCGCAGCAGCCGTACCACGGCGTCCAGGCCTTCCTGCTCCAGGGTGTCGAAAGCACTGACGAACTGGATCGGGTCGCCGACCAGCGCCGGGTCGAAGAACTCCAAGGTCGCCAGGTACTGGAACAGCCGCTCGTGCGACTCGCTCAGCAAGGTGGCCACCAGCACCCTGCCACCGCCGCGCACATGCCCGCAGGCCAGCTGGTTGGCGAGGATGGTCTTGCCCGCGCCCGGCGGGCCCTGAATGATGTAGGACGCGCCAGCCACCAGGCCACCCTGGAGCAACGCATCGAGCCCATCGATCCCCGTCACCAGCCGCCTGAGTGCCTGTGCCATGGTGTTCTACCTGTCGAGTTGGCTGTCCGCCTGCTGATAGATTGGCAAGTAAAGCTGCATGCAAGTTCCCCGGCCGGGCTCGCTGTCGACGCAAATGGCACCGCCGCTCTGCCTGGCAAAACCATACACCTGGCTTAGGCCCAGGCCAGTCCCCTTGCCAAAGGGCTTGGTAGTGAAAAACGGTTCGAAAATCCGCGGCAGTACCGCTGGCGCGATGCCCTCGCCGCTGTCTTCCACCTCGAAACGCACAAACCCGCCATGCAGGCCTTCCACCTCGCCGGCCAGTTCGACCACATCGACGGTCAAGCCGATCCGGCCCTGCCCCGTGATGGCATCGCGGGCATTGAACAACAGATTGAGCAGCACCATCTGCAATTGCCCGGCATCCACCTCGATCAGGGGCAGGTCTGGCTGCAGCACAACCTCCAGGTCAATCGAACCGGGCAGCGCATGCTCCAGTAGACCACGGGTGGCGGCAATAAGGTTCGCCGGGGCGACGCAAGACACATCAAGCTTCCGGTGGCGTGCAAAGCTGAGCAGCTGCTGGGTCAGTTCGGTGCCCCGCTGCCCGGCATCCAGAATATGCTGCAGCATGCGCTGGGCGCGTGCCGGGTCCTGTGTGGCCAGCGCCAGGCGCGCCGAGCTGATGATGATGGTCAGCATGTTGTTGAAGTCATGCGCCAGGCCACCGGTCAACTGGCCGAGGGCCTCCAGCTTCTGTGCCTGGAACAGCTGGGCGCGCACCGCGTCCAGTTGCAGCGCCGACTCGCGACGGTCGGTGATGTCCCGGGTCACCTTGGCCAGGCCGACGACCTGGCCCTGGTCATCGCGAATCACATCCAGCGCGGCCAGCGCCCAGAACTGCGTGCCATCCTTGCGTACGCGCCAGCCTTCATCCTGCGCCACGCCCTGCTCCAGCGCCTGGCGCAGCAAGCGCTCCGGGCGGCCTTCGGTGCAATCCTGCGGGGTGAAGAACAACGAGAAATGCTGGCCGATCACTTCATCGGCACGGTACCCCTTGATGCGTTGCGCGCCTGCGTTCCACGACACCACGTGGCCGGACGGGTCGAGCATGTAGATGGCGTAATCCACCACCGACTGAACCAGCTGTTCATAGCGGTGGGCAGGCATGACAGGGTGGTCGAGGCAGTCAGCTGAAACCATGCGAGCTCCACCGGTACGGCAGGAGGGAAGATAGGGCGAGGTTCAACGCTCTGGCTCAACCAGCACCGGGCTGATGCGCCGCGGCATCGCCACTTTCAGCAGCCACAAGCCGACCAGCAGGATAAGCCCGCCACCGGCCAGGGCCATCAGGCGCTGCGGTTGAGGGTGTTCGGCATCGAACCCCAGCATCAGCAGGTAACCGCCCAGGCTGATCAGGCTGAGGTAGAGAAACGCCCCCAACACGACTACCAGCACGAACAACAGTCGCCAGAACAGCCGTGGGCGTACGATACGCTCGGAAGCACTGGACTGATTCATTTGCACACTCTTTGGATCCAATAAAGGGGCAACAGTGGCGTAATGACAGCAAGGTGTCAATTGCCCATTCGATCGACCCTTCACTCTGTTGATCATAGGTGCTGTGGTTGACTCAACTATAACAATGGGTTATAAAGCGCGCTTGATTGCGAAGCCCTTCTGCTTAGAAGCGAGCTGGTCGTCACGACCCCTTCAAGCGTGCGAGTGTGGTGGAATTGGTATACACAGCAGACTTAAAATCTGTCGGCGTGAGCCTTGCGGGTTCGAGTCCCGCCACTCGCACCAAATTCTTTGCGAAGGCGCCCTTGCGGCGCCTTTTTGCTACCCGCCAGCAATCCTTTGAGCAGCTGCTAGAGTGGAGCTTGTACCCGTCCACTGGAACACCGCCATGCGCTACTCCCTGTTCGATGGTCAACGCGACATCATTATCCTGATTGCCCGTGTGCTGCTGATGATCCTGTTCGTCTTGTCTGGCTGGGGCAAGCTGACCGGGTTCGAAGGCACGGTCGGCTACATGACTTCACTGGGCGCCCCTGCCCCCATGCTGGCAGCGGCAGTTGCCGTGCTCATGGAGTTCGTTGTCGGCATACTGCTGATCCTCGGTTTCTACACCCGGCCGCTGGCCTTCCTGCTGGCGCTGTTCGTGCTGGGCACGGCGCTGCTGGGCCACCCGTTCTGGAGCATGGTCGACCCTGAGCGCAGCGCCAACATGACCCAGTTCCTGAAAAACCTCAGCATCATGGGCGGCCTGCTGATGCTGGCAGTGAGCGGCCCTGGGCGTTTTTCGGTAGACGGGCGCTGAGTCAGTCGTCTTCGCAGTCGTCGAACCAGGCTGGGTGATCGCGCTCCTCGTCATCGAGGTCATCCAGCGTTTCCTCGTCTTCCTCAACCTCGTCCTCGGCGCCCTGGGCATCCGCTTCAGGCTCCAAATCGTCGTAGAGGAATTCGTGGTCAAGCAGGTGATCGTGCTCGGGTTCGTGCAAGTCGTCTTCGTCGTGCATGCTGGCTCCTGGGCTGGTGGCAGGCCTGTATAGGCTGATCGGCTGCGCAGGTCAATGCGTTACCGCTTAATGCTCGGTTAACCGGCCGGGTCCACTCTGCAGGCTCTCCCTTCAAACGTTGCTTGCCCGCCTTCCATGGCGGGCTTTTTTATCCCCTGGGTTTTCCCTTCGTCCAGCCTTGGCAAATCACAGTGAACTGCGCCCATGCTGGCCAGGCTCGCAAGTGATGCAGGACCTGTCGTTTTTCAAGGAGAAAGCCCATGGCTGTGTATATCGACAACCTCATCATCACCACTCCCGTGCCGAAGTCCGCGACCAACCCGGTGGCGCTGGAGTTGAACGGCGCCCAGGCGCTGGCGACCCTGCCCGAAGTCATCGCCCGCCTGAGCGACGGCTCGATCCGCATGACCGCCCCCACCAAAGGAGCCTCCAGCAAAAGCACCCACCGCACCCGCTGCGAGTGGAAGGAGCCCGCGTACTGGGCACTGAACAGCGGCGCCCGGCACCGCAATCACCAGACCATGACACTGCAGAAAGTGAACTTTGCGCAAAAAGTGGTGATTGCCCAGATGCACGTCAAAGACGACGACAACCCGCCCATCAAGGTGTTCTGGAACAAGGGCAAGATCACCGTGGGCTTCCGGACCGATTTCAACCAGACGGCCACGAGCAGCAGCACGGTGCTGGCCGACGTACCGCTCGGTGCCCGTTTCGATGTGAGCATCGACGTGACGAACAACGGCGCCTGCACGGTCAGTGCAAGCTGCAACGGCCGTATTGGCAGCACATCGCCCCTGCAACTGGGTGCGACCTGGGCGACGCGCACGCTCAAATTCCATGGCGGGGTATACAACCAGGTGGACTACACCGACGACACGCCTGCCGAGGACGGCTCGGTGTGCGTCATCAGCCAACTGGAACTGAGCCATGCATGACAAGCTCATGACCTGACCTTCACGAAATACTGACATCCGGGTGGGCACACTGGCCCTGCTCCGTATGTTCTTGCAGCCCGCCGCATTATTGCCGCGGGCTTTTCTTTTTGTGGCGAGCCTTACGCAGAACCCTGCAGGAGCCGTCTTGTGTCGCGATGGGCTGCAAAGCAGCCCCAACAACTTATGCGCCACCGCTGAAATCCCGGGGCCGCTCTGCGGCCCTTTCGCGACACAAGGCCGCTCCTGCAAGTGCCCGCGCAGGGCAGGTACCTGCTGCGCGCAAGCCTCCCACCCCAGACCATGACCTGAAGCAGTTTTGCCCCACCCGGCAAGGGCTATGCTAACCCCGGCGATAACCCAAGCTCATTCGGATAGACACGGAGGCTCCTATGAAAGCTGCTGTTGTTGCACCAGGCCGTCGCGTGGATGTGGTGGAGAAAACCCTGCGCCCCCTCGAGCACGGTGAAGCGCTGCTGAAGATGCAATGCTGCGGTGTGTGCCACACCGACATGCATGTGAAAAATGGCGACTTCGGTGACAAGACCGGTGTGGTGCTAGGTCACGAAGGCATCGGCGTGGTCCAGGCAGTAGGGCCAGGCGTCACCTCGCTCAAACCGGGCGACCGCGCCAGCGTGGCCTGGTTCTACCAGGGCTGCGGGCATTGCGAGTATTGCAACAGCGGCAACGAAACCCTGTGCCGCGAAGTGAAGAACTCCGGCTACACCGTGGACGGCGGCATGGCCGAAGCCTGCATCGTCAAGGCCGACTACTCGGTAAAAGTGCCCGACGGGCTCGACTCCGCTGCCGCCAGCAGCATTACCTGCGCCGGCGTCACCACCTACAAGGCGGTGAAGATCTCCAACATCCGCCCCGGCCAATGGATCGCCATCTACGGCCTTGGCGGCCTGGGCAACCTTGCCTTGCAATACGCCAAGAACGTCTTCAACGCCAAAGTGATCGCCATCGACGTCAACGAAGAGCAACTGCGCTTCGCCAGCGAGATGGGCGCCGACCTGGTCATCAATTCACGCACCGAGGATGCCGCCAAGGTCATCCAGGCCAAGACCGGTGGCGCCCATGCCGCCGTGGTTACCGCCGTTGCCAAGGCTGCCTTCAACTCGGCCGTTGATGCCCTGCGTGCGGGTGGCCGCCTGGTTGCGGTCGGCCTGCCTTCGGAAGCGATGAACCTGAATATCCCTCGTTTGGTGCTGGACGGCATCGAAGTGATCGGCTCGCTAGTCGGTACCCGCCAGGACCTGCAGGAAGCTTTCCAGTTTGCGGCGGAAGGGAAAGTAGTGCCGAAGGTGACCTTGCGGCCGATCGAGGATATCAACCAGATCTTCGAAGAGATGCTGGAGGGCAAGATCAAAGGGCGGATGGTGATTCAGTTCGAGGGGTGATGGCCCATGTGCGCTGGCTGTTGGTGCAGCGCACGCAACCCTGCTGCATTCAAGCGCAGGCAGTCAGAAATCGCTTCCGTCCCTTGTAAAGCGAACCAATGGGCGCGCCTTGGGCTCTGGTTTCGAGTAAACGCTATGCTTCAAATACGTTTTTGTCCAAGTCGTGGTTTGTAGTTGCTTCGCAAGCCGCAAACTGGCTAGCACATCGGGGTCAATGTATGGGCATCCGCAGCTTGGCGAAAAACCTGCCACCCGATCCGGACAATGACGGCTGGGTGCTTGGATGGGGCGTGCTGAGAGACCGGCATCCCTGGCATTTCGTCGATGTTTATGCCGACCAGAAGACAGCCAGGGCCGAGGCGGAGCGCCGCGGGGTTGGCTATGTTGTGGAGTTCGGCTCGCACCGCCTGGGATCGGATGAATTCGTTTGCGGGATATCCCCGCCTGAAGGCTAGCGTTTGAATGGACGGAGCGGCGGGCGATGGATCCTGCGGCCCTAGGCGACAGACAGCTATCGACCCAAAGCGGACGCTAAAAGATAACTGGTTTCGTAAGCGCGACGCGTACTCTGTGGGAGCGGGTTTACCCGCGAAGCAGGCGCCGCGGTGGATGGCACCGGCGGTGCCGGTGTTCGCGGGTAAACCCGCTCCCACAATGATTGCTGTTGGGCAAAATGACAGCCAAGGGTCGAAAGCAGCCTTGCAGCAAAGGCATGAAACCAACAACTTTGATAGTTCTGACTAGTCGACGAGGCCGACATGCCCTGGCCGGCGTTACCCCTTGGTCAGATCAACCAATGGCGTCTGCCGCACCTCGGTTTCGCGACCTCCTTGTATCTCGCCAACCTGCTTCAAAGCCTTGTCCACTGCCACCTTGTCCGCCAACAAGCTGTAGCTGATATGGAACTGCCTGTGTTCCTTCGGTCCGATTGTCGGCACCAGGTTCAGTGGCCGCTGGTAACGGCGGTTGTAGGAAAAACTCGTCCCCGGCTCGAGCCCGGTCACATAACCCTGGCCTTGGGTATCGGTATTTTTCCACAGTGAAAATACAGGCAATGTCCGAGTATTGAAGCCGACCGAAACGCCCAGACTGCCAGCCTTGTCATGCAACACGGCCAACGTATTGCCCTGGGCATCGGCATACGGCACCACGTTATAAACCGTTTCGTCATAGTCCTTGGTGGGCGCTCGGTAGGTTTGCCAATCGGCCAGATCTTCCCTTGCCTTGTCGTTGAACGGCGACACCTGTTTCACTGGCGCGGCGAACCGAGCGCCCTGCTCCAGAAACGGGGTGCTGAAGTTACTGTGATACAGCGCCTGGTATTCCTTCGGATAATCGCCGTTGTTGGTCAGGGTATCGTTGAGGGCGAACATCACGCTGCCCGGTTCGGTGACCAATTCGGTCACGACAGAGAAGTCGACCTTCTTGAACGCCTGCTCTTTCAGTTCGCCACGCAGGCTGATGGCGTATGGTGGTTTCTCATCGATGTGCAGGGTGACTTTGTTCGCAGGTATGTTGGCGGCCCGACCGTGCAGGGTCAGCAGCTCGCCATTGTCGACGCCGGGGTGGCCGACCCATTCGTAACCGCAGCGGGCGACCAGTTCGTTGAAGCCCTCCAGCCAACCCAGGCCATTGCGCCCATTGAGTTCGATGAAGGACGGGTTGACCACTTCCTGGACCGGCGAATCCCAGCCCATGCGCACATTGCCGACCGACGCCTGCAAGACGTTCATTCCGCGGGTCGGCACTACCGAAAGTTTCATCGTACCGTTATCGATGTCGACGATGCTGACACCCTCTTGCCGGCCTCCGTGCAAAGTGCGCAAGGTAACGCTGAAGGGCTTGTCGGTTTTTATGCCAAGTTGCTGGCTGGTGATCTGCCAGTTCCGGGCGGCTTTGTCTGTGTCGAGCAGAACGTAATCCCAGGCCATGGTGTGGGAGGCTGCGGACAGGGCGCCGAGAGCAACGAAGAATTTGAGGAGGGGCATGACAGGTTGCCTTTCTTGGAGTTGTTCCCCTTTATAGACACGAAGAAACGTTTCAGCAAGCCAGCCTAGCGATGCTTTCGATTGGCACAGGTTTCTTTAGCTAGTTTCAGGGAGTAGCCTCGGCACAGTGAATCTTTCGAGCCCTATCAGGTTATCAACCTTGTGAAAGCATCAGAGAGACAGAACAATTGCCGAACTCGATAGAATCTTCATTGCCATGCCAGACGGTTTCCCTGATTTGCCCTCGCTGAACGCGTTGCGTGTTTTTGAAGTGGTGGCTCGCCGCTTGAACTTCCGTGTGGCTGCCGAGGAGCTGGGCGTGACCCAGGCGGCAGTTGCCCAGCAGATACGCGGGTTGGAGGCGAGCCTGGATCTGCGTTTGTTTGAACGCCTGCCCCGTGGCTTGGCGTTGACTGATGCGGGCCTGGGCTACAGCGGAAGCATTCGCAGTGCACTGGCCATGATCGACGAGGCAACACGCCTGCTTCGGCCACAGACTTCTCACCTGACAGTCAGCGTTACACCTACCTTCGCCTCGAAATGGCTGATTCCCAGGCTCGGCAATTTTGCGCAGAGCCACCCAGACATCGACTTGCGTGTGCTGGCAACCGACCGGCTGTCGCACTTCAGCACCGATGGTGTGGATATCGCTGTCCGCTATGGCAAGCCCGAGTTCGGAGCAGGCTTGAATAGCGAGCTGCTGATGGAGCAGCGAATCGTTGCGGTGGCCAGCCCAAGGCTGTTCGAAGGCAGCGAAATACCTGCCAGCTTTGCGCAGTTGCAGGACTTCGTCATGTTGCACGATGCCCATAATTTCTGGCCTCAGTTCCTTGCAGAGCTGTTCCCGCATCACCTGCAACCCACAGCCAGAAATCTGCGCTTCAATCAGACCTCACTGGCCATTGAAGCGGCAATCAGCGGCCAGGGCATTGCCTTGGCCAGCCCTGCGTTCGTCGGTGATGACATTGCCGCAGGCCGACTGATGCAGGTTTTTACCCAGCAACTCAGGGTCGACAAGTCGTTTTATCTGGTCTGGCCACGCAAGATGAAACAGCCGGACTCATTGAGCGTGGTCCAACACTGGCTCAAGCAACAAGCTGTCGATAGTTAATCTATCGTAATAGTGAAGTTTAGCTGTCTCCCTCGCCAATGGGACTGCTGCTAAGGTGAATGCACCTGAAAAATCAGCATTGAGGGATTGGAGGCAGCATGTCAGTAGAAAAAGTTGCGATTATCACGGCGGGTGGCAGCGGCATGGGCGCAGCGGCAGCACGACGCCTGGCCGCCGACGGCTTCAAGGTTGGGATTCTCTCCTCTTCGGGCAAGGGCGAGGCGTTGGCTGCCGAACTCGGCGGTATTGGTGTAACCGGTAGCAACCAGTCGGTTGAAGACCTGCAACGCCTGGTCGACGCTGTCGTGGAGAAGTGGGGCCGTATCGATGTGCTGGTCAATAGCGCCGGCCATGGTCCGCGCGCGCCAATCCTGGAAATCAGCGACGAGGATTGGCGCAAGGGCATGGATACTTACCTGCTCAATGTCATTCGCCCGACTCGCCTGGTGACGCCTTACATGCAGCGTCAGAAGAGCGGAGTGATCATCAACATCTCCACTGCCTGGGCGTTCGAACCCAGCGAGCTGTTCCCGACTTCTGCTGTATTCCGCTCGGGCCTTGCCGCGTTCACCAAGATCTTCGCCGACAATTTCGCCGGCGATAACGTGCGCATCAACAACGTCCTCCCGGGCTGGATCGACAGCTTGCCGAGCACCGAGCAACGCCGCGACAGCGTGCCGCTCAAGCGCTACGGCACCAGCGAAGAAATCGCTGCGACCATTGCGTTCCTTGCTAGCGAAGGCGCGGCCTACATCACCGGGCAGAACATCAGGGTCGATGGCGGCGTAACACGCAGCATTTGATCGTCCGTGGCCGCAGCAATGCTGCGGCCCTCGTTTCATGGAACATGGTTTTTTGCTGGACGATCTGTGTCAGACCATATGGGCGCAGCTGGGGCGCTGGCGGTCGAATTCAACAGTTATGCTCAGGCCAAGGCGTGCTATGCCGATCCCGCCTATTCGGAAGCAAAGGCGATGGCGTTACGCGCTTATCGTCGTGAGTTGATCATTGTTGAGGGGGATTTGGGCTGATCGAGCGTTCGCTGATACGGATGCCATGGGACGATAGCGTCCGGCATCGTTCCCCTCCTCCAGCGCAATACTGAACAGCTCTGCGAAAAGAAAAGGCACCCGCAGGTGCCCTCTCGATACCGTTTACGGAATGAATCGAGTGCCACAAGCGTGGCACATCCAAGTGCGGCGCCACTCTTCCAATTTGTCGTACTGTGCGACGTTGAATTTCCAGTGGCGAACGAATCCAATTACACCGACGGTGATAAATATCGCGCCTATGAAGAACCTCGTCCAATCAACGCCCCAGAACGTGTTCATAAGCTTGAGGCCATCGTACAAGATGATTGCACCAACCCCTGTAAGGATGACCGGGCCAAGCAAGCGCTTACCTGGAGGTGGACCGACGCTTGCCGCCAAATTGGTCTGATGCCGACCTGAAGTTTCAACGGTCACGCTTGGCCCGAATCCGGATTGGGATTGCGCTTGGTGGGTTGCTTGTATGTGAGAGGTGCCAGCAGCATGGATGATAGACAGAAGCTGGACGTTTTGACCTTGGCATTGCGGGCAGCAGATTGCGTTATTGCTCACCACGTAGTCATTCCTTTGAGGGGTGAAAGGCGAGCATTCTAAGGCAATTGCATACATCAGCGCACTATGCGACTTTATCCGAACGCTATTCACGACCTACCAGGCCCACAACCAACCCGACCCTCCATCCCATCTGTGTGCCTGCAGTTTCGGAACTCGTAGTTTTTTTCGACCCACAAAGAAAAACCCCGCAGACGTTAATCTGCGGGGCTTTCGAATGGTGGAGGCCGAGGTCGGAATCGAACCGGCGTAGACGGATTTGCAATCCGATAGAAGACTCCCCGTCTCGTGCGCCTTTGGCGCTAAAATCAGTTCCAAAACGAATCGGGATTTGCCCGTCTGCAACCCGCATTCCACAAGGGCCGGCGTTTCAGTTTTGGAACCGTTTTTCGCTCTCCTCCGGCGCTCTGCCGACCTACTCCCAACCCCTTTACGTCCTGAAGTCAAACCCTTCTGGTGACTGCGTCGTCACGTAGTGCGCTAGGTAGTTGTCCAGTATCGTCTCCGGATCTTCGAGCAGGCGGTAATCGGCAAAGTCATCGTACTTAACGTGATAGACCTTCCCATCGCACTTGCCTTCGTCAAGAAACAGGGCATCGCCCGCATCAGTCAGCAGCCAGCAACGCAGGTAGTGCTCGGAACTCGCCTGGATGCTTTTGACGAAATCCCTTATCACGGCCTTCTTCACCCCACGTAGCACTCGATAGCGTTCGATCGACAGACGGCTGCTGTAGGAAAACGGGGTGTTGGTCCAATTGATGGACAGATAGGAATCCTCGGTCAGCATAAAAGACCAGAAATAGCGATACAGTTCCTTCCAGCGGGGCGGCAGCATCGCACAGCTTCGTTCGAATTCAGGCCCTTCTGTTTCAAGTATAACGGGCACGATGTCGAAGAACAGGTCCAACTCCCGCCCTTCAGCCGCCAGCGAGGCCATCCAAGTACCTTCAAACAGCCTGAACAGCACTATCGGCACCGCATACTCACGCTCGATCGCCGCAACGGTACGAGGAAAGGTCGCGGCAAAGCCAGGAAACATTTCGCCAACGGATGCGCCGAGCCCATCGATCACCACGCTGTTCAGGAGCGGCCGCTGGGCCTCGCCAAGATCAGTTGCGCTCGTGCACACTAAATCGTACCTATCCTTGTCAAGCATCATCTATCCCTATTCGAGTTCCACTTATAGAAAGCCTGTATCGGCCGGACGCATCCTTTCTCCAGCTCAGGCATAAGCGCGACCAGATATGGTTTGAGTGCCCACCACCTCACCATCCGTCAATGGAAAACGCTGAGGCGGTACAGAGCGCCAGGGTGCGTTCGTAAATAGCTTCATCTCGAGTGATCAGAAGCAGGCTTGGGCATGCGCCTAGAAGGGCGTGCTCAGGTTGCAGTTCTTCAATTTGCGACCAGAACTCGTCGGCCTCGACGCCATCGGCAAAAGGTTGAAACGCGATAGCTCTTCTGAATTTCGAGAGCTTCGTCCAGTCTGGCATACGTTCGAAGATATGCCACTCATCAAAGCCAGGCGTGGGTAGTTGAGCGATATCCGTGATCAGCGGACTGAGCACTAGGTCACCAACACATTCCCAGCCGAGCTCAATCTCAGCAGCGCTAAGGTTGTATTGCGCGCTATCGGACCAGGCAATTGCTACATAGCGGCCCATTACGACCTGAGGAAGTTGGCGAACGATAGTGCCCAAATTGACGTCGCATCCAGTGTTCCAGTCAAGCGTGCGGTAGTCACCGTGTGCACCGGTGCGGAGTTCGGCTTCCATATGTACTCCAAAGTGAATTAGCGATAACGCAGGGGCCGATAAGCGCCCGGCGCCCAAGGCCTGCTAAGCGTCGACGGAGGTCAATCACGAGCGCTGGGTTTAGACAAATCAGGCCCACTATAAACAAGAGCAGTAGTCAGCTACTAATGTGCGCTTGGTAAAGGTCAATTCCAAATCACAATCGAATGACCTTGCTCGTAATGAGCCTTTGCCTCAGGCCCTGTCCATGCGTCAGGGTGCACGTTGACACGGATGGAGCCTTGGTCCAAGCCTAATACGATCACATTGGCTGCTTCATCTTCACGGATTTCGCAGAGGGTACGACCCTTGAGATCGGCAAAGTTCACGCCTTCACACAGGAATGGGTTGTATACAGACAACACGGACCCGCCCACAAACACTAGCTGGAAGTAGTCATCGACCTTTAGAACGTCACTGATTGTTAAATACCCCCGATGCGGACAACCATCCCTTGATGGAGGAGCCAGGCTTCTTCTTAACCATGAAGCACCGCCTCGACAATGCGCTGGACTTGGGCCATCGTTATACCGGTGTGTTGCTCTACAGAAAGGGGGTGAACTGTATGATCAAACAAGATAAGCGGACGCTCTCCCAAAGGCATGGTTTGAACTTGAACTTCAAGACCCAACGTTGACGGCTCGTAGGGCAAATTGCTCTGTAGCGACCCGCAGTACAGCGGTTCGGTTTCCCGGCCATCGCGCTCCCAAAGCTCACACATTCGAAGAAAATTTCTTTCGCTCAATGAGACCCATGCCAACCAGGCAAATGGACCGACACCGTCGGTTACGGGGATGAGGATACGGCCTAGGACAAAGAAATGCTTGCCATCTATCACGCATTGATCAGATGACAATTCGCCTCGTTCATTTCGCTCGGTCTCTGGCATTGAGTACCAGAGGTCTGGCGCGCTCGGGCCAAAGCACATCGGCAACTCATCGTGCGGCTTGCCGCAGGTGTTACATATAAAACCGCTCACAGTGACTTCCATGTTTGTAGAGAGCCTAACGGGTGAATACCGCACCAGAGCGTTATTCAGCATGCTCGCAAGCCTACACGGCTAAACCTGATACGTGAACGGATTTACGTTCGGCCGTCAGCGAATAACTGTTGGTTCAGGAGCAGCCTTAACCCGATGCCCTCTTTCGCTACCAGGCGATGACTATAGGCAATCAGTGGCGGGCACTGTTCCGTCATGACTGCTCTTGGTCGACAGGCGTCCGCGATGGCCGTCCGTTCTGGGTCGATAGCAGCCATTCACGACCGGCGACTAACGCCCCCCTAGCCGCCGGGCGCATCGAGCGGCTCAAGCTGCCACTTCATCCTCAATCAGAGCCCACAGCCTAGCCGCCTCGGCAAACTCCAGCATGTCGGCCAACTGGCCCGCATCAACGTCCCCGCGTCGGTGCGCAGAAATCGCGAGTTCGGCAAGCACCCCGGCTCGGCCATCCGGATCGGCTACAAGCGCGGGCTGATCATTGAGTTCGGCCAACCAGGCCGCCGGCAGGCTCAACACTTGACCTTCCACAGCTGATCGATCCGCGTTGTATAGGATTGGCTCATCATCTCCCTCCTCATCCCCCAGCCCGGTGTCGCCGGCACGCTGGCGGCTCGCATTGTCCCCCTCCCCCAGCGCTCATTGATGTCATCCATCACCTGCATCAGCCGGTCACATGCCACCGATTGCTTGAGCGCGAACAAATCCTCTGAAAACTCACCTGGTTGCCGCAGGTCCATCAGCAGCACCTCGGCCTTGCTGTAGCGGAACCCAGGCCTAAAGATTCGCGCGACCGCATCGGTGGCCAGTCGAGTCATCAACAGCGTGTCGCAGGTTGGGTATGGAAGCTCCACCAACGCACCCTGGGCGTGGTGCACCTCCTCCGGATTGAACATCCCGGTACGGATGCTGATTCGCATACGCTTGCAAACTGACCCTTGAGCCCGCAGTTTCTCGGCAGCGCGACCAACGTAAGTGGCCACGGCCTGCTTGATCGGCGCCAGCTCTGTCAGCCGCTTTCCGAACATCCGACTGCAGCAGATCTCCTGTTTCGGCGGTTCGGCCTCGTCCATTTCAAGGCATGGCGTGCCAGCGAGCTCCCGGGCCGTCTTTTCAACCACAACGCTGAACTTCTGGCGGAGTGTCCAGGCGTCAGCTTTGGCCAAGTCCATGGCTGTGCGGATGCCCATTGCCTCAAGGTGAGCGGTCATACGCCGGCCGATGCCCCACACCTCCTTCACCTCGGTATTGCGCAACACCCAATCGCGCTTGAACGGATCGGTGATGTCGACCACTCCACCCGTCTGTGCTTGCAGGCGCTTGGCCGTATGGTTGGCCAGCTTCGCGAGCGTCTTCGTGCCAGCAATGCCGACGCCCACCGGAATTCCTGTGCACTGGAAAATCCTCGAGCGCAGCTTTCGCCCGAACTGGGTCAGGTTTTCCTGAATGCCGGAGAGGTCAGCGAAACACTCGTCGATGCTGTAGACCTCTGTTGCCGGCACCATCGATTCAATCAGTGTCATGACGCGCTCGCTCATGTCGCCGTAGAGCGCATAGTTACTGCTGAAGGCCATGATGCCGTGTCGGCGCAGCTTGTCCTTTGCCTGGAAAAACGGCTCGCCCATCTTCACAAAAGGCTTGGCGTCGTACGACCTGGCGATCACGCATCCGTCGTTGTTGCTCAACACGATGATCGGGGTCTTGGCCAAGTCGGGTCGAAACACGCGCTCGCAGCTCGCGTAGAACGAGTTGCAGTCGATCAGGGCAAACACCTGGTCACTGCGCATGGTCACGAACGCTGTAACGCACAACGCCCCATATCACGAGCTCGTCGCCTTCCATGATGTACCGCGGCGGATATGCCGGGTTCTCGGACTTCAGGATGACCACCCCATCGCGGCGGTGCAGGCGCTTGCAAACTGGCTCGCTGTTAATCGCGGCAATCACCACATCGCCGTGTTCAGCCTCGCGGCCGCGATCGACGATGACGATATCCCCGGAATAGATGCCTGCCCCTTGCATGCTGTCGCCTTCGACTTTCACTAGATACACATGGGGCGCGCGGAGGTCGAATAACTCATCAAGGGAAATATGGCCTTCCAGGTGGTCCGCAGCAGGCGACGGGAACCCGGCCGGCACGCGAAACGAATACAACGGGAGCGGTTCGGTACCGCCGGTTGGCGTACCCAAGAAAGTGATGGTCATGGTGGCAGGTCCGAAGCAAACTGTATGCATATACAGTAAATCCAGCATCGGCTGCTCGGTCAATCCTGGGCGATGAAAATTCTGACGGACTAGAGGGGGACATATGTGCGGACGGTAATCGATCTACGAGTCGACGAATCACTACCTGCGACAGCTATCGCTGGATCTGGTCGTAATCAATGGGTACGACCATGAACCCATCAGTCGTTTCAATGTGGCACCTTCGACCCGCGTCGAGGTCATCCGGAGAGTAGACGAGGGGCTGAGCGTGGATAGGGTCAAGTGGGGATGCGTCAGCCTGTCGTTAACTGCCGGATGCCCTGCTCCCCATCTGAGGCTGCATCGTAAAGCTCATTCACCGTGAGCCTTATAAACCGTAAGGCTCTCCGAGCCGCACATTATCTCCATCCCCTTCCCTTCACATCGACCGCATTAGGCAGGCGCCAGGCCACCTTTCACGGTGGGTTTGGTCACCCGCGCCTGGCTCCTGGCCAATGCGGTTGGCTACCGAGGTTCACACGATGAGCAAAGAAACAGGCGGCCCGGCTGCTTGGGCACTCCAAGGAGGAAATCACCAAGCGCGTTTATCGCCGCGTCGGCGAGGTGGTCAGCCCGACCAAGTAGAGGGCTGATGCGGAAACGATGCCTAAAGATGCGGAAACGATCCGGGTTTTCTGCGCACAAAGAAAAACCCCGCAGACGTTAATCTGCGGGGCTTTCGAATGGTGGAGGCCGAGGTCGGAATCGAACCGGCGTAGACGGATTTGCAATCCGGAGCATAACCACTTTGCTACTCGGCCTCAAAGGTCGGATCTAGCAGCTTACGCTTCGCTATCTCCTTGAAACGCTGAACCTTTTTCAAAGTTTGCTGCGTTTCGATGGGCGCCATTATGTCTTCATTCCTTTAACCTTGCAACCCCCTGAACGAAAAAAAATTTCAACAGGTTCAAGGTGTTAGCGCAGACGGCCGAGTTTACTCCACAAGCCCACCACTGTGTTCTCCACAGTGCCACTGGCAGCCATGCCGATTCGCTCCTGCAGGCTCTTGCGTTCGGCGTAGTGCAGGTGGAACAGGTTGGCGTTGCGCGCGCGTTCGCTGAGGTACTCGTCGCTGGTCTGCAGCTCGTCCACCAGCTTGCGGTTGAGTGCCGCGACGCCCAGCCAGACTTCGCCGGTGGCCACTTCGTCGATGTGCAGCTGCGGGCGATAGCGGGCAACGAAGTCCTTGAACAGCTGGTGGGTGATGTCCAGATCTTCCTGGAACTTCTCCCGGCCCTTCTCGGTGTTCTCGCCGAACACGGTCAGGGTGCGCTTGTATTCACCGGCGGTCAGCACTTCGAAATCGATGTCGTGCTTCTTCAGCAGGCGGTTGACGTTGGGCAGCTGCGCCACCACGCCGATGGAACCCAGTACGGCGAACGGTGCGCTGACGATCTTCTCGCCGATACAGGCCATCATGTAGCCGCCGCTGGCGGCCACCTTGTCGATACACACGGTCAACGGGATGCCGGCCTGGCGAATGCGCGCCAGCTGCGATGCAGCCAGGCCGTAGCTGTGCACCAGGCCGCCACCGCTTTCCAGGCGCAGCACCACTTCGTCACGCGGGGTGGCGAGGGTCAGCAGCGCGGTGATTTCGTTGCGCAGGCTTTCGGTGGCAGAAGCTTTGATGTCGCCATCGAAATCCAGCACGAAGACCCGGCCCTTTTCCTCGGCCTTGCCCTTCTTCTGCCGCTTTTCCGCCTTGGCCTGCTGCTTGCGCAAGGCCTTGAGCTGGGCCTTGTCGAGCAGGCCGGATTCCAGGCGCTCGCGCAGGTCCTTGTAGAACTCGTTCAGGCGAGTGACCTGCAATTGCCCACCCGATTTGCGCCGCCCCTTGCCGCGCAGCCCGGCGATGGCCGACAGCACTATCAGGATGGCGATGACCAGGGTGGCGGTTTTGGCGAGAAAGCTTGCGTATTCAGCAAGAAACTCCACGTTGACTCCTTAAAGACTTGCGCCACTACGGCGCGTAACTGTAGCAAGCATACCGTTGCGCCTGATGTGCTGCCAGCCGCGGTAAACGCTGGCAACATCTTTCAAACAACCTTTTCAAACGCTTGTATGTTTTTTCGTTGACAGCCCGTGTGCCGCATCCTAACCTCGCAGCAACCTCCAACAGGCCGGAACCTTTCGTGGGCAACCTCTACCTGATCCGACATGGCCAAGCCTCCTTCGGCGCCGAAGACTATGATGTCCTCTCGCCCGTGGGCGTGCGCCAGAGCCAGGCTCTGGGTGAACACCTTGCCCAGCTCGGGGTACGGCTGGACCGCTGCGTGGCAGGCGACCTGCGCCGCCAGCAGGATACCGCGCGCCTGGCGCTGGAAGTATTGCAGGCCAGTGGCTGCCCGGTGCCGGCTGTTGAGACCGATGCGGCCTTCAATGAGTTCGATGCCGATGGCGTGATCCGTGCGCTGTTGCCCGGGCTGCTGCCGCAGGAGCCCGACGCCCTGCACATCCTGCGCAATGGCCCGCAGCACCGCAGCGAGTTCCAGCGCCTGTTCGCACTGATGGTGCAGCGCTGGCACGATGGCGAACATGCCGACGATGGCCTGGAGACCTGGCAGGCGTTCACCGCCCGCGTGCAAGGCGGCCTGCAGCGTGTTCTCGATGCCGCCGGCAGCGGTGACAACATCGCCATCTTCACCTCGGGCGGCACCATTGCCGCCCTGCTCCACCTGGTTACCCGTATTACCCCCGGCCAGGCGTTCGCGCTGAACTGGCAGATCATCAACACGTCGCTCAGCCAGCTGAAGTTCCGCGGCCGCGACGTGGCACTGGCTTCCTTCAACAGCCAGGCCCATGTGCAGCTGTTGAGGGCGCCGGAGCTTGTCACCTATCGATGAGCCCGGCTTGTTGTGTCCCTGCGGGGACGTGTAAATCACTCTATAAGGAATGCGCCATGACCTCCGTAGCTGATGCCGTCAAAAAGATGCAAGAGAAGTTCAACCCATCCGCTGCCGCCGGCCTGGACCTGGTGTTCGGCTTCAACATCACCGACGAAGACAAGCACTACGCGCTGATCGTCAAGGACGGCACCTGCGACCTGCAGGAAGGCGAAAACCCGGATGCCAACTGCACCCTGGTGATGGACAGCGAAACCCTGAAGGGTATCGTCAGCGGCGAAACCGACGGCATGCAGGCATTCATGGGCGGCAAGCTGCGCGTTGAAGGCGACATGATGCTGTCGATGAAGCTCAGCGAGCTGTTCCCGTCCTGAGGGCTGGAAATAGCGGATGATCGAAAAACCGAAGCCTGACCGGCTTCGGTTTTTTTTTGCCCGCCTGTTCGGGCCCTATCGCCGGCAAGCCAGCGCCCACAGGTACAGCGTTGCTCTCGAGGTTGCCGCTGTACCTGTGGGAGCTGGCTTGCCGGCGATAGGGCCAGTCGCTTCATCAAGGCAGTTGATCAGGCAGCAACACCCTCACCTATATGGCATCTGGCACGCTTGTCCCATCCCCGGCGGACCATTAGATTAGCCAATAGTCCTTGCGATCGAGAATAAGGAAAACGCATGACGCTCACCGACCAGTCCACCCAGGTACGCCCCGGCGAAGAACTCGACGCGGCTGTCATCGACCCTTACCTCAAAGCCAACATCCCCGGCCTGGATGGCCTGCCGAGCATCAGCCAGTTCCCTGGCGGCGCCTCCAACCTTACCTACCTGGTCAGCTACCCGGGCCGCGACTTCGTGCTGCGCCGTCCACCGTTCGGGCAGAAGGCCAAGTCGGCCCACGACATGGGCCGCGAGTTTCGCATCCTCAACCAGCTCAACAGCGGCTTCCCCTACTGCCCCAAGGCCTTTGTGCATTGCACCGACAGCAGCCTGATCGGCGGCGAGTTCTACGTAATGGAACGGGTCAAGGGCATCATCCTGCGCTCGGACATCCCGGCCGAGCTGGACCTTGACGCCAACCGCACCGAGGCCCTGTGCAAGAGCTTCATCGACCGCCTGGTGGAACTGCACCAGGTGGACTACAACGCCTGCGGCCTGGCCGACCTGGGCAAACCGGAAGGCTATGTGCAGCGCCAGATCGAGGGCTGGACCAGCCGCTATGAAAAGGCCCTCACGCCCGACGCCCCGCGCTGGGAACAGGTGACCGCGTGGCTGCACGAGAAAATGCCCGCCGACCACCCGCGGCCCGGCATCGTGCACAACGACTACCGTTTCGACAACGTGATCCTCGATGCCGACAACCCCATGCGCATCATCGGTGTGCTGGACTGGGAAATGGCCACCCTCGGCGACCCGCTGATGGACCTGGGCAACAGCCTGGCCTACTGGATCGAGGCCGATGACCCGGCGCCGGTGCAGCTGATGCGTCGCCAGCCGAGCAACGCGCCGGGCATGCTCACCCGCCGCCAGTTCGTCGATTACTACGCCGAGCGCGCCGGCATCCGCCTGGACAACTTCGATTACTACTATTGCTATGGCCTGTTCCGCCTGGCCGGCATCGTCCAGCAGATCTACTACCGCTATTACCACGGCCAGACCCAGGACAAGCGCTTCGCCCAGTTCATCCACATGAACCGCTTGCTGGAGCAGATGACCTTGCAGGTCATCGCCAAGTCCAGCCTCTGAGCCCCGACCTCGACGACGGATAACAAGGAAAACAGCATGTCCAAGACCCACCTGTTCGACCTCGACGGCAAGATTGCCTTCGTTTCCGGCGCCAGCCGTGGCATCGGCGAGGCCATCGCCCACCTGTTGGCCCAGCAAGGTGCCCATGTGATCGTGTCCAGCCGCAAGCTCGACGGTTGCCAGCAGGTGGCTGACGCCATCATCGCCGCCGGTGGCAAGGCAACGGCGGTTGCCTGCCACATCGGTGAGCTGGAGCAGATCCAGCAGGTGTTCGCCGGCATCCGCGAACAGTTCGGGCGGCTGGACATCTTGGTCAACAATGCGGCTACCAACCCGCAGTTCTGCAACGTGCTGGATACCGACCCAGGAGCTTTCCAGAAGACCGTGGACGTGAACATCCGTGGCTACTTCTTCATGTCGGTCGAGGCCGGCAAGCTGATGCGCGAGCATGGTGGCGGCAGCATCATCAACGTGGCTTCGATCAACGGGGTTTCGCCCGGCCTGTTCCAGGGCATCTATTCGGTGACCAAGGCGGCGGTCATCAACATGACCAAGGTCTTCGCCAAGGAATGCGCGCCGTTCGGGATCCGCTGCAACGCCCTGCTACCGGGCCTGACCGATACCAAGTTCGCCTCGGCGCTGGTGAAGAACGACGCCATCCTCAATGCCGCGCTGCAGCAGATCCCGCTCAAGCGCGTGGCCGACCCCAAGGAAATGGCCGGCGCCGTGTTGTACCTGGCCAGCGATGCTTCCAGCTACACCACCGGTACCGCACTCAATGTCGACGGTGGTTACCTGTCCTGATCAGGCTTTTACTGCAACCAGGGTGTAGCTCAGGGGCAGGCGTGCGGGCTGCTCGCGCAGGCGATATTCACCGTCGTCGCACTTGACCATCTGCCCCGGCAGCGCCTCCCAGGGGATGCTCTGGTGCTCGACCAGGGCGGTCAGCTGCAGACCGTGGGCCAGCAAGGCGCTGATCACCTCGCCCAGGCCGTGGTTCCACTCGTGGGTTTCGGTGTGGGAAAGGCGCTGCTCGGTTTCGACGTAGGTCTGGTCGTTGTGCCACACCGTCGGTTCTTCGTGCTCGAAATACGGGTATTCGAGTTGCAGGCGGTCCTGGTGGTCTTCGTTGACTGCCATCAGCATCGGGTGCCCGTCGCGCAGGAACAACCGCCCGCCCGGCTTCAGCAGGGCCGCGACTGTACGCGCCCACGGCTCGATGCGAGGCAGCCAGCAGAGCGCGCCGATGCCGGTGTAGACCAGGTCGAACGTGCCGGCCGGCAACACTTTGTCGGCGTGGTAGACATCGGACTCGACATACGCGATGGGTGCCGCACAGCGCTGGGCCAGCGCCCGCGCCTCGGCCAGCGAAGCCGCGGAATAGTCCAGGCCACAGACCTTGGCGCCAAGGCGCGCCAGCGAGAGGGTATCGGTACCGATGTGGCACTGCAGGTGGACGGCGTTGAGCCCGTCGATATTGCCAAGCAACGGCAGGTCGAAGCGTACGGTTTCGGAAAGGTGCTCGGGATGCTGGACGAGCCGTTCGACTTCGTAGTCGTTGGAAGCAGCGTGCAACGGGGCACGTTCATCCCAGCTGGCGCGGTTGAGTTGCAGTGAGCGGTCCATGGTGTCTTCCTTGATTCGTGGGGGCTCATGCTAGCCTCCACCAATCTCCCTGCGACACAAAAGCCTTGCTAAAAATTGTAATGCTGGTGCGGTCCCTGTGGGAGCGGGCGTGCCCGCGAAGAAACAACGCGGTGGCTGGCACCGGCTACGCCGGTGTTCGCGGGCGCGCCCGCTCCCACCCGACCCCACAGAGCCCCTGCCAAGTCGCCAGCCGTTACAGGCAGGTCGCCGCCGCCGCCCGGCGCTGCAGGGCCACACCGTCGTTCTTCTGCGCGTAGTAATCCACCCGCGCCCCACCCGCCTGCGGGTACACATCCACGAACGCCTCGGCTTCACGGGTATACACCGTGAACCCACCCTGTTTGCGTGGCTCCAGATAACCACTGGCGTCGTCGCCAAACACCTTCTCTTCCTGCCAGCTGAACTGGATGCACTGGGCCACCAGTTCCGGCGCCTTGTGCGAGTCGAGCTGCGCGGTCGGCTTGCCGCCGCGGGCCGTTTCCATGGTCGCAGAAGCACAACCGACCAGCATCAGCGCCGCAGCCATCGGCAGAATCGCACGCATGTTCCATCCTCAGGGTAAAAAAGAAGGCGACTCTAGCACTGGCAAGCATCGCGAGTGAATTGTCACGCGCAGGTGGCTGTCGCAGATAAGGCATTCCGCCACAAGGAGAACGTCATGAAATTGCACTACCTGCTGTTCGCCGCCCTTCCCTGCCTGCCCCTCGCTGCCACCGCAGCCCCCTCCGGCGAAGAAAGCATCACCGCGCCAGAAACCCACAACCGCGAGCTCAAGGTCGGCGACAAGGCACCCGACCAGTACAAACGCGATGACCAGGCAATCAAGGACTGGAAAACCAAGGGCCTGCCAGCGCCGGAAAAGGAGAGCCACTGGGTAAACATGGGGGGGCGCTACGTGCTGGTGCAGATCACCAACGGAGTGGTGCTGGCAATTCAGCCAACCCACTGATTCCACACTTTCCCCGCCGCTCATCGCTGGCACGACAAATTTTTGCCTGCCAGCGAAACCAAATGGATCCTTTCCAGTCTCAGAGGGTGTGCCGTAAACCTTTGCGGATCAAGGACCTATATCGTGATGACCCGTCTTGCAAGCCTTTCGCTGATTGCCGTTGTCCTGCTGACCGCAGGGTGCCATAGCCATCGCTACCATGACGACGACGATGGCTGGCGTGACCGTGATCGCGATCGTGGCCATCGCCACCACCATCGGCATGACCGCGACGACGATGATGACAATCGTCAATACCGTGGTGACCGCTACTACCGCTGAAGCGTCTTTTTCAACCCTGGCCCGCCGCCCGTTGCGCGGCACCTTAACCTGATGATTCCTTTGAGGTTCGTATCATGCGTCTGACTCTGCCTTCCCTTGCCCTTGGCCTGCTGCTGTGCCAGGGCGCTTTCGCCGGTGACGGTACCGCCGCCATTGGCGGTGGCCTGGGTGGTGTTCTGGGTAACGTTGTCGGTCAACAGATCGGCGGCAAAACGGGGGCGGCCATCGGCGCCGGCCTCGGCGGCGCAGCCGGCAGTGCGGTAGGTGCACGCAAGGGCAACCGTACCGAAGCCGCCATCGGCGGTGGCCTGGGTTCGGCCGGCGGTTCGCTGCTGGGCGGCGCGGTAGGCGGCAAGACCGGCTCCACCGTGGGCGCTGGCCTGGGTGGCGCAGCCGGTGGTGCCATCGGCAACCACCTGGGCGACAACAACGGCAAGCACCGCCGTCACCGTCACTGATCCGGTGACCTGAGGGGCTGCTGCGCAGCCCATCGCCGGCAAGCCAGCTCCCTGACCTCAAGCCATGCGCAGTCATTGTGGGAGCCTGGCTTGCCAGCGATGGGCCGCCTAGCGGCCCTTTTTGTTGCAGCACATCAACACCCCCTTCACCGCAATCCGGCACACTGGCTGCTACTGTCTATCGTGCCCCCGTGTGAAGGAACACCCCCTCCCCATGAACCAAGAGCTGCTCTGGGTCCTCGGCCTGCTGGCCATCGTCATCACCCTGTTCGTCATCAACCGCCCACGCATGGACGTGGTCGCGCTGCTGGTGATCCTCGCCCTGCCTCTGTCGGGCATCCTCACCGTGGAGCAGGCGCTGGCCGGTTTCAGTGACCCCAACGTGGTGTTGATCGCCGCCCTGTTCGTGATCGGTGAAGGCCTGGTGCGCACCGGCATTGCCTACCGTATCGGCGAATGGATGAGCGAGCGGGCCGGCAACAGCGAGGCGCGCCTGCTGGTGTTGCTGATGGTGGCCGTGGCGGGGCTGGGTTCGATGATGAGCTCCACCGGCGTGGTGGCCATTTTCATTCCGGTGGTGCTGAGCATCGCCGCACGCCTGCAGCTATCACCCGCCCGCCTGATGATGCCGCTGGCTTTCGCCGGCCTGATCAGCGGCATGCTCAGCCTTGTGGCCACACCGCCCAACGTGGTGGTGCACAGCGAACTGGTGCGCCATGGCGAAGCGGGCTTCAGCTTCTTCAGCTTCACCCCGTTCGGCCTGGTGGTGCTGGTGCTGGGCATCGGCTACATGCTGCTGACCCGGCACTGGCTGAATGGCGAAGTGCGCAAGGACGGCCGCGTGGAAAGCCGCCGCACCCTGCTGGACCTGGTGCTGGACTACAAGCTCAACGGCCGCGAACGGCGCCTGCGCATCCGCCCCCACTCGCCGCTGATCGGTCATACCCTGGGCGAGCTGGAGCTGCGCACCCGGCATGGCGCCAACGTGATCGGTATCGAGCGCCAGCACAAGTTCACCACGCGGGTGATCGCCGCCGACTCCAGCACCGTGCTGCACCAGGGCGATGTGCTGCTGCTCGACCTGTTCGCCAACCGCGACGACCTGCGCAGCCTGTGCCAGACCATGCAACTGGAGCCACTGCACTTCAAGGCCGCCTACTTCATCGACCAGTCCCAGGAGCTGGGCATGGCCGAAGTATTGCTGCCACCAGGTTCGAAACTGCTCGGCAAGAGCATCCTCGAACTGGCCTTCCGCACTCGCTTCGACCTCAACGTGGTGGGCTTGCGCCGCGAGCAGGTGGCGATCGAAGAACAGCTGGTGGAAGAAAAGCTGCGCCTGGGCGACACCTTGCTGGTAGTCGGCCCGTGGAAGGCCGTGCGCCAGTTGCAAGGCAAGCCCAAGGACTTCCTGGTACTGAGCCTGCCCGCGGAAATCGACCTGGTCGCGCCCGCCCGCACCCGCGCACCACAGGCGCTGCTGAGCCTGGCGGTGATGGTCGGGCTGATGGTCAGCGGCGCGGTACCCAATGTGATTGCCGCGCTGATCGGCTGCCTGTTGATGGGCGCAGGCCGCTGCATCGACATGAACAGCGCCTACCGGGCCATCCACTGGCAAAGCCTGGTACTGATCGTCGGCATGCTGCCCTTTGCCCAGGCACTGCAGAACACCGGCGGTATCGACCTGGCGGTGGGCGGCCTGGTCAGCGTGCTGGGCGGTGCCGGCCCCAGCGCCATCCTCGCCTGCCTGTTCGCGGTCACGGCGGTGATCGGCCTGTTCATCTCCAACACGGCCACTGCAGTACTGATGGCCCCCGTGGCCGTCAGCACCGCCACGCAGCTGGGCATGTCGCCCTACCCGTTTGCCATGACCGTGGCGCTGGCCGCCTCGGCGGCGTTCATGACGCCGGTGTCATCGCCGGTCAACACGCTGGTACTGGGCCCGGGACAATACCGCTTCGCCGACTTCGTCAAAGTCGGCGTGCCGTTCACCGTACTGGTGATGCTGGTGACCGTGTTGATGGTGCCGTGGTTCTTCGGGCTGTGAGGTGACACATCTCGAATGAAGGCAATTTGGCATTATCTCGACCGATCGCGGCAGATTGACATCAAGTCCTCTGACGAAACACACTTATGCGCAATTGCCCCAGGTGCTTCAAGCCGTTGTCCTGGATTTCGTTTCCGCTTTGCCGGTCGAGCCCATGGTTTTTCCAGCCCAATCGCGCTTGTTGCACTACGTCGTTCTACTCGGCCTGACCTTCGCCCTGACGCTGGGCGGCATCCTGGCCCGCCCGATCGAATCCCTGTCGCTGTTCTGGCCGGTCAACGCGGTATTGGCCGGCGTGCTGCTGCGCTACCCCCGCCAGGCCACGCTGACGGGCTTTGCCCTGGTCTGGCTGGCCATGGTCGGCGCCGACCTGCTGTGTGGCAGCGCCTGGGTACCGGCCCTGTGGTTCAACCTGTGCAACCTTGGCGTGGTGGTCACCCTCTGGCTGCTGCTCTCGCGCTTGCCGCGCCTGCACCGGCGCATGCGTACCCCCCACGGCGTGCTGAGCGTATTCGGCGCCTGTGCCGCCGGGGCGATAGTGGCGGCCAGCATGGCGGCGGCAATGGCCGCGCCGTGGTTCGAACAGTCCTTGCGCGCCACTTGGCTGGCCTGGTTCAGTGAACAGTTCTCGACCAGCGTGCTGGTGCTGCCAGTGCTGCTGACGGCGCCCTCGGCGCGAGCGCTGGTGCGCGGTGGCGCCCAGGCCATCCGCCTGGCGCCGTTGTTGATGCTGCTGGCCTCGCTGGCGTCCAGCATTGCCTTCGGCGGCCCCGGGGCCATTGCCTTCCCGATTGCCGCGCTGCTGTGGTGCGCCTGGACTTACTCACCGTTCCTGGTCTCACTGCTGACACTCACCGCCGGCAGCACGCTGATCGTGGCGGTGGCGCAAAACCTCATGCATTTCAGCGTGCCGCAGAGCGAGCCCGGGGTAACCACGCTGATGTCGGCGCGCCTGGGCATCGCCATGCTGGTGCTCGGGCCGCTGGTGGTGGCCTGCGTCAGCCAGGCCAACCGCAGCCTGATGGCCCGCCTGGCGCATCAGGCCACCATCGACCACCTCACCGGCGCACTCACCCGCAGCGCCTTCACCCGCCGCGCCAACGCGCTGCTGGAAAGCCGCCAGCAACACGCCCAGGCGCTGCCGCTGACCCTGATGATGCTGGATATCGACCATTTCAAGTCGATCAATGATGCCCACGGCCATGCGGTCGGTGACCAGGTGCTGCGCCAGTTCGCCGGCACCCTGCAGGACCAGTTGCACGATGGCGAACTGTTCGCCCGCCTGGGCGGCGAGGAATTTGTCGTGATCCTCCCAGGCCTGGCACCAGACCGGGCCAAGTTCACTGCCGAACGCCTGCGCCGTGCCGTGCAGGACCTGCATGTGGTGCAAGCCGACCAACACCTGCAAATTACCGTGAGTATCGGCCTGGCCGGTTGTGCCGCCGACATGCCGGCCCCCACCCTCGACGAACTGCTGGCGCACGCCGACCAGGCGCTGTACCGAGCCAAGGCCCATGGCCGCAACCGCGTCGAGCAGGCCGAGCCGCAACGCCAGGTGATGTGAACTAGCCGGCCAGCAAGTCCCACGTCAACTTGGCGATCAGCACGCACAACAGCACCAGGAACAGCCCGCGTACAAAGCCCGCGCCCTTGCGCACCGCCAGCCAGGTACCGGTCAGCGCACCGAGGATATTGCACGCCGCCATGGGCAAGGCGATGGCGTACAGCACGTTGCCCGATGGCACGAAGAACACCAGTGCCGCCAGGTTGGTGGCGATGTTCACCACCTTGGCCGATGCCGAGGCGTGCAGGAAGTCCAAAGCGAAGAAGCGGATGAACAGGAAGATCAGGAAGCTGCCGGTTCCCGGCCCGAACAGGCCATCGTAAAAGCCGATCGCGCCACCGATCAGCACCGCCAGGCACTGCTCCTTGCGTCCGATCCTTGTGGGTTTGTGCAGCGTGCCGAAGTCCTTCTTGCAGAAGGTGTAGATGGCCATCAGCACGATCAGCACCAGCACCGCCGGGCGCATCACGCTGGGTGGCACCAGCGACACCGTGGCGGCACCGGCGAACGACATGACGAAGGCACTGAGCGCGGCCGGCACGATCAACCCCCAGTCCAGCGTCACCCTGCGGATGAACGAACGCGCAGCGAAGGCCGTGCCACACACCGACGCCAGCTTGTTGCTACCGAGCAATGCCGCCGGTTGCGCGGTAGGCAGCACGTTGAACAAGGCCGGGATCTGGATCAGCCCACCGCCACCCACGGCGGCGTCGATCAGCCCTGCGGCGAAGGCGAACACGGAAAGCACAGCGATATCCATCATGACGCGGTTCCAGGCAGTGAAGACGCTGCAAGGCTAATCAAAGTGCCGCGCTTGTGTTGAAATGCCATATTGCAAAAACTGCAACGAGGAGTAGGCAATGGCATTGGACATGCTGCGGGAAATCCAGGCGTTCGTCAGCGTGGCGCACAAGCGCAGCTTCGTCGCCGCCGCGCGCGCCCTGGGGCGCTCACCCAGTGCGGTCACACGCGCGGTACAAACCCTGGAAGACAACGCCGGGAGCAAACTGCTCAACCGCAACGCCAATGCCGTGACCCTGACCGAAGCCGGGGAGCGCCTGCTGCCACACGCCGAACGCTTGCTGGATGTGCAACGTGATGCCGCCGACGAACTGGCCGCGCTCAGCGGCAGTGCACAAGGCTGGATCCGATTCGCCGTGCCGCAGGTACTGGGTGAACATGTACTGCCCCAAGTGCTGGCCGAGTTTTCCCGCTGCCACCCCCAGGTAACCCTGGACGTGCAGTACAGCGACGGGGCCCTGGACCCGCTGCAAGGCAAGTTCGACTTCGTGGTGCGCGGTGCCTTTCCGCAGTCGAGCGAGCTGATCGGCTATCCACTGTGGGATTACCAGCGCCACCTGTATGCAAGCCCTGAATACCTGGCCCTGGCCGGCACGCCACAACAACCCGAGGACCTCGAAGGCCACGCGCTGATCCTGCACACTGCCCCGCGCATCCTCAAGGCCTGGCACTTCTGCCGCGACGGCCAGATCACCAGCCTGCGCCCCAGGCCCAGGCTGCGCCTGGACTCAGGTGACGCGGTGTACCACAGCACCCTGGCCGGTGCCGGTATCGCCCGCCTGGCCGCCTGGGTCGGCGAAGCGCAGGCCAAGGCCGGGCGGCTGGTGCGGGTATGCCCGCAGTACCGCCTGACCTCCAGCAACGGCCAGGACCCGCAGATGCATGCCGTGTACCCCGCCGGCGAGCTGCCGGCGCGGGTACGCGACCTGCTGGCTGCCCTGCGCCGCGCCGGCCTGGCCTACTGAAACAACGCCCTGAAATGGCTGTTCAAATTCTGCTCAATTTAACAGAGCCCGCCGCAGGCCTGGCTTGCAGCACTTTATCCACAGACCTACCCACGTTTTTTGTGGACAGTTTTCCCAGTGCAAAGAACGACTTATCGTACAAATCGGTAGGGTGAATCGGCCAACAATGAAGAGGAATGGGCCCGCCCGAAGGACAGGCAGGCCGCGAGGGATATAGGTGGTTAACGTCAGCTTGGCGGAATGGTGCCCAGAATACCGATCAGAATGGTCAGCAGCAGAAAACCACCCAGGAATAGCGCGAGCTTGCCCATTGGAACCTCTACAAGTGTGATGCGGGAATGGGCATATTGTCGGGCTTGGGCTGATACCGTTACAGATTCAGGTTTATGGAAAAAAAGCGGATCAGATGTGAGGCACCGGTTCTTTTGTGGGAGCGGCCTTGCGTCGCGAAAGGACCACGCAGCGGACCCAGGGGTTCGATGCATCCCGCAAAATTGCCGGGGCCGCTTTGCGGCCCTTTCGCGACGCAAGGCCGCTCCCACAAGAGCTGCGTACTTGGAGCGAACGCGTACATCAGGTCAGCTGCTGAAGCTTCTGCGCAGGCAACCAGCCAAACTCATCGCTGCCATGGCGCCTGCACCAGACCCAGCCATTGAGCGGGCGCACCATCTGCACCAACTGCCCCGGGTCGGCATCCAGTTCATGCGCCGAGTAGTGGTCCAGCGCCCTGCCCTGGCACACGCTGAGCCGCTCGATCAGTTGGGCCGGCACCCAGCCAGGCTCCTGGCCGGTGCAGGTGCACAGGTACCAGTCCTGCCAACCTGGCTCGCCCTCGTAGCGTGGGCCAATGTTCAGCAAGGTGCCCTTGGCGAAGCGGATGGGCCGCGGGTACTCACTGCGGTGAGGTTCAATCACAACGTAATGCATGGGCCTCTCCTTGGCCGGGAAAACTTATCGATCGTAGCAGAAGCGGCAAAACCCGCTGCCAGCCGGTGTTTGTATCTTCATGTGTACAAATTGAGACCTGATACACAAGAACGTTTCCTACGGGCCGAGCGGACACATCCGCGATACAGCCGTCATCTTTACTGGCACCCATCAACCCGCACCTATGGCTTCGCCAAGGAGATGCCCAATGTCTGCCCGCCACTCGACCACCGCCCTGCCACGCCGTTTCAGCCGTAAGCTGCTCGCCTGTGCCCTGCTGCCACTTGGCCTGCTGGCGGCGAACATGGCCACGGCTGCACCACACCAGCCCCAGCCAGCCGCCGCAGCGGCGGATGACTTTGGCCCGCTGAAACACGTCAACGCTGGCGTGCTCGATGTGGCTTACGTAGAGCAAGGCCCGGCCGATGGCCCGGTGGTGATCCTGCTGCATGGCTGGCCGTATGACATTCACAGCTTCGAGCAAGTTGCACCCGCCCTGGCGGCAAAAGGCTACCGGGTGTTGGTGCCCTACGTACGTGGTTACGGGCAGACCCGCTTCCTGTCTGCGGCAACCCCACGCAATGCCCAGCCCTCGGCACTGGCCAGCGACGTGATCGCCTTCATGGATGCGCTGCATATCCAGCGTGCCGTGCTCGCCGGCTTCGACTGGGGCGCACGCACCGCCGACATTGTCTCGGCGCTGTGGCCAGAGCGGGTAAAGGCACTGGTATCAGTCAGCGGCTACCTGATCAGCAGCCAGGAAGCCGCCAAGGCCCCCCTGCCCCCCAGTGCCGAGTTGCAGTGGTGGTACCAGTACTACTTCGCCACCGCGCGCGGCCAGGCCGGCTATGAAAAGAACCGCCATGCCTTCGCCAAGCTGATCTGGCAAACCGCCTCGCCCAAGTGGGCCTTCGACGACGCCACCTTCGAGCGCAGCGCCAAGGCCCTGGACAACCCCGACCAGGTGGCGATCACCGTGCACAACTACCGCTGGCGGCTGGGGCTGGCCCAGGGCGAAACGCGCTACGACCCGCTCGAGGCCAAACTGGCCAGCTTCCCCAGCATCGGCGTACCGACCATCACCCTGGAAGGCGACGCCAACGGCGCCCCGCACCCGCCAGCCGAAGCCTATGCGCAGCGCTTTACCGGCAAGTACGAGTACCGACTGATCAGCGGCGGCATCGGCCACAACCTGCCGCAGGAAGCGCCGCAGGCGTTCACCCAGGCGGTGGTGGATGCGGACCACCTGTAGCTTGCGGGGCGGCAATTGCTACATAAGGTTTCGAAAGGAGCGGCAGGCCCTGGTTTGAGCCGCGTCGAGGGCCTGCATTGTGAAAACCGGTTGTGCCCAGCTACCGCGCGGTGTTGAGGCAAATTTGAAAGACACGATTTGAAATGCGGCTTGTAGGATCTTTTACCTCGCAGTGTAGGAAGAATCGAAGCAGTGAGATTTGCCTGTATGAAACATCAGTTTCTCCAGCAAATTCGAGCTGCTACGGTCCAGTTTTCCTACAACGGCACGGAAGCCTACAGCGTGAGAAAAGCATGGATCCGTTCAATACCTCGGCCCTGAAGCTGCAGAAGAATTTGCTTAACCTGCGCCTTGAGCGTGATCGCCTGAGAAGGGAGGGCAAGGACAAGGAAGCGGACGAACTCGCGGCACCGATCGCGCGGATGGAGGCAGCTATTCAAAAGCTGCCGGATGGCATGAAGCCGGTGACCCTGCAGTAAAACCTGTGGGAGATGTCTAGCGAGACCCGGACTTTGCGCCAAGCCATGAGAGGTGTGTTGCCTGTGCTGGCCCTTTCGCGGGCACGCCCGCTCCCACAGGATCTTCACAGTAATCAAGACTTGCACAGTACCTGTGGGAGCGGGCGTGCCCGCGAAAGGGCCAGCACAGGCAGTCGAGAAACTTGAGGGGATTCAACAATAACCACAGAAGACACCTGACTCACCATCGGCAAGCCCACTCTGACGGCCTACAGCCTGATCGTCACGCCCTTTATCGAAACAGGCCGCCGGGGGAACCCCGCAGCGGCCTGGCGGCCGCCGCGGGGCGTGGCTCATTGCCCGGAGTGGTCGATCTTGATGGTTGGATCACCACCACTGACCAGCGAACTGACCGTGGTGTTCGACCAGTTCACACCTTCGAGCTTGATCGACACGTCAGCGCTGCTGGTGTCACCGCCGGGTGTGAACTTGCCCTGGGTGCTGACCTGCAAGGTCGACTCGCCATCGACCGTGGTGATCTTCAGGTAGCTGTCGATGGACGATAGCGATTCGCCCTGCAGCAGGGCACTCAGGTCCAGGCGGTCGCCTTCTTCAGCATTGAAGTTCCTGACCACGTCATGGCCGGTATCACCTGCCGTCCACACAAAGGACTCGGCGATGCCGCTGCTGCCAGTGACGGTGCTGTCCCCTGCCCCCACGAACAGGATGTGGTTCTCGCTGCCAAGCAAGGATGTGGAGGCGCTGTCCGATGTATCGCTCGCCATCAGCGACATCGTGCTCATCGACGCCGACGAGGCTGCGTCACCATGGGATGTCACCACGAACGAGCTGCTTGCCGAATCACCATCGTGGTCGGTGCCGATGACATGGACCGTGAAGTTAAGGTCGCTGGCAGGTTTCTCCTCTACATAGGTCAGTTTGGTGAAGGTGGTGTCAAGCGTACTCTTGCTCGGTGCAGCCAGGGTAATCGTGTCGAAGGCGTGCCCGGCAAGGCCCGCGAAATCACTGGCCAGAATCTTTATGGACTCGGAGCCAGAGGTGATGGTGTAAGTCTTCGTTGCTTCATGCACAACACCATTGGCGTCCTTGTAGGAGGCGATGATATTGACGTCACCGCTGACCTGAAGCCGCGCAATGCCTAGCGTGACCTCTTTCATCGAGACGGCGTGCTGCAGGGCATCGGTGAACGCCACGGAGAACTTTTCGTTGGCAGAGAAGTGGTTGTTACCCACCCCCAGCCCATTGCCGACGTTGATCGTCGGCTTCCCTGTAGCACTGGCCAAGGCTTCGAAGGTGGCCGTTATGCCACTGGTGAAAGTGACAGGCAGGGTTGAGGTATTCCCGGATTTCAAACTTTCCAGGTTGAACGTATCTCGGCTACCTTCACGCATGCTGTTCTGGGTGACGGTGTAGTGCCCATCCGCTCCCAAGGCAAGCGTGAACACCTTCGTGGTACCGTCGAAAACTTCCACCGTGGTGCCGCTTGCATCCGTTGCCTTGCTGCTCCAGCCCGAAGGCAGGCCAACGATGGTGCCGAACTTCAGCGTGCCCACGCCATCACCGCCCGCCAGGAAGTGCGTGTCGCCAACCGCCGTGTAGCCAACAGTGTTCCACATGCCGGCATTGTCACTGGGGGCGAAGGTCGGGCTGTCGTCTTCGACGCTGATCGTCAGCGTGCCGGTCGATGAGGTGCTGCCGTCGGAAACGCTGACACCAACGTTGAGGGACAGTACATCCTCGGCCGCCTGGTTCGGATGGTCGAGCGGCCCCTTCAGTTCCACGGTGTAGTTGCCGGCGTTGTCGATCCTGATTTCGATCACGTCCTTGCCACCGGCCGTGCCGGTCAGGGTCTTGCCGCCATTGGACAACGCCCATTGCACACTCTGGCCAGAGGACGTCAGCGCTGTCGATGGTGCTGCCAGGCTGACCGAGAGGTTGGCCGACGGCGTATCGATATCGCTGACCGTCAGCTTGCCAGCGTACAACTTGCTGTCGCTTTGGTCGGCTGGTGAACCGACGGTGTCTTTGTTCCCGCCGATCAGCCCCTCCTCGGACACCAGCGCGGCACCCGAAGTGATGGTTGGCGTGGCATTGGTCATGCCCACCGCAACGCTGGCGCCCGGGACCAGGTTCTCGAACACCTTGCTACCCGTGCCATTCTGCGTGATCTGGTCGATGCCCACGGACACGCTGCCACCACCCACGAAGACACCGTCGGGAATGGCACCTTTCACCGTGCCGGTGGTGCCGCCCGCCTCCACCATGATGGTCAGGCCATTGTCCAGCTTGATGGTCAGGCCGCCATGGTTGCTTGCGCTCATGCCAGCAGGCGCTTCCAGATTGACCGTGTAGGTCACCTCCTGGCCCTTGGCTGCCGGGTTGGGCGAAGCGCTCAGCACGACCGTCACGGTGTTGATGGTATCGGTGACCGTGACGGTCGTGGTGGCGCTGGTGTTCAGGTTTTCGAAGTTGTGGTTGCCTACATTTGTCACGCTGACGGTCTGGGTTTCGCCGTCACGGAATACGTCATCGCTCTGTGCCACGAACGGCGCGGTGGTGGCGGTGGTGGCGTCCTTGGCGAAGGTTAGGGTCTGGCCGTTGCTCAGGGTGACGGTGAACGCTTGGCCCGCTGGGTGGCTCAGGGTGCCGGTGATGGTTGTGGTGTGGCCTTCCTGCACGGCATTGCCGGTGAGGGTCAGCGTCACTTCATCGCCGCCATTCGGCGTACCCGGGGTGCCAGGGTTACCTGGGGTGCCCGGCTCGTCGGTGATCTGCAGGGTCACCGGGTCGCCTTTGACCAGGTTTTCAAAGACCTGTTTGCCCGTGCCTTGCTCGGTGATCCCGGAGATGGCGATGCTTGGGGCACTGTTGCCGACATAGACGTTGTCCGCCAGAACACCCGACTGCGAGCCACTGATCTGCCCGGCTGCGATGTGAACCACCTTACCGTTGCTCAGCTCGATATCTAGGCCGCCATGCTGGGTCAAATCGGCACCGGCCGGCCCGGTCAGGGTAATGGTGTAAGTCACCGCCTGCCCTTCCACGGCCGGGTTCGGCGAAATGCTCAACTCGGCCTTCACGGTGTCGACGGTGTCGCTCACGGTGATCGTCGTGGTGGCGCTGGTGTTCAGGTTCTCGAAGTTGTGGTTACCGGCATCGGTCACGCTGACGGTCTGGGTTTCACCGTCACGGTACACATCATCGCTCTGGGCCACGAACGGTGCAGTGGTCGCAGTGGTGGCGTCCTTGGCGAAGGTCAGGGTCTGGCCGTTGCTCAGGGTGACGGTGAAGGTCTGGCCTGCCGGGTGGTTCAGGGTGCCGGTGATGGTTGTGGTGTTGCCTTCCTGCACGGCATTGCCGGTGAGGGTCAGCGTCACTTCATCGCCGCCATTCGGCGTGCCCGGGGTGCCAGGGTTACCTGGAGTGCCTGGTTCGTCGGTGATCTGCAGGGTGACCGGGTCGCCTTTGACCAGGTTCTCAAAGACCTGTTTGCCGGTGCCTTGCTCGGTGATCCCGTTGATGGCGATGCTTGGAGCACTGCTGCCGACATAGACGTTGTCCGCCAGAACACCCGACTGCGAACCACTGATCTGCCCGGCGGCGATGTGGACCACCTTACCGTTGCTCAGCGCGATATCGAGACCACCGTGCTGACTCAGGTCGGCACCGGCAGGACCGGTCAGGGTGATGGTGTAAGTCACCGCCTGGCCTTCCACCGCCGGGTTCGGCGAGATACTCAGCTCGGCCTTCACGGTGTCGATGGTGTCGCTCACGGTGACTGTCGTGGTCGCGCTGGTGTTCAGGTTCTCAAAGTTGTGGCTACCGGCATCAATCACGCTGACGGTCTGGGTTTCACCATCCTTGAACACATCATCGCTCTGGGCCACGAACGGATTGGTGGTCGCAGTAAGCGCGCCCTCGGCAAAGCTCAGGGTCTGGCCGTTGCTCAGGGTGACGGTGAAGGCTTGGCCTGCCGGGTGGCTCAGGGTGCCGGTGATGGTCGTGGTGTTGCCTTCCTGCACTGTATGGCCGGTGAGGGTCAGCGTCACTTCATCGCCGCCATTCGGCGTGCCCGGAGTGCCAGGGTTGCCTGGCGTGCCTGGTTCGTCGGTGATCTGCAGGGTCACCGGGTCGCCCTTGACCAGGTTCTCAAAGACCTGTTTTCCAGTGCCTTGCTCGGTGATCCCGGAGATGGCGATGCTCGGGGCACTGCTGCCCACATAGACGTCGTCCGCCAGAACACCCGACTGCGAGCCACTGATCTGCCCGGCGGCGATGTGAACCACCTTACCGTTGCTCAGCGCGATATCGAGACCACCGTGCTGACTCAGGTCGGCACCGGCCGGGCCGGTCAGGGTGATGGTGTAAGTCACCGCCTGGCCTTCCACGGCCGGGTTCGGCGAAATGCTCAGCTCGGCCTTCACGGTGTTGATGGTATCGGTGACCGTGAGGGTCGTGGTGGCACTGGTGTTCAGGTTCTCGAAGTTATGGCTACCAGCATCAATCACGCTGACGGTCTGGGTTTCGCCGTCACGGAATACGTCATCGCTCTGTGCCACGAACGGCGCGGTGGTCGCGGTGGTGGCGTCCTTGGCGAAAGTCAGGGTCTGGCCGTTGCTCAGGGTGACGGTGAACGCCTGGCCTGCCGGGTGGCTCAGGGTGCCGGTGATGGTCGTGGTGTGGCCTTCCTGCACGGTATTACCGGTGAGGGTCAGCGTCACTTCATCGCCGCCATTCGGCGTACCCGGGGTGCCAGGGTTGCCTGGGGTGCCTGGTTCGTCGGTGATCTGCAGGGTCACCGGGTCGCCTTTGACCAGGTTCTCAAAGACCTGTTTGCCCGTGCCTTGCTCGGTGATTCCGTTGATGGCGATGCTTGGAGCACTGCTGCCGACATAGACGTTGTCCGCCAGGACGCCCGACTGCGAACCACTGATCTGGCCCGCAGGGATGTTGATCACCTCGCCGTTGCTCAGTGTGATGGACAGGCCACCGTGCTGACTCAGATCGGCACCGACCGGGCCACTCAGGGTGATGGTGTAGGTCACCGCCTGGCCTTCCACGGCCGGGTTCGGCGAGATGCTCAGCTCGGCCTTCACGGTGTCGACGGTATCGCTCACGGTGACGGTCGTGGTGGCGCTGGTGTTCAGGTTCTCGAAGTTGTGGCTACCGGCATCGATCACGCTGACGGTCTGGGTTTCGCCATCCTTGAACACGTCATCGCTCTGCGCCACGAACGGTGCGGTGGTCGCAGTGGTGGCGTCCTTGGCGAAGGTCAGGGTCTGGCCGTTGCTCAGGTTGACGGTGAACGCTTGGCCTGCCGGGTGGCTCAGGGTGCCGGTGATGGTCGTGGTATGGCCTTCCTGCACGGCATTGCCGGAGAGGGTCAGCGTCACTTCATCGCCGCCATTCGGCGTGCCTGGAGTGCCAGGGTTGCCTGGCGTGCCTGGTTCGTCGGTGATCTGCAGGGTGACCGGGTCGCCTTTGACCAGGTTCTCAAAGACCTGTTTTCCAGTGCCTTGCTCGGTGATTCCGTTGATGGCGATGCTTGGGGCACTGCTGCCGACATAGACGTTGTCCGCCAGGTTGGCGGTTTGCGAGCCAGTAATTTCCCCGGCCGGGATGTGAATGACCTTGCCATTGCTCAGCGCGACATCAAGACCACCGTGCTGACTCAGGTCGGCACCGGCCGGACCGGTCAGTGTGATGGTGTAAGTCACCGCCTGGCCTTCGACGGCCGGGTTCGGCGAGATGCTCAACTCGGCCTTCACGGTGTCGACGGTGTCGCTCACGGTGATCGTCGTCGTGGCGCTGGTGTTCAAGTTCTCGAAGTTATGGCTGCCGGCATCGATCACGCTGACGG
>Ga0209370_1000705_pt1 | contig 38120 bp, 58 predicted proteins | sample AgamicAtPrz_FD_187164 | JGI IMG/M metagenome (GOLD analysis project Ga0209370, IMG submission 187164) | Agave microbial communities from Guanajuato, Mexico - At.P.rz (SPAdes) (version 2) | ecosystem: Host-associated > Plants > Phyllosphere > Phylloplane/Leaf | place: Guanajuato, Mexico...
GCAGGGGTTCCTGCCTGGCGCTGCTGGGCAGCAATGGCACCGCAGGTGGCTCTGTGGCCGTCCCGCAGTCTGGCGATTTCCCCACGCAGCCCACCAGCAGCAGACTCAGCAGCAGCGGCGCGGCCTTTGGCCAGTTCCAGTTTCTTGCGTGCACTCTCACCCTCCTCGTCCGCCAGGGCTTGGCGGCGTTGTTCTTCCGTTCTGACCTGGGCCGCTGCGCGCCGGTCGCGCTCGGACACCTGCAGGCGGTAGTCGGACAGCTCGCTGTGCGCCGTCGCGGTATCACGCTGCGCCATTACCACCCGGTATTGTTGGCCGCCGGCGACCAGCACCAGAGCGATCAGCCACCAGCACCAGGCCGGTACCGCGCCCAACCATGTCATGCCAGCGCCCGCCGAACACCCTCGCTGATAACCTGGTCCTTGTAGGGATTACCGCCGTTCTCATGGATGATGATGCTCTCAACGAACACCCGCAGCGTGGTCGGCTCCTTGATATTGATCGGGTCGGTGGGGTGCACGCCCAGCCGCTTGGCCACAGCCACGGCGTAGGCCTGGGTGTCGTTCTCGTTGCTCGGCGCCCAACGGTTGATGGTTTCGAGCACCGTGTCGATACCCTTCCCGCCAACGCCGGGCATCCCATCCTTGCCGCGGTAGTTGATCAGCAGCTTGCCCAGGGCGCGGATGCCGTTCTCTGGCGTGTCGAAGCGGGCGAAGCGAGGCTTGGAAACGCCGGCCTCCAGGCCGAGCTGGCCCTGCCAGGCATTACGCGAGTTGAAGTCGATGTTGCCAGGGTTGTTGTTGCGGATGCCGCGTGCGGTCATGGGTTTTCTCCAGGCAAAAAAATACCGGCTCTGGGCCGGTTGTGTTCAAAAGGCAGGTGGTCGTTCAACCGGATCAGGCCGGCGGCGTGGGCCAATCGATGTCGTTGGGGTAGCCTTCCTGGTCAGGTAAGCGGCTCAGCGCCACACGGTAGCGTTTCCAGTCGATCAGCAGAGCGGCCTCAGCTTCGGTGGCCTCGTCAAGCTCAACGGCATCCTGCAGCGGGGCAATCGCTGCATCGGCCACGGCGCGCCGCTGCGCCTGTTCAGAAACCACATTGGCCAGCAGCTGCTCAGCGGCAGCTTGGGCCTTGGCCTCGGTGGTGATGACCTGCGACCAGTCGATTACACCGGCAGTTGCGGGTAGGCGTTCGCCCAGCTCCAGGCCGGGCAATTGCACCTGACCGTCAGCCGGATAAAGGTCGACCGGGAAGCGCGCCCCCTGCGGTGCATCGGCATCGTGAGGCAGCATCAGGGTGAGCAGCAGGTCGCCGTTGATACGCTCCACAGGGGCAATCACGAAGTTGCAGCCTACGGCCTCGGCCGGCAAGGTCGCGCCATCGGCCAGGCGCGAGAAGTCCAGGGCAACGCCGTTCACTTCCAGTGTGTCGCCGGCCTTCGCAACCGAGAGGCGGATATCAGAGCGAACCGGGGAAAGTTTGATAATCATTAGAACCACCTTCCGATCGCCAAGGCGCCTATTGTTACAAGTGATTGATCGCCTGATGCCCAGGCGTTGTACGCTGCAATGCCAATACTTGCGCTCGATGTACCGACATTTCGCTGATAGACCTCCTTCGTAGTGTTGTAAATTTTCACTGCGTAGTTGGTCAAATCCAATTTCGGAAGTACAAGGGGGGGCTGGCTGAAGATGCTCGGATAGGTCCAGTTGGTTTGGAGGTTAGAGACATTCGAGAAGGTTAGCGACAAATCCTTCGCATAGCATACCAGGCATCCATTAGCGAATTTGAAGTAGGTTCCATTGGCATTCGATCCGGTTTCCATGATAGCCCCGGTTGGGTTGCCGCCGCTCTGGCTCACCGTACCGACGATATCAGCCACGGCCGCGCCTTTCAGGCCTAGACCGGTGCGCCCAAGCGCTGCAGTGTTGCCGCCGGTGCCACCCTTCGTAACCGGCACCACGCTCTCGGTCGAGACCGAACCCAAGCCGGCCAGCGTGGAGCCCCAGGTGTTGGCGATATCGTTGAATTTGTCAGCCAGGGTCTTGGTGTAGCCCTGCACCGGCGCGATGGCATAGGTGCCGCCGGCTACCGATGCCCCCTTGTATGCCGGCAATATGCTCAGCACCGTAGCGCTGGCAATGTTGGTCACTTCATACCAGTTGCCGTCAGGGCCCAGCAGAGCATCGCCCACCCGGGCATTTGCGGAAAAGTTGGTGCCGGTACCGGTCACCGTTGTTTGGCCAGCCGTGATCGCCACGGTGCCTGTTCTGTACCACGCCATAATGAATTCCCGTTTTAATTCAAAGTGCGCGCATAGGGCGACCGGCAAATACCGTCCGTCCGTTTACGCCAGACGCGTTTGTGCCGGTGTTTGCGCCGGAATACGCTTGGAGAACACTTCTGTTTCCTACATGAAACCCTGCCGGGTTCTCGTAATAGGTGTACCCGTCATAGAACTGTGGTAGTAAACTTGAAGCCAAGAAATAGTCATTAAAATCCCCAGTCCAAGGCATTTGAAAACTCGACCACAGCGTTGAGCCGGTCACAACATCAGAGCCAGCAACCTTGAACCGATCAGAAGAGGGCGACGCACCACTCAGCAATATAATGTTGTCATTGCTATTGAATGTCGCCTCGGACAGTTCGTTGTTTATTTCAACTCCATAATCACCCAAGGCTGTGTTTGTTGCTGCGGTCGTTCCCACCATCCACTTGACGGTATAGTACAAAGTGTTGAAGGCCCCACCGAACCAGCCATCCACGGTGAAGCCAGTCCACGCCCCAGGCGAGCCACGCACCCTGTAGTTGCAAACCATCATCCCCGTATCAGAACGTAGAAAAACATAAGGTTCTTCAATAGTGGTTATGGGAATTTTAAAAGTCCCTCCGCCACTTGTAATGTAGTCGCCTGAGCCGCGCCGACCAATGGCGAAAGAACCACTATCAGCGACTCGCATCACCTTATTGCTATTATCCACCTGCACAAGGTTGTCGCCGTTTTTGGTCCTGATGCCGTACTTTGTATCGCCGTCTTGAACGTCGCCGTAGGAAAGAATTTTCACATTCCACTTGCCACTATATGCGCGGCGTAGATGAAGGGTGCCGGGGCTCCACCACGCCTCTATTCCCCCGGCCGTATTAGGGGCTGGGGATTGCACTACAACAAATGAGTTGGCCTTAATCTGCGGAATACTAAAATACTGATCCCATGCACCGTTACCGGTTACTTGGAGGGTGTATATGGATCGCATCGGCGTGACGGATGTATCCAGTGTAATAACCCCGGACGCGTCCTTTGTCCGGGCCCCGTAGATCGCAGCCATCAGGTCAATCTCCCTACCGCTGTCCGCTCAACCCCGTTGGCGTCGTACACATAGAGCCCACCGTTGTTGAGTAGGATCGATCCATCAGCGGTCTGGCCGCGGATCGTCACTGCGCCGCTTACCATGTTCAACTCAATGAGCGGGCGCCCCTGCGAGTCGACAGCCTGCGAGCGCAGGGTCATGCCGAGGATGATCTGCTGGATGAACGCCGTATTGATGAGTGCCGTGTTCATGAGCACCTGTCCGTTCTGCACAACGAATGGCGACGCAAGAGTGCCGTTGATGCCATTGACCACAGCGAAGCGGTCAGCCGACACCAGGAACTGGCTCTGCAGGCCGGCCGGACCGTTCTCAATGCCAAGGCCGATGCCCGCGGCCACATACTGGCCTTGGGCGTTGACCTGCATCTTGACCGACCACATGGTGCTGGCTTTGTCGTCGAGCGCGGCCAGGGCTTGGCTGGTGACCTGCACCGCAGCGCTGGTCTTCTGGACTTCGGTATTGGTTTTACCAATCTCACCGTTGGCCTTTTCCAGCCCGGAGTTGAACGACACTTCCAGCGTCTCGGTCTTCTTCGCCTGGGCGTCGATTGCGGTGGCCCGCGTCTTCGATTCCTCGGCTATCTTGGCCGTGCTTTCCCAGCCCTTAAGGGCCGCAGACAGCTCACCCTCGGCATTGTCGTCCCGCCCAGCCGTGTACACCGCCTCAATATTGGTGCGCATCGAGGCAACCGCCTGATTGGTGTCTGCCTGGGCCTGCTCCACGGTCTGGATCTTGCCAGTGTTCTCGTCCACCTGGGCGCCGACGGTTTCGACCAGCAGGCCCAACGCCTCGACCGCATTAGCCCGAACGGTTGCCTCGTTCTCGATAGCCGCTTCCCGCGCCTGGCGCTCGCCTGTCACCGCGCTGTCACGGTCAAGTTTCTCCTGATCGAGTGCCTGATTTGCGTCATCGACCCGAGCATTGACCGACTGCAGGCGCGAGGCAGTCGAGCTTTCATTGTCGGTTACCGTGGTCTCCAGCTGCGAAATGCTCGCGGTGTTACCGGCCACCTTGGTATTGACCTCGGTGAGTCGGCTGGCCGTCGCATTCTCGTTGGTGACCACCGTGCGCTCCAGGGACCGGACGCTTGCGATGTTGTCATCCACGCGAGACTCCACCACCACCAGCTTGGTAGCCATGGCTTCGTTCTGCGTTGCGCGCGTGCGCGTCTCTTCCGAGGCCTTGGCCAGGGTGTCCCAGCCCCGCAATGCATCGTTGAGGGCCCCCTCCCCGTTGTCGTCGCGGTAGGCCGACTGCACGGCCTGGAGCATGGCCGCGCTTACCATGACCTTCCCGTCGACTGTCGCGATGTCAGTGGTGTTCTTGGCCACCGCCTGCGCCAGGCCATTTGCCGTCGAGGCAATGCTGCCGATATCGACCCAGTAAGTCGGGTTCGGCGGGGCGTTGCTGCCGTTGGCTGCCGCCGGTACCGGCGCAAGGGCCATGTACAGGCGCTGTCCGCTGCGCACGGCATCGTCCTTGGCATAGGCGTTGGTAGCGACGTACTCGAGCGGGTCGGTCAAGTCCGTGATCAGATCCTCCAGCTCCTGCTTGGCCGCCTCGATACGGCCATTCACCGACTCCGGGCCCTCGCCGGAAATTTTCTCGATTTCTTCCAACAGGTTCTGCCCCAGCTGCGTCTCGCTGATCTGACCGGCCAGGGCATCAAGAAAGGTGCTGACATCCGTCGATGTCGATGCTGGGACCTTCAAGAAGCCACTCAGCCCATATGCGTTCCGAGAGCGGATGAAGTAGAAGTAGTTCGTGAAGAAAGCCAGCCCTGTGTGGGTAAGGCTCATGCCCCGCCCCAGGTACTCAGCCTGTTCCGCAGCCGCCAACGGATCCATGCTGTAAAAATACTCGTAGGTACCGCCGTTTAGCCCGTGCTGCACGTTGCTTGGGAATAGCGTGATGGTGTCGATGGTGGACTGCACCCGGCATGCTTCAGGAACGGGTGGCCCATCGATGTTCACAGTGATGCTGGCCTCTCCGGAACGAGTCAACGGGCCGGTGGCAGCAACACTCATGGTGTAGGTGCCAGATGGCAGACCAGAAAGCGGCAGTTTGCGCGTCGTCGCCGGCACCTGCTGCGCCTGCACAGCGGCCGTGCCCTGCCGTACCGTAATAGCGTAACCAGTAACCACGCCATAGGGGGCGTCCCACGACAAAGTCCCTTGGGTCACCTCAGCATTGTCGTCAGTCGACCAGGTGAGCCCGGTTGGGCTGCCCAGGCCGCCAGTGGGCAGGCTGATGAACCCGATCGGGTTGTATGGCTGACCCACGGCGTCGTCAAAGATCGCCGGCTCATTCTGTGCGACCGAGACATTACAGCCGCTGTCAGCGCTCATCGACCAGTCGGTGACGATGAATTCGCCCACGATATTCAGGGATGGCAGGTTGACCTTCACCGAGCGGCCAGGGCGGCAGTTGTAGCCCATGAAGTTCATGGGGATCGACAAGGTCCCGCCGGCGCGCCGGCGGCGCAGTTCGATGTTGGCCAGGCGCTGGGCCTGGTACGGGTTGCTGACGTAGGAGAACGACAGGGTTTCTGCTGCCTCACCGCCGTCAGCCACCACCCATTCGCTCACCGACACCTCGGGATAGTCCGTCTCGGCCCAGGCTTGCGCCGGGTCAACGAAGGTGCCGCGCACGGTGTTGATCGCCGAGTCGTTGGTCGGCTCAGTGCTGCCGGTGACGGTACCGATCACCATGTCCTCGGTGATCTCGAAGTCGTACGGACCGTAGTAGGCCCCGACCTGCAGCATCCAGCGGCCGCCGACACGGATCAGTTTGCCGCCGCACGCCGTCTCCAGCTTCTGCATCACCTGGGTGCGCGACTCGTCGGCGCCGATGACACAGCCTGAGCGGTATCGTGCCGAGGTGCTGCCATCTGCGTTGGCCAGCATTTCATCGCACACGCTGGCACTGTTGGCGAAGCTGGAGAACACAATCTCATCATCCGGCACACCGCAACGGTTGCGCAGGAACCAGAGGATGTGAAGGGCAGTGTTTTCGCTGTAGCCGGTGGTTTGGGTGCGAGGGTCGTAGATGTCCCGGCGTCCACGGATCACGAAGCGCACATCCGGAATGCCAGAGGGATACTTCTCGGCGCTGTATTTGAACGATACCCGCACGAAGGACAGGCCCCGGCCGATCTGGGTATCGCGCCAGTCCCGGCTGTTGGCTTTCAGGTATGAGTTCACCTGAGTCGGGTTGGTAACCAGTTCATAGGAGGCGTACTGGCCGTAGGCCTGAATGACCTCCTCCCCCAAGAAGATGTCTTCCAAGCCATCGATTTCCCCCTCCGACAGCACGTAGACCATGTGCAACCATTCGCCGTCTGTCTGGTCGCCGGCCTGCTCCTGCCCCCAGGCCAGAACGCCACCAGTGCTCACCCGGCCCAGCACGTAGCGTGCAGCCGCCTTGGACGAGCGCAGGGTCTGGCTGGAAGGTTCACTGGTGCGCAGAGAACCGGTATCTAGCTTGTCCTGCTGCGACGCAACGTAGAACGCCATCGCTGCGCCCGCCAGCGCGCCCCAAGGCCCGCCCTGGATGAAGCCAATGGCCGCGCCGACCGCGATCTGGGCCACCTTCTTGACTGCTGAACTCATTCAACTCTCCACACCGTCAACGGTTCACACTCAATACGCCCGACCCCATCAGGGGACACCGACCAGAACTCATCCGCCCAGAACACCGCCACGCCTCGCCCGTTGGGCCCGTCGTACAGGGCGATGTCGCCCCGCTGCAGCAGGCCTGGTTGGATGCGGACAAAGCAGGCATCCCAGGCGGCCTCCAGCGAGCCGTGCAGCTCCTTCAGCAGGCGCTTGGCTCCGGCCTCGGAGGAGTAGCGGCCCCGGTAGGCTTCGGCAGGGTCGACACCGCACACCGCCTGGGCGCAGTCGGCTGCAAACAGGCAGCAGTCAAATTCGCCCCATGAAAAAGGCCGCTCGGTGGCGGCCTTGATCGTGTTGGCAAGCTGTGTCGTCCAATCGCGCTTTCGCATGGCTATGTCTCGTAGGTGAACTTCGGTGCGTCCTTGGAGGCACCCCAGTAAATGGGCCAGTCGGCTATTTGGGCGATGGCGAAGAAGAAGCGGTCGTCCTGCCGGCGAGCCCGGTGGTTCTCGTCGGTCCAGCGCTCGGTACCGGTCCGGTTCCACTCGGCCATGCGGTCGATGAGGGGAACCGTGATGCTGTTGCCCTCCTCTCCATTGCCCGCATAGGAGAACTTGGCGGCGTCCATGCGCCCGCTGAACAGGATGTCGGCGGCATAGCTGCCGTCCTGGTCGAACACCACGAACATCAGCTTGCCGTTGCGCCCCCGGCACCCCTTCAGCGAGGTTTCAGTGATGATCTGGGTGTCCAGGCCGTTGAGCGTCAGGTCCACGGACATGGGCGAGCCCGAGTTGCTGCTCTCTTGCGACTGGCCGACCGCGCCGAAGGTGCCGACGCCCTGATAGGTGATGCCACCGATTACCAGGTCGCCGGTACCGGTATGCGCGAAGACCATCCCATCGGGGAAATCCAGCTGGCAGGCGTATACCGCCATGAAGTTGCCCTTGGCGATGATGTCGACGACTGTCTGGCTGAACGGGAAAACACCGGTGGCCATCAGAATGCCTCTCGAAATTGCAGAGTTGAGTTCGAGACCACGGGCTGAGTGGTCCATTCGTTGGTGTCATCCATGCGGCGCATCTCGCAGTAGGGATTCTTGTACTCCACCGCAGTGCCGACCGGGATCAGCTTGCGGATGCGCTTGTTCACCGCAATCACGGCTTTGCCAGCGGCGTCGGAGGAGGCGTGCTCCACCACCTCGAACATCTCCCCGCTGATAGTGATGAGATCGCCGCGGCTGAATACCGGTCGGCTGGCCAGCATGCCCTGCAGCTGCATGATGCTGGCCTGGGCATTGGCCACGGCAACAACTGGCGCACCGATGTTGTCCGCACGCGTGCGGGTGAGATATGGGACGTTCACCGTGCCGAACATCCCGTGCAAGCGGCCCAGCAGCGACGTCAGTTCGCGTTCGTCTTCTTCATACAGAACGCCGAAATTCATGGTGCATTTCCAGTAGGAGCCAGGCTGAGCCACGATCTGCTGCGAATTTGACAGCGAAGAACTGAAGCCCCGATTGTTGTAGACGACACCCCAGGTGACCTCAGTGGGCTCCAGGTCCTCGGGCCATTCCTCCGCCATTGGGTCACTCCAAAAAGAAAGCCCGCCGAAGCGGGCCGAGCATAGTTACCGCCGCTGCAGCATCTGCCGCCCGGCGCCATTGGTCTTGAAGTCTCGCAGCATAAGCTCGTAGCCATCCCGCGCCCCCTGCTCGGCAGCTCGCCGAACATCGGCTAAGGTGGCAGCGTTGGCTTGCCCTGACACCTGGATATGCTGGGTGATGCCGCCAAACGTGATCGAGGATTCTCCGCCGTCTCCTCCGGCGCCAGCAGCCATGACGCCAAGGGAGCCATCAGGCCCCCGGTGGAGAGGCAGAATTGCTTCGGGACCGGCTTCGGCGAAGATCCCCGCGCCCTTGGCAAAGGCGAACATCTGAGGGCTGTCGTACACCCCGCCGGAGAAGGCAGACAGGCTGGGCGAGTCGTAGACCCCGCCCTTGGCGTTGGGAATGACCTCGCTGAACCCGGTCATGGTGCCCTTCCCCAGCGCCGCCCCACCGCCGCCCAAGAAGCCGAACGCCGAACTGAGGAAGCCGGCGGCCGCCTGACGCACCTGGATGCGAATCAGGTCCTCGATGATCGCGTCCGCGAAGTCCTTGAACGACGCCTTGCCGGTCTTGATGAACTGGACGATGCCGTCTTCGAGGTTGCTGAATGCATTGGTGAACAGCTCCTGCGTCTGGCCGGCTACATCGGCGGCGCTGTCGAGATAATTTTCCAGGGCTGCTGACGCGCCATTACTCCAGTCGGCCTGGGCCGCGTCGATCTTGGCGAAGGTGTCCTCTTGGACCTGCACCAGCTTGGCGCCGTACTCTTGCCTCAAAGCAATCTGCTTCTCAAGCTCCTGACGCTGCTTTTCAGTGCTGGCTGTAGCCAACTCGTCTCGCAGCGCCAGGATCTTGTTGTTGTTTTCTTGCTCAAGCGCCAGCCGAGACTGAGCACGACTTGCCCGCTTGTCTCCCATTCCAACCGCAGCAGCGGCAGCGTCGCCCTGCTGCTGGGCGATCGCCAACTGACGCTCCAGATCGGCCTGGTACTTCATCGCCCGCGACAGGCCGGTCGAGGCCTGCACCGCACTATTGAATTGCTCGGCGAGCGCACCAACAGCTTTGCCGTACTCTTCGGTGGTGATTTTCTTCTGCGCCAGCAGTAGATCAAGGTTCTTGGTCTGCTTCTGAAACTCATCGGACGCAGCGCCTACGGGGTCGTAAGCCTTTTTCAACTGCTGATAAGCGGTCTCTGCTTCCTTCAGTTGCTGATTCAGCTTCGTCTGCGCAGAGGTGGCCTCTTTCGTTTCCTGCTTGGCGCCCTGATTGGCCTTCTTCTGTGCCTCGATCGCGCTGGCCGCCGAAAGGATCGCCTGTCGGTCGGTCTCGGTAAGATCGGCGTTTTCGGCGATGTAGCGGTTGGCGATCTTCATCGCGTCGCCATTGTCCTGCAGGCCGGCCAACTGCTTCTGCAGCGTTTCCAGGTAGGTCTGACCCGCCGAACTCATGCCGGCCTTGGCGGCATTGTTCGCCTGGGTAGCCGAAGTGTTCGCATCGGTGACACCGGTGAGCACTCGCAGGGTTTCCGCGATCAGGCTCGATCGCTGGTCGGCGTCGCTGACGGCGCCCGCCTGGGTTATCCACTGCTGCAGCGTGCTGGCCGGCAGTTGCAGTCGTGTCGCCACCTCCTGCAGCACAGGCGATAGACTCTGCCCCGATGCGCGCGCCTCATTGAGCCGGTCGATCAGCCCTTGGTACTCGGCCAGCTGCCGGTTGTACTGGCCACCAGAGTCGCGCGCCGGAGCCGTGACCACAGCTGATCGGATCGACTGGGCGAGGTCACCGTAGGCGTCCTTCACCTTGTCGGCGGCATTGACCTGTTCTTGCTGCCATTTCACCAGCGAGGCTTCGCGCTGGTCCTTATTGAGCTTTGCGAACTCTTCTCGCAGCTGAGCGACCGGCTTGTGCAGATCGTCCAGGCTGACTCTCGCCTGGTCGGCATTGTCGCTGAGTAACAGGAAGCTTGCCGCCGCAGTGCCGGCGAGCAATGCCAACCCCATCGGGCCGCCAAGTGCCGACAGCAAACCACCGGTGGCGGCACGTGTCAGGTTGGCCTGGGCAATAGTCAGCGCCTCTGTTGAGGCGGTGAGCGCGGCCTGTTTTGGGATTAACTGTGTCTGGACTAGAGTCAAACGCTGCAGGCCAGTAGCGGCGGCCACAGAAGCCTGAGCTTGCTGCAGTTGCGCTTGAGCGAATAGCCTTTGAGCATCAGCGGCGATTACAGCAGCCTCTGCACTTCTAACCGCAGCAGCACGCTGAGCCAACAGCGCTTTCACAGCGACGTAGGCTTTTGCCGCATAAGTGGTGAGAGCTGCGGCGCCTGCGCCTCCCATTGCTACCGCTACCAGGTCAACGTTATCCGCCAGCAGCACCAAAAATTTAGACAATCCTGCGACGGCACCGGTTTGCTCCTCCAGCTTGCCCAGGAAGGTGCCAGTGGCGTTGCTGATGTTGTTCAAGGCATCTTGAACACTGGTTGACATATCTGCTGCCGCTTTGCGGTTGACCTCCACGGTGCGCAGCAGGCCGGTGTTGATGTCATCGAGCGACAGTTTGCCCTGGACACCGAGCTTGCGGACCTCTTCGGCACTCTTGCCGGTGGCGGTGGCGATCGCGGTGACGATGGTCGGCATGGCGTCCTGAATGGATACCCAGCCATCGGCCTCAACCTTGCCGGTCTGCAGTGCCTTCGAATAGGCATCCAGCGCGGAACCAGCCTTGTCAGCAGACGCGGCGTTGGTCACCAGCAGGAAGCTGAAGCTGTCGGTGATGTCGAGCGTTTGCTGGGTGTTGAAGCCCAGGCTGCGCATGACATCGGCAGTGCGGATGTAGAGTTCCTGGGCCTCCGCAAGTGGCCGGTATGTCTCTTGAGCGGTCTGCAACAGGTGCTCTTGCACCATCTGGTACTCGCCGGCACTGCCGGCTGCAGCTCTCATTCGATCAGACATCTGGCCGTATGCATCAACCTGCTTGATGATGCCGCCGACAAGACCTGCGCCCGCAACTGCTGCAAATGCCCCTCGCATCAGAGTCCCTGCACTCTGGGCAGCGGCCCCTGCACGATCAAACGCTGAGTCGACCGTTGCGAGATTCCGGTCTATCGATTGACTGGTCTTGGACACTAATTGGTCAGCGTTTGCCAGCTCTCGCCTCAACTGGGCAGTCGTTGCTTCAATTTGAACCAGCATACCCTGTACTTGTTGATCGGCCATGGTCGCTCCACCCAAAAAAAAGCCCGGCTCTCAGCCAGGCTTAAATGTCAAAAATTTATCAGATAGGATTTATGGTCAAATCACTTTTCCAGTCTGTATCGAAAGTGCAGGCCGCGCGCCAATTTCTTTTAGCTCCGGATTGGCTCGTTTCTTCGAATCCAAGAACCAGCCTCACGTTACCATTCTGGGCTTTGTGATAACTAGAGTCAGACAGTTCATGAAAACTCAAAGGGCCACCAGATCGATTTTGAGCATTGACTAAATCCTTGCACTTTTGGATTGCATCAGTTCTACCTATCGATTTGTCGGAACTCGGACGAACCGAACCGTTCTTGGTCAGGTCGGAGCTTGTCACCTCGTAACGCTCGCGATTCTCGCAGTCCACCATGAATTTCAAGTTATCAGCCGAGCTTTCTCGTCGAATAAAAAGAACACTAACAACATGCTTGCATTTTTTTGCCACTAACACAGCAGCTTCATTTTTCTCCCTGTTAACACGGGAAATATCATCCTTAAACTTATTGTATGTCGGTTCAGCCTTGTCGCTTCCAATTATTAAAGAATTGTCTTTGTAATCCTCAAGAATCCATTCATCAATAATTCCTGAGGAACCTGAAGCAGTTTTCGGATCCGAATCGCCCGCCCCGCAGCCCGCGAGGATCAGTAAGGTCCCAGCACAAATCCATTCACGCATGACAGTCTCCCCTTCAAAACGCGAAGGGTATCAAAGTCAGCCAACTGATCACTTCGCTTTTCTCCCTGTCAACGCCATCCTCAGCTTGTCGGCCACATTGGAAGCGCTTGGCTTCTCCTTCGAGCCCTGCTTCTTTCCGGTACCGAACGGGTTGGTCATCTGCATCCACTCGATCCTGGCATCCATGGCCATGAACAGCTCAGGGAGCGGCGTAGACCAGGCCACATCCGGCGCCCAGCCCAGCCAGCCGGTGGCGATCCCATACAGCCGGTCGACGTAGCTGCCGTCTTCGACAGCGCTTACACCGTCCCGGCTTGGTCGTTTCCCGTGTCACCGCCTCGCGGATTGTAGAGAGCGCCAAGGTACCTGGTGACTGGCGGTGTCAGCCCGGCCACGCCTTCCTGCCAGACCTTCTCGGGCAGCGCTTCGACAGCCTTCCCTTCCAGGCCAGCACCGGCGGCAATGATGAAGGCCACCGCATCCACGCCTACTGCATGCAGGGCTCCAGATGCGCCGCGCAGACCGCCGAAACGGCTCTCGATTGCGCGAACGGCCTTGAGGGTGGGCTGCAGGGTGAATTCCTCGTCACCCAGTTTCACGGTGACGGTACCGTGCAACGTATTGTTCATAGATCAGGTCCTGTGTTGCCGGGGCCGAAGCCCCGGGTGTTATGGGGTAACCGGTGCTGGCAGCAGCTCGAGGATGTCGGAGTTGATGCCAATGGTGACGTTCCGGCGGACCACGTTGTCAGCAGCGCCAGGCGCTACGGTGTTGTTCATCACCTTCCCACGGAAGTAAAACGTGGTTGGATTTACCACTGGCGAGGCATCTGAGTCGCCGTCGTTGAGGGTGATCTTGATGTTGTAGTCACCCTTGCTACGGTCCTTGTGCGCGGTCTTGACGGCGTTCTGCCCAGCATCGCCGTTATCCAGGCCCACGGTCAGGGTCAAGTCACCAGCGTCAGCGGTGCCCTTGTACTTGCGCACGCGACCGTCTTTCAGCGAGGTGAAGTTCACGCTGCTGAAGGTGTCACCGAACTCGCCCAGGTCCTCGATCTCGCCCACTTCGACGTAAGTGTCAGCCTTGTACTCGGTTTCGGTGTCCGCGCCGGTCTTGCCGCCGATGAAGAAGCGGCAGCCGGCGGCTGTGTTGAGGTTGTCGTCGGCCATGGGGGATCCTCCAAAGGCTCATTGGATAAAAGCCGCGGTGCGGCCGTTGGTTGGTTCAGTGGGTGGTAATCACGCGGACGGTAATCGAGCCCTGGTAAGTGATGCCGTCGGCGTCGCGCTGGGCGTCGGCCTGCTCGACCCGAACGGAAACAGCGCGGCCTACCTCCAGCGGCAGCCTGCGCTCGTCCAGGGCGGCGATGACCTCACCGTTGATGCGCTTCACCTCGGCCTGGCCCACCGCATCGGACCAGACAGACAGGTACAGCAGGCGCGTTTCGCGTTTTCGGCCAGAGATCGGGCTACTGTTGACCGAGACCTCCCGGTCGATCGACACGTACGGCATGGCCGCATTCAGCGGCGCACCATCGTAGATCGGGCAACTGACCTCAGCCTGAAGCCTGGCGAAGATAGCCTCCTGCAGGGCCAGCGATGGATCAGCCATTGCCTACCCCCTGGCTCGCCTTACGCAGCGTGCGCCGGACAGCTTCCTGAAGGTCGGCCATCACGTATTCGCGGTTGACGTCCAGCGACGGCCGCAGCCACGGATGAGCCGGCCTGGCGGGTATGTCCGGGTACTTGCCGAAGAAGTGCTGCCCATCCGACTTGTTCTTGGTATCACGCTGACGGAACGCATTGCGGCGCCCTTTCAGCTTCGACTTGTCGCGGTTGTTGGTGTGCACACCGCCAACCGCGTTGCGGTCGGCTCGCTGGTACATGCTGCCGGAATAGCCCTTGGTGCCATACTCGAGGAACCGCAGGTAAAAGAATCGGCGGTTGTCCCGCTTGCCTCTGATGCCGACCTGGGCATCCAGCCCGCTTGGGGCCACGTAGACCCGCAGGGCCGCCGACGCAGCGCCAGTGTCCTTCGGGATCAGCTGCTGCTGGGTGGCCAGCACGCGGGCGGCCGCTTTGGCCATGGCCGGCTGCAGTTCGTTGTCCATCGTCTTGTGTATGTTGCGCAGTGTCCGGCGCAGCCGGATATCGCCGCGGATACTGGACCGGCGCGCCATGGCCTACTCCTTGACCTGGGCGGCCTTCGCTGGCTTGTCGGGGGTGGTTTCGTCCTTGATTTCCACGGCGTAGCCGCGGGCAATCAGCCCTTCGCCATAGGCCTTTTCGACGACGAAGGTCTCGCCCTTCTCGCGCTCGCCAGAGGCGCCGGTCAGTGGCCCCAGTGCTTGAATTTTCATGGTTCACCTCATGGGTTGGGGACGCTGGAGCACAGCAGCCGCAGCATGTCCCGTTCGTTGTTGAGCAGCGGCGCCTCGACGCGGTAAGTCATGCCAGTGCGTTTCTCGGTCAGTCGCCAGCCAGCGACGATGTCCGAGCGCGGCCGGATGCGGATCTCGGCGCTGATCACCGCCTGCAACTGCTCAGCGACGGACGAAACCCTGCCGGTCGGAGTGGTGACCTCAGCCCAAACCTCACCCACCTCCAGCCAGGTTTCAGTGGCGCCGCCGGAGCGGTTCTGCTCGCGGTGGGGCTTGAAGATCCGACAGCGGTGACGCATGGGTCCGGCTTTCATCAGAATCGCTTCCTGTACCAGAGCAGCCTTTCAACGGCCAGCGGCATGGCCGTGGCGATGGTGCCCACGGCAACGGCCTCGCGGTTGGCGTACCAGTGGCCTACCAGCAGCAGGACCGCCTGCTCGACATCGCCGGTCAGCCCCATCTCCTCGGGCTCAACTGGGTCGGTCTCGACCAGCTTTCGGTCGCAGTGCTGCTCGACATGGGCCTTGGCCGCTGCGACGTAGCCGCTGATCAAGGCGTCTTCCTCGTCGCCGTCGACCCGCAGGTGCATCTTCACGGTGGCCAGGTCGATCATCACTTGCTCTCTTTCGGCGCGGTAGGCTTGGTTTCCTTAGGTTTCACCGCCTTCGCCTTACCGTCGCCATCGACTTCTTCGGCTAACCCCTTGCCGATCAAGGCGTGAGCGTATTCGTCATCAGCCTCATCGAAGGTTTCACCGGCCTTGACCTTGTTCGAAGTTCCGCCCAACAGCGCCCCGTTGCCGACGAAGCCCCACAGAATCTTGATTTTCATGCTGCCTCCAGAAATGAAGAGGCCGGCGATATGCCGGCCTTCGGTGGGGTTAGGCGGTCGGGAAGCGCCCTTTCACCAAGGCTTCCTTACGGCGCACGCCAAGGCCCAGGCGCTCCTCGACCAGCAGAGCACGTTCGTTCTTGATGAACTGATCGTTGATCAAGCCCATCTTGAACAGGAACGACATGCGGTCGAACAGCGTGGTGGAACGAGCGAAGTTGGCGGTCAGGAACTCGCCACCGTTGGTGCCGTCGCCCTCGTCCATGCTGTCCGAGGTGATCACGGGGCGACCCCAGAGGATTGGAGTGACCAGACCTTGCAGGTTGGCGAACAGGTAACGGTTCTCGCCGTCCTTCTGCAGCTCGATATTCATCCAGTCCAGTTCGGTCATCACCACGCCATCAGCCGACATCTGCGACTGCTTGCGCACCTGATAGATGGATCGGCGGACCAGGTCGATGGCGGTGTCACTGGCCTTGCTGAGGGCAGTGTTGTAGTTGGTGGCCTGGGTCATCAGGCCATTGAGGTTCTCGCCGGTACCGTCGCCCTTGAGGATCTGAGCCTCCTCCTCGAGCTTGAGGTCGTAGCGCAGCAGCTGCTGGAGATATGCGAACAGCTGCGGGACGTCGTCCAGCGCTTCATCGGTGACCGGCATCCAAACCGCGATCTTCTTCACGCGATCGGTCTCGGTGGTGAAGGTCACGTTGCTGGTTGGTTTCAGCCCGCCCTCGGCGACCGGCGCGGCGCCGCGGGTGTGCAGGTTCTCGCGGAAGTAGGTGTAGTTCTGCCCCGCGACGGGCACGGCGGTCAACAGATCACGGATGCGCAGCTCCTGACGGATGCCGGGTTGAATTACCGGGTCATACTGCGGAACGACGATGCCGGCGCTGGTGACCTTCATTTCCTTCATGCTGGCCATGTCGGACTTGGTCACATCGAGTTCAGCCAGAGCCCCGCCTTTCTTCAGCGACTTGTAGCCTTCATCGCCCTGGATGAGGTCGATAAAGCTCTTGCCCTCGCCTGGCTGGCCACGCAACTTGACGCCTTTCTGCTCCAGATCAACCACCTGGTCGATGACCTTTTGCAGTTCGCCCTTCTGGTCTTCGATCTGCTTCTTGAGATCACCGGCGACCTGGTTGCCCTTCTCGATCTCGCTCATGGCTTGATCGTACTTGGTCTGTAGACCGTCGAAACCTTTCTTCAGCTGGAGCTCCAGGGAGTCCTTCAGTTCTTTTACTTCGCTCATGGTGCTACTCCAAAATGGTGGGTGAACAGGGTGGAAATATCTTTCAGCTCATCCACGATCGCCGTGGCCTCGCTCCCGCCATCACGGCGTAGCGCGGTGTAGCCGAGCGAAGCGACTGCCGCCGCTTCCTTCTGCGAGAGGCCCATGCGTTCGCGCAGGGCCTTCTCGAAAAGCCTGATGTCCGACTTGACGCTGAGAACCTGGGCCTCCGGGTTCATGCCGAACGGTACGAAGGACGCCTCCCAGAGTTCGGCCTCCTTGATGAGGCGCACGCGCCGGCCGGCGCGGTCCTCGAAATCTGCCTTGATGGTGTTGAAGCCGATCGACATGCTGTCGAGGATGTCGGCCTTCATGAGCTCGTAGGCGTCGCGGGCGTAGCTGACATTGAGGTTGACCTGGCCCTTCAGCAGCAGGCCGTGGTCGTCTTGGGTGTAGTCGGCGGCCCCCACCAGACGGGTCAGGTCGTGGTACAGGGCCAGCTTCAATTTGCCGTTGCGGGTGGCCTTCACCCGGGTAAAGGCACCGGGCATGATTACGTCGTCGCCCAGGTCGACGTTGTTGAACACCGCGGCGTAGCCTTCGAAGTTGCCGGCTTCGTCTACGGCCTTTAGTTCGAACGGGACTTCAAGGTTCGCCATTGGTTTGCATCTCCCACCGGGTAACCCGGTTGTATTCGTCGCCTTCCAGGGGAGGCAGGTTTTCCTTGGCGCGGACTTCGTTAATGCTCATCCAGCCAGAACCGCCGGAGCCGCCCAGTGCGCTGCCGTAGTACGTGGCCCTTCCAGCACTATCGGCCCGCAGCAGCCCCTCGACGGCGAACTCTGCGAACCGCGAATAGGCCGTGAAAATCTTGTCGTTGAACTCGTCCTCCACCGCATCGATGAAGGGCTTGAGGCCGAAGGTGATGTAGCCCGTGAGCTGCTGCTCGAGGTTGGAGCCCATGATGGAGGTCTTGCCAGCTCGGTTGGCCAGCCACAGCGGTACGCCGTAGATGCCCGCCAGGGCTTCTTCCTGAAACTGCTGCGACTCGATGAACTGAGCATCCTTCTGGGTGATGCCCGCCGGCACGATCTTGGGGTTGCCCTGCAGAATGGCCATCTTGCCGATATCGTCGGCGTCGGCCTTGCGCACATCGGGGAATTTCTCCATCACCTGGGCCTGCTGGGCCTTGGTGAGGAACTGTTCGTAGATGACATAGCCGCCGGTAAAGCCGCCCTTGCGCATGAAGCGCGCTGACCACTGCTGGCCGGCCTTGGCCAGCCCCATGGTTTCGGCCTGGTGCTCAATAGGCGAAAGACCGACGATGCCGTCCAGACTGAACAGCTTGAAGTGCAGCATGTTCTCCGGTGATACGGGGAACGGCTTCCCCTCGCTGGGGGTGACCAGATAGAGCAGGTCCTCGTCCGTGTCGATGGTGACCGTCTTGCCATCCAGAGGAACCAGGCCAACAACGTCGCCGTTTCGGTTGCGCTCGATCAGGGCAAAGGCATTGCCGCGCAGCGCCATGTTCACGACCACGAACTTGAGAAAGTTCAGCATCGTCATGTAGGGGTTGGGCTTGCGCAGCAGCTTCGCGTATCGGTCCGTGCTCCCGACCATTGCGCGCTTGCCGCCGGCGTCCTCATATAGTTTGAACGGCAGGCCGCTCAGCGACTCGGACAGGATCTTGACGCAGGACCAAATCATGCTGACGGAAAGTGCAGTCTTGGCGGTGACGCGCACCCCCGCCTTGGTGCGCTTGCCGCCGACCTCAAGATCAACCTCGACGTAGTCGCCCGTGGTCGGGTCGGTGTAGCCGAAGAAGCCCCAGGTCGCGGGGTTGTACCATTTGAATGCCATGGTCAGCCTACTAATCCGAAGAAGCCGTGGTTGAGGTAGTCGTCCAGGCCGCCGCGGGCCTCGGGGTTGAGGGCCATCAGCGACACGGCGTTGAAGGTCGCCATGAGCGGGTCAATTTTTGCGGTACCGGAAGCCTGCTTGGTGATCAGAAAGGCGTTCGCCGATGGCACACCCTTGGCGTTGCCGCAGGACCAAGCCATGAGTGGTTGGCCACAGTGGATAAACGTCCCTTCGGCAAGCCGGCGCTCGGTCGTCTTGATCGCACCGGTGAGCTTCCACCCCTGCGAAATACCGACAACCTGCTCCTCATCGATCTCAACATCGGCCAGAGCATCCAGCACCGCACCAATGCCAGCCGGGTCAAGGCCGACCTTGTCGAGCAAGCCCGCCTGGTTGATCTGCGCCACTATCGCCGCCAGCTGATCAACGTCGTCGCCGATCTTGTCGACGATGGTCAGGTCACCGGTCGCCTCCAAGTCTCTGAGCCTGGGAGCTTCTGACTTGCGGCGTTCAAGTACCGAGGGGTGAGCCCAAGCGTGCGCCCAGTGCAACCAGGTGCGGGATTCTCGAACCCGGCCAATCACCGCGAGTCCGAGCAAGTCGTCCAGACCGCCGCCGTCGACACCAGCCACTATCACCTCGCACTGCTCAAGCAAGTCGTCCAGCGTCATGCCTTCCTTGGCCTGGGGCTCCCAGAAAGCGGCACCGACCCAGCTGTCGGACATCAGAGCCAGGCCGATCTCGATGTTGAGGTGCTTGGCCAGGAAGCCGCGCATCTCCGCCTCGCCATCGATCTCGGCCTGCATGTGCAGGCGCTCCAGCGTGGGCCGGTCAACGGAGTAGTTGATGTTCGGATTGACCAGGTGGAAGTTTTCAGGCTTCCGGGCCTCACCGCTCTTGATCATCTCCTGTGAGAACTCGTAGATGATCGGGAGGAAGCGGTTGTCGTCGATGCGACCATCCCGTACGCCGCGGGCATAATTCAGCTTCGACCTGAACACGCCAGCCGGCGGTTCGTTCGATTGCGTGGTCAGCCAGATGATGAAGCCTTCCGGACGAGACAGCAGACCGCCCGTGGCTTCGCGGATCATGTCTGCAGCCTTGGGATTCTTGCCGAACAGCCAGGCTTCATCGATCAGCACGCCGACGGCTTTCTTGCCGCCCACCACATCGCTGTCCGCCGCCACCACCTTCAACGTGGCTCCCGTCTCGCGATGGGTGATCAGCCGCAGATGCGGCTGCACATGCAGCAGGGCTTTCAGCTCCTCATCGTTGTTGACCATGTCCTTGGCCGGGATAAACGAGTTGTCGGCGATTTCCTTGGTCGGGGCCAGAATGATGAACTCTGCTGAGAGTCGCCAGTTTCGGATCAGCGCGGTCAGCATGATGCCGGCGGCGATCGTCGATTTACTGTTCTTCTTCGGGATGCACAACATCACTTCCCGGATCAGGCGCTCGCCGGTTTCGCTGTTGTAGCTCCAGAACACCGCGCCGGCGAAGGCCAACACCCAGGGCGCACATGACGCCTCAATCGTGGGGCTGCCAGGCGCGTCGACAATCTTCAGCCCCTTGAACACCTCCAGGCTGGCTTCCGCTTCATCCGGGAACAGTGGCTCCGGGATGATTGACTCCCCTGCAGCCAATAACCGCCACCAGTCCGGGCAGGCAGTAGTCCATTGCATGACTTACCCCTTGACCATACTGAGGGACGGCTTGCCGGGGGGCGGCTTGCCTTGCGAGTACTTGCCTTTGCCTGCCTCTTTGGCGGCTTCGGCTTTCTGCTCTTTCTTGCCCTGATCAGCGACCTTGCCGTGCGCGTAGGGCATCAGCGTTTTGGCTGCCTCCAGGCGCATGCGCATATCCGCCCCATTTGCATTCATGAGCTCGGTAAGGAACACACGCGGGTCATCTGTGTGGGTGAGCGCGACCTCGGCCTGCTCCTCCTCCGCGACATCCTCACCTTTAACTTTTCGCCCAGGTTTAACCTCAGAGCTGGTAGCCTGTTTCTGCTTGAGGCGACGACCGACTTCGGTCAGCACATCCTCATCCTTGGCCAGCTTGGAGCCCGCCTGTGACGCGGTTTTCTCTGAATATCCGGCAGCGATCGCTGCTTCGCGATTTGTGGCCCCCGACAGCAAAGCGTCAACAAACCGCCGCTTCTTGTCGGTTAAAGCCATGGTTAACTTTTCCTGAAACGGGAAAAAATGTGTACGTGGGGTCGGTGGCGGTCTAGCTAGATGCGAATCGCTATATTTTGACCTCCCCCCACCCTCGCGGCACGCCACTGACGTGCCTCGAAGGCACCTCGGGTGACCGCGCGCCAGTCCGCTGACGGTCAGCCCGTCAGGCCAGCAGCCTCCTCGGCCTGCTTGACCGAGTCGTGGCAGGGCTTGCAGAGCGGCTGCCAGTTGGTCTGATTCCAGAAGAGATCCTTGTCGCCTCGATGAGCCACGATGTGGTCAACGACGCTGGCCGCTGCCGTTCGCCCCTGCCGGGCGCAGTAAGCGCACAGCGGGTTGTCACGCAGGTATTGCTCTCGCGCCTTCTGCCACCGGTAGTCGTAGCCACGCTGGGAGCTGGTCATGCCGCTCCGCCAGCTGCCAGGTGTGACCACCTTGACCCGCGACCCTACGCTCTCCTTGATGCGTGAGCCGAGTGTCTTGAGCCTGGCCATCAGCCTTGAGCCTTTCGGGACAGGAACAAATCGGAGTAGCCGCGCAGCTTCTCCACACCCATGAAGCCCACAGCACCACCGGCGAAGGTGGCCATGCCCTGAGGCAGTCCCATCCATTCGAGTAGCGGCACCAAGGCCAGGGTAATGAGGCCGCAGAGCGCGCCCTCCAAGATCATTTGGCGCCGAGTGCCACCGCCGTACACAACCCGGAGGGCAGCGATCGCGACTGACAGGCCAGCGGCGTACAGCTGAGGCTGGTGAGCCAGCACCCAGGCGAGCACAGCGGCCCACAGGCCAGGATCCTTCTCGGGCATGTTCGGCATCTCGGTTCCTCCCTTTTGGGGAGCGGAATAGGTTCGGCTCCAACAGCACTCCCAGCTCGGGGCGATGGGTGTGGTGGAGCCGAAAACGAAAAAGCCCCGGCAAATGCCGAGGCTCTAGGGAGGTTGCTGGTGATGGCGAGTTTGCTCTCGCGCACCTACCGCAAAGTAACACGAAAGATACGGGTGGGGACCGGGGCTGTCAAGCGGCTTCACGACGAATATCGATCGCACCATCGATCCAGGCCACACCTGCCTTCCACAGCTGGCGGGTCTTCTCCTCACCAAAGCCAAGCTTCTTGCCAACATCCCTGAGCGAGGTGTCGCGGGAGGTGTAGTACTTGATGATGACCTGGCCGCACTCGGGGTAACGCTTACTGAGCCGGCCTACCAGACGGTCAATGAACAAAGCATCGTCATCCGTGATCATTGGATCGAGGATGGTGTTCTCCCGCGATGCGCAGCACGAAACGCCGGAGCCCAGCACAACCCAGCGGCCCCAGTGCTCCAACAGGTATTCAGCCGACTTCTCTACGTTGCTCATGTCCTTCCCCCTAATCCCCGGTGTGGTTGGTGCCGCCGGCGCCGCGCCGGTTGCTTCCCTGATATGTCGCCTCAGGCCCGGACGCCTGAGGGTTCTTCAACTGCTCAATCTGCCGGAGCGCTGCCCGAAGCCTCATGCTGAGCTGGGTCACCAGTTCATCCAGGGCCAGGGCCTCGCCGGTTGCAGCCGCCACAAAGCCCGAGGCATGGCAGTGGCCGCACGGCAGTTCGTGAAACACACCCTGAGTGACCGCTCTCCCACGGCACAAAGGGCACTTGTCCAGCTCGATCACAGCCTTCTTGAAGGCTGGGCCGTGCTTCTTCATCAGCCGACCACCTTGAAGCCTTGGGCGCGCAACGACTTTTCGGCTACCTCGTGCGCCCACTGCCCATCAGGGTCACCGATGATCAGCTCGAATGGGTTTTTGACACACAGTGACTTGCGAGAGGCCTCCCACCCTTTCTGGAACGACTCCCAATCAGCCTGGGCCATTGGGTCGATGTAGTTACTGCCCTTTGGCGGCTCGCGGCGATGGTCGCGGGCGTTGGTGCGCTCGAATTCGGCGCGGATTGTGTCGATATTCGTCATTTCGAATCCTCGCTAATTACAAATTCGGCAAGGTCGCTGGAGGGCTTGTGTTCCGCTGGCTGGGCCGAATTCTGTGAAATTTCGGATAAGGCCTTGGTAAGGCCGTGAATGGCCCCGAAGCCGATGCCATCTAACCAGGCGTGCCACTTCTCCAGGGCTGCCCGGCGCTGCTGCATGGCCTGGGTGTGGATGTAGGTGCTGGCGATCTTGCCCAGCGTGTGGTTCAGCAGCATCTCGCCGATGTGACCGTCGATGCCCAGGTCGGTCCAGGTCGTGCGGGACACCTTGCGCAGGTCGTGGCTGGTCCATTCGCCCTGCCCCAGTCGGGTGAACACCATGCTCGCCTGGGTTTCGCTCAGCGGCAGGCCACGGCGGTTCGGGAACAGGTAGACGCCATCATAGCCCCGGGCCTGCTGGATCGTCCGGTACCGGGTCAGCAGCGCCGCCACCTGGGTGGTCAGTGGCAGGCGGTGCTCGGTGCGGGTCTTGGTGTTCGCCGCCGGAATGAACCACTCGGCGGCGGCCAGGGAAACCTCGCCCCAACGCGCCATGCGGGTCTCGCCGATCCGGGTGCCGTGGGCCAGCATCATCAGGGCCAGCATGGCGTCGCCGGGCTCCTGCTCGAAGGCCTGGGCCAGTTGCTGCATCAGCTCGGGCAACTGCACACCGCGCAGCCGGGCCGCCTTGGGCAGGATCCGGGCCTTGGTGAAGTCGTTGAAGCGCATCCCGGCCATGGGGTTACGGTCGATCAGCCCAAGCTGAAGGGCCTGGCGGAAGGCAGTCAGCAGCAGCGCGAACATCTGCCGCAGGTAGGACAGCGACACTTCGGCCTGGCACGGCCACATCAGGTGCTTGTCCAGCGCCTCGGCACTCACGCTGGCCACGGCCAGGTCATCCAGGCGAGGCTTCAGATGCTGGGCAATGGCGGATCGGGCGCCGGCCTTGCGTTTGGCCGACAGCGAGCGGTCACGCGCCATGCGGTCGCCGTACCAGTCGAGCAATTGGCCCACGGTGGCCATGCCCGACACCACCGGCGCGGTGGCCGGGTCACGCAGCAGGCGCTGACGCAGCGCAGGCAGCTCGGCAATCACCACGGCCACGGGCAGGTCCGGCCAGCGAGCGACCGGCACCCATTTCTTGCCGCGCACCAGGTGCCAGGTACCGCGCTCGCGGTTGCTCCAGAAGCGCAGGTACAGGCCGGGATGACGCGGGTCGCGCAGGTCGCGCACCGACTTGTCAGCAGCCTGTCGGCGCACCTCCGCTTCGCTCAGTTTCACTTCCCGGGTCGCGCTCATGCGGCCACCGTCGCTGGCAGCAGCAGGTAGGCCCGGATGGCTTCAACCGCATCGATGTTGCCCCGGCACACGATGGCCAGGTAGCCCTGGGCAGCGAGCGCCTGCAGATAGGCGTCCTGGCTTGGCGACACTGGAGCATCGAACGGAGGCATGGCCTTGAACTCGATGTACAGGCCGAAGTAGCCGCCCCGCGCCATTGGCAGCACCAGGTCGGGAACGCCGGCCTTCACGCCCTGCCCCTTCAGCTTAGCGGCCACGGCCTTGACCCGGTGCCCGCCGTTCGGCACGTGGTAGATCAACTTGTAGGCCTGCGGGTAGCGCAGCTGCAGCTCCTGCATCAGCGCGGCCTGCTCCTGCCCTTCCCGGTCGACGGGCTTGGCGCGGGCCGGCTTGGCCTTGAACGGGCGGAGGGCGGGAGCATTCATGCGATCAGCACCCCCTCGTTCAGCAGCAGCGCCTGGGTGCGCATGACGCCCTCGGCGTGGTACTGGCGGGCGGTATCCCGGTCCACGGCCCGGCTACGCCCATCGCAGGCGTCGTGGCAAGCGCTGCAGCACCACGCGCCCTGCAGGTCGTGCGGCTTCTTGCCGACGCCGCAGGTGCCGGCCAGCCGGTAGTGTGCAAGGACGGTGGTCTGGGGGTTGCCGTTGCACACACCCGGAATGCGCACCTGGCACTCCCGGCCGCGCGCGGCCTTGGTCAACTTGGTTTGCCGCATGGTCAGAACTCCTCCTTACCACGGTGCGATTCCCACTCGAAAGGCACCACCACCCCACCGCCCTCACGGAGGCGGTCATAGCACCGCTCGCCCATGGCGTGGCGCAGCTGGCTGGCCTGCAGGTTGGAAATCACCACCGTGGGGCGCATTTGCTCGTAGCGCCCGTTGATGATCGAAAACAGGGTGGTCAGCTCGAATTCGCTCGGCTGCTCCTTGCTCACCCCAACCTCGTCCAGCACTAGCAGCGAAGGTTCGATCAGGCTGGACAGGATGTCGGCTTCGGCCTGTTCGCTGTGGCGGTCGTACGTGGCGCGGATGGATTGCAGGACGGCGCCCACCGTCCGGTACACGGCCGTTGCCGAGGTGTTGCGCATCAGCTCGTTGGCCATGCCGGCACCCAGGTGGGTTTTGCCAGTGCCAACCTTGCCCAGCAGCATCAGGCAACGGCCGGTGCGCTCAATCTCCTCGAACGCGGCCACGTAGCGCGTGCAGTAGGCCAAGGCCTTGCGCTGCCCTTCGTGCTCGACGCGGTAGTTGGCCAGGGTGCGGTCGGCGAAACGCTTCGGGATCAGCGCCGAACCCAGCTTTCGGGTCATCGCCTCACGCTTCAGGCGTGTTTCCTCCGCCAGCTGCTTGGCTTCGCGCTCGGCAAGGGCAACTTTCTCGCACTCAGGGCAGCGCCCAACAATCTCGCGCCCCATCAGCATGGTCACCCGCTGCTCGAAAGCGCCGTGATGCTCACAGTCAGCTGGCTGGATACGGAAACCAGCGGCGTTTTTCACCTCGGACATGGTGATCACCGATTCAGATCGCATAGGTGCCGTCCTCACGCTCGGCTAGGCCGGCGGTGTAGTCGCGTTCGTTGAAGCCGTGGTGACGGCTGTGAGGTTTTGCCTGGGCCGGCAGCTGGGCGCTGATGCGCTTGGTGACCCACTCCACTTCGAAGCCGCGCCAGCCGTTCTCGACGGCGACTTCCAGGGCTTGGGCGGGCTGGATGCCGAACGCCTTGCACTGCTCCAGCTTCAGGTTGAGGCCTGCCCAAATGCGGGCCGTTACTGGGGCCTTGGCGGCCTTGCGAACCGTCAGGTAGTCAGCGATCAGCGACTCCTCCAGGCCGTGCGGGTTGTTGGCCAACATGGCGGCCTTCCCGAACGGCACCTTGCGGTCAGCCTTGGCCGGAGCCGGCTCTTCGTCGCTGGGGGGGCATGTATTCTCTTCCGAAGGAAGAGATACATAGGGGGTTAGATTCTTAGAATAAAGAAGGCAGTCGGCGGTTTTGGTCTGTTTCGACTCATCGCCGATTCGGACCACTTCAGCCGAGTCGGCTGTTTTGGTCTGTTTCGGCTCAATGATGTAGGCCCAGTCTTTCGGGTCATTCACGCCGATGTCACCCCGTGCACCGCCCTCGCGGAACAGAACCCGGCGACGCAGCAAGCTCGAAATTGCCTTGGATACGGAGTCAGGATGGGCATGAATGGCTTTCGCGATGTCGGTCGCCGGGATGCGTTGAGCGCCCGCGCCGTAGTTGATGGTGGCCTTCGCCACGTACAGCACAATCTTCATCTCCCGGGCCGGGAGATCGATAGCCAGCAGGCCATCCATGAGCTGGTTGTCCATCCGGGTAAACCCCCTGGACTTGTCAAGTGGGACGATGTTTGTCATGCTTCATCTCGATCTAAAGCTGTAGAGAAAGCCGCCCTGCCAGGCGGTTTTTTTTCGTCTGCAATTCCGCTACTGGATGGATTCGCAGGTGTTTCGGTCATCTACTGGCGCAAGGCCATTTTTGTCAGACTTATCGCACTCCTCAGCCGATGGTTTCGCATCTGCCATGAGTGCTCCTCCCGAAAGAATCTGGAGCTGGTACTGGCGAGAGATCGGCACGAGCTCTCCCCACATCGTCACTGCGCTTGGCTGAATACCTAGCGCGTTGGCGAGCTTCTTCTTGCTGCCGAAATGGTTAGCGGCGTCACGCGTTTTCATTGCGCTTCCTCGATGATGCGTCCCTGAATTTCAGCATGCTGAAGGCGCGTAGTCAACGACACCGTTCAGCTAACTGCATACTTAAATTCAGTTAACTTAAACTCAACGCATGGAAAGACACGAGCGAATAGCCAAGGCCATTGCGGTCAGCGGCATGAAGAAAGGCGAGATTGCGGCCGCTTGCGGCGTCGCAAACTCAGCCGTTACTCAATGGATTTCAGGCGAAAGCAAAAGCCTCAGACCTGAGAACCTCTATGCCCTCGCTAAAGCGACTGGGTTCCGCGCGGAGTGGCTTGCCATCGGGGAAGGGCCTGAGGTCGAGGAAAGCAACGTCGAGGCCATACCGCAGCCCAAGATGTCGTTTCGCTACCCGGTAATCAGCTGGGTGGCTGCTGGGGCTTGGGCGGAGGCTATTGAGCCATTCCCTCCGGGGTTCTCGGATCGATACGAAGTTTCCGACTACAACTCAAAGGGCGTTGCCTTCTGGCTAGAAGTCAAAGGCGACTCCATGACTTCGCCCGTGGGAACCAGCATCACCGAAGGAATGATGATCCTTGTTGATACTGAGGCAGATGCCATCCCAGGGAAGCTGGTCGTGGCAAAACTCGCAGACAGCAATGAGGCCACGTTCAAGAAGCTGGTGGAAGATGGCGGGAGGCGATTCCTCAAGCCACTGAACCCTGCGTATCCGACTGAGATGTGTGCGGAAGGTTGTCGCATCGTTGGCGTAGTTGTTCGCGCAATGATGAAGCTCTGAGCCACAAATCAGCAGAAGCCCAGCCTTGAGCTGGGCTTTTTTATGCCCGTCGGAAAATCGATGTGTGCCAATTGTTTACAGGTCACACAGACCGAGGCGACAAGGAGCTTGAAAAATCGCCTGGCTCAAGATAACTGTACGCACATACAGTACAAGGAGTTTCATAGATGTTGTCGCTTGCGTTCTCGCACTCACCCTCCCGTTCTTATGAGCGCCTTGGATATCGAATCCAGCAGGCCGTCGCGTCACCTCATGTGCAGAAGCGCCAGTTCGTTGAGCTCACGCCAGCACCAGGCGAGTCGACGGCTGATTGGGCCAGAATCCTGAGTGACCTGGAGGAGACGACGGGCATTCAAGTAGAGCGCCTCCCATCTGGGGTCATCCGCATTGGATGGCGGGAATTCAGCGAGATTTGATGACACTAGCCCGCACCCTAGCGGGCTTTTTTACGACTATAAATTTCAGAATACTGAAAATATTTATTCAGCATACTTGACCTTGTGATTTCAGATTGCTTAAATTCACTCAACGCCAAGCACCACCGGCGGGCAGCCACGGCAGCCACCGCTCTTTACACAACTCGACACCCGTCACCCTCAGCGGCACATGAGGGCAGCAGCTGCCTCATGCAGTGAGCTGGGTTCAGGTAACCAAGTGGCGCGCATGCCAATGCGGGGAAGCGCGTAGCCCAGAGAGCGATGGGCGCCTGGATCACTTCGATTTCACTGGCTGGCCTTGGCGACAGGGCCAGACGGGAAATCAACCCCACGGAGCAACACCCCATGCTTGGAAAACTGTTCGGCAAGAAAGGCCGTGAAGCCCGCGCTGCGATGCAGGTGGTTCAGAACCGCGACCTGATGCAGGCGATCGTGTACGGCGCCTTCTACGTCGCTGCTGCCGACGGAGATATCGGCGAAGAGGAGATCAAGAAAACCGAAAAGCTGATCGCCAACACGCCTCAGCTCAAGGGCTTCGGACCGGAGCTATCCAACACCATGGACCGAGCCGAGAAGGACTTCCACGACGGCGGCCATCGCATCCTGCGCATGAACGCTGAGAAGGAGCTGAAGGACCTGGCTCACTCGCCGGAAGAAGCGGCCATCGTCATCAACGTCATGCTGACCATTGCCGAAGCCTCGGGCGAAATCGATGACAAGGAGATGGCCGTCCTTGAGAAGTCGGCGAAGCTGATGGGCCTCAGCTTGAAGGACTACCTGTGATCCGTATCGCGTCGTTCGCGATCATGGCCATCGCCGTTGTGTGGCTGGTCATGCGCGGAATCGATTACGGGACCTGCGCCTGGTACGGCCACCAGACGGAGCGCGACACCCGCTACGCCGCATTCGTCGGCTGCATGGTGAAGACCAGCAGCGGATGGGTGCCACGCAACGAACTGCGTACCCAGCAGTAGCACCGCGTCAGCCTGACGAAAACTGCCCGATCTACCTGGTTCCCCATCACCAGGCTGCATCGGTGGAGCAACTGGTCGAGGACTACCCCGCCGCTCATGCGCATACCGAAGCGGGTCGCGCTATGAAGCCAGTTGCTCCACCAATGCAGCCCACCGAGGACTCTTCATGGAAACGATCACTTGCGGCTCATGGATTGGCCAGCTCGGCAAGGCGCTGGCTCCCCGTGAGCTTGAAGCACTGTTGTGGGTGGCCCAAGGCCTCACCACCAAAGAAATCGCCCGCCAGATGGCGGTCAGCCCGGGCACTGTGGCCAACCGCATCGAGGCGGCGCTGTTCAAGCTGGAGGCCGGGCGCCGCATCGAGGCGGTCACCAAGGCCATGCGACAGCAGATCATCAGCCCGCTGTGCATCGCCCTCGCCGGCCTCATCGCTATGCATGCGGTGATTGGCGACAGCGACCCCATGCGCCGCGACCGCCGCGCGCCGGAGCGCCGCACCGCCCAAGTTCGAATCCTTCGCAAGGCCGAGGCCTTCGAATACCACGCCTGACCCATCCGAGGATCACCACATGCAGACAGCAATGCACCCTGCTTTCGAGCAGAAGCTTGCCGTGCTCGCAGCCCTGCTCGAGCGCAGCAAGTCAGCCAGGACCGAGGCCCACGCCAAGGTCGGCCAGCCAGCCCCGCGCTACCAGGCCTCGGGCAAGGGCAAGACGTGGGATGTGGTTGAGATCGCCACCGGCGCCGTGCACGGCTTCGCCTTCAGCTACCGGGCCGCGCTGCGGTTCGTGGATGCGATGGAAGCTGGGGCGGCCAGCAAAACAGGCGCACGGCAATGAGCAAGCGCAAACCTCACAACATGCGGGCACGCCTGGAGCGGACCTGCCGGGCGCTGGTATCGGCTAACCACGCCGCCGTGGTGAACATCGACCCCAGCGGCCAGCAGGTGCTGATCAACTGGAAGAACCTCAAGCAGATCCGCGTGCGCCAGGTTGTCGACGCCGTCTGCGACATCCCGCACCGCTGGACCATCTACCTCAGCGTGCTGTGCCGCGACCACTTCGGAGCGCGGTACCACAAGTCGATCGAGGTCGCGCCGCAGGGCAACTACAGGGCCGAGCACCTGACCGACGTTATCGAAGCTACCTACACCGACCTGCGGGCCACGGCCAACCCTAATCACCTGGTGGCGGCCGGCTGGATCGCCATCCCCACCGACACAACGCTCGACGAAGCAAAGGCCGCCGAGATCTTTGCCGCTGTCGGCGCCTGGAATCAGCAGAAAGCAGCATGAAACGCATCACCTCACGCGTCCGGCACGGCCGGCGCCAGCAGCACATCACTTTGCCGCCAAGCGGCATCCATCCCAAGGAGTCGAAGCAATGTCCACCCCAACCAATACTGCCGAGTTCCTCGAAGAGCTGAACGGCGGCGCCTTCGCCAGCCAGGTCGGACACGCCCTGTCTGAAGTCGCCGCCGGCGTGGTGGATCACGGCAAGGCCGGCAAGGTGACCATCACCCTGGACTTCAGCCGAGTCGGCGAGTCCAGCCAGGTCAAGATCAAGCACAAGCTTGAGTACAAGGCCCCCACCAAGCGCGGCACCCGCAGTGAGAACACCAGCCTCGACACGCCGATGCATGTCGGCACGGGCGGCAAGCTCTCCCTGTTCCCCGAAAAGCACGACCAGCTCTTCACCCGTGACGAAGCACCTGTACACCCACGCTCGTAACTCACAGCACCTACAAGGAAAAAGCGAATGTCTTTCAGCAAAGAAGCTCTGCAGCTCATCGGCGATCAGGTCTTGGCGGCCGCCGGCAAATCCCTGGACACCAACACCCCTACCGTCATCGTTCCGGATAGCGCCACTGTGATCGACCTGGAACGCTTCCAGCTCGGCCGCAGTCGCTTCCGCGGTACCTACGCGACGCACTCCCTGGCCGACTACAGCGCCTACGTCGTAGAGCGCGCCGCGCCAGCGGCCCGAGGCTTCATCGACCAGGACGCCATGAGCTGTGTCGTGCTGTTCAACATCGGCACCGCCGATAATCCAGGCCACGCCGATGATCGCGCCGTACTGCGACTCAAGGCTTCAGCTGCCTTCGCAGCCGTGCAGGCGGTGTGCGGCCAGAACCTGGCACAGAAGGCCATGAGCGACTGGATCGAAGACTGGAATCAGCACTTGGCGGCAACCGATGAAAATGGCGTCACCATGTCGATCTCCAAGGCGATCGCCGCGGTTCGCACCATCACCGTGAAGGCATCGTCCGAGAGCGACCATGCCGTCGGCGAAACCCGCGCCAGCCGCAGCACCATGGACCAGATCGAAGCCAGCAGCAAAGAAACCCTGCCGGCCTGGCTGGACTTCAAGGTCATTCCGTTCGAGGGCTTGGGCGAACAAGTGATCCGCCTCCGCGTGTCGGTCATCACCGGCGGCTCGCAACCAGTACTGAAGCTGCGCTGGATTGGTGAGGAAGCCCAGCGCGAGGCCATCGCTCAAGAGTTCAAGTCCGTGCTCGACTCCAAGGTCGGCGCCGCCGCGAAGCTCTCGCTTGGCACTTTCGACTCGAAGTAACAGAAGCCGCGCCACGAAATCAAGGTTTGAAGACGTGGCGCGGAAGCTTTCGAGTTTCCGTGTGCGCTAGGCAAAGCAGATAAATGAAGAAGAGTTTTGTCAGTGACTTTTACCGGAAACCGGAGAGGACGCCTGACTGAAATCCGCAGCGTTTAAATGATCCCTTAGCGCCAAGGCCGCTGCCCCGGAAAGAGTGATTCGAACCACAGACGCCTTATCAGTACCGCCCAAGACCATACAAGGTGCGTCGATATGCAAATTTCCATTGCTCGAACTCAACTTGAAAGGAGGCTCGATGAAATGACTCATAATTGGTAGGCCTTGATCGACCCGCTCTTCTACTTCCCGAGCCCATTTCTCGGCCTTTTCGTCAATCTCAGACATTCCTAACTCCTTGGCCCGGCCCCATGCCGGTCACCCGTAATACCCCATCCAAAACCAAATTGCCACCATGCGAGCCGACCCAGATTAGGGGTGACATGACCCGCCGGTGGGGGCTCAGCTGATTAGCTCAAGAAATACCCATGATGCCACAATTGTAAGGACCACCACGGCTGCTACCACGAAGACCATGTAGCGAAAGTCGTCCTGGGTCATTACGACATTCCCCCAAATTCTCAGTGTTTGAGGGGAAGAGCAACTCCCATACCAACCCATGCCGCATCCGGCCACGGAGGGCGGCGCATGCATGGAGTACCGTAATGCAAGTCGAGACCTCGACCGTCACCAAGCTACTGATCACCGGCGCCGAAGGCCTGGACCCGATCAGCGTCTACCTCGAAGACTTCGCGCCCTGCAAGGGCAAGATCACCGTCAGCTGCTTCGACAAGACCTGGCACGCCCATTGGGGCGGCATGTGGGATGGTCTGACGGTGGGCCAGTTCTTCTGCAAGCTGAACGAGGCCTACATCATCGGCTACTTCGACCGGCAGCTGAGTTCTCGCCGTTTCAGCGGTGAGGCCCTGGCCGACAAGGCGCGGAAGGTGATCGTGCAAATGCGGCGTGACCGGGATCTGGACGCAGAAGACGCCCGGAGCCTGCTCGATGAGGCCGAGGATGTTCGCCACACCAGCTCGCTCGATGAGTGCGGCGGCGCCCACCGCGAGTTCATGCATCGCGTGTTCGGTGACGACTGGTGGAACCTGCCGGCCGACGCCATGGAGCCAAATCCAGATTGGGCCTACCTCTGCCGCATCATCGGGACAGTGCAGCAGGCCCTGGCTAAGCAGTACCCGATCGCCGCCTGACCCTCCGGCGCTGCCCGCCAGCGCCTTCCCCTCTCAAACGATGAACGCCTCCCCAGCGAGGGAGGCGACATTTAGGCCGCTTGGATCTCTAGCCCGCCTGAAAGCGTGATCAAGTTTTCAGCGCTGACTGCCTCAACGGCTTCTACCGCTTTTAGCGCCTCCTCGAAAGCGCGCTCGAGCGTTGGATAGCTCGGATTGCGAATCACTGCATGAAGGGAACGCTCATCCCCCCGCTGAACGCCAAGAACCACGTAGTAGCCGCCCTGCAGTTGAGAAGCACCAGCCCAAATAGCTGCGCCCCCGACAAATTTCGTGCTCATAAACACTGCTCTGTGGTTGTGAGCTGCTAGCAAAGCACATCAGCAGCCAAATTATCCAGGATCCGAGGATTTCCCATGCCCACAGAAAACCAAATAGATTGCCCAGCACTCCATAAGCGCAGCGGCAGCTACCCGTTCGGAAATCGGGTGCCGCGCACGGTCCGGATGCTGAAGACCGTCACCGCAGACCCTATGCCTGGCATCGGGCTCGCCTACATCAAGGGCAATGCGCCGGTGGCTGAAGCAGGTCAAACCTATCCCGTGTGGACGAACAGCCATGGCGCCGTCACAGCGATCATGGAAGACGGTACCCGGCTCGGACTGCGCCCGGCAGAGTTCGAGGTAGATACCTGGCACCACCTTGCAGGTGAGCCAGCCCCGCAGCCCCACCCCGAGCCCATAGCCTGGATGGTTGGTACTGCCATCTGGTGGACCAAAGAAGAGGCAGAGCGGGATGCGGCCGAGGTTGGCCAGACTGTGGTCGGCCTTGGGCCTATGACCGACTGCAGCTGCGCCAGGCGACAGTTCTGAGGCTGCTCACCTCGACACGACCTTGCGGGACGGCGATTGGGCTTCGCTTGCCATGTGACGGGCACGCCCAACACCCCAGGCCATCGCCCGCGTCATGGTCTCGCCTGGGCGAGAGTCGAAGCTTTCTTCGTGGATCAGCGCTCCACTGGGACCGTAAACACCGATGAACATCTGGGTCGCGCCGATTCTCGAAAGGCGGACCTGGACATCGATTTGCGAACCATCACTCAACGTTTCGTTGTGGGTTCTGGTGTGTAATTCCGGATCGCCCCACTGCCAGAAGCACTCGCCACGCTCCCTTACCATCGTCCCAGGTCCTTAGCTGTTGTGAGAATTATTTCTTATCGCAACAACTAAATTGATTCAACTTATTTGACGCCAAATAAATGACCTGCGGACGACCGGCAATAACTTATACAAAGCGCGAACTTATGTATAAGTATTAGCCGGGTTTTACCTCATCCGAACCCGTATCACGGCTCCCTTGGGGTCTGAGGCCATACAGGTCGGGCGAGTCGAGCGTGGCGGCGAAGCTCATCCACTTTTCGAAGATGTCCCTATGCAGGGCTTGAGTCTCCTTCCACGATAGGTCTCCCATGCGTCCATAAACCACTTGGTTCATGATCGAAGAGGTCACTGCATCCAGCTCTCTGAGGAGTTGGTATGCCGCAAACTTTTTATCTAGTGGCATTTTTCATCTCGCAAGGCAGCAGAATTCAAACCTGCACTGGTGCTGCGACAGCACTATGGTGCTTTTTGATCCCTGTCACCGTCTGCTGGCGCCTGCTGGGCGCCAAACGGCGGTTAGCATCCTGCTCAACATTCATCCTACACCATTCACTTTAATCAGCTGCCGCGATATGGCGGCCAAGGACGAAGTCATGCCTGAAGAAAAGCAACTCATCCAGCCGCTGCAGGTCCTGCGCGACGAGTACGGCTTCTGGACCCACCCGGCCTGGCTGGACGACGGCGACGAATGCGCGCTTCCGGTCAGCTGGTTCGGCGACCACGGCCTGGAGTACCGTGTGGTCGAGATGGAAAACGACGGCCCGGAAGAACTGAATGCGGAATGGCTCGACGCTGGCGGCGACTATGACTGCACGCCATGGCAGCCAAGCAAGCCGGCCGGTGATGGCTGGTTCACCTTCTCGATCCACGACACCGAAGACGGCCCTGTTTGCGTGTGGGTCCGCAAGGTGCAGCCATGATCAGCTGGCTGATGGAAGTTCTCACATACGGCGCCATCGGCGCGCTGATCGGCGCTTCGTGGATGAGCCAGCACAAGAGCGAGCAGGCGGCGCCGTGCGTTACCCATCACGAGCGCCAGCTCTCCCCGCACGAAACCCAACCCGAACCTACACCCGCTATGGCGCCTGGGCGCTGGATTGATGAGAGGTATCAGCTGTGAAAGACGCATCAGCACTGGGCCGCGACATGTGGATCATGCTTCGGCCAACCTTCGACGATGTTGCAGCTGCTAACGGATTCGACGGACCAATCGAAAAGGGTCAGCTCTGGGCCGGGTTTATGGCAGCGGCAAACGGTGCCATGTATGCGCAGTTGGGCGCAGCCAACGCTCGCATCATCAACGATGCAATCCGCGACGCCGTTACGGACGTTGCCCGAAGCAAGCTGCAGGTTGTGAAGCCATGACCGAACTGATCGAAGTGAGGGTATCCAACCTGGTCGGTGCGGCTCTGGACTGGGCGGTGGCCATCGCCGAAGGGTTCACCATCGATCCTGAATGCCGCACTACTGTCTGGCACCGTGACGGTAACCCTTCCAGCATCAGCACCCGAGGCGCAGCAGAGGGCTTCGGTTGGCGCCCATCCACCAACTGGGCACAAGGCGGTCAACTGATCGACAGGCACAGCGGCACCGCACAGCACATCCCCGGACTTCCAGATGACCTGCACTACGCGGGTGGCCCGGCCGGCGCCGGGGTCTGGTGCTACGGCCCCACGGCTCTGATCGCATTCTGCCGGGGCCTCGTCAACCACAAGCTCGGCGATACCGTCCAGGTGCCGAAGGAGCTGATGCCGTGATCCCGCATACAGGCTGGCTAAGGCGGCAACTGGAATCCGCGCTCATTCTGCTGGCCGCCTGGATCATCGGCGGTCGCAATGTCACCAGGTCCGGTGTCGTATCGCGCCGAGACAACAACGACATGTACGCCATGGCCGAAAAGCCCGAAGACATCGCTGAGCGCATCGCCGACGGCTACCCGAAGCCATAACCCTCCCCCTACAACTCAAGCCCGCCGACATGCGCGGGCGAGGATTCCCTATGTCCGCAACTCAGCAATTTCATCAAACCGCCAATGACTGCCTGGAGCGCATCGCGGCCGACCTCTGGCCCGAAGCCAAGCTCGCCCTGGTCATCCACACCCCGAACAAGCCAGAGCTCGACATTGTGCTGAAGGATAGCGGCCTAAACGTCGACGAGGTCGTCAGCACTCTGCGTCGGCGCGGTGGCCTGGGCCTTGATGGCGAGAACACCTACAAGCGGCTGCTCTGTGACGCCATCATCGGCGCCATGGCGTTCGGCAAGCAGAACAGCAACCCGCCGCCGGAAGGCCATTGGGGCAATGAGTTCTGGGACATCGGTCGCGCCGAGGGTGCGCTGCAGGATGAACTGACCCAGGCGCTGCGCCTGGCGCGCAAAGAACTGGACGCCTGCCAGCGCGTCATCCACTACGCCGGCGGCTTCGACCCGGCCTATGTCAACGACGCCCAAGTCGCAATCAAAGTTGCCGACACGGTGCTCGAAAAGACTCCCGCCTGACCACCAACCTGCCGCCGCCGGCGGCGTGGAGACCATCATGTGCAAAGTCACCCTCGACGAATGGGCGCACGATCACTTCAGAACGCCTCCCAGCAGCAACACCCTTCGCCGTTGGGCCCGCGAGGGTCTGATCACCCCTGCCCCGGTAAAGCACGGCCGCAGCTACTATGTTGAGGCCGATGCCCGCTACCGGGAGCCCGAGCCGCTGCCCCGCGTCCCTGTGGGCAGCTCCCTTGTAAATCGAATTGCGAGTGCACGATATGGCGCCCAGGCCGCGTAATCCTGGATCAAAGGACCTACCGCCCAACCTCTACAGAAAGACCGATAAGCGAAACGGGGTCACCTACTACACGTACCGCGACCCCGTGAGCAATCGGATGTTTGGCCTGGGCAGCGACAAGGCGAAAGCGATCGCGGAAGCGGTCTCCGCCAACATGGCTCTGCAGGTTGTCCCGCCCACCCTTTCAGCGCGCATGGCCCCAGATCCAGCGGTTCCTGATCGTAAATTCAGCGAATGGGTCGTCGAGTACCGGCAGATCCTGCTCGATCGCGAGCTTTCAGAGTCGAGCATGCGCAATCTGCACATGCGGCTGAACCGGCTGGAGAAGGCCTTCGGAGAGCGCGGCATCCGCTCATTGACCACCATGGACATCGCGGACAACCTTTCGGCGCTCGTCAAGGAGGGCAAGGCGCAGATGGCCAGGGTAATGCGCTCACTGCTGCGCGACCTGTTCATGGAGGCCATGGCCAGAGGCTGGGTCGACACCAACCCTGTCGAGGCCACCAAGGCTGCAAGGGTCAAGGTCAAGCGCCAACGCCTGACCTTGGACCTGTGGAAGGCTATTTACGAAGAGGCCGCCCAGCCGTGGCTCAAGCGGGCTATGGAGCTCGCCCTTATAACCGGCCAGCGCCGCGAGGATATCGCTTCATTCGTTTTCAAGGATGAGGTGGACGGATTCCTGCAGGTCGTCCAATCGAAGACAGGGGCCAGACTGAGGATCAGCACCAGCGTTACGCTGGAATGCATCGGCCTGAGCCTGGGCGAAGTGATACGGCGTTGCCGGGATCGGGTGCTGTCGAAGCACCTGGTTCATCACCACCGAACAATCAGCCGCGCAAAGGCGGGAACTACCGTCATGCTCGACACAATCAGTAAAGAGTTCGCTGCGGCCCGCGACCGGGCAGCAGAGAAACTTGGCCTCGACCTGGGCGCCAGCCCGCCAACCTTCCACGAACAGCGGTCGCTGGCTGCGCGCCTGCATGAGGAAGAAGGCCGAGACGCACAGCGACTGCTGGGTCACCGTTCGGCCAAGATGACCGATCTATACCGCGACAGTCGTGGCGCTGAATGGATCGATGTCGCATAATCCTGCGACTAATTTTAGGGAGATATTGGGGAGGTTTTGGGGAAGAGCCCCAGCCCCTTTAAATTCAATGGCTTATACTCTTTACGGCATAAAAGCCTGTGACACCATGAAAAAGGCGCGTACCTGGCTCGAAGACCAGGCCATCGCCTACGAATTCCACGACTACAAGGCCCAAGGCATCGATCGTGACAGCCTGAATCGCTGGTGCGACGAACACG
>Ga0209370_1000712_pt1 | contig 37833 bp, 30 predicted proteins | sample AgamicAtPrz_FD_187164 | JGI IMG/M metagenome (GOLD analysis project Ga0209370, IMG submission 187164) | Agave microbial communities from Guanajuato, Mexico - At.P.rz (SPAdes) (version 2) | ecosystem: Host-associated > Plants > Phyllosphere > Phylloplane/Leaf | place: Guanajuato, Mexico...
GATGTCAACGTAGCGCTCTAACCAACTGAGCTATACACCTAGAATGGAAAGCATCATATTCATTTTTCAAAAGCAAAACAAGTGATTTTCAATTGAAAAAAATACAAATGAGCAGACTTTAAGCAAACTCTTTTTCATTTTCAAAAAAAGAAAAACGGTACATGGTTTAACCACATACCGTTTTCTTTAGCTGAGCAATAATCTCAACTTAACATGGGCATTTCTTTAAAGTACCGCCTGCCGATGGATAACGCGCATCGACACAATGACGATAGAAAGTCTTCGCATCCATGGGTGTTAAATCAGGATGATGAGCTTTCATGTGCTCCACATAAGTCTGATAATCTGGAACACCCACCATCAGTCGGAAGCTTTGCTGCAAACGCTGCCACAAGGTTGCAATACGCGACCAATTCTTTGGAGAAAGCAACAGCTCTTTTTGCGAGAGCACCGTCATTTTGATGATTTTCGCAATAATGACAGTTCCATTTTTTGCAAATTTAAAATTCATCATTACTCTCCTCGTGGGGTGACCACTTCCGGATCGGCATATACAGCTGGCGCTTCGTTTACGGTCGGTTTAGGGCTTGCTAAAGCACGGCGCACAATACCAATTGAAGCAATAATCATGACAATCGAAACAATCATAAAGAAGCCACAAAGTGCAGCGTTAATCTGATTAGACATCACAATGTTTTGCATCTCAGCAATAGTTTTGGCTGGTTTAAGAATTTCACCACGAGCAATCGCATCTGAAAATTTATTAGCTTGAGCCAAGAAACCAATCTTTGGATTTTCGTGGAAAATCTTTTGCCAGCCCGCCGTCATACAGGTTACAAATAAGAAAATTGTTGGGATGATCGTCACCCAAACATATTTTTCTTTCTTCATTTTAAACAGAATGACTGTACCCAAAATGAGCGCCATAGAAGCTAACATTTGGTTACCAACACCAAATAAAGGCCATAAGGAGTTAACGCCACCGAGTGGATCAATCACACCTTGATAGACGAAGAAGCCCCATCCACCTACAGCAACTGCCGTACCGACCAAGTTACCAAAGAATGAACCTGATGCTTTAACCGCCGGAATAACAATACCAACCGTGTCTTGCACCATAAAACGACAAGCACGAGTACCTGCATCTACAGCAGTTAAAATGAATAATGCTTCAAATAAAATCGCAAAGTGGTACCAGAACGCCATCATTTCACGGCTATTAAAAATTTCCGAAATGATATGTGCCATACCAATCGCAAATGTAGGTGCACCACCCGTACGTGAAAGAATTGAGCTTTCACCCACTTCTTGAGCTAACAAAGTTAGCATTTCAGGAGTAACGACAAAGCCTAAATTGCGCACAGCTTCTGCCGCAGATTCTACAGTTGTACCAAGCACAGCCGCAGGAGCATTAATCGCAAAGTACACACCTGGATCTAAGACAGTTGCACAGATCATCGCCATAATACCGACGAAAGATTCCATGAGCATGCCGCCATAACCAATCACACGAATATCCGCTTCGTTATTCACGAGTTTTGGTGTCGTACCACTTGATACAAGTGCGTGGAAGCCAGAAATAGCACCACAGGCAATGGTAATAAATAGGAATGGAAATAAACTACCTGAGAAAACAGGCCCAGTACCATCAATAAAATGAGTCACTGCCGGCATTTTCAATTCAGGTAATGCAATGACAATACCGATTGCTAAACCTAAAATAACACCAATTTTAAGGAAGGTTGATAGATAATCACGTGGTGCTAACAATAACCAGACAGGTAAAACTGATGCAATAAATCCATAGATGATTAAGCACCATGTGAGTTGTGTACCTGTTAAAGTGAAAAATTCACCCCAATAAGGATCTGCTGCAACATGTCCACCATAAACAATAGCAAGCATCATTAAGACGAAGCCAATAATAGAAACTTCGGCAATACGTCCCGGGCGAATAAAACGCATGTAAACGCCCATAAATAATGCAATTGGAATTGTCGCTGCAATACTAAAAACACCCCATGGACTATGGGCAAGTGCTTTCACCACAACTAAAGCCAGTACCGCAAGGATAATAATCATTACCCCAAGCGCACCGAGCATGACGACAATCCCGGCAAAAGAACCTAATTCCTGTTTTGCCATTTCACCAAGCGATCGACCGTCTCGACGCGTTGAAATAAATAAAACTAAAAAGTCTTGTACCGCACCCGCTAGAACCACACCGACCAGTAACCAGATCGTTCCTGGTAAAAAGCCCATTTGTGCAGCTAAAATTGGTCCAACTAACGGCCCCGCTCCTGCAATTGCAGCAAAGTGGTGACCGAAAAGCACATATTTATTGGTGGGTACATAGTCCAGACCATCGGCTAAACGATGTGCTGGGGTTAAACGTCTTGGGTTTAATTCAAATACTTTAGTTGCAATAAATAGACTATAAAATCGATATGCGATGCTATATACACATGCTGCAGCGAGTACAAGCCAAACCGCATTGACATGTTCACCACGGCTGAGTGCCAGCATCCCAAAAGAAATTGCACCTATAATTGCCACTAGGCTCCAGACCAGCTTGGAGGGAAGCGTAGATTTCGCTTGCATTGTGTCCATTCTTAACCTCTCAATAAATAACTACAGCATTTTTATATTGTTATGTACTGTTCTCTGCGTAATCCTTGTGACTCTACTCCTCCTTTAATTTTTTTCCTCTTATACTTTCGCATAAAAAAAGGGATGATTTACATCATCCCTTCGATAATAGTTTATTTTTTAACTATTATGCACGCTCTAAATACTCACCAGTACGAGTATCTACACGAACGCTTTCTTCTTGCTGAACAAATAACGGGACACGAACAACCGCACCTGTTTCAAGCTTAGCTGGTTTACCGCCACCGCCAGAAGTATCACCGCGTACGCCTGGATCAGTTTCAACAATTTTTAATACTACGAAGTTCGGCGGGTTTACTGTTAAAGGTACGCCGTTGAACAACATAATTGTACATTTTTCATTTGAATCATCTTTTAACCATTTAGCAGCATCGCCCATTGCAGTTTTGTCTGCAGCGATTTGCTCAAAAGATACAGGATCCATGAAATTCCACATTTCACCATCGTTGTATAGATAATCCATTTCAACTTCAACAATATCAGCAGCTTCTAAAGAGTCACCTGATTTGAAAGTTTTTTCTAATACTTTACCGGTTTTAAGGTTACGTAATTTTACACGGTTGAACGCTTGACCTTTACCTGGTTTTACATATTCGTTTTCCATGATTGAACATGGGTTACCATCAAGCATAACCTTAAGGCCTGCTTTGAAATCATTTGTAGAATAATAGGCCATGAAAGGCACACTCCAAACTTAACAAGTCAACTATGCGATATAATGCGTTGTTGCATTATCTTAATCGTGTCAAATGATAAACTATTTATACCAAGAGCAAAACTGGCAATCTCAACTGAGTGACCTTATTACTGATCCTTCTGAATTGCTAAGCCTACTCGAGTTATCCTCAGAACAGCTATTATCGGGTGCGATTCTGGCTTCTGAAAAGTTTAAATTGCGTGTTCCTCGCGCGTTCGTCGGAAAAATGAACGCTAAAAACCCGCTTGACCCGCTTTTGCTACAAGTATTACCTCATCATTTAGAACTCGAAGAACATCCTGAGTTTGTCACTGACCCATTGGGCGAAGAAGCAGCAAATCAATTACCGGGTGTATTACATAAATATAAATCACGCTTTTTACTGACTTTGACAGGTGCTTGCGCCGTCCATTGTCGTTATTGCTTCCGTCGTCATTTCCCCTATCAAGAAAACTTACCGAAAAATGAAGACTGGCTAAATATTAAAAATTATATTGAAGCAAACCCGAACATTAATGAGATCATTTTAAGTGGTGGCGACCCCCTTACACTTTCTAACCGTAAATTGGCACTTTGGTTAGAACGCCTATCATCTCTCAAACAAATTAAGATTCTGAGAATTCATTCACGAGTCCCTATTGTCATTCCTAACCGGATCGACGAAGAGCTGATTTCTTTATTAAAAAACAGTAGGCTGCGTATAGTTCTGGTGGTACACTCAAATCATGCTTCTGAACTCGATGACTTCACTTGTTCAAAATTGTTGCAGTTATCTGACCATCATATTACTGTACTGAATCAGGCAGTATTGCTAAAAGGTGTGAATGATTCTGCACAGACCTTAGTCGATTTAAGTTATCGTTTATTTGAAGCTCGCGTTATGCCTTATTACTTACATGTTTTAGATAAAGTAAAAGGTGCACAACATTTTGATTTAGATTCATCTGAGATAGATGAGATCTATCGTGACGTGTTAGCGAACCTACCGGGGTATTTGGTTCCTAAACTTGTCAGGGAAATTGCGGGCGAAAAGAATAAAACACCGCTTTTTGGGGCCACAACATTTTGAGTTATATAATAAGTGATGATGAATAATGCGCTGTCAGACATTTTTCACAATCAAACCGCACTCACTCGTGAACGGTTAAGCTTTTGTGAAGCCAATATTAAAGATCTTAATGAATGGGTCACTACCCTTTCTATTATGCAACTCGGTGATACGTCAAAAGCATTATTCACAGCCATTTTAGAACTCAATGAATTAAAATGTAGTGAAACCTTACGTTTCGATCTCATACAAACGCTTCATCCAACCATTAATAATGTGCTTGCGAGCCTAGAAAAAAACTTCTTTAACCAAGGTGTTATTAGTACAGATCGTAATGAACATATTATTGAATTAGCAATGTTGCTCCGCTGCTATTTCGCCAGTATTTATTTGAATATTGCGCAAAATAGTCATGAGCAACTACAGCATCAAAAGTTTTCACTCTTTGCCTATAAGCAAAAAAAGAATTTGCAAACGGCGCGTACTCTATCGACTTTTCATGCTTTAAAGCAGTTAACGAGTCTTCTATATCAGCAGCATATGCTCTATAGCGAGCCTCTTAAAGGACAATGGTTAATTGCACATCAGCTCTATGAAACCGCTGTTCAACACAAATACCATCTGACAAATATCAATCATATTCAGGGTATCCACCACCCGCTAGCAAATATCACTCAGGCCTATGCTCAACTGATTTTGCTCGATATTTTAAATACCAACCAGATTCGTCAGTCAGAGATTCAAGCATTATTTCAATGTAGTTTTGACTGGGCAAGAATGATTCATATTTTGCCGAAAGATACCGCATTAACAAAATACGTCGTCGACCCAAATAAAGATCATCCACCTGTTTATAATACCAAGCGTAGCTCTAATTTTAATCCGAGCATCTTTATAGGTACGCAAGCCTTACTTGAGCATGTCACTGCAACCATGCATAAAAATGCTCAATATATTTCTAAGAATGAAAAGTTTTATTTAAGTCCAGCTTTAAAGTTTCATGTCCAAACGATTTTAGGAACTACAGCTCAACGTCGTCATGAACGTTATGAATACAATGCAGAACTACAAATTTGTTTCGGTTTAAGCACTGCTCACTTCTATCTATCAAAAGCAAAGAACTTTGAAGAAACATTACAGCTTAACCATAACTATAACTTACAAAGTGAATCTAAAGTTTTATCTAACTTAGAGAAAAAAGAACAACAAACAAGCTCTTATCAACGCTTGAGTCGTGAGAGCAAAACCATTTATCAAACCACTGTTCTTGATATTAGTGTCAATGGATATCGTATTAAATGGTCTGGCGAAGCACCGAAAAACTTAAGAACTGGTGAATATATTTTAGTTAAAGAGACTTTGCACGGACAATGGCGCGGTGGCGTGATTCGCTGGATTAAGCAATCAACTGAAAAATCTCTAGAGTTAGGTTTAGAGATCTTGTCACAAGCCATGTTCCCGTGCGCAGTGCATATTCAAGCTGAGCGCCATACTCGCAACTATCATCCCGCCCTATTACTACAAACACAAAATCTAGAAGAAATACAAAATACGCTTATTTTACCGGGCTCTCAAATTTTTAGAGAGCAACAAACAATTCATTTACGATTGGGGACAGAAGAAATCAAAGTGTATCTACTCAAAGCACAACTCATTACGCAAAGTTTTATTCAATTTCATTTCGAACTTTTGAATGAGCAGCAACAAGGCCTGCTTGATCAGTTCATGATGAAAAAGGGTAATAACTCTAGCAGTCAAGATTTATGGGAAGCACTAAAGTGAGAAACTCTTTATTATCTAAAAAGTTAAAACGTACTGAAACACGTTTACTCATTATTGATGACAACCAGCTACGTTATAACCAGATTTTAAATTTATTATTGGGGAATGATTATCAAGTTCAGGCATTATTACTTGATGATTTAAAAAGTTTTGAAAAACAGTTAAATACGCCGTGGGATGCTATTATTTTTGGTCGCGCTTATGACCTAAAAATTGAACAAACTCTCTCCCTCATTCAAGCATCTGAGCAGCCAAATTTACCTGTTTTATTATTACAACCTGAAGATTATCAACCTCAGCAATATCAGGCTTATATTCAAAAAGGCATTTATGATGTAGTTCCATTAGAACCATTAGATTATTTTTATATCACTCTTATTCGGACCTTGTCATATAGCCAGTTATTACAAACCGAACAACGTCTGACCAATGAGTTAGAAACGATTCACTCCCATACACAGACATTGGTCAATAACAGCCATAAAGCAGTTGCTCTTTTTCAAGAAGGTATGCATGTCAAAGCAAATACAGAATATCTCAACCTTTTTGGCTTTAAACAAGAAGATGAGATTATCGGCCTGCCTATCTTAGATGTTTTACAGCCTAATGATTTAAATGTTTTTAAACAAAGATTTAAGAAAATTGCATTAGGCCAATTTGATCAGGCACGTTTTGAAATTCAAAGCCAACATGCAGCAATTTCAGGTAATAACGCGCTAAAACTAGAGTTTATTCCTAGTCAGGAAGAAGATGCCGTACAGTTGACCATTGACTACCAACTGGATTTAGCAACACCAGCAAATACACTCTTTTCCGAAAAGAGTGATGGTGTACAAACAGCTTGGCAACAAATTAATCGACATCTATCGACCTACCCTGCTCAAGCCAATGCATTAATTTTGTTTCGCTTAAATCAGTGCCCAGAACGAGTATTTCAACAAGATTGGCAAACCCCTGCACAATATTTCAATCAGTTGCAAAGTTTCTTAAAAGAACACACGCAAATGCCGATTTTCAATATCGAAATTGGTGTGTATATTGGCGTTTTACAAGCTGAAAACAGTAGTGTTCTTAACTCTCAACTGGTTAGTCTGCAAAGTTTGCAGAAAGAGCATTTATTAAAGATTAATGAGCTTAACTACTCGGTCCAGTTTAAGCTGAGTTATGCCCCAATAACTGAACCTTTAAATGAAGATAGCTTTACAAAGTTACTTGATCAAACTCATCAGCAAGAGTTACCTAAGGCGAAGTCAGAAATTGAGTTAGCACCAACGATTGATATTGTCACTGCTGAGCCTGCCAACTCGCCTATATCGCTTGATCTAAGCCTTCAACATGTTGATGCTCCTCTGCAATCATCTGTATTACAGCAATTAAAGCAACAACTAGCCCGAAGTGAAATTCATTTAAAATATCAGCAGATCTATGACAAGCATGATCAAGAAACTCATAACTATGAAGTGACTAGTGGTTTTATTAGTGATGAACAATGGTATGACATAAATGACTTGGCTGAATTAAGAGAAGACAGTGAACTTTCTATCCAATTAGATCGCTGGATTTTAGTTGAGGCGTGTAAGCAACTTCATAATTTTATTACTCAGTATCCTAAAGCTAAACTGATTATCAACCTGAATATTGATATCTTGCTCAAAGATAAGTCATTCCCTGAGTTGATTTCAAAACTACTCACCATTATTGGTAGCAAGCTTGAAAGCCCATTGGTTTTACAATTTTCAGAACAAGCGATTCAACCTCATCTTGCAATTGCTCAGCAACATATAACTCGCCTGCGTCAACACGGCGCAGAAATTTCGATTCGGGATTTCTCTTCTTCTATGTATAGCGAATCAATATTGCAACAACTTGATGTTCAATATTTAAAACTGCAATCGAAGAAAACCGAGCTGTTAAACTCAGATGATGGTCTAGTTCGCTTACAAGAAAAGGTTTTGAACTATTTAACTGTAAAACCAGTCGGGATTTTACTGAGTGAACTTAATGACATGAACTCATTTGCAAATGCTTGGAATGTAGAAACTCGTTTCTTGCAAGGCCAATATTTTCAGAAAAAACTTGATCGTTTAACGGACGTACAAGACCAATAATGGGCTGGTACGCTAAAAACAAAAAACGGGCATAAAGCCCGTTTTTTGTTTCGTGTCGCAGTATTAACGCTTGATAGAGCGAGACATACCAGCAAAACGTTGTTTGAATTTGTCGATACGACCACCAGTGTCTACATTCTTTTGCTTACCAGTGTAGAATGGGTGGCAAGCTGAACATACGTCAAGGTAGATAGTTTCTTTACCTAAAGCAGAACGAGTTTCGATTACGTTACCGCAAGAACAAGTTGCAACTAATTTTTCATATTTTGGGTGAATATCGGCGCGCATCGTCGATTACTCCTAATTGGAAGAAAGGCTTAAGCTGCCATCGCAATTGATCACTCTCAACTTCAGTTGAGGACAGGCTCAAAATGAGCAGATCAACACCACAACAGACCATTCTTTTGGCCCACCGAAACCTCTAGGGTTAGAGCTAAGCACAACAAGTGGGCAACATTATACGTCAAATAATTTCTTTTTGCGAATTAATCTTTCGATTTAGCCCAGTAATTTGCGATCACCCCACACACCATTAATTGGATTTGGTGAAAGATCATAATAGGTAACACAATCATACCTAAAGGCTGACCAATAAATAAAATTTGCGCCATCGGAACACCACTTGCCAAAGTCTTTTTTGAACTACAAAAGAAAACCGTGACTTGATCTGCTCGGTTAAACCCTAAAGCACGCGGTAAGTAAAGTGCTAATAGCATAATGACCGTTAAAAGCACTGAACATGCAATTGTGAGAATGAGTAAAGTTTTCCAGCTCACTTGATGCCAAAGCCCTGCAACCACGGCCCCACTAAATGCACCATACACCACCATCAAAATTGAACCTTGATCGAATGCTTTAACAATACTTGGAACTTTTGCCATATAAGGGAAAATATAAGGACGTAATAATTGACCTAAAATAAATGGTACTAACAGTAATAATGTAATTTGTATAATTGAGGTCGTTGGATCGAACCCATGTTGGCTTTGGCCCAAAATAAAAAAGCTCACCAATACTGGTGTAATAAACATACCAATCAAATTGGAAAAAGATGCACTACACACCGCTCCAGCCACATTTCCTTTTGCCACTGATGTAAATGCAATAGAAGATTGAACTGTAGAGGGTAAAAAGCACATAAATAAAAAACCCCAGTACAGCTGCTGACCTAATAGAGGTAACAGAATGGGCTTAGCCAATAAACCAATTACTGGAAAAATAAAGAAAGTAAATGCAAAGACAAGTACATGCATTTTCCAATGCAAAATGCCTTCAATCACCGCCTCTCTTGATAGTTTCGCACCATGTAAAAAGAATAAAATTGCAATCGCGACTGTGGTCAGTGTATTGAAATATTGTGCTGCTTGACCACTGACTGGAAAGAATGTTGCGAGTAGTACCATTCCAACCAATAAAATTGTAAATCGATCAAGCGCCAATAACTTCAGCATAGCCATATCCTATGATTATTTTAGATAAATAAAAAACCCAGTTGATAAATTGACCATTTGGTCAAGCCTTCATCATACTGGGCTAGAAAAATAAAGCTAGACTTTTAAGAACTAAATCTTAAAGCATCACAGTCAATTTTTAGTTATTAGTCGCATTAGCATCTTGTTGAATCAATTCGACTTTATAGCCGTCTGGATCTTCAACAAATGCAATCACGGTAACACCACCTTTCATTGGACCCGCTTCACGCACAACTTTACCACCACGTGCTTTAATTTCTTCACACGCTTTATAGGCATCATCAACACCAATCGCAATATGACCATAGGCATTGCCTAAATCATAACTTGATGTATCCCAGTTATGGGTAAGCTCAAGCACGGTATTGGTTTCTTCATCGCCATAGCCAACAAATGCCAGTGTAAAGCGCCCTTCTTCATAATCACGCTTACGAAGTAACTTCATCCCTAATACTTCGGTATAGAACTTTAAAGATTGTTCTAGATTGCCTACTCGCAACATTGTATGAAGCATTCGCATGTCTATTCACCTGCCTTTTCTGATTCATGTGCTTGATGATCTTTTAACAGTTTTCCAACCCAAACCACTAAGATCAAGATTGGAATACCAATAAGAGTTGTCATCAAAAAGAATTTTGGGTAACCAATATTACTCACTATGGTACCTGAATATCCACCCAAAAGTTTTGGTGTAAGTGTCATGAGTGAACTAAAGATTGCATATTGAACAGCTGTGAACGAAACACTGGTTAAACTTGAAAGGAATGCAATAAATGCTGCACCAGCCAAGCCAGAAGCCAAATTATCGACAATAATGGCAAAATAAAGCCATAAAGAACTATATGGTTTAATGACCTTACCGCTAATTTCAACTGTTTGACCAGAAAGCGGATCAATATACGATATCGGATCAATATTCACATCAAGTTCACTTGGTGCTTTTAGATTTGGGTTAACAGCATATGGATGAGATGCAGAAAGTATTTTTTGTTCACCCTCTATTACAGCTACCTGAAGCTCTTTACTGGTCGATGCCACTAATTTTTTCGCATCAATGGCTGCACTAAAAACACCTTTTTGATCAGTCATTTTTGCATCAAAATTTTGCCCATCAAGACTAATAATAATTTTTTGGGTAGGAGTTAAAGCTTGACCAAAATATTGTCCACGGACGACAACACTTCCCTCTCCCTCTTTAAGTGAAACCTGATCATTCCCCATGACAGGTAAAATTTGTAGAGGTAACTTAGCTGACTCAGCCGTAAGTAATGGCTGAGTACGGATGACAGGTGCTACATCATTTTGTGCAGCATAAGCAGCTTTTACTTCGATTTGTTTTGTTCCGCTAAAAGCAGAGCTTGGGACTTCTAATTTCCATAACCCGACTTCATCTGGCTTGACTTGATAACTATGTCCACCAACTTTTACATCTACCATATCTAAAGGCTGACCAGATTTTACCAGTCCAATAAAAATTAAATTGGTAGAGCTTGCCAAAACAGCACCAACAAACATGAGTTTCATAATGTTGATGCGCTGTGCTAAAAGTCCGCCTAAGAAACCGCCGACTAAACTAAATAATACACCATAGATTTTTACTGCTTCTGCAATTTGTTCTTTACTAAAGTTTAGGTCTTGGTAAAACACATTAGAGATGACGCCAGCAATAATGTCTGAAATACGGAAGAAACCAATAAGTAGCAACAACACTAATGCAAGTTTGACACCATAACGTTTAAAGAAATCTAGAATTGGTGCAATCCACGTCTCTTTAGCCATTTGCTGGTTAACCACACCGATTTTAACGAGTAGGTAACCCACAAAAATGGCTGCACCAGTTGCTGTTAAAAACCTTAGTGCTTCCAAGCCAAATAATGCAGCACTGTCTTTAATATTGCCAGCTTGTGAAATTGCTTCGGTAACTTGCCCCGAATAAATATAAGTCACTACGAATGAAATAACGGCAATAAAAAATACGATAACCAAACGGTAGTAATCACTACTTTTATAGTTTTTATAAACACGATTTACCTGAGGTTCACGAACAAGCAGAGTCGTTACAATACCCACCAACATTACGGCGGCCATGGTTAGATAAGTCGTTTTCCAAGCTTCGTAAATGTAATTACCTTTAGCTGTTCCCAAGTGGGCAGCTAAAAACAATGCGCCCGCTCCAGCCACAATCATCCCAATTCGGTAACCAGCATTATAGGTAGATGCCAATACCGTTTGCATTTCAGTTTCAGCTAATTCAATACGGTAAGCATCAATCACAATATCTTGGGTCGCTGCCGAGAAACCAAGTAATACAGCACCTACCGCCATTTGAACAAGATAACTTTGACCTAAAGCAGGATCAGAGAAAGCCATAATACAAATAGCCAAAACGATCAAACACTGCGCAATCAATAACCAAGCTCGTCTTCGGCCTAACATCTTGGTTAAGACTGGCACAGGTAGCTCATCAATAAGAGGGGCCCATACGAATTTAAAAGAGTAACCTAGAGCCGCCCAGCTAAAAAAAGTGACTGCACTTTTATCAATGCCCGCCTCACCAAGCCATAAAGAAAGGCTTGAGAAAATTAATAAAATTGGAATTCCGGCAGAAAAACCCAGAAACAGCATAATTAATGCACGGCGATCTAAAAATGCTTTAAAAGCCGAGACCCAACCCGAAGCTTGTGTGGTCATTCGTTTTTTATTTTCCATAAATTATAAATGTGCCTATTCAAACTCTTCTTACAATTGCTTTCAAGATTCTTTATGCAATCAATTTTGTTTTGGCGATAAAAACGGCAAGTTTGCTTGATATTTTATGCTAAACCTGTATACCTTTAAGCTTCAACCTTCGTTTTCTTTTGCTGGATATCAACAGTGACACAAAAACTTGATCAAGTGACTATCTCAACTTTATCACTCGCTAAAACAAACACCACAAACGTCACAGTAAATGCATTTCCTTCAGCTTTTGAGCAACCTGATATAAAAATGACCTTAGATAAGACAGCCTTAAAACCCGAACAACTAACACATATTCCAGATTTTGAAAAAATTCCAGCTTCAACCAAACGCATCAAACCGCTTAATAACTTTTTAGGTCAAGATCGTGCTAAAGCATCTGTAGAGGCAGGAATTTCTTTGCCCTATTCAGGCTATAACATATTTGCTGTAGGAACTGCCGGTTTAGGCAAACGTACTATGATTAAACGTTTGCTACAGCAACACGCCAAAACGATGCCAACACCTGATGACTGGGTGTATGTCTATAATTTTAAACAAGCACGTCAACCGATTGCGCTGCGTTTTCCAGCAGGTCAAGGAACAAAGTTTCAACAAGCACTTCATCAAGCTTGGCAAATTATTTTAAAACAGCTTGAACGCCGTTTTAGCGCCGAGACTTATCATAATCGTATTGAACGAATTCGTCAGGAAACTGGAGATGAACAGCAAGAAGCGCTTGTCGAGTTAACCAAAGAAGGTGAAGAGCTCGACTTAAAACTCATCTCTCGTAATGAAAAGCATGGCTTTGTACCTGTGCAGTTAAAAGATGATCAGGTTCAGGAGCTCACCCAAACTGAAATTGATGCACTTAATAGTAAGCAACGTGCCGAAATTGCAGCCAATATCCGCTACATGGATAAAAAGCTGGAACGTCTTGGCTTACATTTAGGTGATTTAGAAGATGATGCTCGCGACAAAGTATCTGTTTTAAATCGCGATATTGCAACACAAGTCGTTATGCCAAGAATGGACCTTATTTTAAATAAATATGGTCAGGTTAAAGGGCTTGAAGATTATTTAAAACAATATGCTCAAGATATTATTGAGAATGTTGAACTGATTTTAGAACAAGATGAAGATGACTTTGCTCCTTCAATGTTCAATCGTGTACCTGCGCGTTATCAAGCCAATGTAATTGTAGCGAACAAGCCAAACAGTGGCGCTCCTGTTATTTTTGAAGACTTTCCAACGCATTATAATTTGCTAGGTCATGTTGAACAACTTACTCACAACGGCACAATTACCACAGATTTCACGCTCATTCGTCCAGGTGCTCTACATCAAGCGAATGGTGGCTTTTTAATGCTTGAGGCCGAGCAATTACTCGAACAGCCTTATGCATGGCAGGGTTTAAAACGTGCCTTGAAATCAGGTCAGCTCAAGCTTTCTTCTCTTGAACATATGCTGACGTTAACAGGCTCTATCTCGATTGAACCTGCTGCTGTTCCGCTTGATATTAAAGTGGTTCTTATGGCAGAGCCTGAGATTTATTATGAAATTTTAGAAGTAGAACCAGAGCTTGGCAGTGTCTTTAAAATTCGTGCAGATTTTACCGATACTCTGCAACGTAACGAAACCAATGAACAAGCTTATATGCAGTTGATTGCTGACTATGTGCAAGCCGATAAATTACTTCCGTTTGATCGTAGCGCTTTAGCAGCTTTGCTTACCGATTCAAGTCGCCAGGCAGAAGACCAAAGCTCACTGTCATTACATGCCTCAACTTTGGGCGACCTCATTCGAGAAGCACATCACCATGCTTTTAAAGCCAATGAAAAGCTTGTAACTGACCAGCACATTAATTTGGCACTACAACACAGACAGTATCGCTTAGGCTATTTAAGAGAGCTTTACTGGCAAGATCTGTCACGTGGAACTCAGTTAATCGAGACTTCTGGTCATCGTTTAGGTCAAATCAATGCCCTCTCTGTCATTCACTATGCAGATGTTGAGTTTGGTTTACCTTCACGTTTGACCGCATCAGTCTATCAAGGTGGCGGTGATATTCTTGATATTGAGCGTAGTGTAGAACTTGGTGGTTCACTGCATGCCAAAGGCGTGTTGCTCATGTCTAGCTTCTTGAAAGCTCACTTTGGCCGTGAACAGATTTTACATTTCTCTGCTGCGCTTGCATTTGAACAAAGTTATGGGCAAGTAGACGGCGACAGTGCAACAGTTGCCGAGCTTTCTGCATTAATTTCAGCAATTAGCCAAATACCAATTGATCAATCATGGGCAATTACGGGCTCTATGAACCAGTTAGGCCAAGTTCAACCAATTGGTGGTGTAAATGCAAAAATTGAAGGCTTCTATGATGCTTGTAAATTACAAGGTTTAACTGGCAAACAAGGTGTCATTATTCCTCGTCAAAACATGCAGCATTTGATGTTACGCCAAGATGTGATTGATGCGGTACAAAGTGGTCAATTCCATATTCATGCAATTGATACGATTGATCAGGCGCTTGAGATTTTAATGGCCCGCCCTGTCGGTACACTCGACAAAAAAGGTAAGTACAGTAAACACTCTATTTATGCTGCTGTAATGGAGCAACTTGAGTACTGGCAAGCCATTGAAGATGGCTCAGAAATTGAAGAGGAGCCAAAGAAGAAAAAGAAAAATAAGAAAAAAATTAAGAAGCATGAAGAGCTTACGGCGGAAGATCTGCCGCAAGAAAGTGTAGAAGAAGTTGCAACCTTAAAACAGAAATAATAAAAAAGGGCCTGTCCAATACAGGCCCTTTTTACTTTTAGAGGCGCAAAATTAGCGAACGATTTGGATCGCTCGTCCTCCTGCTAACTGACTAAAATATTGTTTAAGTGCTTCAACACAGCGCTGAATTTTCATTGGCTGTTGGTCATGCTTGGCAACTTCTGCATACAAAGTAAAAGTTGGTAATTTCCAATCAGGCATGAGTTCAATCAAAGAACCATTTTTTAACTCTTTTTGAGCATCTAAATATAAAATTCTTGCAATACCATGTCCTTGCTGACATAACGCTTTTGCAACTTGTAAATTATTGCTCTGCAAACGGCTTTGCATTTCAACATTAAGTGTTTCGCCCGTTTTTACATGTTGAAAATGGAAATGGTGCGCGTCATTCATGACATTAATTGATAATAACTCATGATCTCTTAAATCATTAGGATGCACAATTGGACTAGATTGATTCAGATAACTTGGAGAAGCTACCAAAATCTGATCGACAAAAGCCATTGGAATAACAGAGCTACTTTCTTCTACCGGAGTAGAACTCATGCGCACTGCAATATCAATTCGCTCTTCAATTAAGTCGATATAACGATGCCCAACTTCAAAATGTACAGATAAACCGCGATGAGCTGACATCCAGTGAGATAATGCAGGAATGAGGTGTTGAACTGCTAAATCAGGAGTTGTTGCGATACGCAAATCCCCAATTAAGTCATCCCTCAATTCATTAATTCTGATTTTTCCCCTTTCAGCAGCTGCCAACATTTCTTGACAGCTTGAAAAAAAAGCCTGTCCGGCTTCTGTCAAACTAAGTTTACGAGTGGAGCGGTGTAATAGAATTACGTCCATTTCATGCTCAAGGGAGCGAATCTGCTGGCTCACTGCACTTGTTGTAATTCCTAATTCACGTGCCGCACCACTGAATGAACTTTTTTCAACCACACAAGCAAAAACACCCATCGCACGAAGCTGATCTAACATAGGTTTCCTCAAATCTAATTCTAAATTTATAAAAAAATGCTTATTGTTGTAATGAAAGCAACCAATTATATTATACGAGGAAACCTAAGTTTTATGCATTAGCTATTTTGGTAAAAGATTTATAGGATTAATTGGTTTTCCATCCAGACGGATCTGGAACTCAAGCATGACCTGAGATGCCCCAGTAGAACCCATTTCGGCAATTTTTTGTCCGGCAGTTACATTGTCACCGCTTTTCACCAACATCTTGCTATTGTGAGCATAGGCACTGATATAACCATCAATATGCTTAATTAAAACCAGATTACCATATTCTTTTAAGCCATCTGCTGCATAGACAACTTGACCATCCGCTGCGGCATAAATAGGATCGCCCTGATTTCCACCATAACGGATTCCTTTGACATTATTTGCCAAATTAAAGCCTTGAATCACTGGTCCATTGGTCGGTTTTATCCAGCGTAAGCTAGAATTTGGTGCAACTGAAGTCACTGTCGTATTTGTTGACGGTGCGGTCGTTGTAGGCGGAGTTACTGGGGTGACAGGTTGTGTAGTTGGTAAAGCAATCGTTTGACGCTTGATTTGCTCAGGCTGCGCCATAACTTGTGTAGATACCGTTCTTGGTGAAGAACCTTTCTTCAAACGCAAAGACTGATTAACATAAATACGATATGGTGGAGCAATATCATTCATTTCGGCAATACTGATATAGTCCAGACCATAACGCATTGCGATACCACTTAAAGTATCACCTGAACGAACTGTGTAATAGTTAGGGGCCATTGCATAGCGAGAACTATTATTAATCTGTGGTTTAGAAGCACATCCCGCCATAACCGCAGTAAAGCCTACTGCTACAGACAACATCATAATTTTCATTATTTTGTCTTTTTGGATATGCACTCTGCTTTGTTGCCCAATTAAATGCATTGATCTCCCTCACTAAATGCTACAAATCATTTCGGCTAAGAGTACCAAAAAAGTAAGAGGAAACACGTTCCTCTTTTTCTTTATTCACAAAGTTATAACATTTGAAGCAGATTATTGACTCAAACTGAGCTGTAAATCTTCTAAAACGGCGTAATTTGTTGCATCCATTTGAATCGGTGTAACACTTACATAACCATTTGCAACCGCAAAAAAATCAGATTGAATTTGACTTGAAACACGCTGCGGATCTGTAACTGCCTCACCTGCTAAACCAATCCAGTAAACTTGACGGCCTCGTGGATCGACGTGACTGGTAATTGGTTTAGATTGAGCACGACGTCCTTGATACGTAATCTGTGCTCCTTTTAACTGCGGCACATCAGGAATATTGACATTAAAGATATGTCTTGGCGGCAAAGCTGGTAAACCGCTTGCGATAAAATCATGTACCCACTGCGCTGCCTGAGCATAATCTTCTTTATTGTTATAGGCACGCACATCAGGACCTGCTAAAGATACGGCAATTGCGGGTTGTTTCATTAAACGGCCTTCAAATGCAGCCCCTACCGTTCCTGAATATAAAACGTCATCACCCAAGTTTGCGCCACTATTGATTCCGCTTACGACCAAATCGAACTCAAAATCAAACAAACCATTCATGGATAAATAAACACAATCTGCTGGTGTACCGTTTACTGCCCAGACATCCTCGGCAATTTGAATTGGGCGTAATGGTCGATCCAATGTTAATGCACTAGAGAAACCACTTCTTTCACTTTCCGGTGCAACCACAACCACGCGTCCAAGCGGTCTTAATGCTTCAGCTAAAGCCTGTATACCTGGCGCAAAAACACCGTCATCATTCGCAATTAAAATATTCACTAAAATCTTTCTCTACAAATAAACCTAAAGGTTTTCACAATTGAATTATTTGTTGAATTATATATATTTATGCCTCCATAGCATTATAAAATTGTGAAAAAATGAAAACTTTCGCAGATGAGGATATCTCAACACAAGAGGCTGATAGCTTAATTAAAGATGACATTGCCGCAACGCAAGTTTTACAGGAAATCTGCCCAGCTTTCGTCGGAACAAATAAAAAACTTGAGTCAAATGCTCAAAAAATTATTGCAATGTATCTAAGTGGTTATTCAAATAAATCAATGACCTTAAATACTCTACAAAACGATGCTGAATTTAAAACTCTATTAAATGAAGCACGTCTTGCGGCAAAACAAATGGACCATCATGAACAACATGAGCTCTGCGAAGAGATCGTCAATTATAAAGAATAGGTCTTGCTCTTTTTAGATATAGGGATTTATTCATTTTTGGTTTTCTGCTTGGTATTAAGCAGAAAACCAACATAACAATACATTTTTTCCATTTTTTTAAAATCTAAATTGGTTAAGCTAACCGCATATTTAAAAATTTTATTTTGAGTTATCGATGTTTATGAAGAAAAGCTTAGTTCAATCGCTCTCTTTGGTTTTACTTATGAGCATGGCAACAGTTGGTTTCGCTGCTGATAAGAAGAAAACAACTGAGAAGAAAACCGAAAATGAAAATGTTGTTGAAGTGACTCCACAACAAGGCACAACTCCTGAAGAATTAGCTGCAATTCAAGTACTTTCTGAAATTTGCCCAAGTTTGATTGGTAAAAAAGATACCGATTTTGCTCAAGGCTATGAACGCTTAGTGAAAGACTATCTACCAAATGAAGCGGATGCCGTTTCTGCATTAGAAAAACGTAGCAAAGACAAAGGTTTCAAAAAATACTTAAAAGAAGCGCGTAAAGATGCAAAAGCTGCGGGTGATGAGCAAAATACATTAGTTTGCCAAGACGTGAAAGCATATCAATCGCAAAACTAAATTAGTAAAAAACTCTTGAGTTACAATACTGTTTGAAAAAGCCGACTTCCCCCGTAGAAGTCGGCTTTGCTTTATCCTAAAATGCTAGGCTCTTCTGCTTCATACAAGATATTGGAATTACCTAGAATGACTCGAAAAAGCGCTATTGCTGCACTACTCCTCTTACCAAGTTTTTCTTATGCAGCAACTGTCTTATCAGCTCCGCCAGAATTAAATAATAAGTCTTATGTATTAATGGATTATGAGACAGGACAAATTCTCGCTTCTAAAAATGAAAACGAAAAGCTTGCACCTGCTTCTATGACAAAAATGATGACCAGTTACATCATTGAACAAAAATTATTAAAAGGTGAACTGACTGAAAATGAGCAGGTTCGTATGAACGAGTCTGCGTGGTGTAAAGGAAGTAGTTCTGAATCATGTATGTATGTTCCTTTAAACGGTACAGCGACTGTTCTAGAAATGCTCCGCGGTATTATTATTCAGTCAGGTAATGATGCATCGAAAGCAATGGCTGAACATATTGCCGGAAATGAAGGCACGTTTGCTCATATGATGAATCAGGAAGCAAAACGTATCGGCATGGTAAACACTCAGTTTATTAACTCAACCGGTATGCCTGCTGAAGGTCACTATTCAACTGCAAAAGATATGGCTGTCTTAGCGCAACATATTATTAAAGACAGTTCAAAATACTATCCAATTTACTCTGAAAAAGAATTTACTTTTAATGGTATTAAACAAGGTAACCGTAATGCCTTGCTTTACACAGACCCAAGTGTAGATGGTTTAAAAACAGGCCATACAGATGAAGCGGGCTACTGCTTAACAACGTCAAGTAAACGTGGTCCAATGCGTTTAATTTCAGTGATTTTTGGTACGCCAAGCATGTCTGAACGTGCAGATCAAACGCGTACCTTACTGGCTTGGGGCTTTGCTAACTTTGAAACTGCAAATGTTCAACCAGCAAATCAAGTTCTTGCAAAAGCAAAAGTTTGGTTTGGTAAAGAAGATGAAGTTCAAGTTGGTTTGGCTGAAAACTTTAGTGTGACTATGCCTAAAGGTAAAGCTGATGGCATTAAAACTCAGTTAGTGGTTCAACCTAACTTAAATGCACCACTTCAAAAAGGTCAGGTTGTGGGCAAACTTGTTGCTAGCCTAGATGGCAAAGTAATTGCTGAAAAACCTTTAGTTGCATTAAAGCCAGTTGAAGAAGCAAGCTTCTTTGCTCGTTTAATCGACCATATCAAACAATTCTTCAGCAACTTATTCTAATTTTTGAATAGGTGAATTAAGCACTCATGCTATTTAGCCTGAGTGCTTTTTTATTTTATAATTCGACTAAATTTTATTTTGATACTCATCATGGCAAAGAACATTCGTCCTTATCTTGAACACCACCCTCAAGTAGATGCAACCTGTTATATCGATGACATGGCTGTTGTGGTGGGTGACGTTAGCTTAGCTGAAAATGTCTCTGTCTGGCCTTTTGCAGTCATCCGTGGTGACGTAAATAGTATTCAAATTGGTAAAAACAGTAACGTACAAGACCATTGTATGTTGCACGTTAGCCATAAAAATGATGCAAAACCGAATGGTTCACCTCTAATTATTGGTGAAGATGTAACCGTTGGCCACCACGTAACTTTACATGGCTGTACTATCGGTAACCGTGTTTTAGTCGGAATTAACACCGTTATTCTAGATGACGTGATTATTGAAGATGATGTAATGATTGGGGCAGGCAGTTTAGTGCCGCCACGCAAAGTCTTAAAAAGTGGTTATCTCTATGTAGGAAGCCCTGTACAACAAGTGCGCTCACTGACTGAAAAAGAACTCGCATTTCTTCCTTATTCAGCAAGACATTATGTAAAAGTGCAAAATAATCATAAAGCTGCACAAGCAAATCAAGATTAATTATCTATCTTGATGGTAAGTAGTAAAAGTCCTGTTTTTTAAACGATATGGTTTTGTAGTATTGCTCATATCGTTTAGCAGATCACCATAGCCAAAAACCCCTAAATTTCGTATTATACGTCTTTTAAATCATGGTGCTTTTTTATGGCCGCATGGACTCCTCATGTCACTGTTGCTACAGTCGTAGAAAAAGACGGACGCTATCTTTTTGTAGAAGAGCATAGCGAAGGTTTTGTACACACAGTATTTAACCAACCTGCAGGTCATGTGGAATGTGGCGAGTCATTAACAGAAGCTGCTATTCGTGAAACACTTGAAGAAACAGGTCATCATGTTGAAATTGATGCCTTGCTTGGTATTTATACTTATACCCCACCCATGTTTCCCGATCGCACATATTACCGCTTCTGTTTTTTAGCGCATGTGACTCAAGTTGAAAGTAATCCTCAACTTGATACAGATATTGTCGCTGCTGTGTGGATGACACCAGATGAGCTCAAAGAATCTGCCCGTGCCCGTAGTCCTCTTGTGCTAAAAGCAGTTGAAGATGCCATGAAAGGCCACCATTATCCTCTATCGCTTATTTATGAGCACCCCTTCTCTCCCTCATTAACTTCTCATTTGGATGCCTAGTCCTATGCAACAACGTGTCATCGTCGGTATGTCTGGTGGTGTAGACTCTTCTGTTTCTGCAGCACTTTTACTTCAACAGGGTTATCAAGTTGAAGGTCTTTTCATGAAGAACTGGGAGGAAGACGACGGCACGGAATACTGTACAGCAATGGAAGACCTAGCCGATGCTCAAGCAGTAGCTGATAAGATCGGTATTAAGCTTCATACAGCAAACTTTGCTATGGAATATTGGGATCGAGTGTTTGAACTTTTCCTAGCTGAATATGCGGCTGGACGTACACCAAACCCCGATATTTTATGTAATAAAGAAATTAAGTTCCGTGCATTTTTAGATCATGCTATGACTTTAGGTGCAGACTTTATCGCGACTGGTCATTATGCACGTCGTGGTGAAACTGCATATAACTCTAAAGGCGAAGCATATGCACCATTATTACGTGGTGTAGATAACAACAAAGACCAAACCTATTTCTTACACGCTGTTCATGGTAGAGAAATTAATAAAACTTTATTCCCTGTAGGCGAAATCGAAAAACCTGAAGTTCGCCGAATTGCTGAAGAACTTGATCTTGCTACAGCCAAGAAAAAGGACTCAACAGGAATCTGTTTTATTGGGGAACGTCGTTTTAATGACTTCCTTAAACAATATTTGCCCGCTCAACCAGGGAAAATTGTACTTGATACAGGTAAAGAAGTTGGTGAACATCACGGTCTGATGTACTATACGCTCGGTCAGCGTGGTGGAATTGGTCTAGGTGGTTTAAAAGGTGCAGCTGAGGGTGCATGGTTCGTACTACATAAAGATCTAGATAATAATCGCCTCGTTGTTGGTCAGGGACATGAACACCCACTCATGCAAAGCACACAGCTTTGGAGTGAGTCGATTGACTGGGTAGCTGGTGAGCAAAATATTCCTGTTGAAGGATTACGCTGCACAGCAAAAACACGCTACCGTCAACCTGATCAGGCATGTACAATTTTTATTGATGAAAACACTGAACATGGTGTGCGCGTAGAGTTTGATGAACCTCAACGTGCTGTTACACCGGGTCAAAGCGTTGTATTTTATTCAGATGAAGTTTGCTTAGGCGGGGGTGTCATTCACCATACAAATGCCCCTACACCAAATTTTATTTAAGGGAATGAATGGCATGGTGGAGTTACCATTTCAACAATCACAAGCCTTGAATGTTCGCCAAAACCGTGCCCTTGCCTTGGCTGGGGTATTTCAGGCCACCCAGCTTACTCATATGACAGCGATGACGGGTCAACAAAGTATTGGTGAAAGTGGTAACTTCTATTTTGAGCTGTTAATTAAAGCGAGTTTAAATATTCGCCCTACAGCCAATAATGGTGTTCAAACCTTAGATTTTTTTAATCAGTTGGCTGATATTTCTTTAGGGCTTAAAACCCTCGAAAATTGTATTACTCAACCTTTTTCAAACATGCCTAAATCTCGACTTCCAAAAATGGGCACAGCCAAACTTCCAATGTCCTACGCGATGTCGCTTTTACAGCTAGAGAAAAAGGTTTATAGCAATCCTGAATATGTCGCAATCATTGAGAAAGCTCAGCAGAAAATTTTAAAACAGCTTTCTTTTTTTGATAATAACTATTTACACCCAAGCATTTTAGCCAATTTGGCACAAACTTATGTTGATACTGCCGGGCAGATTAATCCACGCATTTTAGTTCGTGGTAATGCAGAAGCATTTAAAGATACCAACCATACTAACCGCATCCGTGCTTGTCTGTTTACTGGCTTGCAAATGGCCCATTTATGGCGACAACTTGGCGGTAGTTCATGGAACATGATTTTTAGCAAACGTAAATTGCTACAGGATATTCAAGCACTTGCTCGTTTACAGTACCAAGTCATTTAAGACTATAAACGAGATTTTTTTAGTTTTATGTTTATTCCAACATTAAGGAATCGTTATGAACGCTTTAACCGCTCTATCACCATTAGATGGACGTTATGCCAGCAAATGTGATGCGCTACGCCCTTTTCTTTCTGAGTTTGGTTTAATCCATGCTCGTGTCACTGTAGAAGTGCGTTGGTTACAAGCACTTTCTAACCGTCCAGAAATTGTTGAAGTTGCTCCTTTCTCAAACGAAACAAACGCAGCTTTAGATGCAATTGTTAGCAACTTCTCTGAAGAAGATGCAAACCGCATTAAAGAAATTGAACGTACAACTAACCATGATGTAAAAGCAGTTGAGTATTTCTTAAAAGAGAAGATTGCGGGTATTGCTGAATTACAAAATGCGGGCGAGTTCATTCACTTTGCATGTACTTCAGAAGACATCAACAACTTGTCTCATGCGCTTATGCTTAAAAACGGTCGTGAAGTTTTAGTATCAAGCATGAAGCAAATTCTTAATGCGATCTCTGCTTTGGCAACAACTCATGCAGAACAACCAATGTTGTCTCGTACACATGGTCAAACTGCTAGCCCAACAACTTTGGGTAAAGAGATGGCAAACGTGGCATACCGTTTAGCTCGTCAAATCAAACAATTTGAAAATGTTGAGCTACTTGGCAAAATCAATGGTGCTGTAGGTAACTATAACGCGCACTTATCTGCTTATCCAGATGTTGACTGGGCTGCACATGCTCAAGCTTTTGTTGAATCTTTAGGTTTAACATTCAACCCTTACACCACACAAATCGAACCACATGACTACATGGCAGAATTGTTTGATGCGTTACGTCGTTTCAATACGATTTTGATCGACTTTAACCGTGACGTATGGGGCTACATCTCTCTAGGTTACTTCAAACAAAAATTGAAAGAAGGCGAAGTTGGTTCATCAACAATGCCACACAAAGTTAACCCTATTGACTTTGAAAACTCTGAAGGTAACTTAGGTATTGCAAATGCAGTATTGGCTCACTTAGGCGAAAAATTACCAATTTCTCGCTGGCAGCGTGACTTAACTGACTCAACTGTATTACGTAATATGGGTGTTGGTTTTGCGCAAAGCTTAATTGCTTTCGATGCGTGCTTAAAAGGTGTGGGTAAACTTGAGTTAAATGCAAACCGTTTAAATGAAGATTTAGACCAAGCTCAAGAAGTTTTAGCTGAACCAATTCAAACTGTAATGCGTCGCTACAACATTGAAAAACCATACGAAAAATTAAAAGCATTAACTCGTGGTCAAGCAATGACGCGTGACATGATGGTTAATTTCGTAAATGGTGATGAGCTTTCTCAAGTACCAAGCGAAGAACGTGCGCGTTTAGCTGAACTTACGCCTGCAACTTACACAGGTAATGCAGCTGAACAAGCGAAACAAATTAACGATTTAATTAGCAAAATCTAATTAAAAAGTTTACAAAAAGCGGAGCTTAGGCTTCGCTTTTTTATTACACTGATATAAATCACAATAAAGTCTTCATAAAATGATCGAAAAACAATTCAAACTAAAACACTATATTGCACTTGGCCTGCTTTTGATTGCAATTGTCATCTCAGGTATTCAGCCTCTTGAATTTGAAGCTTATTTACTTCATCAAGCTGGCACTGTTTTCATGTTGATTTTGCTCTTTGTTATTTTTAAAAAGATTGGGCTCGACTTTTTAAGTTTTACTTTATATTTGCTGTTTTTGCTCATCCATATTATCGGTGCGCACTATTTGTATTCATACGTTCCGTACAATGATTGGATACTACAGTTATTCCATTTTAACTTAGATCATTATATGGGTTGGTCCCGTAATATGTATGATCGTTTAGTTCATCTTGCTTATGGCGTTTTGCTCTACCCTCTTATTTATCGTGTATTTCAAGTGTGGTTACCCTCAGCAAAACCATTTAGTCTATTTTTACTAGTGGTTCAATTCGTAATGGCTTCAAGTGTTTTATATGAACTTATTGAATGGGCAATTGCAATTGGATTATCACCTGAAGAAGCCGAAAATTATAATGGGCAACAAGGTGACATGTGGGATGCACATAAAGATATGCTATTAGCAACGATTGGGGCAATTATCTATGGACTTCCAGCACTGGTGCTCCCTTCTAAAACGAATAACTCATAAATAAAAAAGCGCTCAATGAGCGCTTTTTTTAAGACCAATTTAAACGACAGGATTCGTCTGTTCTAAAAGGTTTTGTAAAACGGAAGAAGTAGTATCAGGTAAAACATGCTCAAGATGAGCTGTTGTATTGCTAGCGTAGGTAGTTATATCACTTTGATCATTTACTTGCGTAGGCTTTAGTGCTGTTGATGATAAAAGAGTTTCAATTGGGTCTGGTTCACTAGAGACAGAACTTTTTAACAAATCATCTATTGGTACTGATTTATGCTGCTGGCTATCTGCTTCATTCGTTGTGTTTTGGACTAACTTTAATGTATTTAGGCCAACGCTATCAGTAACAGATACAGTTTCTGCATGAGTGGTATCAACTGCTGTATCACTTAAGCTCGCAGTCTTTGGAGCAACCACATAAAACGTAAATGGCGAGCTCACCTCACTTGTAAGCCCTGCAGCATCTGTCTGAGTTAAAGTAATAGTATGTTTACCAATTGCTAAGTCTTTATCGAGCGTAAAGCTCCATGATCGACTACTACTTACATTTACAACTCCAATAGCAACACCATTATCATAAATGGTTAAAGTTGCATTTGCCTCACCTGAGCCTGTGAGCTTGGGTCTTGCATCATCAGTTTCTGAACCAGCAGTAATCGCACCTTTTAGAGCACCCACATCATCATCTACACTGTTTAAGACAGGTTTTGCAGGTGGTGTTGTGTCCTTAGTACCAATAATATCAAGCACCTCAGATTTATTTCCTGCACTATCAATAGCCGAAACTGAAGCATGTTTGTTATCAGTTAAAGCAGGCGAAATCGTAATTGTAAATTTCCCATTTGCATCTGCCGTTCCCGTACCAATGACCTTACCTGTTGTATCTTTAATTTCAACTTTTGCATTTGCTTCGGTTGTACCTGTTACCGTTGTTCCATCAGCATTGATTTGAGCAACGGGTTTATCAGGTGCAATAGAGTCATAACTTGGAGAAACTTCTAAAGGTTTAGACGTATTACCTGCTGCATCTTCAACAACAACTGTTGCCTTTTGTGATTCTTTTAATGCTGGAGAAAGCGTAATCTGAAATTCGCCTTGAGCGTTTGCGGTACCGGTTCCAATCACTTTACCATCAGCATCTTTTATCTGAACTTTTGCATTAGGCTCAGTTTGTCCTTCAACTGTGGTGCCTTCTTTATTGACTTCAACTAAAGGAATATCTGGAGCGAAAGTATCCTTTCCTACAATGATTTTAGTTGGCTCAGATTTATTGCCAGCAGCATCTTCTGCAATAACTTTTCCACCTGCTTCACTCGTCAATGGAGGAGTAAGCTTTAAAGAAAAAATACCATCTTTATTTGCAGTTACAGTACCTAATACCTTATCACTAGCGTCATAAACAGTAATTTTTGCATTTGCTTCAGCTTTACCAGTTAACAATGAACCATCTTCGCTTAACTGGGCTTGTGGGGCATCGGGAGCAATTGTGTCTTTACTACCAGTCACAGTACCTGCTTTAGACATATTGCCAGCAGCATCCTCAGCAAAAACATTTAATTTATTTCCATTTGCTAAAGGTTTATCGAGTTTAATTGTAAAATTACCGCTTGCATCTGCGACACCTGTTGCGACTGTATTTCCAGCAGCATCTTTAAGATAAATTTTTGCATTAGCTTCTGCTTTACCATTAACCGTAACAGTATCATCGGCAACGGTAGCCGTCGGTGCAGCAGGTGGTAAGATATCTACAGGTCCTGAAGAGTCATCTTTGTCATCGTTATCAAAGGCCCAAAGGTATAAACCTTCAGCGGCTAAAACTGCCAAGCCTGCTTTTAGGACATTGCCCATCGAAAAAGTTGGGGACTCATCGACTGCCATTGATGCAGCTGGTTGGCTCGTACTGGTATAGGCTAAATCTGTGACATGGTTTAGACCTGTATAGTCAATCACCTTACCTTGAGCATCAAATTGTGCTTCGACAAATTTTCCATGTTCAGTCGGAAAAACAAGTGAATGATCTGTCGTATTATTTGCTTCATTAAAGAAGTTTTCTAAAACAAGCGTTTCACCATTTTTCAAATGGATTACTAAGTTTCCACCTTGTTTAACCATTGATGCAATATCTTGTTGACTCACACCAATCTGGATAATTGCAGGTTGGTTTAAAACCACTTTACTGAGCTGACCATCTTGCAGAACGTCCAAACCCTCTTTGGATGCTACAATTATTCTTGTCATTATTTCCTGTCCTAAATTTCAGTTATATTTTTAAATGTCTAACTTTTTAAATGTTTCATCTAAAAGCTATTTTATTGCTGCTTAAAATATCAAAACCATGTGTTTATCACAATTCAAAAAGTATATTTATCAATATTTATTTTTTACTTTCTATTAAAAATCCAAATATATTTAACCAGACAACTTTTAATATTAACTTTATAAAAAAACCAGCATTTAAGCTGGCCTTTTATAAAATTAGAACTAGATAAACTTATAGTTTTGGATCACGTACCTGCACAAGCGTAGTGTTCGCTTTTGCAAGGCTCTCCATTACTTTATTCATTACAGCAGGAATCAAACCATCTGCCATTTGTGCCGCTTGCAAACCTAGCTTCTCACCCAAGGTCGCTTTCTTACGTGTATTAATGACGTATACATCATGTTGAGGCAATAGACCCAGTAGATATTCATCAGATGTTTGTAATTTATCAACAAGGTTTAGATCTAACGCATCTTCACCATACCAATGTTCACCTGTAGCCACCTTATCGACATTCAGCTGTGGGCGATACTTTTCTACAAAGTGTTTAAATAAAACGTGTGTTTGTTGGAGTTCTTCTTCGAACTTCGCTTTACCTTCTGGGGTATTTTCGCCAAACATGGTGACTGTACGTTTATACTGCCCTGCTGTGTAAAGCTCAAAATCCACATTATGCTCTTTCAAAAGACGATTAAAGTTTGGAACTTGAGCTACCACTCCAATCGAACCCACAATTGCAAATGGTGCAGTAATAATTTCATTTGCAATACATGCCATCATATAGCCGCCACTTGCTGCTACTTTGTCTACGCAAATCGTTAAATGAAAACCTGCATCGCGTAAGCGTACCAATTGAGCTGCTGCCAGACCATAACCATGGACCATACCACCTGGACTTTCGAGACGAACGACAACACGGTCACGCCCTGCTTTAGCAGTTGCTAAAATAAGAGTAATTTCTTCACGTAAGTTTTCAACTGCCGATGCTTGAATATCGCCTTTGAAATCTAAAACAAAAATTTTCTGATTATTTTTACGGCGAATTTTAGCTTCTTTAGCAAGTTGTTGAGCTAATTGTAAAAGTTCTAAACGGCTTGCCGTAGTTTGTGCAATTTTTTTTCTCTGTTCATTTACACGCGCATTTAAATGACTAACACGTATTTCCGCAGGGAGTTTAGGCAAATGGAATAACATAAAATTCTAAGCTCATAAGTTTATCTTTATAGCCTTAAGATGTGGTCCTTTTGATTAAAATTCAATAGCGATTTTGCAAAATAGAGTCATTTTCATTTATAAAATAAAAAAAGAGCACTTGGCTCTTTTTCTTTTATTGATGATTAATCAACCGAAGCGTCCAGTAATATATGCTTCCGTTAACTGATGATCGGGTTGAGTAAAGACTTTTTCAGTTGAGTTGACTTCAATCAAATCACCTAAATGGAAATAAGCAGTACGATCAGAAACACGTGCAGCCTGCTGCATTGAGTGAGTCACAATTACGATCGTATATTGATTCGACAATTCAGAAATCAATTCTTCTACTTTTGCTGTCGCAATTGGATCGAGTGCAGAACACGGTTCATCCATTAAAATCACTTCAGGACTAACAGCAATGGTACGTGCAATACATAAACGCTGTTGCTGACCACCTGATAAACCTGTGCCTGGTTGATTCAAACGGTCTTTAACCTCATCCCACAAACCAGCTTTACGTAAGCTATTTTCAACGATTTCTTCTAGGTCGTACTTATCACGTGCTAAACCATGAAGTTTTGGGCCATAAGCCACGTTGTCAAAAATCGATTTAGGGAATGGATTTGGCTTTTGGAACACCATACCCACCTGAGCACGCAATAGCACTACGTCTAGATTTGGGTCATAAATATTGTGATTATCGAGGGTAATTTTACCTGTTACACGGCAACCATCAATGGTGTCATTCATACGGTTTAAAGTACGAAGAAACGTTGATTTACCACAACCTGACGGACCAATAAACGCAATTACTTCGTTTTGGTAAATGTCTAGATCAATACCTTTAATGGCTTCAAAATCACCATAGTAAACATGGGCATCTTGTGCACTAATCTTGATTTCGGTTGAGTTCTGCTTTTTTGAAGTTTGTGGTTCAAAATGCGAAACATACGAAGTGCCATGATTCAGCGGTTTGTCTGTAAATTGCGATTGTTCAGTATTCACTAACTTATCCTTTTCTAAGGAATTCGTAATATCAATAGTATTCATGATTTATCCTCTATTACCAACGCACTTCGAACTTTTTACGTAACCAAATTGCAAGACTGTTTAAACCAATCATTAATGCAAGTAGTACGATAATCGCAGCGGCAGTACGGCCTTCGAAGAAGTTACGCAACTCATTACCTTGCCATAAGTAAACTTGGACAGGTAAAGCAGTTGCTTGATCAAATGGTGTTGTTGGAATACTTGCAACGAATGCACTCATCCCGATTAAAAGTAAAGGTGCGGTTTCACCAAGTGCATGGGCAACCCCAATAATTGCCCCTGTCATAATGCCTGGTAATGCCAACGGTAAAACATGATGGAAAATAGTTTGGAACTTAGAAGCTCCTAAACCAAGTGCAGCTTGTCGAATAGAAGGTGGCACTGCTTTTAATGAGGCACGGGTTGTAATAATGACTGTCGGTAATGTCATTAAGCTTAAAACCAATCCACCTACCAGCGGAGCTGATAGAGGTAAGTGCATCCAGCCAATGAAGATTGCAGCACCAAGTAAACCAAATACGATAGAAGGAACAGCAGCAAGGTTATTAATGTTGACTTCAATAATGTCGGTAAGAACATTTTTTGGAGCAAACTCTTCAAGATAGATTGCGCTAGCAACACCGATTGGGATCGCAATGATGATTACAATCAGCATCATGAACAATGAACCCATGAATGCTCCTGCAAGACCACTGATTGCTGGTGAGCTACGTGAGTCAGGATTCTTAAATAAGTTCAAGTTAAATGTACTTTCAAGAACGCCTTTTGCTTTTAGATCATCTGCAAGCTTACGCACTTCTGGATCAAGTTGTTGCTGATCATCTGGCAATGAACGATCAATATTACCTTTTAACCAAACATCGACATTCGCATCGCCCAAGAAAGTAATATTTTCTTTTTTACCAATGAGTGATGGATCTGCAAAAACCATATCACGTAAGCGATAAGCTTCTGAGCTTGCATATAAGCTACTTAAGTAATCGCGTTGTGATGCAAGTGCAGGATCTTTAGCAATCATTCCATTTACAATGATGCCATCCCAATCCACCATACCCATTTTAGTTTGCCAATCCACATAACGTTCTTGGTAATGAGCTGGTGTTTCACCTTGAGTACGTACAGGTACTGGCCCTGCATCAATGACTTTAGGATCAAAGTAAATTGGAACATTCATACTGGTCTGCCAAAAAGCTGGTAGACCTTTTGCCAAAATGCTACCGAACAAGAGAGCAACGAATGCAAGACCAATAATAACTGCCGAGAAACCCGCAAAACGAAAAGCTTTTTCTTTGCGATGGCGTTTAGCCAAAGATTTTTCAATAACCTGTTTACGTCGTTCACGCGTTTCAGCAGCAGCTTTCGGATCAAATACGTTCTGATCCATAGGAGACGATGTATTTGATGTACTCATTCGTATTGCTCACGGTATTTACGCACAATGTACAGTGCTACAATGTTTAATCCCAAGGTAATCACAAATAGTGTTAGACCTAGCGCAAATGCAACCAATGCTTGTGGACTTGAGAAGTCTGTATCTCCGGTCAACTGCTTTACAATAGTTACGGTCACAGTCGAAACAGCTTCAAATGGATTTGCATGTAAAAGTGGACTGTTCCCTGCTGCTAAAACCACAATCATGGTTTCCCCAACAGCACGAGAGACTGCCAATAAGAAAGCACCTGTAATACCCGGCAAAGCTGCTGGTAATACGACTTGACGAATTGTTTCAGACTTAGTCGCACCAAGTCCCAAAGAGCCATCGCGCAGTGCACGCGGGACTTGAGTAATAATGTCATCAGACAAAGATGAAACAAACGGGATAATCATAATCCCCATCACAAAACCAGCAGTTAAAGCACTCGTCGCATTAATCTCTAAACCAATAGAAGCACCTGCTGCTTTAAAGAATGGTCCAATAATCATCATGGCAAATACACCATAAACAATTGTTGGAATACCAGCTAATACTTCAATTGTTGGTTTCGCCCATGAACGGAACCATGGTGAAGCATATTCAGCTAAATAAATTGCAATCATTAATCCAACTGGTACAGCAACGAGTAGCGCTATACCACTGACCATGAGCGTACCCCATAGCAATGGTAATAAACCATAACTACCTTCAGCATTACCGGAAGTACTAAAGCCCGGATTCCACTCTGTACCAAAGAAAAAGTCTACTGGGCTAACAAAACGGAAGAAGTGCATTGCTTCGCCAAACATCGACATTACGATACCAATGGTGGTTAAAATCGCTACACCCGAACATAAAATCAAAGCAACGTTAATGGCACGTTCAACTTGGTTACGAGCACGGTATTGTTGATTGATTTTTTTCTTTGCCCACACTAAACCGAGTAAAGCTGCACAAACGACAACAGCAAATTTGGCAAAAGAGCCAATGGTTTGAAATTTTGCAAACTGTTGAGCAGCAGCTAATTCATAAGCAGCTGGTTTATCACTTACACCAAAACCTGAAGCGATTGATTGAACACGATCGATCAGTACACTTCTGCCTGCTTCATCAAGCGAAGCACTTACAGATGCCGGAATATTATTAAAAATAATATGATTTAAAATACTTGGTTCAACCAAGTTCCAAATGATCAAAATTAAAAAAGCAGGGATACCGCACCAAAGACCAACCAGTGCACCATAATAACCAGGACGAGAATGTAATGTCGCCGAGTTGCTTCCCTTACCTGCTATGTTACGGCTCTTTCTCAGCCCAAGTTGATATGCGATGGCCACAAGGGCTAACAACACACCGATAAGTAGCAGATTCATGTACTCTCCACTGTTTTCTCAATTGTCATAATTTGGAAAAACAAGTTAGACAAAAAGGCTGATGAACCCTTAAGATCACCAGCCTTCATTCAAACTAACTTATTTAACAGTTTTACCTGCTTTAAAGTCAGCCAAAACTTTTGCACGTTCAGCATCAGACATCGCGATTAAACCATCACGCTCAGCTTTAGAACCTTTACCAGTCGCTTTTTTGCTTACGAAATATTCTACATATTGCGGTAAGCCTTTAACTGATTTTAAGTGTTCACCTTTCACGTAGAAGTACAATGGACGAGATACAGGGTATGTACCATTCAATACTGTCTTCTCAGATGGAACAACGTTGTTTACTGTTGCCACACGTAACTTGTCACGGTTCATGTCATAGAAACTTAAACCAAACACGCCTACTGCGCTTGGAGAAGTCTTTAAGCGAGCCAATGTTTCTGTATAGTCGCCAGCGATTTCAATTACACGACCATCTTTACGGAAAGTAGAACATGCTTTCTTCTGAGCATCTTTGTCTAAGCTCTTGAAGTATTCATATGCTTCACAACCAGCTTCAACCATTTTTTCTTGGAAAACTTCACGAGTACCATGGTTAGATGCAGGGATTACAAGAGTAATCGGCTCATTTGGAAGTGTTTTATCAATTTGGTTCCAGTTTGTATATGGATTTGGAACCAATTTACCTTTTGAAGGTAACTGTGCAGCTAAAGCAGCGAACACATGGTAAGGTTTTAATTTATAAGCTGCTTTATTTGAGTTAGACGCAAATACGATACCGTCGTAACCAATTTTGATTTCTTGGATTTGTTTTACACCAGCTTTGTTACAAGCTTCAATTTCAGTGCTTTTAATTTTACGAGAAGCGTTTGCAACGTCGATTGTGTTATCGCCAACACCTTGACAGAATTGTTTCAAACCAGCAGAAGAACCGCCAGAACCCACTACAGGAGTTTTAAATTGAGGGAATGTATTACCAAACTCTTCAGCTACAACGCTGGCAAACGGTAATACAGTTGAAGAACCAGCAATTTGAATCGTATCACGAGCTGCATTTGCAGTCGTTGTTACAGCTGCCCCAGTTACTGCTAACGCAATTGCGATTTGACGTGGATTTAAGCGCATTCTGTTCTCTCTCATTAATGCAATAGGTTGTACGTCACTTTTTGTTGAGTGCTTGTACGCTCTTCGATAGCTGCATTGTGAATAGAAAATATGACAATTAAGTTACAGTATGATGACGCTTTAATGATTTTTATAATGTCGATTGTCATATTATTATTTTTATTTATTATCAGTTATTTAATTCAAACTTCTCGCCTATTTTACAGAAGGTCATCGTGTTTATTATGACAATGATTAAAAATATAAAATTTAGTTATTTATAAATTATAAAAATCAAATTTATTATAAATATATTAAAATCCACTAATTTACGATGTTATTAATTTTATGATTTAAATATTTTCTATTGTTATAAATATGAATAAAAATTTCTAAAAATAATTATTTTCTTTGTAACATTAAAATAATATGACAAAAGATAAAGGGTTACCGACTTTAAGTCAGGTAACCGCAATATCATTGTCAATTTAGACGATCAATTCGATTGTACTTCTGGCATCGCTACCATTTTTTTGCGATATTTTAAGAAATACATTACCGCTAAAACAGCAAGCCAGATTGGCCCTAAAATAACAGCCAACCTCATATCTGGTGTAAACGCCATAATAATAAGAATAAAGCATACAAAGCTAATGGTTAAATAGTTACTCCATGGACTAAGAATACTTTGAAATTTAGTTTGACGTTTTTGCAATTTCATCGCTTTAGTAAATTTCAAATGTGTGACTGAAATCATAAGCCAGTTAATGACAAGTGCTGCGACAACCAACATCATAAAGAGCTGAAAAGCTTGACCAGGAATCAGATAATTCACAACGACACATATTGCTGTAATAGATGCAGAAACAACTGCTGCCGGAACTGGAATACCGCGGCTGTTTACTTTTTTCAAAATTGCCGGAGCATTGCCCTGCTCTGCTAAACCATGCAACATACGACTATTACAATAGATACAACTGTTATAAACCGAAATAGCAGCAATCAAGACCACAAAGTTTAGAACGTTCGCAACACCATTACTATTGAGTGACTGGAAAATCATGACAAATGGACTACCGCCTTCTGCCACCATATTCCATGGATAAAGACATAAAAGAATACCAATCGCACCGATATAAAAAATCAGGATGCGGTAAACAATCTGATTTACTGCTTTTGGAATAGTGGTTTCAGGTTTTTTCGTTTCCGCTGCAGCAATTCCAATTAACTCCAAACCACCAAATGCAAACATAATGACAGCCAGAGCCATGACAAAACCGTGAATCCCATGCGGGAAGAAACCACCGTGTTGCCATAAATTTGCAATACCTGCTTGCGGACCTGCTGAACCTGAAAATAATAGATAAGCACCAAAGCCAATCATGCTTAAAATCGCAACAATTTTAATGCAGGAAAATAAGAACTCGGATTCCCCAAAAAATCGGACATTTACCAAGTTAATGCCGTTAATTAAAATAAAGAAAAATAAAGCAGTCAGCCATGTCGGAATTTCAGGCCACCAAAACTGTATAAAAGTCCCAATCGCACTCAGTTCAGCCATGCTCACCAGCACATACAAAACCCAGTAATTCCAGCCAGACATAAAGCCAGCCATTTTGCCCCAGTATTTGTTCGCAAAATAACTAAAAGAACCGCTTACCGGTTCTTCAACAACCATTTCACCTAAATGACGCATAATCAAAAAGGCAATCACGCCTGCAATTGCATATCCTAATAAAATTGAAGGACCGGCCAGTTTAATTGTTTGAGAAAGACCTAAGAATAAACCTGTTCCAATCGCCCCTCCGAGTGCGATGAGTTGAATATGCCGATTGGATAAGCCTTGTTTTAACTCGTGCTTATTGTTTGCATCCATAACATTATCTCCAATGTTGGTGTCACTTCCTGTACACCTTTATTCAGCACCATATCCGAAGATCAGAAACCGACCTTCGGACATAAATAGCTTTAATATGAGTCCATTTAATTTTTGAGAAGACGTGTCCTGTCCACTATTTAAAAAGAGATTGCATCCTTACATTTAATCGGTTGGGAACGCTCCTTTAAAATTTCGTAGCCACGATCACCGTAGTCAAAACGCGCAATCACAGAAGCAAATTTTTTCAAACTTACTGGTGCATCCATTGCTGGTAGTTTTAATTCAATAAAAGTTAACTGATCATTTTGCTGAACGTTATCTAAAACACTCTTCAATTGCCCAGCGGTTTCAACCACATAAGTTGTATGGCCTTTTTTACCGTTAAACACAGCCGGGATTTCAGTGTATTTCCAGTTTTGCACGTCGTTATAGGCTGCGTTTTCACCCATAATTAAGCGCTCAATGGTATAACCGCCATTGTTCAGCAAGAAAATGATTGGCTTTAAACCGTGACGGATAATCGTAGAGAGTTCTTGTACCGTAAGTTGGAATGAACCATCACCAATAAATAAAATTTGACGACGTTCAGGCGCGGCCAGCAAACTACCAAGTAAAGCCGGTAAGGTGTAACCAATAGAACCCCAAAGTGGCTGAGCAATATATTTAGCTGTAGCTGGAAGCTTTATTCCTGACAAAGCTGAGTTTGATGTTCCGACTTCACCAATAATTACATCATCTTCTTTTAAGAAACCTGAAATGTAGTTCCAAAGCACATCTTGGCTAAGCTTTTGTTGAGCTGGAGCTTCTATTACTTTCGGCGGTTGTTTTTCAAGAAGAGGTGTTGTTGATTTACGTGGTGCAACTTTTTTATTTAGCTCAACGAGTAACTGACCAATCTCAATACCCGGAAAATCCTGCCCAAAAATATTTAGGCCATAAGATTTAATTTCGATGTAGTTCTTGGTTTCAATTTGATGAGTAAATACAGCCGAACCAACATCGGTAAAACGTGCACCAACACCAATTAAGCAGTCAGATTGTTCAATGATATTTTTCACATGTGGTTGACTTGCGCCACCCACATACGTTCCGATGTAACGAGGTGAGCCTTCATCCATAATATTTTTTGCAGTATTCATACCTGCAAATGGAATTGAGCATTTTTGAGATAAATCATTTAAAAGTGATGTCACACCAAAAACCGAAGCTTCATTATCAATAAGAAGCGCTGGACTTTGAGCATTCTCAATAATGTTACAGAGTTTGCTTACCACACTTTGCAATAATTCAGGTTCAACAGCTGGATAGCTTAGGTCGAGTGGACGTTCAGATACTTCAATCTTAACGTGAGTAATATCGCCTGGTAGTTGAATGTGCACAGGACGGCGTTCAAGGAAACACTGACGTAATACACGGTCAATTTCAAAAGCTGCATTTGCAGGAGTTAAACGTGTTTGGGCAACTGTAAACTCTTTCATACAGTTCATAATATTGTCGTAGTTACCATCGACAAGCGTGTGGTGTATTAGTGTGCCCTTTTGAACCGCATGTAAAGGCGGAATTCCTGAGATATGAATAAGAGGCACATTTTCTGCATAGGCACCTGCGATGCCATTAATCGCACTTAAGTCACCTACACCATAAGTGGTTGCCAAGGCAGAAAAACCGTTAATTCGTGCATAACCATCTGCTGCATAGGCAGCATTTAATTCATTACAATTTCCAATAAATTCGAGTTGTGGGTCTGCTTCAACTTGTTCTAGATATGAGAGGTTAAAATCACCAGGTACACCAAAAAGATGTTGGATACCCATTTGTTTTAAACGAAGATTTAAAAAGTCACCGATTTCTATGAACATTGCTCTATATCCTTTGAGACCAATTTTTATTCCATAGAAAAATAATATTTCA